>Ga0136846_1212687_pt1 | contig 10175 bp, 10 predicted proteins | sample HopSoiMetagenom2_FD_96841 | JGI IMG/M metagenome (GOLD analysis project Ga0136846, IMG submission 96841) | Grasslands soil microbial communities from Hopland, California, USA - 2 Assembly 2016 (version 4) | ecosystem: Environmental > Terrestrial > Soil > Grasslands | place: USA: Hopland... | reverse complement strand
TCAGCACCTGCCATACGCGCTCGGGTGTGGCGTCGATGTCGACGAACGTCCTCAGTTCGGCGGTCATCGGATTCATCTCCTGATGGTGAGCGCCGGGGAGAGTGCCCACCCTAGGACGGTGCCCTACGCGGCGGTCCGTTCACACCCACCCGGATCGCGCCGGCCGCCCGCACGGCGAGCCAGGTCGCTGGTGTCCGCGAGCAGCCCGTCCCCTGCTCAGGACGAAGCGGCGTCAGCCTGGCCGCGCAGAAACCGGGCCACATCGAGGCGCATGCGCTAGGCCGGACTGAACTCGGTGTCCACGCGAGCCCCGACGACGAAGCCGACCGCGTAGTAGAAACCCAGGGCGTGCGGGTTCGCCGTGACCTCGATCCGAGCAATGCCCTCTCGCTCGGCGTCCGTTGCCACGCGGTGGATCAGTTGCCGAGCCACCCCCTTGCGCATCGCGTCAGGATCGACGAACAGATCATCGAGCTCGAGCACCCCGGGGTCCGTCGGCCGGGTGGTGGCGAAGCCGACGACCGTGCCGTCGGCGACCGTCGCCACACGGGTTCGACCGCCGGCGAGGAAGTCGGCGGAGAGGGCCAGCGCCCCCGGGTGAGCGAGGAGGACGTCGCGATCCCCGGCATTCGAGAGTGAGGCCGCACGGAAGATGCGCGCCAATGCCGGCACATCCTGGGCATCCGCGTTGCGCACCTGGATCGCGCTCATCGGTGGAGTATCGGCCCAATCAGAGAGCGCGTCCCCCGCTCAGGGAACCAGGACGAGCTTTCCGCGGACGTGGCCGTTCTGACTGATGCGGTAGGCCTCGGCGGCCCGGTCGAAGGGAAACGTCTGCACCTTGATGACCAGCTTGTTCTGCGCCAGCATGTCGGCGACCTCGGCCATCGCCTGCATCGGTCTGCTGTCCGCGCCGCCGCCGGTGACCCGGCCGCCGGCCTGACCGGCCGTGAAGTTCGCGATGGACAGCACCTGGGACGGCTCGGACACCAGGCTCGTCAGCTGATCGATGGGCGTCTTGCCCGCGACGTCGAAGACCGCGTCGACCCGCCCGCCCGCGGCGGCTCGGACGCGATCGGCCACGCCAGCTCCGTAGCGGACCGGGATCGCCCCGATCTCGCGGAGGTAGTCCTGATTGGCCTCGCTCGCCGACGCGATCACTCGCGCCCCTCGGCTCAGAGCCATCTGCACCGCGACCCCGCCCACGCCGCCGGCGCCCCCATCGATGAAGACCGTGTCGCCTGCGCTGACGTCGAGCAGGCGCAGCCCGCGTTCCCCGGTCTCCCCGGCCACGCCCGCGGCGGCAGCCACCGCCCAGTCGACCGATGGAGGCTTGCCCGCCCAGGAATCCAGCACGGCGTACTCCGCCTGCGTGTGCTGGCCGCGGCCGAAGACCTCGTGTCCCACGGAGACTCCGGTGACCCCCTCGCCGACCTCGTCCACCACGCCGGCCGCGTCGAATCCGAGGTACCCCGGTCCGACCTGCGGCTGACCTCCGGACATCTCCCCCGTCAGCAGTTTCCAGTCGATCGGGTTCACACTGGCCGCGCGCACGGCGATCCGGACCTGGCCCGCCCCTGCGTGTGGATCAGGAGCGTCGGCCCACCTCAGGACCTCTGGGTTCCCGTAGCTGGCGAACTGCAGGGCTCGCATCGGGCCAGTCTTCCCCGGAGCGGACCGGCCCACCACCACCTACCGCCCCTCAACGGCCCATTCGGGGGCACAGGGCCACCCAGATCTGACTTCATCCGCCCTAGCCTCGGCGCGTGACCCGCTACAGATTCCTCGACGCGATGGGTGATGTCGTGGCCGAGCAAGAGTTCGCCGAGCACGCCCTGGCTCTGGCGTGGGCCGAAGACGAAGCGAACGACGAGGACGTTCAGCGCGTGGAGTATCTCGGGCCAGAGGGTGACTGGCGTTGGGCGGGGGCGCTGACAGGGTGAGGTTGCAGATCGACCGTGGAGTCGCTCAGAACAGCGCGGGCTGGTCGGCGGGTTCGCTCACCGACTCGGACCGGGCCAGCAGCTCCGGCCCGTTGTTGGCCACGTTGTTCACCGCCTGGCTCACCGGACGCAGCTCGAGGGCCTCGACCAACTGGGGCGGGGTGGGCGCGATCAGCTCCCCCACGTCCTGCTTCTCCGGATCCAGCCAGTCGGCCCAGCGGTCGGGCGGCAGCACCAGGGGCATCCGCTCGTGGATCTCGGTCAGGGCGCCGACCGCCGGCGCCGTCACGATCGTGCAGGTGTAAAGCCGGTCCTCGCCCCGGCCCCACACTTCCCACAGACCGGCGAAGGCGAGCACGGAGCCGTCCTCCGGGGTCACGAAGTACGGCTGCTTGCGCGGGCTGTCCAGGCGCTTGGCCCACTCGAACCAACCGTCGGCGGGCACCAGGCACCGCCGCGACGCCGCAGCCTTCTTGAACGCCGGCTTGTCGGTCAGCGACTCGACGCGTGCGTTGAGCATGCGGTTGCCGACGGAGACGTCCTTGGCCCACGAGGGCACCAGGCCCCATCGCACGGCGCGCAGCTCACGATGACCGCCGCCGGTCGGCGCTCCCTCGGCGTCGCGCTCCTTCTTGTGCCGGACGACGTAGACGTCCTTCGTCGGAGCCACGTTGTAGTCGGCCGCCAACGGTGGTTGCCCTTCGGCCCGGACCGCCTCGAACTCGAGCACGAGGTCCTCGGCTCGTCGGCTGGCGGCGTAGCGACCGCACATGGAGTTCCTCCCGGATTCCGGCGTTGCACCGACTCTAGGTGCGGCTGCCGACAGACCGGCTCTGGCGTGGGGGGACCAAGGCGGGTAGGAGTTGATCGACAGAGTTGTCGAGAGACGAGGAGGCGCGGAATGACCGCGACGCAGAGCCCCACCAACGAGCAGCCCAAGACCGCCAGCGACAGCGCCGAACGGCGCTACGCGACGGTCAACCCCTTCACCGGCGAGACGGAGAAGGAGTTCCCCTACACCGAGACCTCCGAGATCGACGGAATCATCGGGCGCGCCCACGCCGCGTACCAGGAGTGGCGCAACCGCCCGGTCGAGGAGCGCGCCGCCGTCGTCCGGCGGGCCGCCGAGCTCATGGACGAGCGCCGCGACGAGCTCGCCGCCCTGATCACCACCGAGATGGGCAAGCGCCGCGAGGAGGCGTCCGGCGAGCTCCAACTGTGCTCGATGATCCTCAAGTACTACGCCGACAACGGCCCCGGCTTCCTCGAGCCCACGACGATCACGCCGCTGATGGGCAAGGGCGACGCGGTCGTCGAGACGCAGCCGGTCGGCGTCCTGCTGGCCATCGAGCCGTGGAACTACCCCTTCTACCAGGTCGTCCGCGTCGCCGGCCCGAACCTGGTGCTGGGCAACACCGTCGTCCTCAAGCACGCCGAGATCACCCCCCAGTGCGCGGTGGCGATCGAGCAGCTGTTCACCGATGCCGGCGCCCCCGAGGGCGTCTTCACCAACACGTTCCTGCGGATCGCCGACGTCGAGCAGGTCATCGCCGATCCCCGCATCCAGGGCGTCACCCTGACCGGCAGCGAGCGCGCGGGCAGCGCCGTCGGCGCCCTCGCCGGCAAGCACCTGAAGAAGTCGGTGCTCGAGCTCGGTGGCAGCGACCCGTTCATCGTGCTCGACGCCGACGATCTGGGCGCCACCGTCAAGGCCGCGACGATGGGCCGGATGCAGAACACCGGCCAGGCCTGCACGGCGTCCAAGCGGCTGATCGTCCCCGAGGAGCTCTTCGAGCCCTTCGTGGAGGGCCTCAAGCAGGCCTTTTCGACCTTCTCCCCCGGCGACCCGGCCGACCCCGCCACGTCGCTGGCGCCGCTGTCCAGCGAGAGGGCCGCGCAGGACCTGCACGCGCAGATCCAGGACGCCGTCGACAAGGGCGCCACCGTCGTCACCGGCGGCGGCCGCCCGGACCACGCAGGGGCGTTCGTCGAGCCGACGATCCTCACCGACGTCACCCCGGAGATGCGCGCCTTCCACGAGGAGCTGTTCGGCCCCGCGGCGGTCGTCTACAAGGTCAAGGACGCCGACGAGGCGGTCGCGCTGGCCAACGGGAGCGTCTACGGCCTGGGCGCCACCGTCATGTCCAGCGACCTCGACCGCGCCCGCGCGGTAGCCGAGCGGCTCGAGGCCGGCATGGTGTGGATCAACCAGCCCACCGGCTCCTCGCCCGAGCTGCCCTTCGGCGGCGTCAAGCGGTCCGGCTACGGCCGCGAGCTCTCCGAGCTGGCCATGTTCGAGTTCGCCAACCGGCGGCTCGTGCGCACCGTCCCGGTGAAGAAGGCCGCCAAGCCGCAGGCCGGCTGACGAAGGACCCCGGCGGTGCGGCCAAGCCCTCTCCTCCGGGCCACGGGCAGAATGTGCCCATGAGCCAGGTCTGGACGACGCCGCACCGCCCGGCCCCCGTCGACGCGGTCGTCGCGCTGCCGGGCTCCAAGTCGCTCACCGCTCGGGCCCTCGTGCTCGCCGCCCTGGCCGATGGCCCGAGCCGCCTCGTCCGGCCGCTGCGGGCACGGGACACCGACCTCATGGCCGCCGGCCTGCGCGCGCTCGGCGTGCGGATCGAGGACGACGGCGACGACTGGCTGGTGACCCCGCAGCCGCTGCGCGGCCCCGCGGAGGTGGACGCCGGCCTCGCCGGCACGGTGCTCCGGTTCCTGCCGCCGGTCGCCGCGCTGGCCACCGGACCGGTCCGGCTGGACGGCGACGCCCGCCTCCGCCAGCGCCCCAACGCCGGGCTGCTGAGCGCCCTGCGAGCCCTCGGCGTCGAGATCGACGACGACGGCCGCGGCCGGGCACCGTTCACCGTGCACGGCACCGGAGCAGTGCGGGGCGGCGCCGTCGAGGTCGACGCGAGCGAGTCCTCGCAGATCGTCTCCGGCCTCCTGCTGGCCGCGGCCCGGTTCGACGAGGGCATCGACCTGCGCCTGGCCGGCGGCGTGCCGTCGATGCCGCACGTCGAGATGACGGTGGCCACGCTCCGCGAGCACGGGGTCGACGTCACGGCCACGGACCGCGGCTGGAAGCTCTCCCCCGGCCCCATCGCCGCGCTCGACCGGGTGGTGGAGCCCGACCTCTCCAACGCCGCCCCGTTCCTCGCCGCCGCCGTGGTCACCGGGGGCCGGGTCACGGTGCGCGACTGGCCGGAGGTCACGACCCAGCCGGGCGCGCAGCTGGACCGGCTGCTGTCGGCCATGGGCGCCGACGTGGTGCGCACCGCGGAGGGACTGCAGGTCACCGGCACCGGCCCGATCCGGCCCCTCGTCGCCGACCTCGGCGAGGTCGGTGAGCTCACCCCGGTGCTCGCCGCCCTGTGCGCGCTGGCCGACGGCCCGTCGCGGCTGACCGGCGTCGGCCACCTGCGCGGGCACGAGACCGACCGGCTGCAGGCGCTCGACGAGGTGCTGACGGCGGTCGGAGCGCGGGTCGAGCAGCTGCCGGACGGCCTGGTCATCGAGCCCGGCCCCCGACGAGGTGCACAGGTCGACTCCTACGCCGACCATCGCATGGTCATGGCCGCCGCCGTCCTGGGGCTGGCGATCGACGGCGTGGCGGTCGCGGACCCCGGCGCGGTCACCAAGACGCTGCCCGACTTCCTCGAGCGCTGGGCGGGGTTGCTCGGCGAACCGGCCGGAGTCGTCTCCTGAGCGGCCGCCGGCACGACAGTCGCTCCGACGAGGACGACGTCCGGTGGCGGCCCAACCCGCGCGGCTCGCGGCCGCGCACCCGTACCCGGCCCACGCACGACGACGCCGTCCCCGGCCTGGTGATCGCCGTCGACCGTGGACGGATGACGGTCCGCATCGATGGGCCCGACGGCACCCCCGTCGATGTCACGTCCATGCGCGCCCGCGAGCTGGGCAAGCACGGTGTCGTGGTCGGCGACCGCGTCCGGTTGGTCGGTGACATCAGCGGCCGGACCGACACCCTCGCCCGGATCGTGACCATCGAGGAGCGGACGACGTCGCTGCGCCGCACCGCCGACGACACCGATCCGACCGAGCGGATCGTGGTGGCCAACGCCGACCAGCTGGTGATCGTCACCTCGGTCACCGACCCCGAGCCGGCGCTGGGGTTCCTGGACCGCTGCCTGGTCGCGGCCTACGCCGGCGGGCTGGAGCCGCTGCTGTGCCTGACCAAGACCGACCTGGGCAGCCCGCAGCCCCTGCTGGACCGTTACGCGGGGCTGAGCCTGGATGCCGTGGCGATCTCGCGAGAGGCGCCCCTGGACGGGCTGGTCGGTCGGCTGGAGGCGCGGATGAGCGTGTTCGTCGGCCAGTCGGGTGTCGGCAAGTCGACGTTGGTCAACCGGCTGGTGCCCGACGCGTTCCGGGCGACCGGCGACGTCAGCAAGATCGGAAAGGGCCGCCACACGTCGTCCTCGGCGGTGCTGTTCGACCTGCCCAAGGGCGGGATGGTCATCGACACCCCGGGGATCCGGTCCTTCGGGCTGGCCCACGTGACGGCCGACGACGTCCTGGCCGCCTTCCCCGACATGGCGGAGGCCGCGGAGGAGTGCCCACCGCTCTGCGGGCACACCGACGCCGATCCGGAGTGCGCCCTCGACGCGTGGGCGGCGGCGGGTCCGCCGGTCCGTTGCCAGCAGCTGGCCGCGCTGCGGGTGCTGCTCGGCGCGGTCGGCCAGGTCGGCCCCGGTTACTAGAGGACTCTGGTGTCAACCGGGCTCTCGGTGCACCCGCCTCGGCCGTTGGGCGCCAGGTGCCACGCGCGTGCCTTCGGCCGCACGGTCACGGCCTCGGCGAGCTCGGTGCCGACATAGTGCAGCCCGACGCCGTCCTCGGTGGCATAGCCCGGAGGCAGTTCACCGCGCGCGACCATCCGCCGGTAGGGCGCCCGCAGGCGCTGCGGTGAGTCGTGGTGGACGCCGTTGCTGAACGGCAGCAGCCCGAGCCCCTGGGGGAAGGGCTCCAGGTGTTCCGACCACGCGTCGGTCGGTCCGCCGCTGTGCCAGCACTGACTCCCGGCCCCGGCGCCGGCGAGCACGACACCCTCTTCCCAGCACTCGGCCAGGACCTCGTCGAGTCGGTGCGCTCGCCAGACCGCCATCAGGTTGACGAGGCTGCCTCCCTCGACGAGGACGACGTCCTGCCGCATCAGGTGTTTGCGGACGTCCGGCACGTTCGGCTGCGGGAACAGCCGCAGGACCGAGAGATCGACGTCCTCGCGATCCCCGAAGACCTGCTCGTACACGGCGCTGGCCGCGGGGTCGTCGCCCACGGCTGTCGGCAGGTAGCAGAGCCGTACCGCGCCCTCCCAGAGCCAGCGGGTGCGCCCCAGGTCGAGCACGTGCTCCAGCAGGGGGAGGTTGCCGGGTTCCCCCGGCCGCGGGGAGAGCACGCCGGAGAAGGCGAACACCTGACGGTCCATCAGTGCTCCATATCGGCAGGCCGGCGGCCGATCGGGAGGTCCCTACACGTCCACTGGGCCCCCGCTGCGCCAGTAGACGCCGGCGTCGCGGGTGAGCAGCGCCTCATCGACCAGGTACCGGCGCAGCGCGGCCACATCGGGGTGCCAGACGGCCAGCAGCGCGTTGACCTCCCGCTCGGGGTAGCGGACCCCGGGCTCGAACACCCGCACCAGGTGCCGGAGGACGACAAGTCGCTTGGCGCGCTGGGCGGGAATCGAGACCAGCCGCCCGTCGCGCACGAAAGCCGACAGGACGGCGTCCTCGGCGGGGTCGTCGGACAGCGGCTCGGGCGGCGGTGCCGCCTCGGCCGCCGCGCGCGCCGCCGCGGCGAACCGGTCGGTGTGCAGCGACAGGGCGTGCCGGTCGCGGTCCACGAGACCGGCACGGGCCAGTCTGCGAGCGGCCAGGGCCACGTCCTTCAGCGGGAGCTTCGAGAGCCTTGACACCTCCTCCAGCGAGTCGGCGCCGAGCGCCAGGGCGGCGACCACCTTGAGCCGGGCCGGGTCGGCAAGCAGCCCCACGATCGTCGCCGCGTCCATCCCCCGACGGTATCGGCGCATCGACCCGATCCGCTCCGGTACCGGCAGGCGGGGGCAGCAGAGGGATCTCCAGCAGCGGCGAGCGGGGCCAGTTCAGCGGTTTCGGCTGATCCCCGGCTAGGTTCGGTGCCCATGACATCGGGCCGCGGCTTTTCCGAGGACATGCGGCTGGCACACGTGCTGGCCGATCAGGCCGACTCCATCAGCATGGACCGCTTCAAGGCGCAGGACCTGAAGGTCGACACCAAGCCGGATCTCACCCCGGTCACCGACGCCGACCGCGCCGTCGAGGAGCTGCTGCGCATCACCCTCAGCCGGGCACGGACCCGCGACGCCGTGATGGGCGAGGAGTTCGGAACGACCGGCCACGGTTCGCGGCGGTGGGTGCTCGACCCGATCGACGGCACCAAGAACTTCGTCCGCGGAGTGCCGGTGTGGGCGACGCTGATCGCGCTGTTCGACGGCGACGAGGCCGTGGTCGGGCTGGTGTCGGCCCCGGCGCTGAACCGCCGGTGGTGGGCGGCCAAGGACGTCGGTGCCTGGTCGGGCCGCCGGCTGGAGTCGGCCACCCGGTGCCGGGTCTCCGACGTGAACACGCTGGCCGACGCGAGCCTGTCCTACTCCAGCCTGTCCGGCTGGGAGGAGCGCGGCGCCCTCGACGGCTTCCTCGACCTCAGCCGATCGGTGTGGCGCACCCGCGCCTACGGCGACTTCTGGAGCTACGTGCTGCTCGCCGAGGGTGCCGTCGACGTGGCGTGCGAGCCCGAGGTCTCGGTGTGGGACCTCGCCGCGCTCGACGTCATCGTCCGGGAGGCCGGTGGCCGGTTCACCGACCTCGACGGCACGCCCGGGCCGGCCGGCGGGAGCGCCCTCGCCTCCAACGGGCAGCTGCACGACGCGGCGCTGGACAAGCTGCGCCCGCGCCCCCGCCCGGCGGCCTGATGCGTCAGGAGGCCGGCCGCGGTTCGACCAGCGGTCCGGCCTCCCACCGGGGGACGACGTCGACGCCGCTCCCCCGGCCGGCCAGCACGGCGGCACCCACCGCCGAGGCGCTGCGCACCCGCACGTGCCGGACAGGACGGCCGAGGACGTCGGCGAGCAGGTGCTGGACGAGGGCCGAGCGCGCACCACCGCCGGTGAGGACGACCGGCTCGCCGTCGTCGGGCACCGCCAGCAGCCCGAACGCCGCACCAACGGCCGCGACGACGCCCTCGACCGCCGAGCGCGCGAGGTCGGCGCGCGTGGTGCCCGGATGCAGTCCGGTCCACGCCCCCCGGTCGTCCGGGCCGGCGACCCCGCCGCGCTCACCGGCGAGGAACGGCGCGAACCGCACTCCCCCGGCGCCGGCGGGCACGCCGGCCGCCGCATCGAACATCTCCACCCACGACATGCCGAGCACCCCGCACACCCAGGACCACGCCGAGCCGCCGTTCTGCAGCGCGGCCATGCCGTACCAGCCCCCGGCCACATCGGCGTAGGTGTGCACGAGGGGCTCGTCGACGGGACCGGCCTGGGCGCCGGGCCGCAGCAGCTGCATCCCGGTGCCCACGTTGATCTGCACCCCGGCGGTGGTGCCCGCGGCCAGCAGCGCCAGCGGCGTGTCGGCGCCACCGATGACTACCGGAGCCTCCCCGACGATCAGCTCCGCCGTTCCGACGACGTCCGCCGACGGTCGCACGTCGGGCAGCAGCTCCCCCGGTACGCCGGCGGCGCCGATCGCCGCGGCCGACCACCGGTCGCCCGCGACGTCCCACAGCAGCGTCGCCGACGCGTCACTGCGGTCGGTGACCGCCGAGTCGGCGCCGGGCAGCAGCGTGGCCCGCAGCGCGTCCTTGGGCAGCAGCACGGCGGCGGCGCGGGCCACGACCTCGGGCTCGTGCCGGGCCAGCCAGGCTAGCATCGGGCCGGTCATCCCCGGCACCAGCGGGTTGGCAAGAGCGGCGCGGTCGGCGGGCGGCAGGCCGCGCCAGGCGGCCAGTTCGGGGACCGCCCGCCGGTCGGGCCACAGCAGCGCCGGCCGGAGCGCCGTACCAGCGCGGTCGACCAGGACCGCGCCGTGCATCTGCCCGGCGATCCCCAATGCTCGGATGCGCGACCCGTCGAGCACGTCGGCCACCGCGGTCACCGCGTCGTCCAGCGCCTGCCGCCACACCCGCACGTCGATCTCGGCGTGGCCCGGCCGGCGGTGCTCGACCGCGTAGCCGGCC
>Ga0136846_1244192_pt1 | contig 10176 bp, 16 predicted proteins | sample HopSoiMetagenom2_FD_96841 | JGI IMG/M metagenome (GOLD analysis project Ga0136846, IMG submission 96841) | Grasslands soil microbial communities from Hopland, California, USA - 2 Assembly 2016 (version 4) | ecosystem: Environmental > Terrestrial > Soil > Grasslands | place: USA: Hopland... | reverse complement strand
CCCAAATCACCCCGCAGGACGAGAATCTTGGTGCCGTTGGAGAAGAATTCCGGCGCGCCGCATTCATCCGTCTCTATGTGGGAAATCTCGTGACACAGAATGCTATGATAAGACTGGCAGATCGCGGCCAGCGCCAGTGAGTTCGCGGCGGTCCCATTAAAGGCGAAAAACACCTCGCAATCGGTCTCGAATATCTCGCGGATCAGGTCAGCCGCCCGCGCCGTCCACATATCGTCGCCATAAGCCGGTGCGTGGCCGTGGTTGGCCTGCTCAAGAGCTTCCCAGGCTTCAGGTGCGATGCCTGCGTAATTGTCGCTGGCAAATTGGCGACGGGGCAATGAAACTGGAACAGGCATGACTGAAGGCTCCCGGACGGGCTCATGACGGGCAATTAGTTACCGGAATTGGGGAGAGCAGCAAGTGCGCCGCCCGTGCCCTCACGGCCGCTTCCTGCTCAGCCGTCTCAGGTGGCTGCGCGAATGAGGGCTTTTGACCCAAAGCGCAGCATTTGCTGATTTGCGGCAGTCACACCGAAAGCCGTTCCTTGTCGATCCGCAAGGTCACGGTCACGCCTGACGTGGCCCAACTGCGCTCAATGGAACCGCCAAGCTGGGCGGACATCGCGCGCAGAACCAGTTTGCTGCCGTAACCTCCAGAACCCTCCGGGGCCACGACAGGCGGGCCGCCCTGTTCCGTCCAGATCAACACAAGGGCGTCCCCGCTCGGATCACATGAAACGTCCAGCACGCCCGTCGGCACGGATAGCGCTCCGTACTTCAGAGAGTTGGTTGCGAGCTCGTGCACGACAAGCGCCAATGTGGTCGCCGCGGATTGGCCGACGCCCATCCTGGGAACAGATACGCGAATGCGGCCGCTGAACGCGCCCAGATCATCATAGGGAGAGAGCAGAACCGTCAACAAATCTCCCAACAGGGCTGCCCTGCCTTCCTCGCCCTTGATGGGACGAACCAGGTCATGGGCACGGCCCAAGGCGGTGAGACGTTGGGTCAGCTCGCGTGCCATGTCCTGCGTCGTATGGGTGCAGCGTGACGTGATGGCAGTCAGCCCGGACGCGATAGCGAGGAGATTTTTGACGCGGTGGCTCATTTCGCCGGCAAGCAGTTCGTGGCCCTCCTCCGCCTGCTTGCGCCCGGTTACGTCAATGAAAACGCCAAACATCACGCGGCCGACAATTCCGGAATCCTCGCCCTGCCCGCGCGCGGAAACCCAGCGAACCTCGTCTCCTCGCATGATCCGGAAGTCGATTTCATAGGCGCCAACCACGGCGCGTGTGGCGGTAAAGGCGGCCCGCACCCGGTCCCGATCGGCGGGGTGGATACGCGAAGACAGGTCCGCGAAACAAACATCCGCGCGAGGAGCGAGGCCCCACATGTCGAAAGCCTGCTCATCCATTGTCAGTTGGTCGGTATCAACGTTCCACGACCATAAAGCGACGCCCGCAGCTTCGATGGCCAGACGCAGATGCGCGATGTTCCATTGAGGAATATTTGGTTGAGACAAGATGTGATCCTAAAGGCCAGCTCCGTCTATAGCACGTTTTGACGTTATCGGCCGAAAACCATGCCGCTCTGGGGACCGAACTCTTGTTCGGCGGCCGGGATAGCTATTTCACCAGAGAGGACTTAGCTTGGTTCATGGCTTCGAAGTCAGATCTTTCGCAGAACGAATTCACTTCCCTCGCCGAGGTGGGGAAAGGCTTCTTTCATGACATGATACCGGCCGGCGACGCTGCGCGATTACAGGAGCTGGGCCTTGTTTACAATCTGCTGGGAAGCGTTCGTATCACGACGGCCGGCCGGGACCGGCTCCGGCTGGGCTTCTGACGCCTAGTCACATCGCGCCACACCTCGCCGCAGTTTGATTGGCGCTGTCTAGTCCTCAGCGTCGAGACGACTCGGCGCGATGCCCGCAGCAACAAGATAAGCCTTTATGGCGTTCGTACGGTCTTGGGAAAGTTTTGAGCTCCCCTCGCCGAGATTGCCGGCGCGGCTGGAGATTTCCAGGTGAACCGCCGGGTTGTCTTGCAGATATTGAGCGACCTGGTTGAGCAACGGCGCGCTGGCAAGGGGAAGGCCGGAGGAGCTGCGATCATAGGTGATGGCGTATGTCGTCCCATGACCAGTTTGCTTCAGGGAGGACACGATTTTGGCGCCCGCAGCATTCGATGCAGCATAGCCATGACCGCCAATGGCGCAGCCAGATAGTAAAACCGCCGCAAACGCGGCGGCCAAGACCTTGATTCTCATGTGCGTATTGCTCTTTCGACATGCCCTTATCCACTCAACGCGCGAAGGTGGATTAAGCCCAGTGCGCCGCGCATTGGAGTCAGTCACGGTCCGGCTAAGCGGAGCTATTGAGGCAACCGCGGGAACATTGATCACGCAGGGACGTTACCTTCATCGACTTCCTGTGGGTCGTGTGACCCAAAGACCGGAAGCGATTCGGGACTTTTCCCTTCATTCAGCGAGCAACAAAAAATGGCGTATATCGACGCAGAACATTGGGCTTGCACCGCAGATCTCAATCGGTTCCGAATTCAGTTGCGCGACCAGGTCAATGCGATAAAGAGCGCTCAAGCGCGGGATTTGTTTGCACGAGAGCTGGCCAAGCAGCGTGTGATCTTTCCGAATTAGGATCAGGCGGACGGAATGGATGGCTCTCGGGCCAGGCCGTTCGGGCCTGATCTATTCAGGGCTTGAGAACGGAATCATGGCTTACCATCCTGCGAGACGCCTGCCTGCAAAGAGTCCCGAGCTCACCAGTGGGGAAATAGCTGCACTGCGCGATGTCACCGAACAGCGGGCAGTCGACGCTGCCGTTCTCGACCGGCTTCACAAGCTTGGCTTAGCCGAGCAGAAGGCTGGAAAGTGGACCGTTACCCAGGCCGGCCATATCAGGCTGATGTTTCTTTCCGCGCGCTGACCAGCCGATACGCTTACGTCGGTCCGCCCGTCAGGGCACTTCCGGCACCGGGCTGCCGCTGCTGCGGGCGCGCGCCATCGCCTGCAGCTCCCAAGCCTGGGGTACCAGTTCGTGAAGGCCGGTATTGCGCGCGAAGGTGCGGTAAAGACTGCGCACCCGGTCGAACAGCACGGCCATCGCCAGATAATAGCGCCGGCGCGCCTCATTGGGATCGCCGTGTGCGTTGGTGCCGATGATTTCGTCGAAACTTTGCGCCCGCAATTCTATCAGGGAATAAATATGCTTGGCATGATCGGCTGACAGCAGCGCGGCGACGTCCAGTTCGATCTCAAAGGGCGGTACGTCCAGGTCCAGTTTTCCGCTCGACCCCGCGCTGTCTTCAAATTGCTGGTTGCTGGTAACAGCGTCAGCGGCCAGCCGAAGCCAGGGGCGCAGCCGGGCGGCGACGCGCATGGTGGCGACATTTTCACTGTCGGCGCGCCTGCGCTGTTCGCGGCGTTGATCCTGGCGGCGCGCCATTTCCCCGGACAGGTAGAGCGCCACGAAGATGCCGCCGGCCTGGACCCAGGCCGCCATCGCGCCGTTTTTGTTCATCCAACTGCGGATGCCGGCCCAGAAAAGCACGATGACCGCCAAGGCGGCCAGCCCCAAGACCAGTTGCAGCACTCTCGCAGGCCATCTCATCAAGGCGGTATAGCAGCATCCGGATTGGCACGGTGTCTTTTCGCCGGCCGCCACCCAAAAAGGGCAGGTCCATCCTGTGGTTGGCAGGGATAGCCCCTGTGTTTGGGGGGCAATGGAACTTTGCCGGTGCACCTGCGTTAGCTATCGCATGCCCAAAAAGAGCACCGCTCTTTGGCGCACGCCCAAAAAGGAGCCGCGCCATGAATTTCCATGCCCGCAATCTGTCCGTAACGCTGATGGCCGCCGTCAGCGGCTTTGCTCTGTCGGTCTGTCTCAGCCCCGCCTTTGCGCAAACCCATGACTCGCCGGAGCGCAACAGGGTGAATGCCGATGGCATGCCCACAACCCATTCCACCCCTTCGGAAAAAGCCGAAACCGCCCGCATCAACGCCCAAGTCGGCGCCGACAATCGCGCGGTGGACGATCGCGCCCAGGCCGACAATAACCGCTACCAGGCGCAGCAGAGCCAGTATCAGGGCCAGTTGCAGGACAACCGCACCAAGCAGGCCGAATATGACGACAATAACGCGCGCTACAACGGCTTGCGCGCCCGTTACGCCGCCGAACGCGATGCCTATCATCGCGCCGCCTGGCCGAACCGCGATGGGCGCTGGTCCGTGATGGACCGTGACACTGACCTGATCGGTGGCCGCGTGCAGCTGATGAACGGCCGCCGCGTCGGCACCGTCAGCGACACCAGCCACGGCCGCAGCGGCCGCATTACGGCCCTGCTGGTGCGGTTGGACAACAACAAGACCGTGTGGCTCGACGCCACGGATGTGCGCTATGACCGCCGCGAACGGGTGATCATGACGAACCTGGACCGCGGCGACCTGCGCCGCATGGCCGACCAGCGCCTGTAATCGATATTTCTGTTAGAGTACCAAAGGCCTTTCGCATGAAGGGTCTTTGGCACTTGAAGCGGCGATCGAAAGTTATAGTGAATATGTGCCAAGCAGCAGATCCCCGAACCATTCTGGTCGTAGAAGACGAACTTTTCATTCGCATGTCCGCCATTGCGACATTGAAAGATGCGGGCTTTTGGACGCTGGAGGCTCATAACAGTGCCCAGGCTCTCGAAATTCTGTCCCGCCATCCCGAAGTCAGCATCATGATGACGGACGTGCGCATGCCCGGAAAGATGGACGGGTTCGCGCTGGTCGCGCGGGTTCTGATTGACTATCCCGCCATCCGCTCCATCATCGTGTCCAGCAATGCGACTGCCGCGCAAGCCAGCAATGCCGGCGCGTTTGGTTTTGTCCCCAAGCCTTATCTGCCCGATACCATAATTCAGGCGGCGCATGACACCGCCGTGCGGCACTAGCAGGCTTGTATTCATTGACCAATCGCGCGCCTGTCCGGCTTCATTGCTATGTGAACAGCAAAAGCCTAGAGTCCATCCCATAAGGAAAATGTGGCCATGACGATGCTCTTCGACAAGATCGAGGATGCCCGCTCGCTCGCGCAGATCGTGGTGGAGACGGTGCGAGAGCCGCTGCTCGTTCTGGACAACACCCTGACCATCCTGGTGGCCAGCAACTCGTTTCACAAAATCTTCCAGATAGACCCCAAGGACACGCCCAACCGGCCGTTGTTCACCCTCGACAAGGGCGGCTGGGACATTCCGGCGCTGCACACGCTGCTGGAACGGTCTCTGGTGGACCAGACCGTGGTGGAAGGCTTTCTGGTGGAACAGGAATTTCCCCGCATCGGGGCGCGCAAATTCCTTCTGCATGCCCGCAAGGTGCTGGGGACCGATGACGGCCACGCCCTGATTCTGCTGGGGTTTGAGGATATTACCGAACGGCGCGCCATCGAACACGAAAAGGCCCTGCTGCAGCTTCGCACCGACGATCTTCTGGTGCAAAAGGAAGTCCTGTTGGCCGAGATGCAGCACCGCATCGTCAACAGCCTGCAGATCATTGCCAGCATTCTGTTGCTCAAGGCCCGCGCGGTGAGTTCCGAGGAGACCCGCCAGCATCTGCAGGATGCCCATCGCCGGGTCATGTCGGTGGCGGCGGTTCAGCAGCACCTGCACAGTTCAGGGCGCGCCGATGCGATCGACATCGCCCCCTATCTTTCCAAGCTGTGCGAATCGCTGGCGGGATCCATGATCGGCGAAAGCCGGCCCGCCAAGCTGACGGTGACGGCCGATGAGGCCCATGTGGTGTCGGCCAATGCCATCAGCCTGGGCCTGATCGTGACCGAACTGGTCATTAATGCCTTGAAATATGCCTTTCCTGACCCCGGCAAGGACGCTTCGGTCAAGGTGGATTATGAGGTGAACGGCACCGACTGGAAGCTTTCGGTGTCGGACAACGGCATCGGACGCGGCACAGACAGCGCGCCGCCGGCCAAAGGCGGATTGGGCACCAGCCTGGTCAAGGCGCTGGCCCATCAACTGGATGCGCAAGTCGAGACGGTCAGCGGTCCCGGCGGCATGCGCGTCTGCGTCACCCATGCGACATTCCTGTCACGCATGGCGGTTTAAGTCGGCTGCGTACGGAACCGAACCCTGCTGAGGGAGTTCCCTCTCCATACGACTTCCTCTTATGGAGTTTCCCCAAATGTTATTTCTGAAAACGGCTGTTTCAGCCGCCGCCATCACCATGTTCATCGCCACCGGCTCTTTGGTTGCGTCCACCGGCGCCGCTTCGGCCCGTATCGTCTGCAACAGCGACGGCGATTGCTGGCACAGCGAAAGAAACTACCGCTATCCCGGCACCGGCTATGTCAATCACAGGGACGACTGGTATTTCCATCAGCAGTGGAATGACCAGCGCCATTATCGCGACTATCACGAAGGTCGCGGCTACTACAAAAGCGGCGTCTGGATCGGCTTCTGATCCCGCCGCATTTGCCTGACGGAAGGGGTGGCTTTCGGGCCACCTTTTTCTTTGTCCCGGACCTGAATTTTGAGGGCGTGCCATGAATTACAATGCACAGCGAAATCGCGTGATGCTTTCGGCCTATGAGGCCGGGCGAACGATCGAGCAACTGGCGGAGGAGCATGGCCTGGCCATCGCGTCGGTCGGCTCCATACTGACCGGGGAAAGACATCGGCGCCGCGAAAGCCCGGAGCCGTTCTATCGCGCCCTTCGGCGATCCGGGGAAGCCATGCTTTATAAAGTCAGGGTCGGACGCTCCTACCCGGCGCCAGGTAGCCCGTGAGTGGCCGCGTCTGGCGCAAAGCGGACATGATTTCCCAAGATGTGCTGCTAGCACCCTCCGTCATCCCATGGAACTCTTTGGAACCCAAGGCGTTCTACCACTGTCAACTTGGAGCTATCCCATGAAAATCGCCCGAACTTCGGCCTTTGCCTGTTTATTCGGTTTGCTCAGTGCAACTGCGGCATACGCGGACGACTGCAGCGGGCGCGACCATACCGCCGGCACGGTGTTGGGCGCGGCCGGGGGAGCCGCCATCGGCGGCGCGGCCAGCCACAATGCGGGCGGGGCGATCGCGGGTGCCGTCATTGGCGGCTTGGCGGGCAACGCCATCGCCCGTGCCCAGGACTGTGATCGCGGCAACTACAGGCGTGGTGCCAGTGATGGCTATGACCGCCGTGGTCCAGCCGTCAGCTATTATGGACCGGGCTATGACGTGGCGCCCGACGAAAATGATTACTGGGGCGTGGAGTCGTACAACGATTTCAGCGCCGACTATCGCCACATCTCGGTCTCAATCGATCGGGCCAGGGAGCGTGGTTCGCTGACCCCTTATGAAGCACGTCGTTTCTCGCAGCGGCTGCAGCAGATCCAGTACCGTGCGGACGCACAGCAGCGGCGCGGAAGGTTTGATCCTCAGGACATTGAGTACCAATTGAGCCAATTGCGTGAAGACATGCGCTCTGCCCGCCGCAGCAATCGCGATGAACAGAGCTCGGGAAATTACAACCGGCGCTAAGGGTTCACGCGGGTCTGATTTTCTGATTTGACCCGCAAGCTTGACCAACCGACGGCCTAGCCGGTTGGGGCGCGAATTTCGCGCAGGGTATCGCCATAGACGCACTGCGGACCCCGCCAAACCTCGAAAGGCTTGCCGTCGGCATACTTCCGACCCGCCCGAACCGCGGCATAGTCGTTCAGGTGGATGACCTTCAAAACTGGTCGCGCCTGGCAGTCGCTCCAGATCGAGATTTCGTATTCGTACAAGCCAGCCTCCAAACATTGGCAAAGAAAGTTTGACTGTTTTATTTTTGCTGTCCAGATCAAACACTGTCCGCTATCGGCCAGTGCCCGGTAATTGGCATCGCTGAAGAGTTCCCATCGGCCTAATGATAGGCTTCGGGCGCCTCGCCGCGGATTTTATCTTTCACGGATTGTGCTATGTCCTCCGAAAGATCCTTGCCGGCGTCTTTGACCTTGTCGAGCTGATCACTGGCCATCTCCCCAACCTGGCTCTTGAGCTGGGCGCTGGCTTCACCCACCAGGTTCTGCTCCGCTTCCGTTGCGGGCAAACTGGCGCAGACTGCCGCCCCGATTGCCAGCCCCGCGCCCAGAAGCACCAGCGGCTCATCCTTGAGAAAGGCGAACGAGGTCCCGGCCATGTCGCGCGCTTTTGCGGCCGCGGACTTGGTACTCTCGCTCATGACCGCTGCGCCTTCAGAGACGGCTTCCTTGGCTTTTGAAAAGGCCTTCCTTGCCTGCTCCGTGACGTCGCCGGTGGTGTTTTGGACTGTGTTCCATGCTTCGGCAGATGCTGCCGCCGCTTTCTGACCAAGATCGGCGGTTGCCGCTTCTTCATTCCCGGTTGAGCCGGACCGATCCATCCCGGACTCTCGGTACGAGGTATCGCCTTGGCTGGAGCCATTGGTTTTGGAAAAAAGAAACCACGCCAGACCGGCACCTATGAGCGTCACCGGGAGCGGGTTCGCCGTCGCCTGACGCCCGAAATTGGAAAGGAACTGACTGCCGCCATCTTTCGTGTAAGCCAGCACTTCATCCAACAGCTCGCCCGGCGAGAGCCGCCGGCGAATCTCACCGATGGTATTTTCAATCTGCTGGCGCTGATATTCCGAATTGGCCTCAAGCTGCTGCGTGTTCATGGGAATGCCTCGCATGTTTAACTGCCGCCACGTCGCGCTGCAGTTGATCCAGGGTCTTTTCCGGTATCAGGTCGACCGACTTGACGCGCTTGATGCCGGTGACCATCACCATCACACCGACAAGGCATACGATGGCACCGACCAGCAAGGCCGCGATGTCTTGTGCCATGCCCAGGCGGGTCAGGAGCATGGCGACGCCAAACAGGGCCACCGTAAGAGCTGGGAGCAACACCACGGCACCAGCGATGAGCATGACCGCGCCGCCGCGCATCCTGCCGAGATTGTCGCCGATTTCGGCCCGGGCGATGAGATATTCATTGCCGATGAGCGGCTGGAACTGACTGAGCAAATCGCCAAAAAGATCGCCAATGGATCGTCCGGGGGTCATCAGGATCTCCTCAATTGGAGTTCGTGCTCGCGTTGCTCTGCGGCGTATCACTCTTGAGGAAGCGCGCCAGGGCAAAGCCGGACACGACCGCGATGCCGAAGGCGGCCACAGGCTGTTTGCGGGCAAATTGGCTCGCCGATGTCAGCATATCTTCGAACTTCTGGTCTTTAAGGTCGCCGGCAGACTTCTCGACCCAGCTACCAGCGCTGCGGACATAAGAGGCCAGCTCCGGCATCTCCTGTTCCAAACGCGGTGCGGCATCCCGTATGACGCCCGCGATAGTACCCAACCGGTCGGCGCCCTGGCTTTTTTGCTGGTTGGCCAGATCGGTCAGCGTCTCCTTCATGGGCGCGACGGCTTCCCGGACGCTCGAGGCCAATGTGCTGTCTTGCGCCTGGTTATCTGGGGATTCGCTTGCTTGCGCGCCGAAGGATGCGCGCCGCGCTGGAGATGAAGCGTCCAGGCCGTCACTGTTTGGGGGCGTAGATGAAGAAGCGTTCTGTCCATAATCGGATGCCATCGCCTGGCCTTCTTTTTCTCTTGCCGCGCAAAAGAAATGTAAAGCCCCGCGAGGTAGTTCCGCGACAGCGAGGGCAGAAATCGCCTTTTTGTTCTGCCTCGGTGCGGAACGCTTACAGGTCCTCTCCGTTCTTCCGAAAATCGGAGAAAGACGGCGAAGGCTCCGCAGATGAAGCCAAGGGGAAGCGCGCTGACGCATTCCGCCCGCCTGGCCGAGTTCACTGAGATGCCGCCCATCAGGTTCCGTGGACCGCTCTGGATCCAAGCGGATAGCCAGCCAGAGCCGCGGGGCCTCGGTTTTGCGCCGGCGCGCGGATGAAGAACACAATATGAGGGGAATTGGCCCGCAAATTGGCTTTGCGCCGCCGCGCCGCTGTGATTTGCTTCCCCGCCAAAGGGCGAGGGTTCATGAAAAAACTGATGATAGCGCTGCTGATGGCGGCCGCGACAGGGGCCAATGCGCAGGAAGAAAAGCCCTATGGCCCATTGCGGCCCGACCAGAAGGCTTATCTCGCCCTCTACAAGGAACTGGTGGAAATCAACATCACCCCCACCACGGGAAGCTGCACCGAAGCGGCCGCCAAGATTGCGGGT
>Ga0136846_1225645_pt1 | contig 10177 bp, 8 predicted proteins | sample HopSoiMetagenom2_FD_96841 | JGI IMG/M metagenome (GOLD analysis project Ga0136846, IMG submission 96841) | Grasslands soil microbial communities from Hopland, California, USA - 2 Assembly 2016 (version 4) | ecosystem: Environmental > Terrestrial > Soil > Grasslands | place: USA: Hopland... | reverse complement strand
GCGATTCCAGCCGATGGTGCAGCGCTCGTCGCGCGCGGCACCGCGACGCGGCCGTTCGACGGGCTCCCGCTCGGGACACAGCTGTCGCTTCGCATCCCGCTACCGAACGACTGGGCCACGGTGACGGGCGCTGTCAGCGCCGGGCCTACCCTCGTGAAGAACGGCCGCCCGATCTTCAACGCGGGCGAGGCGTTGACGACGGCGCAGCTGCGCGGGCGTGCCCCACGCACTGCGGTCGGCCAACGCGCCGACGGCTCGATCGTGATGCTGGCGGTCGACGGGCGACAGCGCGGCTGGAGTATCGGCATCACCAACTGGGACATGGCTCAGGCGCTCGTGCACTACGGTTGCGTCACCGGGTTCGCGCTCGACTCCGGCGGCTCGACGACGGTCGCATTCGACGGCAAGCTGCTGAACCGGCCATCCGATCCCGGCGGTGAGCGGCCCGTCGGCGAGGCCCTCGTGATCGGGTACACGGGCGTCTATGCGCCAGCCGTGGCGCCGACGCTCTCGGCGAACGCCGACGGGGCCGGCGACAGCGAGGCTCTCGGGTACAAGCTCGTGCGTCCGTCGTCCGTGAGCGCGAAAGTCCTCGGCCCAGACGGCAGCGTCCGCGAGCTCGACACGGGCGCCAAACCGCCGGGGCGGTACAAGCTGTCGTGGGACGGAGCCGGCGCGCCGGAAGGGCGCTACCACTGGAACGTCACCGCCACGGACGATGCCGGTCAGACGTCGAGCGACGACCACGCCTTCACCCTCGACAACACGCTCGGCTTTCTGCACGTCGGCGCGAACGCGCGCCGGATCGCGTTCACGCTGGCGGGCGATGCAACGATCCGTGTAACCGTCGAGACACGATCCGGATCGATCCTGCGCACCGCCGCAAAAGGGCCGCGCACCGCGGGGCCCGTGAATGTTCTCTGGAATGGCCGTGACGGGCGCGGGAAGCGCGTGCGCGGCGGGACGTACGTCGTCCGCGTCTCTGCGACGAGCGCAGTCGGCCTCAGTCAGCTGAGCACGTCAGTACGGATCGCGACGCGTTAGCGCCACTATCTGTGCAACAGGTTGAACGATTGCGCAACTCGGATGACCTGGCGCAGACGCTGTTTCGATGCGCGGTCGCCAACCATCACATTCACTTGGTACGCCTTGCCACCGAGAGCGAGTTGGGCAGACCCGCCACGACCCTTGAAGCACTCGAAACTCCGCCGCTTCAGTTCTATCCCCCGAAGTGGCGTGCGCGACCTCGGCGGCACTCCGCCCCCTGACGTTTCCGTCCTCCAGGCTATGACGACGACAACCGCCCCTGTGGGCGGGACCCTGTACGCGGCCACCTGACAACGGCTCTGCCGTCGCCGGACACCTTGCGTACCGGCGACGAGCACGGTGCGCGGATCGACGACGTTTCCAGCGACGGCGGGCGTCACGCGGCTCCACCCGTCCGGCACCTTCAACAGCACACCACCACTGACAAGAGTTTCCAGATGACGAGCGGCAGTGGCAGAGGTCGCCGCGCTCAGCGCAATCGCGACGACGAGCAGGATGCTCCTGATCGAACCCACACCGGGCATACGAACGATCCCGGCAGAAGGTCCGCCAGAATCGAACTGTCAGGGTCAGACCCCTAGTAGGCGCCGCGACGCGCGAGCACCGCGGGCAACGTCTTCGCGAGGATCGAGATGTCGAGCCAGATCGACCAGTTCTCGATGTAGTAGAAGTCGAGCCGCACGAGGTCGTCGAAGCTGAGGTCGATCCGGCCCGACACCTGCCACAGCCCCGTCATGCCGGGCAGGACGAGGTAGCGCCTACGGTGCCATTCCTGCAGCTGGTCGTAGTCGCGAATCGGGAGCGGCCGTGGGCCGACCAGCGACATCTCGCCCCACACGACGTTGAGCACCTGTGGCAGCTCGTCGATCGAGAAGCGCCGCAGCACGCGTCCGACGCGCGTGACACGCGGGTCGTCCTTGATCTTGAAGAGCGGCCCCGATGCCTCGTTGTCCGCCTCGAGCGCAGCTTGCCGCTCGGAGGCGTCGGCGTACATCGTGCGGAACTTCATCATCCCGAACGGGCGGTCGCCGAGGCCGATGCGCTGGTCGCGGTAGAAGACGGGCCCCGGTGACGTGAGCTTGATCGCGCAGGCGATCGCGGCCCAGGCGGGCGAGCCGACCACGATGATGACGGTCGAGACGACGACGTCGAAGCTGCGCTTCACCGCCCACTCCCAGCCGGCGAGCGCAGGCGGACGCAGCTCGAAGAGCGGCGTCCCCTCACCTGGGATGTACTCGGCTCGCTGCAGCAGCAGCTCGGTCGTCCGCGGCGCGACCTTCACCTTCACGCCGTAGCGGTGCGCCTCTTCGACGAGCTCGAGCAGGTCACGCTCGCTGAAGCCGCTGTCCGTGACGATCAGCTCGTGCACATCCTGCTCGCGCAGGATCCGTGGCAGCGCATCGAGGCCGCCCAGGAACGGAAGGCTGCCCGTGTCGCTGTCGGGCGCCACCGCGCCGAGGAACTCGTAGCTGATCCCGCTGCGGTCGGACCCGAGCGCGCGTCGCAGCCTCGCGAGCTGGTCGCCGGTGCCGACGAGAATCGCTCGCCGGCGCACGCCCGCGAGCTGAAGCACGTCGCGTGTGAGCACGTCGTAACTCGCGCGCAGGAGGCCGATGAAGAGCGCCGTGGTGACAAGCGCGGTCGGCGTCAGTCCGTAGGTCGTGAAGTGGTAGCTGGTGCCGAGCCCGAAGGCGAGCGTGATCGCAGCGACGAGGACGAGCGAGAAGACGATCTGCCCCAGGCCCGAGCGCGACTCGCGGCGGCGGTAGAGGCCCCCCACCCAGAAGACCAGCACTGTGATCACGGTCAGGAACGGGAGCCAGTCGGTCTCGGTGTCCCACAGGATCCCCCACAGGGGAGGCCACTCGGAGCGATACAGCGCACGGAGGATCAGCGCGACGTAGATGCCGAAGACGAGTCCGGCGAGGTCGAGCGTGATCAGGGCGGCCACGCTGACGAGGCGGCGGCCGACGGCGAGGAGGGTCGTGCGGGAGAAGAGGTACGGCCTCGCGGAGCGGATGTCCTCGACCGGCGCGGCCGGCTTTTCCTCCACCGGCGCGGCCGGCTTTTCGTCCACCGGCGAACGAACCGACGCGAGCGTCCTTGCGGGGCCTTGCGTCTCGGGTGTGTTCACACGAAGCGATCGGACGTCGAAGACGGACGCGCGGCACGGCCGCGCGTCCTGACGAGGCGGCGCAGCAAGCATCGCCGCCAAAGGGGCTTCGTGCTCACCGGCGCAAGTGTACTTTGGGGGGCCCGTGGGCCTGGAGCAGCTGAGCGAGCGCTACGCAGAGCACAACCGCACCGAGCGCGGTCGCGGGTTCATCTTCGCCGGCCCCGAGCGGAAAGCGCTCTTTCGCAGGCATGTCGGGGGGCCGGGGAGACGAGTCCTCGACCTCGGCTGCCGCGACGGCGCCCTGACCCAGGAGTACGTCGCCGGTAACGAGGTCGTCGGCGTCGACGTCGATCGTGAGGCGCTCGCCGCGGCGGAGGGCCTCGGGATCGAGACGCACTGGGCAGACCTCGACGGACCGCTGGACTTTCCCGACGCGAGCTTCGACGTCGTCGTGGCCGGCGAGCTGCTCGAGCACCTGCGCGATCCCCGGCGTACCGTCGCCGAGGTGTACCGCGTGCTGCGCCCCGGTGGAACGTTCGTCGCTTCCGTCCCGAACGCGTATCGGCTCAAGAGCAGGTTGCGCTTCCTTGCCGGCCGGGCTCCTGAGAGCGACCCGACGCATCTGCAGATGTTCTCGGGCGCAGATGTGCGCGCACTGCTCTCGCGCTTCGAGGATCCCGAGCTGCACTTCGTCGCGGGCCGCCTCGTGCCGCTTCAGCCGCGGCTCTTCGCGAACGACATCGTGTTCGTCGGCCGCAAGCCGCGCTGAAGCTCGCCGAGATCCGTCGCTGTCCGCTTCAGCCCGAGGAACGCGAGCCCGACGCGTAGCGCCGCAGTGCGGCGCCGGTCGAGGAGATCCGTGTCGTGGAAATAGGCGTGCACCACAGGACCGCGAAACGGGCCGAGCGCGCCGCGGGCGAGCATGCCGATCGAGTGCGTCGTCGGCAGTTCGAGAAGCCGCTTTCCCGTAGCGACCTCGAGGAGCGTTGGCTCGAACAGCTGCAGGTGCGGTGCGTCGGCGTCGAGGTAGGAGGGCCTGAAAGCAGTCGCGGTGCAGTCCGCGTAGCCGAGCTCGGCGACCGCCTGCGCGACCTGCTGGTCGAAGTACCAGCCGCCGCCGCAGAACAGGTTCACGTCGAGCCCTACGTCGCTCAGCCACGCACCCTGCTCGCGAACGAGGGCTGCAGGGTCGCCGCCGGTCGGCCGCGCGTGATCCGGCGCGGTCCAGTGCGTGTGCAGGCCGAGCGGCGCGCGCCCCGCCGCCTCGCGTGCGCGCTCCAGCCACAGTCCCTCGTCCTCGCCGCTGCTCGGAGGCCGCATCAGCGCAGCGATCGCGAACCCACCCGGCCGCCGCTCCTGCAGCCGCGAGAAACGCCGCCAGACCTCGTCGTCGAGCGCACGCTCCACATGACACGAGACGACGGCATACCGTCCGTGCAGTATTGAGCCCGTGTGCGGCATCGCCGGACTCTATTCGCCCTTCGGCGTGCCGAATCCCGAGCTCGTGGACGCGATGCGGGCGGCAATCGTGCACCGGGGGCCCGACGAGGGGTCCACCGACGCGTTCGGCCGCTGTGTGCTCGGACACCAGCGGCTGAAAGTGATCGATCTCCACCGGGGCTACCAGCCGGTCACCGACGAGAGCGGCGAGATCGCCGCGGTCTTCAACGGCGAGATCTACAACTTCGAGGATCTGCGAGCCGAGCTGCGCGGCCACGAGGTGCGCGGCACGGGCGACACGGCCATCCTTCCCCACCTCTTCGAGGAACGCGGGGCACGGTTTGTCGAGCGCATGCACGGCATGTTCGCGCTTGCGCTGTGGGACGGCCGCCGCGAGCGACTCGTGCTCGCGCGCGACCGGCTCGGGAAGAAACCGTTGCTGTGGACACGGCTGAGGGACGGGACCTTCGCGTTCGCGTCGGAGCTCAAGGCGCTGCTGCGCCTGCCGGAGATCTCGCGCGAGATCGACCTCGCGGCGATCGATGCCTATCTCGCGCTGCAGTACGTGCCCGGCGACCGCACGGCGCTACACGGGATCCGCAAGGTCCCCCCCGGCCACGTCCTCGTCGTCGAGGGCGAGAGGGAGATACTCGAGCCCTACTGGTCGCTCGAGCCGGCCGCGCCCAGCGCGAGCGACGAGGAGTGGCTGGAACGCGTCCGTGCGACCGTCGCCGAAGCGGTGCGCAAACGGCTCGTTGCGGACGTGCCGCTCGGAGCGCTGCTCGCCGGCGGAATCGACTCGAGCATCGTCGTGGCGCTCATGGCGCAGGCCTCGACGCAGCCCGTGCGCACGTTCACCGTCGGCTTCGCCGACGAACGCTACGACGAACGGCGCTACGCGCGCGCAGTCGCGGAGCGCTACAGCACGCTGCACGAGGAGCTCGAGCTCGTCGAGGACGTCGCAGAGACGCTGCCGCGTCTGGCGGCCGCCTACGACGAGCCACTCGGCGACGAGGCGGCATTGCCGACCTTCTTGATCGCCGAGCAGGCCCGCCGGCATGTCACCGTCGCGCTCGCCGGCGACGGCGGCGACGAGGCCTTCGCCGGTTACGAGCGCTACATCGCGCACCGGCTGGCCCAACGTGTGCCGATCGGCGCGGCCCGAACGGCCGCGACGGCCGTGCGCCTCCTACCCGCCGCCCAGCGAGAGCCACGGTCGACGCTCTTCCGCGCGGCGCGCTTCCTCGACGTCGCGGCCGCGCCGGCCGACGAGCGCTACACGCGGCTGATGGAGGTCTTTCCGGTCGAGCTCCGCCGGCGACTCTGGCTCGACGCGAGCCGCGCCTCGCCGGTGAGCCTGGTCCCGCCGCGCGAGGGCCTCGCCGGCCTGCAACTGCTCGACGCCGGGTCGTATCTGCCCGGCGACCTGCTCTTCAAGGCCGACATCGCGTCGATGGCGCATTCCCTGGAGCTGCGCTCGCCGTTTCTCGACCACGAGGTGATGGCCCTCGGCGTCGCGCTGCCCGATCGCCTGAAGACGCGTCGACGCGAAGGCAAGGTTGCGCTCAGACGTGCGTTCGCCGCCGATCTGCCGGCGGATGTCGCGGGGCGCGGGAAAACCGGCTTCGGCGTGCCGCTCGGCCGTTGGTTCCGTGAGGACCTCAACACGCTTGCACATGACGCGCTTTCGGCGGACCGCGGCTGGTTCCGGCGCGAAACCGTGCAGCAACTGCTGCGCGAGCACGAGTCCGGCCGCGCGGATCACGGCCACCGGCTGTGGTGCCTGTTGATGCTCGAGCTGTGGGTGCGCGAGCACGTCGAGACACCGGCCCTGGTCGCGACAGCTTGAGGCGGCGCCGCCTGTGGCTGATCGCCGTGGCCGCGATCGCACCACGGCTCGCGGTCCTGCTGCACGAGCGCGACCAGATCCTCACGGCGTTCACGGACAAGAGCGACGACTTTGCGCTCACGTTCGTCCACCACGGGACGTTCGGTCTCGTCCCCGGCGACCCCTCGGCCTACACGCAGCCGCTGTACGGGTTCTTCCTCGTGCCGGTCTACTCGATCTTCGGGCGCGAATGGTGGTCGGCGGGCCTCGCGCAGATTGCGGTCGCGACGGGCACCGCGTTCCTCGTCTACGCGATCGGCGCCCGCGCTCTCTCGCGCAGGGCGGGCACCATCGCCGCGGTGATCGCGACCCTCAACCCGTACCTCGTCTGGCACGACGTCCACTTGAACCGCGAAATCCTCGACCAGCTGTTCATGGCCGCGCTCGTCCTGAGCGTGCTCGCGGCGGCCGACCGAAAGTCGCTTCCCTGGTCCCTCGCCGCCGGCGTCTTCGCGGGCCTCGCGATCCTCGGCAACGTCCGCGTCGCCCTTCTGCCCGTCGTGCTCGCCGCCTACCTGCTCGCGCGCATCGGCTGGAACTGGGTGCCGCCCGTTGCACTGCTCGCGGCGGCCGCAATCACGGTGGCGCCGTGGGTCGTGCGCAACCGCGTCGAGGTCGGCTGCTTCGCGTTGACGACCGACGGCCGCGCTCTCTGGAAGGCGAACAACTCGCAGACGTACGGCCTTCTGTCACACGGGAAGTGGATCGACGACGTCAAGGACCCGCCGGGCCATCCCTTCCCGAATCCCGAGGAGGCCCGCGTCATCTACGCGCAAGGCCGTGGGACGTCGGACATCGACGAGTGTGCGAACCAGTCCTACTACCAGGACAAAGCGTGGCGATACGTCCGCGACCATCCGGGCGCGAAGGCAAAGCTCGCCGGGCTTGCGGTGCGGATGGAGTGGGATCCGCGCACGACTGCATCGGCAACGGACTCCGGTCACGGCGCGCTGCGGACCTGGGCGCAGCCCGTCTACACAGCGCTGCTGTACGGGCTCGGGTTGCTCGGCCTCCTGTTCGCGCCGCGGCGTTTCACCGTGCTCGCGCTGCTCGTGCTCGGTTATCAGACGCTGGCCGCCGTCGTCTTCGTGGGTGCGACGCGGTATCGCATCCCGACCGACTTCCTGATCGCCTTGCTGGCAGCGGCGGCACTGGAGCAGCTCCTGCGCCGTGGCCCGCGCCTGCGATGAAGGTCCTGCACGTCCACCGCATCGGCGGGATCGGCGGCTCCGAACGTCATCTGCTGACACTGCTGCCTGCGCTGCGCGAGCGCGGGCTCGACGTGAGCTTCCTCGGTCTCGACGATCCTGCCCGTGCGCCCGAGCCGTTCTACGAGGCACTTGGCGTCCCGTTTCGACGCCTGCGCGCGCCGCGCGACGTCGACCCGGCGCTGGCGTGGCAGGTTCGAAAGGAGACACGCGCCGTCGACCTGGTGCACACGCATCTCGTGCACGCCGACGTGTACGGCGCGCTCGGTGCACGGCGCCTGGTTTCGACGAAGCACAACGACGACCCGTTTCGCACAGGCCCGTTCCGCTTCGTCGAGCGAATCCTTGCGCGCCGCGCGGCTCGCATCATCGCGATCACTCACGCGCTCGCCCACTTTCAGGTCGAACGCGTCGGATTGCCGGCTGCCAAGGTCGAGGTCGTCCCTTACGGACTCGACGACCTTCCCGCAGCATGGGGCGCGAACGCACCCGACCCGGTGCCGCCGGATGCGCGCGTGCTGCTCTGCGTCTGCAGGCTCGAGCGGCAGAAGGGCGTCGACACCGCGATCGCTGCTCTGCCCCACCTGCCGAACACGCACCTCGTCGTGCTCGGCGAGGGCCCGGAGCGGGCGGAGCTCGAGAGCCTCGCGCGGCGGCTCGACGTGCCGGTGTACCTGCCCGGCCGGGTCCCGGACGTCGCCGCCTGGCTGCGCCGCGCCGACGCGCTCGTCCATCCCGTGCGCTGGGAGGGCTTCGGCCTGGCGGTGCTCGAGGCGATGCTCGCGGGCCTGCCGGTCGTGGCGACACGGGTGAGCGCACTCCCCGAGCTCGTCGTCGACGGCGTCACGGGTGTGCTCGTTCCGCCCGACGATCCCGAATCGCTCGCGCAAGCGGTCGAAAGAATGCTCGCGTCACCGTCCGAGTACGGCGAGCGAGGCCGCGCGCGTGCGCGTGAAGAGTTCAGCGTCGCGCAGATGGTCGACCACACTCTCGCGGTCTACGAGAGCGCTTGGCGGTAGAGCGCCTCGGTGCGGTCCGTGCAGCGCTCCTGGAGGAACTCCGCCAGCGCGCGCCGGCGGCCGGCCGCTCCCAGCTCGGCTGCCCGGGCCGGGTCCGAGGCAACGCGGACGAGGGCATCTGCCAGCGGCTCGGCCTCCCCCGCGGGCACGAGATACCCGGTGACGCCGTCCTCGACGAGCTCGCCCAGGCCGCCGATCTCCGCGGCCACGACGGGCCTCGCGCGTTCCATCGCCTCGAGTGCGACCATGCCGAACCCTTCACCCATCGACGGGACGACGACGGCCGCCGCGTCCTCGATCGCGCGCTGCACGGGCGCGACATAACCGAGGAAGCGCACGGCCGAGTCGATTCCAAGCTCCTTCGCAAGCGCGCGCAGCGCCGGCTCGAGAGGCCCGCGACCGGCGAGGTCGAGTTGCAACGAGGGGACGCGCCGGCGCGCCTGCGCGAACGCGCGCAGAAGCACGATGTGGCCCTTGATCGGAATCAACCGGCCTACGCAGAGCAGACGAGGAACGTCTCCCGTGTAGGGACGAGGCTCGCCGTCGGGCTCGATCCCGTAGTGGACGATCTCGAAGCTCGAGCCGTCGAAGCCCTCGACCTCTTCGAGATACCGCGCCAGACCGCGCGAGATCGCGATGTGCGTGTGAGCGAGGCTCGCGATCGCGCGGTCGCCGAGCGCGAAGCCGCGGTTCTCGCGGAACTCGTTGAAGCCGTGCTTCGTCGACACGCGGATCGGAATGCCGGTGAGCGCGCCCGTGAGCTGTCCGTAGACATCGGCGTGCACGAGGTGCGTGTGCAAGATCCGGGGTCGCGTGCGCCCCAGGTAGCCCGCGATGCGGAGAAACGCGATCGGGTCGACGTCGGCGGCGAGCGGGATGGCGTCGAGCGGGATGCCGCGCGCACGGAGCTCGCGCGCGAAGTCCCAGGCACCCGGCTCGTGCTCGTGCAGCATGAGAAAGCGAACGTCCCAACCGCGCTCCCTCAGCTGCGGCAGCAGTGCGAGCAGGTGCGCTTCGGAGCCGGAGATCCCGGCGACCTTCTGCAGGTGAACGACGTTCACGAGGCTGCCGCCGCCAGCACGCCATCGGCCCAGGTGTCGACCGAGTGACTGCGGGCGACGCGCTCCCGCAGCGTGCGTCCGATCTCGCCGCGCTCTGCTGCCGACAGGCTCGAGAACCAGCGCAGCCGTTCGGCGAGGCTCTCGTACGACTGTCGCTCGAAGAAGAGCGGGTAGCCGGCGAACAGATCGTCGAAGACAGGGTTCGACGCCAGCACGGGCAGACACGCCGCTGCGGCCTCGTACACCACCTTGTCCGGTGCCCCTGCCTCCATGTTGTTCACCAACACGTCGACACGGGCGAACAGCTCGGGCAGCTGCGCACGCGGGACTGCTTCGCCGAGCGGGACGCCGAAGCCGGCGAGGACGCCGTCACGATGCCGCCGCTCGAGCTCGTTCAG
>Ga0136846_1224995_pt1 | contig 10178 bp, 12 predicted proteins | sample HopSoiMetagenom2_FD_96841 | JGI IMG/M metagenome (GOLD analysis project Ga0136846, IMG submission 96841) | Grasslands soil microbial communities from Hopland, California, USA - 2 Assembly 2016 (version 4) | ecosystem: Environmental > Terrestrial > Soil > Grasslands | place: USA: Hopland... | reverse complement strand
GAGGGATCGCCGCCGGCAGGTTGCGCTCCGGTTTTCCTCACCGGGATGCCTCGTTCGAGCTACCCCGCCGCGGGGGAGGGCCAATCCCTCAAACGAGGGCGCTGCCCGTTGGAACGGCTGCCGATACGCCCCTCGCCACCGGTAATCACCTCAGTGCTTGGAAGGAGCCACAGAGGAATGTTGAACAAGTTGCAGACGCGGCTGAAGAGTGACGAGGGCTTCACCCTCATCGAGCTCCTGGTCGTCATCATCATCATCGGGATCCTGCTCGCGATCGCGATCCCGTCGTACCTGAAGTTCAAGGATCGCGCGAACAACGCGGCCGCTCAGGCCAACGTCCGCGCCGCCGTCCCGGGGATGGAGGCGTACGCCGCCGACCACAACGGCACCGGCTACACCGGCGCCACCTCGGTGCTCCTGCAGGCCTCCTACGACGCCGGGATCAAGAACATCGAGGTCAAGTCCGCGAACGCGACGACCTACTGCATCGACTCGACGGTCGGGAACTCGGTCTACAAGAAGGCCGGCCCAGGCGCCACGATCACCTCAGGCGCCTGCACGTAAGCGACCGCGGCACTCAGGGAGCCGCACTTCCCCCAGATCGGGGGATGCGGCTCCCTCACCGGCCTCCGATGAACCTCATCAAGTCAATCCGCTCGACTGCGGCAGCGCAGGACGGCGCGCAGGAAGGAGAAGCAAAGTTGGACGCCATTCGTAAGCGGCTCCAGGCAGACGAGGGCTTCACGCTCATCGAACTCCTGGTGGTCATCATCATCATCGGGATCCTGCTCGCCATCGCGATCCCGTCGTACCTGAAGTTCAAGGATCGCGCGAACAACGCGGCCGCTCAGGCCAACGTTCGTGCCGCAGTGCCGGGCCTGGAGGCGTTCGCCGCCGACCACGCCACGGGCTACACGGGTGCCACCTCGGCGCTCCTGCAGGCCTCGTACGACGCCGGCATCAAGAACATCCGCGTCAAGACGGCGAACTCGACGACGTACTGCCTCGACTCGACGGTCGGGAACTCGGTCTACAAGAAGGCCGGCCCCGGCGCGACGATCACGTCGGGCGCCTGCACGTAAGCGCGAGCACATTCTGCGCTGTGCGAGGGCCTGGGCAACCGGGCCCTCGTCGTACTTCTGGCTCAAGCATCCGCCCTCCACAGCCGATAGACGCGGTATGACGCTGAACGGCCACCTGCGCGGGATCGTGATCGCCGGCGTCCTCGCCGCGGTGGCGCTGGCGCTCGGGTTCGCGACGCTGTCGATGAACCGGACCGCGGCGCCGGCGGAGCCACACACGATCCTCCCGCTGAAGCTGCGCCATCATGCGACGGCGGCGAACACGAAGCTCGCAGCCGTGCGCACGACGGGAACCTCGTCGAAGGCGAAGCACGGCGTGGCGACGGCGCGGAAGAGCGTGCCGCACGTGAAGCCCAGGCCCCGCGTCGACGCGAACTACACCGCCGCCAAGAAGGCAGGGCTGCCCGCATCCGTAGCGCGCGCGCTCGCCTCGCGGCCGGTCGCCGTCGTGACGTTCAGCTCCCAGGACGATCCGCTCGCTCAGCTCGCGTCCGGCGAGGCGAAGACCGGTGCAGCTCGTGCGGGCGCCGCCTTCGTGGTCGTGAGCGTCGACCGCGACGGCGGGGCCGTCCAATCCTTGACACGCCTCCTCGGTGCGCTGCCGGCGTCGCCCACGACGCTCGTCTACACACGCCCCGCTGCGCTCGTGACGACGCTGACCGGCTTCAACGACCGTACCGTCGTCGAGCAGGCGGCCGCGAGCGCCGCGACGTACGACCCCGTACCCGCGCGGTGACCGATCAAGCCTCGGGTCGCGTGGCGTCGGGCCGCGAGCTCTTCGTGCGTGTCGCGCGCAAGGAGGGCCGCTCGGTTGCGATCCTGCGCGCGATCGACTACGAGACGGAGTGCGTGGTCGAGACGGAGGTGTACCCGCCGAACGCCGCGACCGCGCTTCGCGCCGGGCCGTACACGTTCGGCGATGCGCGGCAGGCGACGGCGTTCCTGACCGAGGCCGTCGAGGCGTTGATGTACCTCGGCTGCGACATCCAGGCCGCATGACGCTCAGCCGTGTCGCAGGGCTGCGCGGCGCAGCGGTGGTTTGGGCGCTCGTGCTGCTCGCCGCGGCGGCCACCGGCTGGTTCCTGAACAGCGCGACGTTCTCCGACGCGGTCGCCTTCGCACACGCAGCGCGGGTCGCGTTCTCGCCCGGCTGGGGTAGCACGTACGCGGATCCATGGCTGCAGGCCGGCCCGCTCGAGCTGCTCGTCTGCCTGCTGGGCACGACGCTCGGCGTCACGGCGCGCGGCGCTCCGATCGCGCTGAACGTGATCGGCGCCGTCGCGGTGCTCGCTGTCTCGGCGCACTTGTTCGGCCGCCGCTGGAAGGAGGTTGCGTTCATCGGCGGCGGCGCGATCGCTCTCGGGATCATCAGCGACATGTGGGAATGGGGACATCCGTCGGAGCTCTTCATCGCCCTCGTGTGGCTGCTCGCAGCGCGCGCCGCGCGTGACGATCGCGCGCTGCTCGCGGGCTGCCTGCTCGGTCTGTCCGCCGGGTTCGAGACGTGGGGACTGCTCGGCGCGGCCGTGCTCTTCCTCCTGCCCCGCTTTCGGGGCACCGTCGCGGCGGGGCTCGTCGCGGTGGTCACGGCTGCGGCGTTCTACGCGCCGTTCGCCCTCGCCGGCGATTTCCACATGTTCCAGCTGCGCTGGGCCGTCGTCGGCGGTGTGCCCGCGTATCTGTTCGGCGAGGGCACGACGTTCAGCTGGACGATGCGCCTCGGCGAGGCGGTCGTGGTGGTCGGCTTCGGCTCCGCGCTCGCGCTGAGCATGCGCGGCCGAGTCGCAGCGGCGATCTGGCTCGTCCCCGCGCTGACATCGGTCTGCCGGCTGCTGTTGGATCCGGTTCGCTATGGCTACTACTGGGACACGTCGCTGATCTTGCTCCTGATCGGCGTCGCGCCCTGGCTCGCGGCTCCGCGCGTCGTCGCGGCGCAGCTTGCGGCAGTGCTACGGCGCGCGCCGGCGCCGGCGCTCGTCGACTGAGCGACCGCTCGCGCCCGTCGCGTCGCGTCAGCTCGCGGAGCGAAGCGGAACCGGCGCGGGAAGGTCCAGCGTCTCGATCGCCGGTAGCGCCGTTCCGACGATCGCCTCGAGGTCGCCGTAGACGCCGGCCGTGTTCAGCGCGACCGCGTCGATCTGCTTGCCGCGCTTCGTCCAGATGCGCTCCATGGCCCGCCGTTCGGAGTCGAGGTCTTCCTTCATCTGGACGAACGCCTCGACGATCGCGCGCATGCGCCGGTTGAACTCGTTGCTCGTCAGATACTCGTAGATCGCGCTGAGCGACTCGTTGCGATTCGCGTCGATGCTGCGCGCCTGCGCCACGCCGACGAGGCCCTCGCGCAGGGCGGCTGACATCGCGATGACGCACGAGAAGCTCACCACCCAGACGCCGTCGATCAGCTCCATGTGACGAACGTCGGGAGGAAGCGCGGAGGACACGAGCACGGCGACGTCGGCGCCCGCCGCCGCCTGGTCCTGCTTGAGCTTGGGGATCCAGGCGCTGCTCCAGTTGCGGGCGCGCTTCGACTCCCAGAGGATCTGCCCGCAGCTCTCACCGCGCCGCGAGACGACGGTCTGGAGCACGTCGGCTCCGCGCACGCCTGCCTTGATCGGCTCGATCCGGTCGGCGCGAAAGCGCTCGCGCAGGATGTCCTCGATCTCGCGCTCCTGCGCCTCGCCGATCAGGCCGGCGCGCGCCTGTTCCGACGACTCCTGCAGCTCCCTGATCTGACGCTGCATCTGCTCGATCTGCAGCTCCTTCTGGCGCAGCTCGAGGCCGTGCTGCTCGTTGGCCTGCTCCCGCGCCGCGACCGCCACACGCTTGCGCTCCGCATCGATGCGGCGGGCGATCTCGAGGTCGAGCTGCTCGCGGTCCTCGTCCAGCCTGCGCTTCTGCTGCAGCAGGTCGAGCTCGCGCTCCCGCGCCGCCCGGATCTCGTCCTGCTGTGCCGTTACGCGCTCGCCGAGGTCGGCCAGCTCGACGGCGACCTGTTGCTTCGCCTGCTCGCGAAACTGTGCGTCCCGGCGCGTCTGTTCCTCTTCGAACGCGGCGCGCAGGGCTCCCTCCCGCTCCGCGGCGGCCTCCGTCAGCTCGCGTTCGCGCTCGGCGAGCGTGCGGGAGAGCTCCGCGGCCAGCTGCTCCTCGATCTGATGCGAGATCACGTCGCTGAGCGGGATCTCCGCGCGACATTCGGGACATTTGATCGAATCGGCCATTGCTCGCTCGCTTCGGCTTCGGGAAACCGGAGGGAGACGGATGCTAGGCGGCGAGTCGGACGGATCGATGGCCCGCTCCTCCGGCGCGCGGAGGCGCCGCGGCCGGCGAGATCGGCCACCGGGGTCAGACCCCGGCCGTGTCCCTTCGAGCCTGGGGCGTCCCGGCGATCTGCCGACCGGGGTCGGACCCCGGCAGTCCGCGCGAGCTCGGTCAACGCGATCCCGTCGTCGATCGTGTGGTCGAACAGAGCGATCCCACGCGGCCCGGGGCCGTAGAGGGCGTCGAACAGATCGGTGCACAGGAACGCCGGCCGCCTGACGAGACCGACGTGCGCTGGGTAGCTCCCCCACGGCCAGTCGCGCGGATGAAGGCAAAGGTTCGCGCGCACCGGGTTCAACGCGACGTACCGAACGAGCTCGTAGGCGTAGGCCTCCTCCAGCACGAGCTCGTCGAAGTACCGGCGCTCGAACAACGCACCCACACGCCCGCACTTCTCGTTCAACCACATTGCGTAGCGACCCTTCAGGTACTGCATGCCGCGGTCGAGGTTCGCCTTCGGCGTGTCGACGACGAGATGAAAGTGGTTCCCCATCAAGCAGTACGAGTGGCAACGCCAGCCGTACCTGTTCACGGTCAGCCCGAGCAGGACCAGGAAGAAGGACCGGTCGCCGTATACGACGTCGAAGATCGGCCGCTTGTCGCCGCCCCGCGATCCGACGTGGTAGACGACATCGGGCACGAGAATTCTCGGCTTGCGCGGCACGCATCGACCGTAGCGGGCCGAACTCGCCGCTCTTCGAATCGGCACACATTCGTTTCGACAGACACGGCTCGCCGAGACACGACCGGGGTCTGACCCCGTTTTACGACTGCCGGGCGAGTCGGGCCGTGTACGTTGCGGCCCATGCGACTGCTTCTGTTGGCCCGCCACGGGCAGTCGCTCTTCAACGTCGACGGCGTCGTCAACGGCGACCCCGCCCGCGACCGTGGGCTGTCGCCGCTCGGCATCGAGGAGGCGCGGAAGCTCGGGGCGCAGGTGGCCGGGATCTCGATCGGCCTCTGCGTCGTCTCGCAGTTCCCGCGCGCGCAGGAGACGGCGCGGCTCGCGCTCGACGGACGCGACGTCCCGAGACACGTCGAGCCGGACCTCGACGACATCCGCATCGGCGCCCTCGAAGGTCGGCCGCTCGACGACTATCGGACGTGGAAGCGCGCGCACACGCGCAAAGACGCCTTCCCCGGCGGCGAGAGCCTCGACGCGAGCGCGGTGCGCTATGCCGACGCGTACGAGCGCATCGCCGCGCGCGACGAGGACGTGATTCTCTGCATCTGCCACGAGATCCCGGTTCGCTATGCGGTCAACGCAGCCGCAACGAGCGACGAGCTCGACGGGCCGCTGCACGATGTCGCGAATGCGACGCCGTACGTGTTCGACGCCGCCGGCCTCGCACGCGCCGTGCATCGACTGCGCGAGCTCGTCCGGCCGGGCTCCCCGGCGGGCCGAGGCTAGCGGCCGCGGCGGAAGAGACGGCCTCCCGGCGCGCGCGGCGGAGGCGCGCACGCGAAGACCGGCTCGAACCCGAAGCGGCGCACGATCGTGCGCGGCCCGAAGCGGCCCCACTCGAACGCCGCGCCCGGCGACGCCGCGCGCAGGTCGAAGACGACCGATCGCTCGTCGAGCGTGGCCGCGAACGGGCGGAGGAGGTCGTCGGCCGCGAGCGCCTCGTGCGTCAGGGCCGGTCGAGGCTGGGCATCCGGCGGCGCCGCCGCATCAGCTCGCAGCAACTCGTCGAGGAACGCGCCGAGCCCGTCACTGACGTAGACGACGAGCGGCGGGTCGTGCGAGGCGAAGAACACGCGGGTACCGTCGGCCGCCGGGACGACGTCGAGCACCCAGAAGTTGCCGGCGCCGTCGGCGGCGATCGGCACGCCGGCCGGGAACAGATCGCGATCCTCGTAGGCCATCGTCGACCCCGTGAAGTCGATCGTCCCGAATGCGGTCCCGCCCAGACCCGCAGTGTGCTCCAACACCGCCCTCAGCTCGCGCGGCACCGGGAGGCCGAGCTCCGCGGCGAGCGCGCCGAGCTGCGCGGACGTCGCGGCCGGCAAGAGCTCGATGCCGCGCGCGTTCCGTGTGATCACGTCGACCGGATCCATCGCGTCGTGACGAGAAACTAAACGGTCACGCGTGCGAGCTCTTCGACCGACGTGAGGCCGGCGGCAACCTTCGCCAGACCGTCGTCCCACAGAGTCCGCATGCCGTTCCCCATCGCCGCCCGCTCGATCTCCTCGCGCGGCGCCTTCTGCACTGCGAGCGTCTCGAGCTCCTCGTCCATCGTCAGCAGCTGGAAGATGCCGATCCGGCCCCGGTAGCCGGTCTGGTTGCAGCGCGGACAGCCGCGCTTGCGGTAGAGCGCCATCCCGTCAGTCATCGCGGCGACGTCCGGCGAGACCTTGGCCTTGATCAGGTCCTCGACGGACGGCGTGTACATCTCGCAGCAGTGCGAGCACAGCTTTCGCGCCAGGCGCTGCGCGAGCACGGCCGTAACGGCGGAGCCGGTGAGGAACGGCTCGACACCCATCTCGTTCAGACGCGTGAGCGCGCCCGGCGCGTCGTTCGTGTGCAGCGTCGACAGCACGAGGTGGCCGGTCAGCGCAGCCTCGATCGCCATCTTGGCCGTCTCTGAGTCCCGGATCTCTCCCACCATCACCACGTCGGGGTCGGAGCGGAGGATCGAGCGGAGCGACGCGGCGAAGGTGAGGCCCGCGCGCACGTTGATCTGCACCTGGTTCACACCGGGGATCCGGAACTCGACGGGGTCCTCGACGGTGATGATGTTGATCTCGGGCCGGTTGACCTGCGTGATGCCCGCGTAGAGCGTCGTCGACTTACCGGAGCCGGTCGGCCCGGTGACGAGCAGCGCACCCGTCGGCCGCAGGAAGATCTCCGTCAGCTTCGACTGCATGTCGTCCGAGAGGCCCAGGTCGGCGAGCGTCGGGATCTTCTTCGACTTGTCTACCAGACGCATGACGATCGACTCGCCCTCGACCGTCGGCAGGACCGCGACGCGGATGTCCATCATCCGCCCCGCCGCCGCTGCGTTGAGCGCGATCCGACCGTCCTGTGGCTTGCGGCGCTCGGCGATGTCGAGCTTCGCGAGCACCTTGAGGCGCGTCGTCACGCCCGGCGCGAGTCGCTTCGGGATCCGCTGCACCTCGTGCAGGACACCGTCGATGCGGAGCCGGACGATCAGCGAGTCTTCCTGCGGCTCCCAGTGAATGTCAGAGGCGCCGTCCTCGGCCGCCTGGAAGATGACGGAGTTGACGAGCCGGACGAGCGGCGCGTCGGAGATCCCGTCGTCGGCCTCGAGGTCGTCGCCGTCTTCCTCCTCTTCATGGAGCGCCTGCTCCTCCTCGAGCACGGCGCGCGCACCGAACGCCTCGGACGTGCGGACGAGCCGGCGCACTTCTGCATCGACGTCGTCGCGCGTCGCGACGGCCAGCTCGAGCGTCAGTCGCGTCGCGATCCGAAGCTCGTCGATCCCGTTGACGTTGCCGGGGTTCACGACCGCGACGCGGAGCACGTCGCCGTCGAGTGCGTACGGGATCGCGCCGACGCGTTCGAGGACGTGGAGCGGGACCTCCTTGGCAGCCTGCTCGTCGACTCCGGCCTCGTTCAGGTCGACCAGCGGCAGCCGGTAACGCGCGGCGAGCGTCCGCGCGATCCCGTCTTGTGTCGCGAGCCCCTCGTCGACGAGCGCCTCGGCGAGCGAGCCGGAGCTGCCGGCGCGACCGCGCGCGAGCGCGAGCTTGTCAGGCGGGACGAGCTCGGTCGCCGCGATCAGGTCGGCGAGGAGCTCCGCCGAGGTATTGATCGCGGGCGCGTCGGCACGGCGCAGCCCGCCGCCCTCGATGGGCGGGCTCTCGGCGCCTTCCGGCGGGACGGTGCGCAGCGTGAAGTCGCTCATATCCCTCGTTCGAGGTATCGGCAGAAACGGCCGAAGGCTTGAGCTCGGTCGGCGGAGCGCCGCCTCCTCTCTCAATCCCTCCTACGAGGGACTCGCGGACCGTCCTCGGCCCGGAGCGGGCTCAGCCGAGGAAGCCGAGATACCAGTCGAGCACTGCGTCGCCCCAGAAGAGGGCGACAACGCCGCCCAGCGCCAGGAACGGCGCGAACGGGATCGCCATCTTGCGTGCCGCCGAGCCGTGCCGGGCGAACAGCACCGCGGAGGGCACGAGCGCAGCGAGCATCCCGCTGAACAGCGCCACCGGCACCGACCGGCCCACGCAGAAGCCGAGCAGGAGAGCAAGCTTGACGTCGCCCATGCCCATCCCGCGGGGATAGGCCAGGGCCGCCAGGAAGAGGAACAGCGAGGCGCCGAGACCGGCCGCAAGCCACTCGGCGGATGGGTGGACGATCGTCCGGGCGACGAGCACGATCGCGGCCGCCGGCAGGACGATCTTGTTCGGGACGATCCGCCGGTCGATGTCGATCGCGGAGAGGACCACGAGGACGACGCAGAAGAACGCACCGATCGCAGCGTCCCAAGTCAGGCCGAAGCGCCAGAAGCACGCCGCCACGAGCAGCGCGGTCGCGAGCTCGACGGCCGGGTACCGCCAGGAGATGCCCGCTCCGCAGCTCCGACAGCGACCGCGGAGCAGGAGCCACGAGACGACGGGGATGTTGTCGTAGGAGGCGATCTCGTGGCCGCAGGACATGCAGGCCGAGGCCGGCGAGACGACGGAGCGACCGAGTGGCAGGCGCGCGGCGACGACGTTCAGGAACGACCCGATCGCGAGCGCTGGGAAGAACGCGATGCCGGCGGCGGCAAGGCTCATGACTCTCCTATCGGCACGAACGCGTAGCCGCTGAAGCCGCCGTGCGGATTCGGCTGCGCGTAGAGGTTCGGGTCGAGGGCGCGCGACAGGGCGTTGTCAGCACGACGCTACCCCCGTGCAGGCGCGCGGCCCGTTTCGGAACGCGATGTCGTCGACGAGGTGGAACGCGTCGGTGCTCTTCGTCGCCTTGACGTTCGTCGTCATGTCGATGTGGAGCCGCGGCAGCGTGCTCGAGCCGTCCTGCGTGGAGATATAGGTGGTCGCCGTGCCCAGCCCGATCGACGCCGAGGAGGCGAGGTGCGAGCTCGGCGGGAGGTAGGCGAAGATGTTCCCGAAGACGAGGTTTCGCGCGTACGCGGTCGTCGGCGCGGCCGGGCAGCTCGTGGCGACGAGTCGATACAGCGTGTAGTTCGTGCCGGCTCCCTTCGTGCACCAGGTGACGGCGTGGGATCCGCTCGCGCAGCCGTCGCTCGGGAAGTAGAAGGTGACCGAGCTCGTCCACGTGTTGTAGGTGTTCGGCGCCGAGACGGTGCAGGCGGCATGGCCCTCGCGGCGCATCCTGTCCAGCGACACCTTCGCGTCCTGCTGCGCCTGGTAGCGCCTGTTCTGGTCGGCGTCGGCGTTGAGGCCGGCCGCGAAGAGCGTGACGATGCCCCCGAGGACGATGCCCAGGATCACCATCACGGTCAGCATCTCGACGAGCGTGTAGCCGTGCTCGTCGGACATCACTTCGTGTGTGCGTCGACCTCGGCGAGGGCCGCGCGCGCGATGCGCCCGCTGCGGGTGCCGATGCCCCATGAGGTCCAGACGCGGTCGTCTGCCGCCACCAGACTGCGGAGTGCGGCGTCGCCCTGCCACCAGCCCATCCGGGCGCCGGCGACGATCCACGCGTGCTGGTACAGCCAGCGCCGGACGTTCGCGTCGGTCGGAGCGGGGGCTGTGCGCAACCAGTCGAGCAGGAGCTTCGCGCGGACGGCGAGCGGCATCTCCGTAACGGGCTCGCGACGTGCGCCCGGGACGGTGAAGAGCGGCGGCCGG
>Ga0136846_1207698_pt1 | contig 10179 bp, 11 predicted proteins | sample HopSoiMetagenom2_FD_96841 | JGI IMG/M metagenome (GOLD analysis project Ga0136846, IMG submission 96841) | Grasslands soil microbial communities from Hopland, California, USA - 2 Assembly 2016 (version 4) | ecosystem: Environmental > Terrestrial > Soil > Grasslands | place: USA: Hopland... | reverse complement strand
GCTTCCGCCGTCGTCGAACAGCTCGTCGGCAACGTTGCCGGTAAGGCTGATGTCGCTTCGGCCGTTGCCGAAGCATCCGCCAAGCGGGAGGGTTGATCCATGTCATTTGCTCTTGACGAAACTTTCTTTGCTTTCGTTGCGCTGCTCCTGTTCATCGGCCTCGTCGTCTATCTGAAGGTTCCGGGCATGATGGCGAAGTCGCTGGACGACCGGGCCGATCAGATCCGCAACGAGTTGGCCGAAGCCAAGCGCCTGCGCGAAGAGGCCCAGCATCTGCTGGCCGAATATCAGCGCAAGCGCAAGGAAGCGGAAGCCGAAGCGGCGCATATTGTTGCGGCAGCCGAACGGGAAGCTGAAATGCTGACGACGGAAGCCCGCAAGAAGACGGAGGAATTCGTCGCCAACCGCACGGCGCTCTCCGAGCAGAAGATCAAGCAGGCGGAAGCCGATGCGATGAAGGCAGTTCGTTCCGCCGCCGTCGACCTCGCCATCGCCGCCGCCGAATCCGTGCTCGCCAAGAAGGCCGGTGGCAAAGTCCAAACCGAGCTGTTCAGCAAAGCTGTCAGCGAAGTGAAGACCCGGCTGAACTAAGCGCGTAAGCAATCGATGTTTAGAAAACCCGCTTCGGCGGGTTTTTTGTTTTGAGCGGTCATGTAGCGCATATTTGACGACGGCCGGCGTTCGACAAGCAATTCCAGGAAAAGTGCGCAGCGGTTTTCCGTCCGGAATTGCGTGGAAACAATAGGCTAGTGCGCTTCAGTGATTCCGTGAAGCGCTCTAGATTGCCGCGCGGTGGGCAGGAGGTGGCGATGCCGACATTGGATGGTGGTGAGGGGGGTGGCATTGAGGGACCGGTGTTCCGCCGGGGCGACGTCATCCACCGGCGTAGCCGGCCTTGGACGGCGAGCGTTCACGCCCTGCTCGTTGCCTTGCGGGCGCATGGCTTCGGAAATGCACCCCTGTCCGCCGGATATGACGCGGTGTGGGAGAGGGTGAGCTTTCTTCCCGGCCTGACCGGCGATCTGGATAGCAGCGAAGATATGAGATCCGGGACGGCCTTGCGGTCGGCGGCGTCCCTGTTGCGGCGCTATCACGACTGCACGGCGCTATTTTTGCCGGCGCTGGTTGTGGAACAGGAATGGCAAATGTCGCCGCGCATGCCGATCGAGGTCATCTGCCACGGCGATTTCGCGCCCTATAATGTTGTTTTGAATGACGACATTGTGACTGATATCATCGATTTTGAGACGGCTCATCCCGGTCCACGCGGCTGGGATCTGGCCTATGCCCTCTATCGCTGGGCGCCTCTCTCCACCGGTATCGCGGCGGAGAGCCTGGGCGGGCTGGACACGCAGATCCGCCGTGCCCGTATCTTCCTCGATGCCTATGGCTTGGAGGCGGGGCGACGCGCGGCATTGCCGGACATGATTATCGAACGGCTGAATGCCCTTGTCGGCTTCATGGAAAGCGAAGCGGCGCGCGGCGTGGAGAAATATCGCCGCGATCTTCAGGAAGGCCATGATCGCATCTATCGAAACGATATTGGCTACGTCAGCAAGAATCGCGAGAAGATTGTCGCTGGCCTTGCCGGATGACAGCCGTCAGGCCTCGTCCCTTCGCAACGGCCGAAAGCTCATGCGATGCAGCGAGCAGGGACCATGCTTCTCGATGCCGGCGCGATGCTGGACCGTGCCGTAGCCGGCATGGGCGGCGAAGCCATAGACGGGAAAGACGTCGCCGGCGCGCGTCATCATCCGGTCGCGCGTCACCTTGGCGACGATCGAGGCGGCGGCGATGGAAAAGGAGCGGGCATCGCCCTTGACGACGGCCCGTCCGGGGCAGGCGAGCCCGGCAGGCACATCGAGCCCATCGGTCAGCACATAGCTGGCCTGTATGGCGAGGCCGCAGATGGCGCGGCGCATGGCATCAAGGCTCGCCTTGCGGATATCCGTGACGTCGATACGGGTAGCGCTCGAGGAGGCGATGGAGACGGTCGCCGTCGCGAGGATCTCGATGAACAAGGCCTCGCGCCGGGCAGCCGAAAGCTGCTTGGAATCGTTCAATCCCTGAGGAATACGCTCGGGGTCGAGAATAACGGCGGCGGCGACGACTGGCCCCGCCAGGGGGCCGCGCCCCGCCTCATCGGCGCCGGCGACGGGCCAATGTCCCGCATGGCGGGCAATCAGCTCCAGCTCGAAGCTCGGAACGATAGGGGCTTCGTCGAAAAGCATGGGAGAATCGGGTGGTCTGCGTAGCATGCGGCAACGCTCGCATACCACCCGATCTCCTGCAAGCCCCCGGTGGATCATGGCGGCGAACCGGGGGGCTCTTCCAGCGGGCAGGGAAACCCGCGAGAAAGGGGTTAGAGCAGCGACAACTGCACGCCGCTGCCATCCGGCGGCACGAACAGGTCGTCGCGCAATGCGATATTGCGGCGCGTGAGTTCCAGCCGCCTGGTCGCCATTTCGAAGCGGCGGCTGATCTGCCAGGCATAGGGGCCGGCGCCCTTCATGCGCTTGCCGAAATCAGCGTCGTAATCCTTGCCGCCGCGCATCGAACGGATCAGCGACATGACGTGGCGATAACGGTCCGGATAGTTCTGCAACAGCCAGTCGCGAAACAGCGGACTGACTTCCAGCGGCAGGCGCAGGATCACGTAGCTCGCCTCCATGGCGCCAGCGGCCTTGCCAGCATCAAGGATGCGCTCGATCTCATGGTCGTTGAGGGCAGGGATGATCGGTGCCATCATGATCGCGGTCTGGATACCTGCTTCACTCAGCGCCCGGATCGCCTCCAGCCGTCGCTGCGGCGTCGCCGCGCGCGGCTCCATGGTGCGGGCCAGCTTGCGGTCGAGCGTCGTCACGGAGAGGCCGACGCGCACCAGGTTCTTGGCGGCCATTTCTTTCAGAATATCGATATCGCGCATGACCAGCGCCGACTTGGTGACGATCGCCACCGGATGGTTTGCCTTGTTCAGCACTTCGAGAATCTGGCGCATGATCCGCCATTCCTTCTCGATCGGCTGATAGGGGTCGGTATTGGTGCCGATGGCGATGACGCGCGGTCTGTAGCCGGGCTTTGCCAGCTCGCGTTCCAGGAGCTTTGCCGCATCGGGCTTGGCAAACAGCTTCGCTTCGAAATCCAGCCCCGCCGACAGGCCCATATAGGCATGCGTCGGCCGCGCGAAACAATAGATGCAGCCATGCTCGCAGCCGCGATAGGGATTGATGGAACGGTCGAAGGGGATGTCTGGCGATTCGTTGCGGGTGATCGCGGTGCGCGGCTTTTCGATCTGCACCTCGGTCCTGAACGGCGGCAGCTCTTCGAGCGTCTGCCAACCGTCATCGAACGTCTCGCGCTGCACCGGCTCGAAGCGACCGCTCGGGTTCAGCCCGGCGCCGCGGCCGCGCCGGCGGTCGATCTCGACCCTGAGACCAGTGTCGGCGATCAAAGCATTGGCCATATCAGCCGTGTTGGCAGGCGCAAACGCGGACTGCCCTGCAAGGGACTGCTCGTTCATCGGTAACTCCGGGGCGGTTTATGACGTTGCATGCCGCGTCTAGGCTGATTAAATTCCTATCCGACAAATGAGAACAATGCAAGAACAAAATGCAGAAATTCATCCCTCCTCCGTTGTACGGGGAGACTGGAATGGCAATTTTCGAGTTGCATATAATTCTTTTCTTAAACGCTCTGGTTTTCCGCTTGGCCGCTGGCAATAAATTATGCGGCGCTCTATAAATGGGCAATGTTGACGGTGATTATTGAATGCCAGGATCAGGAACCCGAGCTGGCGCAGACATTGGCGGTTTTGGTGGCGGGTGCGATCGAAGGGCTCGTCTGCGATGTCATCGTGCTCGATCACGGCTCGCGCGATGGCACATCGCGTGTGGCCGACGCCGCCGGTTGCCGCTTTTATTCGCAGTGGGATATCAAGGACATATTACGCTCGGCGCGGGGTGAGTGGCTGCTTCTGGTCGAGCCCGGCGCGCGCCCGCAGGCGGGGTGGATCGATGAGATCGCCGAATATATCTCGCTGAACAAGGTGCCGGCCCGCTTCACTGCGTCGCGCGGCTATCGCCGGCCCCTGCTTCAGCGCATCGGTCGCGGTTCGCCGCCGCTGGAGCTCGGGCTGCTGCTTTCCAAGCGCCAGGCCATCGCGGTTGCAAAGACAGGCATGCGACTTGCGGAGTTTGCCAAGGGACAGAAGGGCCGGCGCCTGTCGAGCGAGCTCATCCCCTCCTGGGTCGCGCGGGCGGCGCGGTAGGCGTTGCCTTGCCGCCAATCCAGATTCCATTTGTAAATACTGGAATAGCTGTCATAATTTTCCCGTGGCGGCACCTTTCGCGTGTCGCGTCGGGCGGTCGACCATGAAGATGCCGGTATGCGGCAGAACAGGTCAGCGGAACTCTCCTCTTCTGCCGGATTTCCGGCGAAAGGAGGTGCGTCATGGAACGCACGATGTTCAACCGCCTTATCGGAACGGCCGTCTTGGTAACGGCAATCCTTCTCCCCAATATAGCCGGCGCGCAGGCGACACTCGCTTGCGCCAAGCGCGCCGAGATCGTCGCGTTTCTTGACGGACACTATTCCGAGAAACCCTCGGCTATTGGCCAGCTCGATTCAAAGACGATCGTCGAAATCTTCGCCGCTGAGAGCGGCAGCTGGACAATGATGATCACCGATGTCTCCGGTCGCAGCTGCGTCATTCTCACTGGCCAGAATTGGGATTCTATTCCTGTTTTTCCCGGGCCAAAGGCATAGCAGTCCAAAAGGCCGGGGCAATCCAAAAGGCCGCGCGACCCTATCCCAGCAAGACGCCAATCTCAGTTGGAAGCGGAGCCACGCTTCAAGTGCTCGTCGAGGCGCGGCATGATCTCCACGAAATTGCAGGGCATGTGCCGATAGTCGAGCTGTGCCTTCAGGATACCATCCCAGGCATCCTTGCAGGCGCCGGGTGAGCCGGGCAGCACGAAGATGAAGGTGGCGTTGGCGACGCCGCCGGTGGCCCGCGACTGGATGGTTGCCGTGCCGATCTTGTCGTAGGAAATGCGATGGAACACCTCGGAAAAACCGTCCATCCGCTTTTCGAACAGCGGCTCCAGCGCCTCGGGCGTGACGTCGCGACCGGTAAAGCCGGTGCCGCCGGTAGTGATGACTACATCGATCGTCTTGTCGCGCGTCCAGGCGTCCACCTGGCTGCGGATACGCTCCTTGTCGTCGGGCAGGATGGCGCGGGCAGCCAGCCTGTGGCCGGCCTCCGCGATGCGGGCGACAAGTGTGTCGCCGGATTTGTCGTCGGCGAGCGTGCGTGTATCGGAAACGGTCAGCACGGCAATGCCGACGGGAATGAAGGGTCTTGCTTCAATTTGGCCAGCCATCATGCATCTCCCTTGATTGTTTCCGTCGCCTGGAAATACCAGTCCGGACGCAGCCTGTGAAGCGATGCGGCCGCGGCTGAGGCCTGCTCAAGATCACGAAACAAGCCGAAACAGGTGGCGCCTGAGCCGGACATGCGGGTCGCAAGCGCTCCTTCATCACTGATCATTTGCGACAGCGTTGCGATTTCGCCGCAGAGCGACCGCGCCGGCGGCTCGAGATCGTTGCGCAACTCGCTGATTGCCGCGATCCATTGCGCACGGTCGTTCGCCAGCCGCAACGCGAGTATGAGCGGTGGATTGTCCTTGCTGCCAAGCCGGCGAAACACCTCCGGCGTGGAAATACCGACCAGGGGGTTGCCGAGCACCATGGCGAAGGATGGAAAGTCCGGCAGCAATTCGATCGCCTCGCCGATGCCGCGCGCAATCAGCGGCCGGCTGACAAGACACATAGGCACGTCGGCCCCGAGCTTTAGCGCAAGCGCCATCATCGCATCGGAGGGTAGAACAAGGCCCCAGAGCCGTGCCAGGCCGCGCAAGGTCGCCGCCGCGTCCGCCGAGCCGCCGCCGATGCCCGAGGCGACCGGCAGGTTCTTTTCCAGATGGATATGCACCGGTGGAGCGTCCAATCCGGCATTGTGAGCGGCCTGTCGCAGCAAGTCGCGCGCCTTCAGTGCCAGATTGCCGCCGGCATCCGCATCAGCGGCAAGAGGAGGGAAGAAGCGTCCGGAAAGGCTGAATTCATCGCGCTCGCTTGCGCGGAAGCCAAGCCGATCCCCATGCCGCGTGAAAGTCACCAACATATCGAGCAGATGATATCCGTCTGCCCGCTGGCCGGTGACATGCAGGGCCAGATTGATCTTGGCGGACGCTTCCTCCGTGAGGTCGAAATCATCAGCCGCCAAGATCACGGTCATCGGCGGTCTTAGGACTTCTTATCGACGGGCGGAGTATTCGTATTCGGATCTGCGGCCGGCGGCGGAGCCGGATCAGGCTGCTTGGTCTTGTCGACCGTCCTGGGGTCGTTATCGAGCGCCGGCAGGCCTTTTTCGACCTTTTCCTTGATCTTCGGAATGTCCGCTTCCTCCGGCTTGGAGGCCAGCGCACGGTTCCACTGGTAGACCGCTTCCAGCTTGCGGTTGACGCGCCAATAGGCATCGCCGAGATGGTCGTTGATCGTGGGATCGCCGGCCTTCAACTGTGCGGCGCGTTCCAGCTCGGTCACCGCATCGTCGAAGCGGTTGAGGCGGAAATAGGCCCAGCCGAGCGAGTCGACAATATAGCCATCATCCGGCTTCAGATCGACGGCCTTGCGGATCATGTCGAGGCCCTGGTCGAGGTTGGTGTTCATGTCGACCCAGGAATAGCCGAGATAGTTCAATACCTGCGGCTGGTCGGGGTTGAGGTCCAGTGCCTTCTTGAAATTCGGCTCCGCCTGCGGCCATTTCTTCAGCCGTTCATAGGCGATGCCGCGCTGGAAGAACACGGCCCAGTCGCTGCGCTTCGGCACGGGGCCGATGATCTCAACGGCCTTGTCGTAATTGTCGGCCATGCCCTGGAAGTCCTTGGCATCGGAGAGAACGCTGCCATAGGCCAGGTAGCTGCGAATATCCTTCGGATCGGAATCGATCAGCGCCCTCAGGTGTTTGCGCGCATCGTCGACCTTGCCGGCCTGGGCGAGCGCGAGGCCGAGCTGCAACTCGGAGATGCGCGACATCGGCGAATTGTCGGGCACTTTCTTGTAGAAGGAAATGGCGCGGTCGACCTGCTCCTGCTTTTCGGCAAGTCCGCCGAGGAGAACAAGCGTATCGGCGCTCTTGGGATCAAGCGTGTTGGCGATCTGGAGATAGAGCGAGACGACATCTTCGGCGCCGTCGCGGTTCAATGCCGCGCCGATGGTAAAGAGCACGGAGGCGGCGCCCTGGCTGGCGTCGGTCACCTGCTGCTCCGGTTTTTCGCCCTTGTTGATGCTGTCGCGCAGCGCATTCAGCGGCGCATAATTGCTGATCAGATTGTCGCCGACCGAAACCGTGTCCAGCGCCTTCTGCTTGTCGCCGGCCTTGGCTTCGAGGCGTGCCAGCGCCATGACAGAGCGCATGAATGTGTCGGGGGCGGTTGCGCCGCCGGCCTTGTCGAGAATGGCGTCGTTCAGATGCGAACGGGCGGATCGCACATCACCAATGGTGATGGCGATGGCGCCGGCATGATAGTTCTTGAAGATGTTGAACCAGTCCGGCCCCTTCATCTTGTCGATCATGGCGATGGCTTCCTTGCCACGACCGGCACCAGCGCGCGCCCAGGCAAGCAGCAGATTGTTCATCATCCGATCGAGATCGTTCGGACCGCTATATTTGAGAATCTCCTGCGCGGCCTTGTATTCGTGCCGGCGGATAGCGTCCATGCCGCGCACGATCGTGGTAACGCGCTCGACGGAAGGATCGCTCTTCAGTTCGTTGGCGTATTTCACGCCCTCTTCGAGATTGCCGTTGAGCAGCAGCGAAATCATCAGCCGCTGCCGGATCTCCGGATTGCCCGGCTCGAGCATCAGGGCCTTTTTGTAGAGCGCGATCGCGGTATCGTAATCATGGTCCACATCGGCGGTACGGGCGGCAAGGAAGGCGCCAGCAAAGGTGTCGACGGCTTCCGCGTCGAAGACCACCTCGTTCTTGGTGTCCGTCGCCGCGGACGCATCCTCCGCGCGCGCGCTATTCAGCGCCGACACTGAAAGGATCGCCACCAAGGCTGCGCCCGAGAGGAAACGGATGGCAAGTCTCTGCCGCATTAGAAGGCCTTTCATCAAGGGATTGCCAGCGAGGACGCCGGCGACACAAAGTCGTTCGTGTCAACTGATTCACAATAGGATGGCTTTTTTGAAGCGGCCGCGCAAGAAATTCGGGCCGCTGCCGATCAGTTCACGCGTTCGATGCAGAAATCGATCACTTCCATGAGCGCGGATTTCCATGGCGTTTCCGGAAGCGGCGCCAGTGCGTCGCGGGCGATGGTGCCGTAGTGAACGGCGCGGGCAATGGTGTCGGTGAGCGCACCATATTTGGTGATCAGACCCAGTGCCTTTTCCAGATTCTCGTCGCTGTTATCGCCGGTCTCGATGGCTTCGCGCCAGAAGGCCCGTTCCTTCTCGGTGCCGCGGCGATAGGCGAGAATAACGGGAAGAGTGATCTTGCCCTCGCGGAAGTCGTCGCCGACATTCTTGCCGAGATCGGCGGCCTTGCCGCCATAATCCAGAGCATCGTCGACCAGCTGGAAGGCGAGGCCGAGATTGGTGCCGTAGGATTTCAGCGCATTGCGCTCGGCCTTGCCGGCATTGGCGACGATCGGGCCGACTTCGGCGGCGGCGGAGAAAAGTGCCGCCGTCTTGGCGCGGATGACGGAGAGATAATCGTCTTCGGTGGTCTCCATGTTCTTGGAGACGGAAAGCTGCAACACCTCGCCCTCGGCAATGACGCAGGCTGCCGACGACAGCACGTCCAGAGCCTCGAGCGAACCGACTTCGACCATCATGCGGAAGGCCTGCCCGAGCAGGAAGTCGCCTACGAGAACGCTGGCCTGGTTGCCCCAGATCATCCGGGCCGTGGACTTGCCGCGCCGCAAATCGCTTTCGTCCACCACGTCGTCGTGCAGCAAGGTCGCGGTGTGCAGGAACTCGACCGAAGTGGCGAGCTTGATATGATTGTCGCCCTGGTAGTTGTAGAGCGCAGCGGAGGCGATGGTCAGCATCGGCCGCAGGCGCTTGCCGCCGGACGAGATCAGGTGCTCCGCGACTTCCGGAATCATCTGCACGTCGGAACCGGCTTTCGACAGGATCAGCTGGTTCACGCGCTCCATATCCGCCTTGGTCAGGTCCACCAATGGCTTGATGGATGCCTGTTTGTTCTTGCTTTCTTCAAGCGGTATCACGACGCCCAACTGTCCGGACTCCTGTTCATTTCCTTCGAACCACAATAAGAAGGGGCGCAGGGGGCGGCAAGAGGCGAATTGTCTCGTCGCGTAAATTTGACAGGAAACCCGAGGCTTATGCACGAACTCATCCGCACGAACGATCCAGTTCTCCTTTCTTTCGCCGAGAGCCTGATGAAGGATGCCGGGATTCATTGCTTTGTCGCGGATCAGGCCATGAGCATTCTCGAGGGTTCGCTCGGCATGCTGCCGCGCCGCTTCCTGGTGGAGAGCGACCGCGCCGATCTGGCCCGGCGCATCCTCACGGATGCCGGCCTCGGCGACGAGCTGCGCTCCGCGGGCGACTGAGGTTTGCGATGACCGGCCATTCCTCTGAAACGATCGACGCCTTTCATCGCGGCGCTTTCCATATCGTCCAGCCCAAGGGCAGGGGACATCGTTCCGGCATGGACGCCATGCTGCTCGCGGCCCTGGTGGCCGATGAGCGCGCCATCAGGGTGGCGGATCTCGGCGCTGGCGCGGGTGCGGCCGGAATGGCGGTGGCCTCACGGCTGGAGCGGGCCGAGGTGGTGCTGTTCGAGCGTTCCGCGGAAATGGCCGAGTTTGCCCGCAAGAGCCTGGTCCTTGCCGAAAATGCAAGGTTCGCGCATCGCGTCTCGGTGATCGAAGCCGACGTCACCCTGATCGGCAAGAGCCGCAACGCCGCCGGCCTGATCGATGATAGCTTCCATCATGTCATCATGAACCCGCCCTTCAACGACGCCAGCGACCGCCTGACACCGGATGCGCTGAAGGCCGAGGCGCATGCCATGACCGCTGGCCTGTTCGAAAGCTGGGTGCGCACGGCGGGTGCGATCATGATCCCCGGCGGCCAGCTGTCGTTGAT
>Ga0136846_1214420_pt1 | contig 10180 bp, 8 predicted proteins | sample HopSoiMetagenom2_FD_96841 | JGI IMG/M metagenome (GOLD analysis project Ga0136846, IMG submission 96841) | Grasslands soil microbial communities from Hopland, California, USA - 2 Assembly 2016 (version 4) | ecosystem: Environmental > Terrestrial > Soil > Grasslands | place: USA: Hopland... | reverse complement strand
TCGGGGATGCGGCCGCCTTCTTGGTGCCGCCCCCGGGGAGGAACACCGCGAGCAGGGAGGCGATGAGCGCCACGGCGAGGACGGCGCTGCCGCCGATCAGCCAGCGCTTCCTGAGCTGCTGCCGCCGGGCCATCCGCAGCTCCTGCTGGCGGCGGAACTTTTCCCTGGCTTGCCTGCGCTGGCGCTCGTTCTTACCCGCCACCGGTCGCGTCCTCCTTGGCCTGTCGCACTATTCGGTACCACTGGTATCCACGGGAGGCAGGCCAACGAACCCGGTACATACCGCTGATCCCGAAACATGGGCAGTGCCGCAGGGCCTACCGAAGCCCCGGGAGCCTCCCGGGCCTCGCAATATTCGCGATCGTTCGCGAATCGTACCTGCCAGATGCCTGGACTGGTACCCATCGTTATCGGTTCGCGGCCATGCGGGTCCGGTAACCTGAGACACCGTATCGTGAGGAAGGACGCTTGTGCTCGTCGCAGGGTTCCCGGCCGGCTCATTCGCCGCCAACTGTTATGTAGTTGCGTCCGCGCCCGGCGAGGAGTGCGTGATCATCGACCCGGGCCAGGACGCCGAAGGCGGGATCAACGAGATCCTGGCCGAGCACCGGCTCAGGCCCGCCGCCGTCCTGCTCACGCACGGCCATATCGACCACATCTGGTCGGTCGCCCCGGTGTGCGGCGCGAAAGGCATCCCGGCCTACATCCACCCGGACGACCGCGCATTGCTCAGCGATCCGGCCAGGGGCTTGTCGCTCGGCGCGGGACAGCAGCTGTTCGGCGGCCTGGAATTCACCGAACCCGACGACGTAAAAGAACTGTCCGACGGGATGACCCTGAAGCTCGTGGGACTCGAGATAGTCGTAGACCACGCGCCCGGGCATACCGAGGGTTCGGTGACATTCCGGCTGCCGACCGGGACGCCGGTTACAGCGCAAGGTAAAAGCAAAATCGACGTTGACGTATTGTTCTCGGGTGACCTGCTGTTCGCGGGGTCGATCGGGCGTACCGACCTTCCCGGCGGGGACTATCCCACGATCCTGCGCAGCCTGGCGCGAGTCTGCCTGACCCTGCCGGACGAGACCGTGGTGCTGTCCGGACACGGGCCGCAGACCACGATCGGCGCCGAACGCCGGGCCAATCCGTTCCTGGCTGACCTCACCCCTGAGGCGGGTCCGAGCCGGGGACTGTGACCGGGTACCGGGGCGGGTCACCCCGCCCGTTCGGTAGAAAGATCCTTTGAGAGATTGAGTGAGAGGGGCACAGCCCGATGATCCGCACCCATGAGGCGGGAACGCTGCGGACGGCGCACGCCGGTGAGAAGGTGGTGCTGTCCGGCTGGGTGGCGCGGCGCCGGGACCACGGCGGCGTGGTCTTCATCGACCTGCGCGACGCGAGCGGTGTGGTGCAGGTGGTGTGGCGCAGCGAGGAAGCGGCCGCCCACGACCTCCGGGCCGAGTTCTGCGTGCTGGTCACCGGCACGGTGCGGGCGCGGCCCGCCGGAAACGAGAACCCCGAGCTGCCTACCGGGGCGATCGAGGTCGCGGCGGACGAGGTGGAGGTGCTCAGCGAGGCCGAGCCGCTGCCCTTCCCGGTCGAGGGCTCCGCCGAGGTCAGCGAGGACGTCCGGCTCAAGTACCGCTACCTGGATATCAGGCGGGACGACACCGCGCGGGCCCTGCGGGTCCGGTCGCAGGCCGCCTACCTGCTCTCCGACGTGATGCGCGAACACCGGTTCGTGAACGTCGAGACGCCCTACCTGACCAGGTCCACCCCCGAGGGCGCGCGCGACTTCCTGGTTCCGGTCCGGCTCCGGCCCGGCAACTGGTACGCCCTGCCCCAGTCACCGCAGCTGTTCAAGCAGCTGCTCATGGTCGGCGGCCTGGAGCGGTACTACCAGCTGGCCCGCTGCTTCCGGGACGAGGACTTCCGCAAGGACCGGCAGCCCGAGTTCACCCAGATTGACATCGAGATGTCGTTCGTCACCCGTGACGACATCATCACCGTGGCCGAGGACATCGTGACCAGGCTGTGGTCCGAGCTGGCCGGCTACCAGGTGCCTACCCCGCTGCCCCGGATGACCTACGCCGACGCGATGACGCGGTACGGCTCGGACAAGCCCGACCTGCGCTTCGGCTGCGAGCTCACCGACCTGACCGAGTACTTCGCCGGCACGGAGTTCCGGGTATTCCAGGCGCAGTACGTCGGCGCCGTGGTGATGCCGGGTGGCGGCACGCAATCCCGGCGCGAGTTCGACGGCTGGCAGGAATGGGCACGCTCCCGCGGCGCCCGCGGTCTCGCCTACGCGGTCATCGGCGAGTCCGGTGAGATCACCGGGCCGGTGGCCAGGAACCTGTCCGACGCCGAGCGATCGGGCCTGGCCGCGGCGACCGGGGCGGCGCCGGGCGATGCCGTGTTCTTCGCCGCCGGAGCGGCCCACGCGTCCCGCGAGCTGCTCGGCGCGGCCCGGCTGGAGATCGGCCAGCGGTGCGGCCTGATCGACGAATCCGCCTGGTCGTTCCTGTGGGTGGTCGATGCCCCCATGTTCGAGGAGAACGCCGAGGGCGCCTGGACCTCGGTGCACCACCCCTTCACCGCGCCGCTGCCCGAATGGGCCGACAAGTTCACCGCTGAGCCCGGCGGCGCGCTGGCCGACGCGTACGACATCGTGTGCAACGGCTACGAGATCGGCGGCGGGTCGATCCGTATCCACAAGTCCGCCATGCAGCAGGCCGTCTTCGACGTGATCGGCCTGACGGCCGAGGAGGCCCGCTCCCAGTTCGGCTTCCTGCTGGACGCGTTCAAGTACGGGCCGCCGCCGCACGGCGGCATCGCGTTCGGCTGGGACCGCGTCGTGATGCTGCTCGCCGGGGCGGCCAGCATCCGCGACGTCATCGCCTTCCCCAAGGCGGCCTCGGGCCTCGATCCCCGCACCGGCGCTCCCACCCCCATCACCCCCGCCCAGCGCCGCGAAGCCGGCATCGACGCCACCCCCACCACCCCCGCGTCCTCCCAGACCCCGTCGGCTCCAGTCGCTCCCACCAGCCTCACAAGCCCAGCCAACCCCCCAGCTCCACCAGCAGCCCCATAACCCCATAAGCCCCGCGGATCCTTCGCCTCGCTGTCCCACCAGCCCCATCCGCGCGACGCTCATGGCCCTGGTTCATGATCGCGGGCAGTTTTGGCTCCTATATGGCCAAAACTGCCCGCGCTCATGACGTTGCCCCTGCGATGCGGCAAGCCGGGCGGTGGCAGGGTCGCGCGGTGCCGGCCCAGCCTCGCCGGCGGAGGATCGTGGCGACGTAGGCCGCGCTCTCGCACCGGTGATCGCCCAGTTCGGGGAAGCCGAACCGGAGCGTGACGATGTCGCTGAATAGGTTGGCGTTGTCGCGGCGCTTGTCACGCCACTGCTCGTCCTCGGGATGCGCGACAGCCCCGTCCAGTTCCACGCATACGCCGTACTGCTCGTAGAGATTGTCGAGATACTTATTGCCCGTGCGCTGCCTGACCCTTGCCTGCCGCGTCGCAGCAGGAAGTCCGTGCGGGCGCTCGACCCGGCGGACGTAGCGGTACTCGAGTACGGACAATGCGCCGTCATCGGCATCGGCGAGCGCCACCGTGAGCTCGCGGCGCCAGCGCATCCTTCTGCGACTTTCCATAGCCCGGCGAAGCCGATCTGCTGTGGTGCGCCTGCGTCCGATGGCCCGGCAAATCCATGCGTAGGCGTCATCAAAGGTAGGTGCGACCTGTATGAGGTCAAGTACCGTTTCCTCCACTCGTGTGCATGGCGGGAGCATGACCGGGTGCCTAGCTCGCAGGATCGCGTCTGACCGGTGGATGAGGATGCCCGGAATCCTTGCTCGCGCCGGACGCCTGGAAGCTGGCACGGTGATCGTGATGAGCGAGCTGGGCGTGTCGATCAGGCCATGCCGTTCGGCCGCCGTCTGATGGCTGAGCACGGCCTCCGGCCCGGCGCGGAGCAGGGCGGCCCAGAGCACTGTTTCCCGTGCCGGGTCCCCGGAGAAGGTGGCGTAAACGCCCCGCTGCAGACGCTGCCAGCGGGCGCTGCTGACCTTACTGCGCATCAAACGCGGATCGATACCGGCCTCCGTTCCCTGGGAGCGGGCGATGGCTTTACCCTGGGCGGCTAGCAGTTCGCGGGCTTGGGGCGGGATATCGATCGGCATGGCGCTCAGGCTGCATGACAGCCCACCAGCCCGCCACCACCGCCCAAAACCTGTGGATAACTCACCGCGCCGTTGCCATTCTGTGGATAACTCGCCTTGCCGGCCCGGATAGGGTCTGAGGATGGCCAGAGCCATGAGTGAGGACGGGCAGTCCGCGAGCCTGTTCGATGACGCGGAAGACGCAGCCGCCAGCGCGGGCGCGCCGCTCGCCGTCCGGATGCGGCCGCGCACCCTGGACGAGGTGATCGGGCAGCGCCACCTGACCGGGGCGGGCACGCCGTTCCGCAAGCTGGTGGACAACGACGCCCCCATGTCGCTGCTGCTCTGGGGGCCGCCCGGCACGGGTAAGACCACGCTGGCCTACGTAGTCAGCCAGGTGACCAAGCGCCGCTTCACGGAGCTCTCCGCGGTCAGCGCCGGGGTCAAGGACGTCCGGGCCGCCGTGGACGCGGCCCGCCGGGCGCTGGGCATGCACAACGCCCAGACCGTGCTGTTCGTCGACGAGGTGCACCGGTTTTCCAAGACCCAGCAGGACGCGCTGCTGCCCGCGGTGGAGAACCGCTGGGTGTCGTTCATCGGCGCGACCACGGAGAACCCGTTCTTCTCCGTGGTTTCCCCGCTGCTGTCCCGGTCACTGCTGCTCACCTTGCAGCCGCTGTCCGACGACGACGTGCGCGAGGTCATCCGCCGCGCGCTCGCCGAGCCGGAGCCGCGCGGCCTCGGCGGGGCCATCACCATCGACGACGAGGCGGCCGAGCATCTCGTCAGGCTGGCCGGCGGCGACGCCCGCCGTACGCTCACTTACCTGGAGGCGGCCGCCCTGGGTCAAAGCGCAGGCGGCACCATCGACGTCGGGACGCTGGAGCGCGCGGTGGACCGGGCCGCGGTCCGCTACGACCGCGACGGTGACCAGCACTACGACGTGATCAGCGCGTTCATCAAGTCCATGCGGGGCAGCGACGCGGATGCGGCCCTGCACTACATGGCCCGGATGATCGCGGCGGGGGAGGACCCGCGGTTCATCGCCCGGCGGCTCATCGTGCACGCCAGCGAGGACGTCGGGATGGCCGACCCGACCGCACTGCAGACCGCGATCGCGGCCGCGCAGGCGGTGGAGTTCGTCGGGCTGCCCGAGGCGCGGATCAACCTGGCCCAGGCGGTGATCCACATCTCGCTGGCGCCCAAGTCCAACGCGGTGATCAAGGCCATCGGGGCGGCCGAGGCCGACGTGCGGAACGGCCTAATCGGGACGGTGCCCGCGCACCTGCGCGACGCGCACTATCCTGGTGCGGGCAAGGTGGGCCACGGCCAGGGCTACCTGTACCCGCACGACTTCGCCGACGGCATCGTCCCGCAGCGCTACGCACCGGACCCGGTGGCGGGCCGGCGGTACTACGAGCCATCGCGGCATGGCCTGGAGGCCCGCGTCACCGAACGTGCCGAGCGCATCCGGGCCATCCTCGGCCAGGCCGAGGACGGTGCCGGGGACAAGCCCAAGGACAGGCCCGGCAGCAAGACCGAGAAGGAGCAGGCATGAGCATCAGGACGGTCCCGGCATGAACGCGGCCGAGCTCGCCGCGCTGATCGCCGCCGTGTTCTGGGCCCTGCTGGTCTGCGTCGGCGTGTTCGTGCTGTTCCGGCTGGGCCGCCTGCTCTCGGAGAGCAGCAAGCTGGTCGCCGACGTCCGCGAGCGCGGCGACGTCCTGCTGACGCGCGCGCAGGCCGCGGTGGACGGGGCGCAGGCCGCGGTGGACCGCGCGGGCCGCCAGCTCGACCGCACCGAATCGGTCACGGCCAGCATGGACGAGCTCGGCACCGGCATGACCGAGCTCGCCGGCCAGGTCACGGCCCTAGCCGGGCTCGGCCGCACCATCGCCGGCGGCCCGGTCGGCCGGATCGGCGCGCTGGCCTACGGAGTGCGCCACGCCGTCAGCCGGCGCAACGGGCGAAGCCAGCGCCGGCGCGCCCTGCCCGCCACCGTGATCGAGAACGGCCTGGCCGAACGCGGCGAGCTCACCCGGGGGGAGGCTGCACGATGATCCGCAGGGGTTTCTGGCTCACCGCCGGGGCCGTGACCGGCATCTACGGCTACCGGCGGGTCGCCGCGGCCGGGCGGCGCCTGTCTGCGACCCTTACCCCGGGCCGCCTGACCCCGGCCAGCCTCGCTCCCGAGGGCTCGCTCGAGCTCGCGCGGGCGGGTGCCCGGGCCCGGGTCACCGGCCGGCGCGCCCGGCGGAGCGCGATCGCCCTGGCCCGGGAGAGCTACCGCTTCACCCGTGACGTCCGGGAGGGCATGGAGCTATACCGGCTTGCGCATCCCGCGCCCGCAGGCTCTACCCTCTCAGCAGACCGGGCCCGCCCGGCCGGCCGGGACGCAGACCGGAACCAATACCGAGACCGCCCAACCGACCACGAACCAGAGGATGGCCACTGATGGAGTCGGCCGAGATCGCCCGCCGCTTCCTTGCGTACTTCGAGCAGCAGGGGCACACGATCGTGCCCTCGGCCTCCCTGGTCGCCGACGACCCCACGGTGCTGTTCGTCATCGCGGGCATGCAGCCGTTCAAGCCGTACCTGCTCGGCCAGCGGACGCCGCCGTACAAGCGCGCCGCCGACGTGCAGAAGTGCGTGCGGACGCTGGATATCGAAGAGGTGGGCAAGACCACCAGGCACGCCACGTTCTTCCAGATGCTGGGCAACTGGTCGTTCGGTGACTACTTCAAGGAAGGCGCGATCAGGTACGCCTGGGAGCTGCTGACCAAGTCCGAGGCCGACGGCGGGTTCGGGTTCCCGGAGAACAGGCTGTGGGCCACCGTCCTGCACGGCGACGACGAGGCCTACGCGATCTGGCGGGACCAGATCGGCCTGTCGCCGGACCGGATCCAGCATCGCGGCCTGGCCGACAACTACTGGCACATGGGCGTGCCGGGCCCCGGCGGCCCGTGCTCGGAGATCTACTACGACCGCGGCGCGGAATACGGCCGTGACGGCGGCCCGGAGGCGGACGAGGACCGGTTCCTCGAGGTCTGGAACCTGGTCTTCATGCAGGACAGCCTGAGCAAGGTCCGGGCTAAGGACGACTTCGACATCGAGGGCCTGCTGCCCTCGAAGAACGTCGACACCGGCATGGGCCTCGAGCGGATGGCGTCCATCCTGCAGGGCGTCGACAACCTGTACGAGATCGACACCACCTGGAAGATCCTCGACCGGGCGGCCGAGCTCACCGAGCAGCGGTACGGCCGCGACCAGCGCACCGACGTGGCCCTGCGGGTCATCGCCGACCACGTGCGCAGCGCGGTCATGCTGATCGGGGACGGCGTGCTGCCCGGCAACGAGGGCCGCGGCTACGTGCTGCGGCGCATCGTCCGGCGCAGCATCAGGAACCTGCGCCTGCTGGCCGGCGGCCAGCGCGGCGGCGCGGGCGCGACCCCGGCGACGGGGGAGCGGTTCATGCACGACCTCACCTCGGCCGCCCTCGAGGCGATGGCGGGGCTGTACCCGGAGCTGAGCCGCATCGCGGTCAACATCCACGCGGTCATCGACGGGGAGGAGTCGGCGTTCGCCAGCACGCTGCGGACCGGCACCGCGATCTTCGATGCCTCGGTGGAGGAGAACCGGCGCCGGGGATCGACCGCGCTGTCCGGTGACCAGGCTTTCCAGCTGCATGACACCTACGGCTTCCCGATCGACCTGACCCTGGAGATGGCGGCCGAGCAGGGTCTGGCCGTCGACGAAGAGGGTTTCCGCCGGCTCATGGCCGAGCAGCGGGACCGCGCCAAGCGGGACGCGGCCGAGAAGAAGACCGGCAACACGGACATCTCCGCGTTCGCGGAACTGCTCGACCGGTCCGGCGCGGTCAGCTTCACCGGCTACGACCAGATCTCCGGCGAGGCGAGCATCCTGGGCCTGCTGGTGGACGGCGTGCCGGTGCCGTCGGCGGGCGCGGGCACCGCGGTCGACGTGGTGCTCGACCGCACCCCGTTCTACGCCGAAGGCGGCGGCCAGCTCGCCGACGAGGGCACGATCACCGTGGACGGCGGCGAGATCGCGGTCCGTGACGCGCAGACCCCGCTGCCCGGCCTGATCGTGCACCGCGGCACGGTCACCTCCGGCGAGGTCACGGTCGGCGCGCCCGCGCACGCGCAGATCGACATCGAGCGCCGGCGCGCGCTGTCCCGCTCGCACACCGCGACCCACCTGGTGCACCGGGCGCTGCGCGGCGCGCTGGGGGAGTCGGCGGCGCAGGCAGGCTCGGAGAACGCGCCGGGCCGGCTCAGATTCGACTTCACCGCCCAGGGCGCGGTGCCGCTGGCGGTCCTGCGGGATACCGAGGACGAGGTGAACGAGGTCCTGGTCAACGACCTGGATGTGCAAGCGTTCTACACCTCGCAGGAGGAAGCGCGCGAGATGGGCGCGCTGGCGCTGTTCGGCGAGAAGTACGGTGACCGGGTCCGGGTGGTCGAGGTCGGCGATTACTCCCGCGAACTGTGCGGCGGCACCCACGTGGCCCGGTCCGGCCAGCTCGGCCTGATCAAGGTGCTCGGCGAGGCCTCCATCGGGTCCGGCGTGCGCCGGATCGAGGCGCTGGTCGGCATCGACGCGTTCCGTTTCCTGGCCCGCGAGAGCACGCTGGTCAGCCAGCTCAGCGAGCAGTTCAAGACGCCGCGCGAGCAGCTGCCCGAGCGCATCTCCGCCGTGGTGTCCCGCCTCCGGGACGCCGAGCGCGAGCTGCAGCGGCTGCGCGCGGCCCGGCTGCTCGAGTCGGCCGGGGACATCGCGGCCAGCGCGGAGGACATCAGCGGGCTGACCCTGGTCGCGCACCGGGTGCCGGACGGGACCGAAGCCGACGACATCCGCAAGCTTGCCCTCGACGTGCGCGGCCGGGTGCCGCGCACGCAGCCCGCGGTGGTGGCGGTCGCCGGCGTGCCCGCGGACAAGCCGGTGGTGGTCATCGCGGTCAACGAGGCCGGCCGCGGATTCGGCCTGGCGGCGGGTTCGCTGGTCGCGGTGGCGGCCCGGGCTCTCGGCGGCAACGGCGGCGGTAAGCCGGACGTCGCCCAGGGCGGCGGCACCCAGCCCGGTGCCGTGGATGAGGCGTTTGACGCCGTTCGTGGGGCTTTGCGAGACATCGCCGGACAGACTCGAGTCCGGTAGGTAACGTGTTGGCATGCTCATGCGGCCTCCCGGGGTCCGTAATTCCGGGTCGCGTCCTTCCCGGGCCTGGCCTGGGACCGTCCCGGTGAGCCAGCTTCCGTTCAGGCAGGGGGTGCGGCTCGCCGTGGATGTGGGTTCGGTTCGCATCGGGGTCGCGCGCAGCGACCCGGGCGGCGTCCTCGCCGTCCCGCTGACCGTGCTGCGGTCGGGGTCCAGCGCGCTGGCCGGGCAGGCCCGGGCCGAGCTGGCGAGGCTAGCCGCCGGAGAAGGCGCGGTCGAGGTCATCGTGGGCCTGCCGGTGTCGCTGTCCGGCCGGGAGGGCGCCGCCGCGGCCGGCGCCCGCGAGTTCGCCGCCGACCTGGCCGCACGGGTGGCGCCGGTCCCGGTCCGGCTGGTCGACGAGCGGTTCACCACCACCGAGGCGCATGGCGCGCTGCGCCGCGGCGGGAAAGACTCCCGCGCCCGCCGCCAGGTCATCGACGCCGCGGCCGCCGCCATCTTGCTCCAGGCCGCCCTGGACACCGAGCGCGCCACCGGCCGCCCGCCCGGCCAGCTCGTCGGCGTGGCCGCCTCCGATCACGGGGCGGGCGCGTGAGCCAGGACGAAGGCGGCTGGCCGCCGAACCCGCGCCCGCGGCACGCGCGCCCTCCCCAGGACCCCCGGAACATGCCGCCCCGGCCCGGCCCGCAGGGCCCGCGCCTGTCCCCGGGCCAGCCCATCCCCCCTGGCCGGCCCGTGCCGCCGGGCCAGCCTCGGGCGCAAGGCCGGCTGGATCCGCGTGTGCCGCGGGATCCGCGCCCGCCGGCCCACGGTCAGCGGATGCCGCCGCCCCCGCCCGG
>Ga0136846_1222505_pt1 | contig 10181 bp, 10 predicted proteins | sample HopSoiMetagenom2_FD_96841 | JGI IMG/M metagenome (GOLD analysis project Ga0136846, IMG submission 96841) | Grasslands soil microbial communities from Hopland, California, USA - 2 Assembly 2016 (version 4) | ecosystem: Environmental > Terrestrial > Soil > Grasslands | place: USA: Hopland... | reverse complement strand
GCCGCCTCTGTGGATAACTCTGTGGATGAGGCTGTGGACAACCGTTCGAGCGAGCCGGTCGTGGCGGGCTCCTACGTGAAGCCGGATGCGGCTCTAGGTGAAACTGGACGTTCGTCTAGGGGAAGCGGGGTTCACCCCTCTATCCAGACCAACCACTACCAACCATCTCCTGGGTCACCTCAGGTGACCAACTCACTTGACGCCGGACTGACGACCGATCAGGGCGGGATGGAGAGTGTCGGGTTAGAGCCAGGTGACGCCGAGTACGCTGCCGCCCACGAGATCCTGATGATCCTGCCGGACACCGAGCCGCACATGACCGTGGCGGTCGCCGAGCTCCATGCCGCCGGAATCGCCGACCCCACAGCCCGGCAGATTGCGGTCCGCGCCGCCGATGTCGCGACCCGGCCAGCTGTCCCGGACAAACCCGGATTTTCGGCTGTCCAAATGAACTAGCCCGGAGTTCGGGCCGTTCCTTGCGGCCGAGGCCGATCCCGTCATGGAGGGTTGGAGCTGCACCATCGGCGCAAGAAGCGGAAGCCAAAGACTGCGTGGTCACCTAACGAATAAACCTTCTTGCTCGTAGTAGCCGCTACCTGCGACGATTGAAGCTTCATCGACGCGCCAGTCAGGTTGGTGTGCAGTGAACCCCGAAGAATCGCTCTACCTCCAGCTGTGTAGGACACATCTGTACGAAATCGAAGAACAGCAATTGCCTACCCACGGCTTCGGACTTGACGTGTTGGCCGATGCACTTGGGCGCATAGCCGAGATCGCACCAGGCTGGGGAACCCACTCGTCCCAAATGGCGACGTCTCACGAGCGGGCACGGACGCGCCATTTCACGCGGGTTCGGCGAGGGCTCTTAAAGCGCCTGGGCGGAGAGTTCCGAGATTTCAAGCGTCTCTTGGCTGCGGCTGAAGCTGTGAACCGCGAGCTTACCGAGAGTCTCTCCAAAATGGTAGGCGCTGAGCCCATCAGTAAGCATAGCCCTAGACTGCTTGGCCAAGCTAATGCGCTTGGCGGGCCAGCGCTTAAAGCAATATTGCTTATTTCGATGCAAGGAAAGCTGGTGACGTGCGCATCAGAAGTTGAACTACTGCTGCGCTCTGGCTTCACTGACGGCGCAGCAAGCAGAGTGCGGACACTCTACGAGGCGGCAACAAAGGCCATGCTCATCGCGATGGATGACAGCCCAAGCAGAGCAACCCTCGCCGAGCGTTTCTGCGCCTCGGGGCTATACGAGTGGGAGCGCACCGTTGGGCCACTTGATCAGGAACAGCAGGCAATGAAAGATGCAGCGATAGCGGCGTGGGGGGAACGGTTCTTCAGGGGCGAGCACAATTGGGCCGCACCCGCAGTACAGGCATCTTCGGCCAATGTTAGCTTTCGTGATATCGAGATGGCCGTCGGCATGGACCCCCTTCGTGAAATATATCTGAGGGGGAATGAGGCAATCCATTCTGGCGCACTCGGCATCATAGCGAATTCCACGCTGCACTCGAAGACTGGAAAGCGGCACCTCGTGGAGACTCGCCCGATTGTCGACCCGTACACAACCACGCTTGTCGCCCACGCCACAGTTCAGATCTTGGGCACGGCTACACTCATTATTGCATCTGAACTCTTCTGGCAGTTCGGCGAGTGGGACGATGCCTTCGCGATGTCCGAGTTCTACGTGGTCGCTGAGCGCTTGAGGACTGCGCTGGCTGACGCCAATAGTCGATACTCGTAGCGGCTAGAGGAGTTGAAAATGAAAGTCGCAGTGACTGGGAGGTCAAGTAGCGTTTAATGCAGCGAAGCGGCGACTAACCATACTTGTATGTGACTAGCTGAGCCCGGCGACAACGAGCCGATCCGTACGCCGTTCCTCAAATCATAAGCGGAGCCTCCTCTTAAAGTTCGGAGCCCACTGGGATGACTCGCGTCCTCGGCGTCATCCGGTCGGCAAAGAGTGTGATCACTAGGGATGGCTCATCGTAGATCGCAATAGTGCCGACTTCCAAGATCAGTGAAAGATGGCGCGATGTGCGACCATGAACGATCTGACCATGCCATTGGATACCCTCGATCCCGCTGAAACCGTCAAGCGTCGGCTCCCATCCAGAAGGGCAACGGGAAAGCGTTAAGTGACGGAGGTCCATCCGGATGCCGGGATGAGTAGCGGCGTACCTTGAGCGACGGTTCGAAAGTTCGAGATGGACCTTGTTTGGACGCGTTGGATCGATTAGTGTCTCGCAGTTATCATGGAGCTGGATTTCAAAACTGATATCGATATCTAAATCGGGTCGACCGCTCGCAGCCCAATACGCCATGACGCCTAAGATGGCCGCCTCGGCGCTGAAGACAAGGGCTGTAAATGTTAGTGCGACAGTTACCGATGCGGCCTTTTCCGTCCTCGAGCCAAGGCCAAATGTGAATCCATTCCAGACAGATACAGTCAGTACGATACCGAAAGCAAAAACTAACGCAGTAGCCGTCACTACCCAGCTGCGGAAAGCGCCTACGCTCCAGCCCAGCTCCTTCTTCTTCACCAGCTGAGCATCGCAGACTGACATCGGAAGGCACCTACTCACCACGCGGTACCCCACGAACCGTCGTAAGACTGTGCACGGCGCCCTCAACGAGACCCTCATGGTGCCCAGCGGCGGCTTCTACGAGCGTCGATATGACGAGATGGTTCATACTTGCCGATCGACACGGCTGCGCGGATACGGTTGCAAGATGACTGAAGGTTCATCCCGGGCCGCTGGAGGGACGCCGCTGTGGTTGTTCACCCCCGAGATCCGGGCGGCGCCTCCGGACAGCTCTGAACTCGGGGAGGTCTTCAAGGCGTATCGCGTGGTCCACGGCCTTTCGCAGGCCGAACTCGCCGAGCTGCTGCACCTTGATCAGTCCTATGTCTCGATGTTGGAGAACGGGAAGCGGACGGTACGCGACGAGGGTGAGCTCCGGCGGATCGCCATGGTGCTCGACCTACCTGAGACCGAACTGGGGCTGGTGGACGGCATGCCGGCGGGAACGCTTCCAGCTTCCGGTATCGCTTCGGCACCTCGCGAGGTTCTCGCTGACCAGCGCCGGTGGCGCTCCCAACGCCGGCTGTTGAACAGCCGCCGTCGCGAACTCACCGCACTGGCCGCCCAGCTGTATCCCGATGCCCAGCGCATCGAGGGGACGGCGCTGCTGGCGGGCAAGGGATGGATCCCGAACGGGCCGGTGGACTTGGACGCGGTGTCGCTGGCGTGGCGGATGGACGCCGCCGCGCCGCTGGTGACGGGCACCGAGCCGGAGTCCGCCAGGGTCCGGCCGCTGCGGATCCGCGGAGGAGGGCAGCACCACCGCTATTCGGAGGGGATGCGATTGGTCGACCGTCCAGGATTGTTCGTGAACCGGCGCAGCTTCCGCCTGCTGGACATCGGCTGGCACGACGGAGCAGGCCGCATGGAGTTCGGCTACACCTCGTACTTCGAGATGGTCGACGTATGCGAGGCGGCCGCACATGAACTGGCCGCAGCCGGGACCGCCGACTGGTCGGCGCTGCCGTTCCGATCCCTGATCGGCGACCCCTTCGACCTCTCCCGGCGTCCGGTCCTGCCGTCTATCGACACATTGACGTTGCGCAAAACTTCCGACGGCCAGGCATCGTTCGTGCTGCACCGCCGCGAAGCCACGAACGTCGCAGTTGCGGGGACGATGCTGCACATCATGCCCGCTGGCGTGTTCCAGCCCTCAACGGTGCTGCCCTGGGACCAGGCCAACGACTTCGACCTGTGGCGCAACATGATGCGCGAGTACGCCGAGGAGTTCCTGGGGGACCCGGAAGCCGACGGCAACGCCGCCGAGCCGATCGACTACGACGACACCGAACCGTACCGGTCCCTCAACCGGGCCCGCTGGGAGGGAACGCTGCGCACCTGGTGCCTGGGTCTTGGCCTGGATCCGCTGACGCTGGCCGGGGAGATCCTGGCCGTGGCGGTGTTCGATGCCGATGTCTACGACGACGTCTTCGCCGACATGGTCGACCGCAACAGCGAGGGCGCTGTGGCCGGCACCGACCCGGACCGGCCGCAAGACGGTATCGCCTTCACCGCCGAGAACATCCACCGCCTCCTGGAGACCCATCCGCTTGCACCGGCAGCCGCCGCATGCCTACGCCTGGCGTGGGACCATCGAGACCTGATTCTCTCCTAGGAGGTTCGCCTTGCGCGTCCTGGTAACCGGAGCAGCCGGGTTCGTCGGCTATGCCACCGTGCGGCGGCTGCTGCATGAAGGCCACCACGTGACCGCGATCAGCCGAAGCCGCGGCACGACGGCACCCCGGCCGGTGAAAGGCGTGGGCTCGCCGGTGTGGTTGAGCGGCGACATCGGCGACACCGCCTTCGTGCGGTCCGCGATCAAGGACGTCGATGCGGTGGTTCACCTGGCCGCTCTCACCCGGGTCCGCGATTCCTTCGACCACCCGGACGAGTACGCGCAAGTCAACGTGGGCGGCACCACGAACCTGCTCGACGCGATCGCCGAGGCGGGCCGCCCGGTGGCGTTCGTCCACTCCTCCACCGCCGTCGTCTACGGCACCCCGGACCAGCAGCCGATCAGCGAAGCCTGCCCGCCCGCTCCGAGCAGCCCGTACGGCCAGACGAAGCTGGCCGCCGACCTCGCTATCCAAACGGCGGCCCAGTCCGGCGCGATCGGTGGGGTCAGCCTGCGCGGCTTCAACATCAGCGGCGCCGTCGACCGGCGCGGCGACCGGGACCTGACCCGCATCATCCCCAAGGCCGTCGCGGTCGCCTCCGGCCGGTTCGAGGAGCTCACCGTCAACGGCGACGGCACCGCGATCCGCGACTTCGTCCACGTCGCCGACACCGCCGACGCCATCGCTTTGGCATTGGCGCACGCCCGCACCGGACACTTCGACGTCTACAACCTCGGGGCCACCCCGGCCACCGTCGCAGAAATCATCGACACGGTGGAGAAGGTCACCGAACGCACCCTGCCGGTCCGGCACAACCCACCTGCCCCGGAAGCCCCCGAACTGCGTGCCGAAACCGCCCTCATCCGCCGAGAACTCGGGTGGGAGCCGTCCCGCTCCACGCTGGAGCAGATCATCACCGACGCGTGGAGCGCCGAACTCGATCTATGACAGGACCGTCATTGGACCGCCACGCGCGGTGACGCCACCGTGGAAGCGTGACAGAACTCGATGACACTCGCCTGTTCCTCCAGCGCCGCAACGGCGCCGGACCCGGAACTATCGTCGATTACACGACGGCGGCGCAAGCGCTGGAACGGGCCGCCACCGCCGGCCATGATGTTCAAGGCAGCCTGGCATCCGGCCATGCCAGCTGGCGCAACCGGAAGCTCGACGCGGACTTCACCTACGAAGCGCTCACAGCCGAACAGGCCGATGCTCTGCGCCGGAGCCTGCGGTGAGCGCCCGGGTAGCAGTCGCGCTAGAGCAGGCTGGTCCCGTCATGGGCCCTGGTGGCAGGTTCGAGACGGTCGAGTGCGTCTGTGACACGCACCGCGAAGGCTTCCACGGATTCGGCCTCGATGGTCTTGCGGTCCAGCCACAGGACCTCGGCGGCCTCATCGTTCACCGTTGCCTCACCGCCGATGACTTCGCAGCGGTAGACCAGCGCCACGACGCCGATCTTCATGTTCTTGTAGACGCCGGTCAGCCGCAGGGCTCTGACCGTGTAGCCGGTCTCCTCCTCGACCTCGCGGGCCAGTCCGGTGAAGATGTCCTCGCCCTGTTCGAGGATGCCTCCGGGAATCTGGAGCGCGCCGTTGTCGCGGCGGCGGATCATCAGAATCCTGCCGTCGTCGCGGACGGCGACCCCAGCGACGGACACCGAGTGGCGGTAGTGCTCAGGCATGGACGGTCCTCACTCGGCCTCGAACTCGTAGCTGTACTTGATGGTCGGGCCGTTGACGACGGAGCGGAAGACTTCGAGGATACGGGCCTGCTCCGGTGTCTCTCCGGTGGAGGCGCGGTAGCCCCAAACATGGCGGGCGGTGTCGCAGACCGGGACGCCCTCGCCGATCCGCAGCAGCTTGCGTTCCTCGGGCTCGGGCATGCGCGCCGGTCCGTGCTCGACGTAGTACTTGGTGAAGACGAACCCTGCATCCTCAAGCCGCGCCAGGCTCCCGCCCGGACCGGTGGCGATCTCCCGGATCGCGGTGCCCTCGACGTCGTCGGCTCGCCAGTGGGAGGTGGCGATCTGGTTCGCGGTCTCGTCGACGAATTCGCGGCGGACGCGCTTGAACACGATCGCACCTTCGGCCACGCCGAGCAGCGCGGCGATGTCCGCCGGTGCTGGCACGTCGGCCAGTTCCAGGACCTCCTGGCGGAAGGTCAGGCCAGCAGCTTCGGCGTCAGCCTGCTGGGCGGATTTGCCCGCGGTCCGGAAGCTTCGCTTGAACCGCTCCTTGCCCAGCCGGATCAGCGGCGCCGGGGCGAGGACGAACACGCCGCGTCCTGGCTGTCCGGCGACTCGGCCCTCGTTCTTCAGCTTGTCGACGGCTTGCCGGATCGTCTGCGGGGCGACGCCGAACTGTTCGGCCAGCACCCGCTCCGAGGGCAGCTTGTCGCCGGAGCCGAGGTCGCCGTCTTTGATCTGCTGCCGCAGGAAGTCGGCAATCTGGACGGACGGGGACCGAGGGTCGGTCGGGTCGATCGTCATAGCCGCATCCTACAGACCAACCTCACTAGTGAGGTATTGCAGTCAACGTTGCCGAGCGCTACGGTTCCACTACTGCACTACCTCACTAGTGCAGCTCGAACCTGTTGGTGTACGGCTTCGTGCGTAGAGAGGAAGGGTGACGGCGTGAGCGGTGTGGGGTGGCTGTTGGCCGAAACCGATCCGGACACCGCTCCCGCCTCGAAGGTGTTCCTCCAGACCATCAACGGTTCCGGTGTCGAGCTGCTGTCCTATGACCGTGCCCAGGCCCTGCTGAAACAGGTCACCGCTGCGCCGCAGCTCAACGTAACCGGCGATCTGGCTACCGGATTCGCCTGGCCGACGCCCGGCGCCGTTCCCCGGTACTCCCAGGTGGTCGTTCCCCTTGCCGCGCCGGCCTGGCCGGACACGCGGCATCCGGCGATGGTCGCCATCGAGCTGTGGTGGCCGCCGGATGAGGCCGGCTACCGCCGCATCCGCTCGTTCCTGGGCTTCGTCAACGACCCGTTCGATGCCTACCTGATCGCCTGCTGCCTGTGGAGCACGCGCAGTACCGGCGGTGGCGCACAGGCGGCATTCCTGTACGGGCCGGACCGGCACACCGCGTACCGGATCAACGAGACAGCCAAGACCTGCTCCCAGATCCCGGCCGACACGATCGCCCGCGTAGTGGCCACCGCCGCCGACCGCGACACCACCGACCCGCTGCCCGACAGCTCGCCGCTGGCCGAGTTCGTCTTCGAAGCGGGATGTGCCTCTTGAGGGAGCAGAGCGTTGGCGGTCAGCCGGTCTACGTCGGCACCGTCGCGGAGATCGCCGCCCTGCTTCGTGAGCATGCCGGAGCGAGGGATCGTAGCGGGGACTACTTCATCGCCGCCGCCATGCGGCGGGCGGCCGAGGAATTCGGGACCAGGGTGCGCCCGGAGTACCTGCTGCCGGCCGCCGTCTATTGCGTCGAAGAAGCCGACGGCGGCCAGTTCGACAACAGCGCCGAGCTGGTCGACGCACGCGGCACCCCCTAAGACGGTGCGCGCGCCGCCCGTACCGGGGCGCGCACCTTCACCAGACCCAGCGACCCCGGGCGCGTCAGCCCACCGGGGTCGCTGACCGGACGCGGGCGGCCCATGCCTGCCGGTACTCCGATGACTCCCCCGTAGCCGGAGTACCGAGCCGTCGAGGGCACGGGCCGCCCGCCGATACCAGAGACCTGACACGGAGGACCCTGTGATGACGCCCGAGCACCGGTTGACGGCGGTGCCCTGATGACTGGACTGAGACGAACCGGCCAGCTTGCCGACGACTTCTTCCTCATGGTCCACGACGATCTTTCCCACCGGCCACGGCTTTCGAGCCGGATCCTCGGCCTCGGCCTGGCCGGCGCGCTCCTCGGGGAGCTGGCGCTCTTAGGCACCATCGATGTCTGGGACGGCACCGTGGTGGTAACCACCGGCCGGCCGCCGCAGACGGCGCTCGCCGATGAGGTCCTTCACGAACTGGAGGACGAGCCGCGCCTGGCGGTGGGCGACTGGCTCGACTACCTCGGACAGCAGGCTGTCCAGCGCGTGGCCGGAAGGCTGGAGGCCCAAGGTCTGGTCCGCCTGCGGTCATCCCGGCTGAAGGTGCTCCGCGCAGCGGACCGGTGGCTGCCGGTCGATGTCATAACTGCGGGCTGGCCGGCGATCGACGTGAAGCTGAAGGTCTTCAACGGCCGGGCCGATTCCCATCACCTCATGCTTCTGGGCCTGGCCCGCGCCACCGCCTTGAACCATCCGTCGTTGTGGGAGGTCCGCGATCGGCTTCAGGACCCTGCCGTCCTGGAGCAGACGCTGGAACCTCTCGGTCAGAGACCCCCGCTGCTGGAGCTGCTAGCCCACATCGAGGCCGCCGTCGGCAGCGCCGTCACCAGCCAGCGCATCGGCTGACCGGCCCGTTCAGCACACCGACCACCATCCGTCCATCCCTGGAGAGGGAACTATGTCCACACGATCACGCTCCACCAGCAAGGTCTCGGCCGCGCTCGCCCGGAACCGGCTGGGCATACCGGCCGTCATGTTCTTCATCCTGGCCGGGGTCGCGCCGCTGACGGTGACCGCCGGCGTGGTGCCCACGGCGTATGCCGCCACCGGCCTGACCAGCGTCCCGGCGGCATTCCTCGTGGTCGCGGCGGTGCTGGCGGTCTTCGCCGTCGGGTACGTCGCGATGGCGCAGCGGATCCCGAACGCCGGCGCGTTCTACGCTTTCATCGCCCAGGGTCTGGGCAGACCCGCGGGGGTCGGCGGGGCGTTGGTTGCCGTGGTCGCGTACAACCTGTTGCAGGTCGGGCTCTATGGCATGATCGGCCCGTCGCTGGCGTCGTTCGCCGCCGACAACTTCAACGTCAACGCCCCTTGGGGGGTGTGGGCGCTGGGAGCCTGGGCCGCGGTGACCGTCCTGGGACTGATCAGGGTGGACCTGAGCGGCAGGCTGCTCGGCGTGCTGTCCACGGTCGAGCTGCTGCTGACCGTCGCACTGACGGTGGCCGGCCTGGCGCACCCGGCCGCCAGCGGGATCAGGGCGGCGTCGCTGTCCCCGACCAGCCTTCACCTGGCCGGTCTCGGCGCGGTCCTGGCGGTCGCGGTCTTGGGCTTCACCGGATTCGAGCAGGCCCCTGTGTTCTCCGAGGAAGCCCGGAACCCGGGGCGCACGATCCCGCTGGCCACGTTCGTCTCGCTGGGATTGATCGCCGTGGTCTACGCCGGCGCCGCCTGGGCGCTGAACGTGCACTACGGCGACCAGGCCGTGGCCGTCGCGCAGGGCCCAGGCAGCGCGACAATGCTGTTCTCCATGGCTCCCGGGCTGCTGGCTAGCAGCGCGCGCACGCTGTTCTTGACGAGCCTGCTCGCCGCGGCGCTGGCGTTCCACACTGCGGTCGGCCGCTATATGTGGGCCCTGGGCCGAGAGCGGGTGCTGCCGGCGGTCATGGGCACCACAGGGAGCAACGGCGTGCCGCGGGCCGCCTCGGCGGTGCAGAGTGTGCTGGGCGCTGTGGCGATCCTGCTGGCGCTCGCGCTGCACTGGGATCCGGTGGGCCAGCTGTTCTTCTGGGGCGGCACCACCGGCGGCTTCGGGATCCTGCTGCTGCTGGCCGCCACCTCGGCCGCGGTCGTGAAGTACTTCGCCGGGATGCCGCAGGAGGAGACGCTGTGGCGGCGCCTGGTCGCCCCGGCTGCCTCCACGCTGCTGCTGGCGGTGATGGCGTGGTTGTGCTTCGACCACTACGACGTCCTGCTCAACGTGCCTGCCGGGTCGCTGGCCACCACGGTCCTGCCCGGGTCGTTCGTCCTCGCCGCAGCGATCGGCGTCGCGTGGGCGCTGGTCCTGCGGTCGAGGCAGCCCGAGGCGTACGAGGCGATCGGGTTGGGCGGCGCCGCGGTGCTGGCGCGCCGCACCGCCACGGCGTCCGCCGTCTCGGCGCCGTCCACGGTCGCGAGGGGGACTGCGCGATGAGCTCAGAGCAGATCG
>Ga0136846_1242340_pt1 | contig 10182 bp, 9 predicted proteins | sample HopSoiMetagenom2_FD_96841 | JGI IMG/M metagenome (GOLD analysis project Ga0136846, IMG submission 96841) | Grasslands soil microbial communities from Hopland, California, USA - 2 Assembly 2016 (version 4) | ecosystem: Environmental > Terrestrial > Soil > Grasslands | place: USA: Hopland... | reverse complement strand
GTTCATCCAGCCCGGCCAGGAGCTGCGCCGCCACGGCCTGCGGATGAAGTTCAACCCGCTGCCGGAGATCGTCGGCGGCAAGCGCCTCGTCGTCGTCGACGACTCGATCGTGCGCGGCAACACGACCCGCCAGATCGTGCAGATGCTGCGCGACGCGGGCGCCCTGGAGGTCCACATGCGGATCTCGGCGCCGGCGATCAAGCACCCGTGCCACTACGGCATCGACATGTCCTCGCGCGACGAGATGATCGCCCACGACCGGTCGGTCGACGAGATCGCGGCGGAGCTCGGGGCCGACTCGCTGGCCTACGTCTCGCTGGCCGGCGTCTACGAAGCGGTCCGGGGCGATCGCGACCGCCACTGCGACGCCTGCTTCACGGGCGAGTACCCGCTGGCAGGCAGCGACGAGGCGAACGACAAGTTCGCCTTCGAGCGCGCGCTCCCGCTCGCGCGGGTCTGAAGGAGGGACGCCGGGGCCGGCCGCCCCAAGGGGCGGGCCGACCCGGCGTGTCCGCTCCGGCGGGGCCACCCCCCAGCGTCCCCGCCGGCACTGCTCTTGGTGCGGACGACGACCGGCGCCGGACCGTGAGCCCGGGCGGAACCGATCGCGAGCCTCCCGTCAGTTGGCCCTCGAAGTGCTCGAGGCCGCGCTCCCTGCGGCTGTGGCCGGGTTTCCTGACTCCGTCGAGGCCGAACAATCCCGAACTGCGACGCCCCGGATTGTGATTGTCCGCACATAGCGGCGACTCTGTGCCGAAACGCCCGACGCGAGCGGACCCGGCCGGTCGCGCCGCTAAGGTCGCAGGCCCGTATGGATCAGGCCCTCGCCGCGCTCCGCGAGCACTTCGGCTTCACCGCGTTCCGCCCCGGCCAGGCGGAGGCGGTCGAGGCCGCCCTCGCCGGGCGCGACCTGCTCGTGGTCATGCCGACCGGCGCCGGCAAGTCGCTGTGCTACCAGCTGCCGGCGCTGCTGCGACCGGACCTCGCGCTCGTGGTCTCGCCGCTCGTGTCGCTCATGCAGGACCAGGTCGAGGCGCTCGAGCGCGCGGTGCCCGGGCGCGCCTCGCTCGTCAACGCCCAGCAGGACCCGGCCGCCAACCGGGCGGCGATCGCGCGCGCGGCCGCGGGCGAGCTGAAGCTCCTGTACGTCGCGCCCGAGCGGTTCTCGTCGCCGGGCTTCCTCGAGGCGATCCGCGATGTCGACGTCGGCCTGTTCGTCGTGGACGAGGCGCACTGCGTCTCGCAGTGGGGGCACGACTTCCGCCCCGACTACTTCCGCCTCGCCGACGCGGCGCGCTGGCTCGGAGCGAGCGCGATCGTCGCCTCCACGGCGACCGCGACCCCGCAGGTTGCGACCGACATCGCGGGCCGGCTCGGGCTGCGCGAGCCGGTGCGGGTCACGACCGGCTTCGACCGGCCGAACCTGTCGTTCGCCGTCGTCCCGTGCCGCGGGCCGGCCGACAAGCGCGCCCGGCTCGCCGCCGCGCTCGCCGAGCCGGAGGCGCGGCCGGCGATCGTCTACGCGGGCACGCGCGCGGACACCGAGCGGATCGCGGGCGACCTGCAGGCGACGCTCGGCGTCGAGGTCGTCGCCTACCACGCGGGGCTGCCGCGCGAGGCCCGCGCGGACGCGCAGCGGCGGTTCATGGCGGGCGCCGTGGACGTGGTCGTCGCGACGAACGCGTTCGGCATGGGCGTCGACAAGGCCGACGTGCGGACCGTCGCGCACGCGAGCGTGCCCGGCTCGGTCGAGGCCTACTACCAGGAGGCCGGCCGCGCGGGCCGCGACGGCCGGCCGGCGCGGGCGCTGCTTCTCGCCGAGGCGCGCGACAAGGGCCTGCACGTCTTCTTCATCCAGCGAGCGGAGGTCGACGACGCGGCGATCGCCGGCCTCGCGGAGCGGCTCGGCGCGGCGGTCGGAACGCTGCCGCTCGGCGAGGCCGGCGGCACGTTCGACGTCGGCGTCGCCGAGCTCGGCGACGATCCCGAGCGCGTGCGGGCGATCGTCGGCCACCTCGCGAGGGCGGGCGTGATCCGCCCGGCGCCGGCGCCGATCGACCGTGTTCGCGGACGCCTCGAGGCGCCGTTCGACGGGCGCGCGCGAGCGGCGTGCCGGTCGTCGGCGGGCGACGCGCAGCGGGCGCGGTGGCGCCAGTACCGGTCGGTGTGGGCGTTCGTCGAGGGCGACGCGTGCCGGCGCGAGACGATCCTGCGCCACTTCGGCGACCACAGCGCGCCCGAGCCGATCGTGCCGTGCTGCGACGTCTGCGCGCCCGAGATCGTGCCCGCGGCGCCGACGGCGGCCGCCCGCCACGCCGCGGCGGCGGCCGCCGCGGGCAAGGCGCCCGGCGACCTCGACGCGGCGATCGTCGAGGTCGTCGCGATCGCGGATCCGTCGGTCGGGCGCACGCGGACGGTCGAGATCCTGCGGGGCGGGCGCTCGCAGGCGCTGCGCCGCCACGCCTACGACGGGCTGCCGCTGTACGGCGCGTTCGGCCACCTCGCCGCCGGCGAGGTGCTGGAGCGCGTCGATGCGCTGCTCGCCGCCGGGCGGCTGCGCTCGACGTGCGGCGCATACCCGAAGCTGCGCGTCGTCGCCGAGGCGCGGGCGGCATGAGGGTCGGCGTGCTCGCCTCGGGCGAGGGCACGAACCTGCAGGCGCTGCTCGACCGCGTCCACGGCCGCGAGGCGGCGATCGTCGGTGTCTGCTCCGACCAGCCGGAGGCCAGGGCGCTCGATCGCGCGCGGGCCGCCGGGGTCCCGACGGCCGTCTTCGAGCGCGGCGAGTTCCCCGGGCGCCGCGCGCGCGACGTCGCCATCGCCGACTGGCTCGAGGAGCGCGAGGTCGGCCTCGTCGTCCTCGCCGGCTACATGGCGATCCTCGACGACGCGTTCCTCGTGCGCTTCGCCGGGCGCATCGTCAACGTCCACCCGTCGCTGCTGCCCGCCTTCCCCGGCTTGCGGGCGGTCGAGCAGGCGGTCGCGTACGGGGCGAAGGTCTTCGGCGTGACGGTCCACTACGTCGAGCCCGGCGCGGTCGACAGCGGCCCGATCCTGCTGCAGGGCTCGGTCGCCCTGCCGGACGCGACCGACCCGGCCGTGGTGCTCGCGGCGCTGCGCCCGCTGGAGCACGAACTGCTGCCGCGGGCGGTCGCCCTGATCGCCGCGGGCGCGGTCCGTCGCGACGCCGACAACCCCCGGCGGATGGCGATCGACGAGGCCGCGCTCGCCCCGGCCGCGGCCCCACGCCCGCGAGTTCCGGACTAGAAGTCCTCGTCGTCGTCGTCGACGCTCTCGGGGTCGTCGAAGCCCTCGGGGTCCTCGCCTCCGGCGTCGTCGTCGGTGTCCTCCCAGTCGCCCGCGGCTTCCTCGAACGGGTCTTCGTTCTGCTCGCTGCGAGCGGCCGCCTCCTTGCGGGACTCCTCGATGCTGTCGTCGATGCGCTCGATGCGCTCTTCGAGCTCGTCGCCGGTGTGCTCGAGGTCGTGCTCGGGATCGGTCGTGCGCTGGTCCATGAGATGCCTCCGGTCGGCGTGCGGCGGTCTCGGCGGGTCCTTCCCGCCGCTCGGGGGCTTCAACCAGTCGCGAGCCCGGAAGGGGCAGGCGCGAACCCGCCGTGCGCTTGACTATGCTCGCGGCATCCCCGAGCCGCACGCCACCCCGGGGCAGGAGCTGCTCACCGAGCCCGGCGCGGTGCGCGTCCGCCGCGCGCTGCTGTCCGTCTCCGACAAGCGCGGAGTGGTCGACTTCGCCCGCGGCCTGGCGGAGCTCGGCGTCGAGATGGTGTCGACGGGCGGGACGGCGAGCGAGCTCGAGGCGGCGGGGCTCGAGGTCCGCGGGATCGAGGACTTCACCGGCTTCCCGGAAATCATGGACGGCCGGGTCAAGACGCTGCACCCGAAGCTCTACGCGGGCCTCCTCGCCCGGCGCGACGACCCCGAGCACCTGCGCCAGGCGGCCGAGAACGGGATCGAGTTCGTCGACCTCGTCTGCGTCAACCTCTACCCGTTCGAGCGCACCGCCGGCCGGTTCGGCGCGACCGAGCAGGAGGTCATCGAGGACATCGACATCGGCGGCCCGGCGATGATCCGCGCGAGCGCGAAGAACCACGCGTTCACCGCAGTCGTCGTGCGCCCCGAGAGCTACGACGCCGTCCTCGAGGAGCTGCGGATCGGCGAGGGCACGCTGTCGCTGCCGACGCGCGAGTGGCTCGCGGCCGAGGCGTTCTCCTACACCGCGCGCTACGACACCGCGATCTCGCGCTGGTTCGCCGAGAAGACCGAGGAGTTCCCGCAGAACCACCTGCGCGCGTTCGAGAAGGTCACCGAGCTGCCCTACGGCGAGAACCCGCACCAGCGCGCCGCCTACTACGCCCAGGTCGGCGCCCGCGCGCACGTCCTCTCCCAGGTGCGCCAGCACCACGGCAAGCAGATCTCCTACAACAACATCCTCGACCTCGACTCGGCCCGCACGCTGCTGCGCGACCTCGGCGACGAGCCGGCCTGCGTGATCGTCAAGCACAACAACCCGTGCGGGGCGGCGGTCGGCGCGGGCCTCCTCGGCGCGTACCGCGCCGCGTTCGCGTGCGACCCGACGAGCGCGTTCGGCGGCGTGATCGCGGTGAACCGCCCGGTCGACGTCGCGACCGCGCGGGCGCTGACCGAGCAGTTCGTCGAGGTCCTGTTCGCGCCCGGATACGAGGACGGCGCGCTCGACGCGCTGATGGTCAAGCCGGATCTGCGCCTGCTGGAGGACCAGGAGCGCCGGATCCCGCTGCTCGGCGAGAAGGACGTCCGCCAGGTGACGGGCGGCCTGCTCGTGCAGGACCGCGACATCGTCGGCGAGGGCCGCGAGCAGATGGACGCGGTGACCACGCGCCAGCCGTCCGAGCCGGAGTGGGCGGACATCGTGTTCGCGTGGCGCGTGTGCCGCCACGTGCGCTCGAACGCGATCGTGCTCGCCCGCGGCGGTGCGACGGTCGGCATCGGCGCCGGGCAGATGAGCCGCGTCGACTCGGTCCGCCTGGCCGTCGAGAAGGCGCAGGTGTCCGACCTGCGCGGCGCCGTCCTGGCGTCGGACGCGTTCTTCCCGTTCGCCGACGGCCCGGAGCTCGCGATCGAGGCGGGCGTCACCGCGATCGTGCAGCCCGGCGGCTCGAAGCGCGACAGCGAGGTCGTCGCCGCCGCCGAGGCGGCCGGCGTGGCGATGGTCCTCACGGGGCGCCGCCACTTCCGCCACTGATGGCGGCGGTCGAGCGCCACGGCTCGGGCGGCCCGTACGAGGCGCGGGTCGGCTACTCGCGCGTCATCCGCGCGGGCGACCTCGTCGTCGTCGCGGGCACGACCGCCCTGACGCCCGACGGGGTGATCGCCGGCATCGGCGACCCGTACCTCCAGGCGCAGCAGACGATCGAGAACATCGAGGCCGCGCTGGCGCGCGTGGACGGCTCCCTGGCCGATGTCATCCGCACGCGGGTCTACCTGATCGACACCGGCCACTTCGACGGCTTCGCCCGCGCGCACGGCGAGGCGTTCGGCGACATCCGCCCGGTCAACACGACCGTGATCGTCGCCGAGCTCGCCGACCCGCGGATGCTCGTCGAGATCGAGGTCGACGCCTGGGTCCCGAGGGACGCGGCCGGCGCGTAGCGGGCCGCGGCCGGTTCCGTCCGGCGCCTCCCGCAGCATGCCGCCTCCGTGTCCCGCGCCCGCCGTCATACGTCCGCCGCCCTGCGGGCGTGGCAGGAGCGGGCGCTTGTGGCAATGGGCGCATGGACGAGCGGCCCGTTCCTCGTGTCCGCCGCCCCCGGCGCGGGGAAGACGCGCCCGGCGCTGGAGCTCGCCCGGACGCTGCTGCGCGAGCGCGTCGTGCAGCGCGTCGCGGTCGTCTGCCCGACGACGCCGCTGACGCGCCAGTGGGCGGCGGCGGCCGCACGACTCGGCGTGCACCTCACGCCCGACGCCGCCGCGCTGCGCCCGCCGCGGGACTTCCAGGGCGTCGCGGTGACCTACGCCCGCGTCGCGTCGGTCGCCGAGCGCTGGACGCGCCAGTGCTCGCCCGGGACCCTCGTGATCGCCGACGAGGCCCACCACCTCGGCGAGGACCTCGCGTGGGGCGGCGGCTTCGCCCGCGCGTTCGGGCCGGCGGCGCGGTGGCTCCTCCTCTCGGGGACGCCGTTCCGCTCCGACGAGGCGCCGATCCCCGGCGTGCGCTACGAGGGCGGCGTCGCCGTGCCGGACGTCTCCTACAGCTACGCCGACGCCGTCCGCGACGGGATCTGCCGCCCGGTCACGTTCATCCCGTACGACGGCGTTTTGCAGTGGCGCAGCGGCGACGACGTCATGGAGGCCTCGTTCGGCGAGGCGCTCGCGGGTCGCGAGGCGGGCCGCCGCTACCGGACCGCGATCTCGGTCGAGCTGCCCGACGGCCTCCCTCGGATCCTCGCCGCCGCCCATGCGAAGCTCGAGGAGGTGCGCGCGGGCGGCCACCGCGACGCGGGCGGGCTGGTCGTCGCCGCCGACGGCGCGCACGCGCGGGCGATCGCAGCGATCCTCAAGGCCGTGACCGGCCGCGCGCCGACGGTCGTCCTGCACACCGACACGCGTGCGGCGGAGAAGCTCGCCGCGTTCACGCGGTCGACCGACCGCTGGATCGTCGCCGTCAACATGGTCAGCGAGGGCGTCGACATCCCCCGGCTGCGGGTCGGCGTGTACGCGACGGCGGCGAAGACGCCGCTCATCTTCCGCCAGATCGTCGGGCGCTTCGGGCGCACGCTGCCCGGCCGCCCGGTGGACATGAGCTGGCTCTACCTCCCGGCCGATCCGGTGCTGCGCGCCCATGCCGCCGACGTCGAGCGCGAGCTGCGCCACATCCTGCGCCCGCCGACCGACGGCGACCCGTTCGCCCTCGACGAGCCCCCGGAGCAGCGCGAGACCGAGCGCGCGGAGGAGCCCGCGTTCGTGCCGCTCGCCGCCGACGTGGCGCCCCAGCTCGCGCTCTTCGGGGCGCCCGCGCCTGCCGCTGCCCCGGTGGCCCGCGTGGCGGCGCCCGCCGCGGTGGCCGAGCCCGAGCCGGAGCGGCCCGCCGCGTTCGAGCGCCGCGCGCTCCTGCGCGACAAGCGCCACCGCCTCGTCGCGGACCTGCGCCGCCGCGACGGGCGCAGCCACGCCGAGATCAACCGCTGGCTGAACCGGTCGACCGGCATCCGCCGCGTGGAGGACGCGTCGCTCGACCAGCTCGAGCGCTCGATCGAGCTGCTGCTCGGGGCCCTCAGTGGGCGGCGGTGAGTCGCCGCCCCCTCCACCAGACGACGTACCAGTAGACGGGGAAGCCGAGCAGGCTTCCGAACAAGAGGACGAGGACCCACATCATCCGCTGGTCGGGCGACACGCGGGGATTGGTGAACGCGTCGATCAAGAGCGCCACGAAGGCGAGGAGGCTCGTGATGGCGGCGATGACCAGCATGACGGCGAAGAAGGCGAAGCCGCCGGCGATCCCCGAGGGCTCGGCGTCGAACGGAGCGTGGGTCGCGCGCCAGGCCACGATGCCCCAGCCGGCGAGCGCCGCGACACACGCGGTGCCCGGGGCAAAGCTCAGGAGGCCGAGGATCGTCGACTTCGGATTGGGGCCGCCGGGAGTCGCCCCGGACGGCACGGTCATGGGAGTTGTCATGCCCGGGATAGCGCGCCGGGCGCGCGGATTCGCCCCCCGCGCGCGGCGAGGCTCAGGCGGATGCCGCCAGCGGCGGCGTCGGCGCTCCGGGGCCCGGCTCCGTGTAGACGTCGAGTGCGGTGAGCGTCGCGCCGCAGGCGTCGCACGTGAGGTTCAGCGTCACCTCGCCGCCGCAGTCGCGGTGGCGCACGATGCGCGGCGGCCCCTCGGGCGGGGCGTAGTAGCGATCGCCCCACTTCATCAGCGTGACGATCGCCGGCCAGAGGTCGATCCCCTTCTCGCTCAGGCGGTACTCGAAGCGCTCCGGGCGCTCCTGGTAGCGGTGGCGCTCGAGCAGGCCCTCCTCCGTCAGCCGCTGGAGGCGGTCCGAGAGCACGTTGCGCGCGATGCCGAGCCGGCGCTGGAAGTCGTCGAAGCGGCGGACGCCGAGGAACGCGTCGCGGATGACGAGCAGCGTCCAGCGGTCGCCGAGCACCTCGAGGGCGCGGGCGACGGAGCAGGTCTGGTCGTCGTACGTGCGGGGCAGCATGGCGCTCTGCGCGCAGTGTAGCGCGATCGGTTGCATCACGAAACGCATAGCGCTAGGGTGCGTTTCGTGATGCAACGCAAGTGGCAGGTCCTCCTCGTCACGTCGGTCGCCGTCTTCATGAGCTTCCTCGACGTGACGATCGTGAACATCGCCTTCCCGGACATCCGCGCGTCGTTCCCGGAGACCTCGCTCAGCGACCTGTCCTGGGTCCTCAACGCCTACAACATCGTCTTCGCGGCGCTGCTGGTACCGGCGGGCCGCCTCGCCGACCGCACCGGCCGGCGGCGCACGTTCACCGCCGGTCTGATCCTGTTCCTGGCCGCCTCGGTGGCCGCCGGCCTCGCGCCGACGGTCGAGGTGCTCGTCGCCGCGCGGGTCGTGCAGGCGGTCGGCGCGGCCGCGCTCGTCCCGACCTCGCTCGCCCTCCTGCTGCCCGAGTTCCCGCTGGCGCAGCGCGCGACGGCGACCGGCATCTGGGGCGCGATGGGCGCCATCGCCGCTGCGCTCGGCCCGTCGCTCGGCGGGACGCTCGTGAACGCCGCCGGCTGGCGCTGGGTCTTCTTCGTCAACCTCGCGATCGGCCTACCGGCGCTGATCCCGGCCCGCCGCCTGCTGCGCGAGTCGCGCGAGCCGAACCCGGGCCCGATGCCCGACGCGGTCGGCGTCGCGCTGCTCGTGGCCGGCGTCGCACTGCTGTCGCTGGGGATCGTCAAGGGGCAGGAGTGGGGCTGGGGCGGCGCGCGCGACGTCGGCGTGCTCGGCGCGGCGGCCGTGGCGCTCGTCCTGTTCGCGATCCGGTCGAGCCGCCACTCGGCGCCGGTCGTCGAGCCCGCGCTCTTCCGCGTGCGCTCTTTCGCGGTCGCCAACGCCGGCTCGTTCGCGTTCGCGCTCGGCTTCTACGCCTTCCTGCTCGGCAACGTCCTGTTCCTCACGGGCGTGTGGCACTACTCGGTCCTGGCCGCCGGCTTCGCGATGACGCCGGGGCCGCTCTTCGCCGCGGTCGGGGCGGTGGCCGGGGGACGCCTCGCCGACCGCTATGGCCAGCGCGCGGTCGCGCTGCCGGGCGGACTGCTGTTCGGGCTCGGCACGGTGGGGGTCGCCGCGTCGACCGGCATCACGCCGGCGTACGCGTCGGAGATCCTCCCGTGGCTGCCGATGACCGGGCTCGGCGTCGGCCTGAGCTTCTCGGCGTGGGGCAGCGCTGCCGTCGCCGAGCTGGCGCCATCGCGGTTCGCGACGGGCGGCGCCATCGTCGGCTGCCTGCGCCAGATCGGCGCGGTGCTCGGCATCGCGATCCTCATCGCGGTGCTGGCGACGGCCACGCCGGCCGACCCGATCGGCCCGTTCCACGACGCGTGGCGGCTCATCGCGATCGCCGGCCTGGCGTCGGCCGGGCTCGCGCTGGGTCTCGGCCGAGTCCGCGCGCGCGACCCCGAGGCTGCGGTCGCCGCGGCGCCCGCGCCGGCGCCGGCGCCGGCGCCGGCGCGCTGAGCGCAGTACCCCCGGGGAGACTCGAACTCCCATCTGCCGGCTTAAAAGGCCGCCGCTCTACCGTTGAGCTACGGGGGCGCGGCAATGGTAGGCGGCGTTCGCGGTGGGACGGTGGAGGATGAGAAACGTATGAGCGGCGGCGAGCGCCGCGCAAGCGCTCCCGATATGCATCGACGTTCCGTGCGCATGTCCAGCCGCCGCCGCCTCATCCTCGCTCCGCTTGTCGGTGCGACTGCTTGCCGCGCCCGCTGCGGCGCAGGCGACCACGACCTCGTAACGCCCGCGGTACGCGGTCTTCTTTTCACGACGCGGACGGCATCAAGCTCGGGATCGTCCGCGTCGCCCGCCGCGGTCTCGACGCGGTAGGCGGCGCACATCGGCTCCGAAGCCCGGGCGTCCCGCCGCCGAACGGCCGGCTCAGGCGTACGGCTCGAGCGCCTCCAGCACGTCGTCGAGCGCCGGCCGCGCGCTCGCGTCGGGCTCGAGGCACG
>Ga0136846_1238882_pt1 | contig 10182 bp, 11 predicted proteins | sample HopSoiMetagenom2_FD_96841 | JGI IMG/M metagenome (GOLD analysis project Ga0136846, IMG submission 96841) | Grasslands soil microbial communities from Hopland, California, USA - 2 Assembly 2016 (version 4) | ecosystem: Environmental > Terrestrial > Soil > Grasslands | place: USA: Hopland... | reverse complement strand
TGCTCGAAGCAAAGGCGGCGGACGAAATGGGTCGCGCCCGCGCCGCCCAGGTTGTTTCCAGCGTGCTGGATGCCATGACCACCGCGCGCGAGATCCGCCTCGGTTCGAGATAGCTCCGACGCCACGACGTTCCCGAACCCGGTCCGTGGTTCCCCTGCGCGGCTGCGGAAAAAGCACGCGAGTTCATACGCACACAACCGTTCCGGGTCCTCGGATGCTCCCAGCATCCCATGTCATGGAACCGACAAACGACCATCATTGATGTCAAACTATTGACAACCGGCGCGGTCGTCCTGCGCTTGGTTTCACGGACCTGCACGCGGCGATACGGATTTAATTAGTTCTACATCAGCAACTTAGCATCGGCGGCTTCGGCGCGGTCGATATTCGCCTGGCCTTCGCTTCTGCCGTGGTACTGCCGTTGCCTCTGGGCAGCGTCGCCGCCGCGAAACGGCGAGCTACCCAAGGAGACCCCAGGCCATGCAGCGTCAGCCCCTCGTCGCCAGTCAGCGTGAACGAATTGCGGCCGGTGTTCCGTTCGTCGAATCGCTTGCGCGGCGAGTCGCCTCGTCGATGCCGCACTCCATCGAGCTTGGTGATCTCGTGCAGGACGGGATGCTGGGCCTGATCGACGCGGCCTATCGCTACGACGAGGCGCGCGGAATCAAGTTCGAAACGTTCGCGGAGCGCCGCGTCCGCCGCGCGATGATCGATGCACTTCGCCGCGACGCGTGGCCGCGCGTCGTGCGCCGGCAACGCCGCGAACTCGAGGCGGCGCGCGAAGAACTGCGCCGTGAGCTTGGCGCGGAGCCTTCGCTCGCGGACCTTGCCGCGCGCGTCGGCTCAGACGAAGCGCGTCTCGGACGCACGATCATCCGGATCAACACGATCGAATCCACGTCTCCGCTGTCAGCCGGTGAAAACGTCGATGGCGCGACGCTGCCGGCCGCCCTCATTCCATCGGAGCCGCCGTCACCGGATCGCGCGTACGAGGACCGCGAAGTACGCGACCGGATCCGAGCCGCGATCGCTCTTCTCCCGCCGCGGGAGCGCAAGGTGATCGGCCGTTACTACTACGGCGAAGCGACGATGAAGCAGATTGGCGCGGAGATCGGCGTCAACGAATCACGGGTCTCGCAGCTCCACGCGCGGGCGATTCAGCGCCTGCGCAAGGCACTGGGCACCGATTGTTCGGCCGAGGACGCGGCGCGTGCGCTGCGGCCGGCGATCCTGTCGTTCCACCAGACCATGAAACGGTTGCACGCGAAGACGGCCCAGGCGGCCGGGGGAGCCACTGCGCGGACGGATGTTCCGGCGGTCGTGCTCCCTTACAAACCCGCAGCCGCGAAGCAGGCCCCGAAGCGGCGGTTCGCGGCCGGTGGGCGCGTTGCCGCCGTCAGGTAAATGGCTCAGGGCTCAGGGCTCACGGCTCACGGTGGCTCAGGGCTCACGGCTCAGGGCCACCCTGAGCCACCCTGAGCCCTGAGTCGTAAGCCCTGAGTCATCACTTCTAAGTGAGCATGTCGCGCGCCGTTCGAAGGAGATCCTTCAGGCGGAACGGCTTCGCGAGCCAGCGACAACCCGTGTCGTCGAGGAATCGCTCGGCCTCGGTGCCCGCGACATCACCGGTCACGAACAGAATGCGGCGCGCCAGGTCCGGCGCGTCGCGTTCGAGCATTCGATAGAACGCCATCCCGTCGACGCGCGGCATCTTCAAGTCGCAGATGATCAGATCGTAGGCACGCTGCTTGATGCGTTCAATGGCCTCCTCGCCGTCGCCGGCGCGATCGACGATGAATCCCGCGTCACCCAGCGATTCGGCCACCGCCGCGCCGAGCGCAACCTCGTCCTCCACGACGAGCACGATCGATCCTGCCGCCGCGTCGCTGTTCCTGTCCGGCGGCCGCGGCAATGCCGGCTTCACCGGGCTGTCGCCAACGGGGAACGCGACATAAAACGACGCCCCGCGGTCCGGTTCGGACTTCACGCTGATCCGTCCGCCATGCTCCTGCACGATCGCGTACGCGACCGTGAGCCCGAGGCCCGTGCCCTTTCCGACTTCCTTCGTCGTGAAGAACGGATCGAAAATCCGCGGCTGCACGTCGTCCGGCACTCCGGGACCATCGTCGTTCACTTCCAGGACAACCGCATCGGCGTCGAGGTCGTGCCACGTGCGGAGGATCAAGGTGCCGCGGCCGTGGGCGCTCAGCATCGCCTGTTCGGCGTTGATGATCAGGTTGAGAAGCACCTGCTGTACCTGATGGGGGTCGGCGAAGACGAGGGGCAGTCCGGCGGGCAGCGCCTCCAGGATATTGATATTGCTCAACCGCTGCTCGTACGAGCGTAAGGCGAGCGTCTCGCGCACGACCTGATTGAGGTCCACCATCGCGCGGGTCGTGTGCCGCTTTCGCGCAAAAGTGAGCAGGTTCCGGACGATCTTTGCGGCGCGCTCCGACTCGCTGAGGATCGTTTCGAGGCCGCGCTTCGTCTGGTCGTCCACAGTACGCTGCGACAGCCGCTCTGCCCACGTGAGGATGGTCGCGAGCGGATTGTTCAATTCGTGCGCGACGCCGGAGATCGTCTGCCCGAGCGCCGCCAGCTTCTCTGCCTGCAGGAGCTGATTGTAGAGATCCCGCGCCTGGTCCTCGAGACGTTTGCGTTCGCTGACGTCGCGCATGAGGGCCTCGACACGCAACCCGCCGTCAGCCTGCCGCCCGGCATGAGCGGTCACCTCGATCCAGATTGCGACGCGATCCGCACGGCGCACGCGCATCAGGTAATCGCTGACCGCGCCGTCGCGCTGCAGACGTTGCACGAACCCGTCGCGCGCCTGAAGATCCACGAACCGCTCCGGCTCGAACGGACGGACTTCGTCCTGCGGCGTATCAGCGGCGTAGCCGAACATCAGCTTGAGATAGGGATTCGCCGAGAGGGTTACGGTGGCCGGACCGTCGATCGTCCCGATGTAAACGCCCTCGTGAACCGCTTCGAACAACCGCGCAAACGCGTCGGCCGTCGCGATGCTCATTTGGCGCTGCGCGAAACCGGAGGCGTCGGGGTCATCGTCGGGAAAGAGGCCCGGTACTTACCCTCGATGGCCGATCGGATAGACGCGATATCCGCGCCGGAAGCATACATCTGCATCGCGTCACGCGCGACGTCGAGGCACACGCCTCAACCAACACCGTGCGGCTCCCATTTCGTGGGCCGCCCCTTCGCATCGCGTGCGCTCACGAAACAGTCGTCGTTGTGCTTGTGGCCGCGGCTTTCGCAGCCGCAGAAGCACGGCACGTGGCTGAGCACCTCGGGATGACGCGCGGCAAAGACGTAAACAGTGCGGACGAGGTCCATCGGGCGCGCCGGCGCGAACGGTACCTCGGGCAGCGGCGGGATATCAGCGTCGTTCAACTGCGGCGCGCGCGTCTGCCACTGGTCCGCGGCGGCGGCCGGCGCGGTTCCGGCTTCATCTGATGCTGGCGCGGGGAGCGCCGCCGGCGCGGCTGGCGCAGGTGGAGACGCCTGCTGCGTGTCGGCGGGTGTATCGGACGAACGCGAATCGCACCCGGTCATGCCGACCGCCAGCGCCAGCGCGATCACCCCCGCGTACGATGTGCGCCCGCTCGACATGGGCCAATCTTAGCATTGATAATTGGGGTTCATGTTTGCTCCGGAACTGCTGAAAGGGCAGGTGGCGGTCGTGACCGGCGGCGGAACCGGCATCGGCCTCGCGATCGCCCGGCGCCTCGGCACGCTCGGCGCGCGGATTGTGATTGCAAGCCGCCAGTCAGAAAACCTCGAGCACGGGTGGCACTCGCTTCGCGAGTCCGGAATCGACGCCCTCGCGGTGCAACTCGACGTCCGCAAGCCTGAACAGGTCGACGAGATGGTGCTTCGAACCGTGAAGCACTTCGGCAGCCTCGACATTCTCGTCAACAATGCCGCTGGCAACTTCATTTCGCGTGCGGAGGAGTTGTCGCCCAACGGCTGGGACGCGGTGATCGGCATCGTGCTGAACGGCAGCTTCTACTGCTCGCGCGCGGTGGGGCAGTACATGATCGCGCGCAAGCGCGGCGGCTCGATCGTATCCATCCTCGCGAATTATGTCTGGACCGGAAGCGCAGGCACCGTGCATTCCGCCGCCGCGAAAGCCGGCGTGATGTCGATGACGCAGACGCTCGCGGTCGAGTGGGCGTCGCACGGCATTCGCGTGAACGCGATCGCGCCGGGTCCGATCGAATCCGCCGGCGCGGCGAAACAGTTGTGGGACTCGGACGAGGCCGTCGAGCGCATCACCAAGATGGTGCCGCTCCGCCGGTGGGGAAAGCCCGAGGAAGTGGCGGATACGCTTGCATTCCTCGTGTCATCGCACGCGGGCTTCATCACGGGCGAGATCCTGACCATCGACGGGGGGACCTGGCTTGGACGCGGCACGTTCGGGTTCCTCGATGGGAAGTAGCGGTCCGCGGGAACGTCGGCTGGCGTATTTCGCGTGGGCCGCTGTGTGCCTGATCTGGGGGACCACCTACCTCGGTATCCGAATCACGCTCGAAACGATTCCGCCGTGGCTGATGAGCGGGATGCGATGGATCATCGCGGGGACGCTCCTTGGCGGCTACCTGCTCGCGCGCGGCGAGCGCCTGCCCTCGACGCGCGCCTGGCGCGGCATCGTCTTTCTCGGCGTCACGCTGCTCGTGCTCGGCAACGGCGGCGTGGTGTGGGCGGAACAATACGTGCCAAGCGGGCTGGCAGCCGTGATCGTGGCCGCCTCGCCGTTCTGGATGGCTGGCGTAGAAGCGTTCCGGCCAGATGGCGAGAAGCTCACGCTGCGAACGATCGCGGGGCTCGTCGTCGGCTTCTGCGGCATTCTCCTGCTCGTGTGGCCTGACTTGATCCATGGCACGGCGTCAGGGCGGGGGTTCCTTGCGGGCGTCATTGCGCTGCAGATCGCGTGTGTTGGCTGGTCCATCGGATCCTCGTACTCCCGGCGTCACGCGCGGACGGAGAACATTTTCATGATCACCGCGGCGCAGATGCTCGCCGGGGGCGTGATGATGCTCGCTTTGGGCCTCGTGCAGGGAGAATCGCGGTCCCTTCACTTCTCGGCGCGGACGGCGGCAGCGCTGACATATCTGTCGACGGTCGGTGCCCTCGGCGGATTCGTGGCATACACGTACGCGCTCCGGCATCTTCCCGTCGCGCTCGTCTCCCTGTACGCCTACATCAACCCGGTGATTGCGGTCGCCCTCGGCGTCACGTTCATGGCGGAGCCGTTCAACTCGCGCATGGCGGCGGCGGTGGCTCTGGTTTTCGCCGGCATTGCGATCATCGGCCGGCCGCGCGACGCGAATGAGCCCGTTGCCGATGCCACACCAGAACAGGAACCAAGTGATGGACCCGTGGTCCGAGCTGCAAACGCGACTGGCTCGCGTTGAAAACACCTGGATCGCTCAGGTCCTCACAGAAATCCTGAGGCCGCGCGAAGCCAAGCTGCGCATATGGCCCGCAGCGGTGACGGTCCACCACGCGTATCCTGGCGGACTGCTCGATCACATCTTGAAGGTTGCGGAAACGTGCCATGCGCTGAGCGCCGCGTATGGCGCCGATCGGGATCTGCTGTTCGCCGGCGCCGTGCTGCACGACATTGCGAAGCTCGACGAACTGACGACCGGAGAGGCGACGACGTACTCGCGTGACGGCAACCTGATCGGTCACATCACGCTCGGCGTGGTGATCGTTCGGGAGTCAGTCGCGCGGATCCAGGGCTTTCCCGATGATCTGCGCGCGCACCTCGAGCACCTGATCGTGTCGCATCACGGATCGCGGCAGCTCGGCTCCCCTGTCGAACCCATGACCATCGAGGCGCTGATTCTCTCAGCGGCCGACGATCTCGACGCAAAAATCGATCAGGTCCGCCGCCACGTGGCGGAGGACGAGGGCGAGGGAGAATTCACCGCGTTTCACCCCCGCCTCAGGCGGTCGTTCCTCAAACCCGCCGGCCGCTGATCAATCGCACCAGGAACAGCACGATGGCGATGACCAACAGGACGTAGATGAAGTTGCCCAGGGTGTACCCGCTGACCATCCCAAGCAGCCACAGAATGATCAGGATGATCGCAATCGTTTCGAGCATCAGTGTTCTCCTTCGCGCCTCACGGCGTGGCGCAATCGGGGGGCACTCGAGCAACCGCTGTGCCACGCCCGCGCATGTGGCCGCCGGCCGGGCCGTACTCATTGTCCTGCTGGTATTTGGCTGCGTTTCCGGTGCGCGTGCCCAGACCGGATCCGCCACGCCCCCCTCGCAACCTGCAACCCCGAGTGAGCATCCGCTTTCCTCGCTGGGCAGTTTCCTTGCCGGGGGCGCAATCGGGTTGGGAGCGCACGAAAGCGGTCACCTCCTGTTCGATGCCGCCTTCGGCGCGAACCCGGGAATCAAGAAGGTGTCGTTCCACGGCCTGCCGTTTTTTGCAATCACGCATGACTCGGGGCTGCCGCCCGACCAGGAGTTCGTGATTGACTCTGCCGGCTTCTGGGTGCAGCAACTGGGGAACGACATCATCCTGACAAGGCGGCCGGACCTCCGGCACGAACACGCGCCGCTGTTGAAAGGGCTGTTTGCGTTCAACGTCCTCGCCTCCGTTGCGTACGCGGGCGCGGCGTTCGCGCGGACCGGGCCGGTCGAACGAGACACCCGCGGCATGGCGGATTCGATTCGGTGGAAAGAGCCGGCGATTGGTGCGCTGATCCTCGCGCCCGCGGTGCTGGATACGATTCGCTACCTGCACCCTGAGGCGCAATGGGCGAGGTGGGGATCGCGCGGTGTCAAGGTAGGGATGGTCCTGCTTGTTGCCCGCGCCAAGTAGCCCTGATCGAAGTCCGCCGTGACCGGTCAGCAGCTCAGGCTCCGGAAGCGCCCTAGGTCTCCAGGCCGCGACCAGGCGGATTAACTGACGACGGGGCCCAGCGCAAACGTCATTGTCCCCTCGACCGCAACCTTGCCGTCGACGCGCGCCACGCCGTGCAGGACGCCCATGCGACTCCTGAGCCGCCGAACAACGGCTTCGATCATCACGACGTCGCCGGGATGGACAGGTCGCCGATACCGCACGCGCTCGATGCCCGCGAAGAACGGCAGCCGCTGGCGGTTTTCCGGCTTCGCGAGGATCAGGATCGCGCCGACCTGCGCGATCGCCTCGGTGAGGATCGTCGGGGGCAGCACCGGGCGCTCGCCATCGCGGTGCGCCAGATACCGCTCGTTCAGGGTCACGTTCTTGACACCAATGATGCGCCTGTCGATCTCGATATCCGTGATGCGATCGACGAGCAGGAACGGATACCGGTGCGGAAGTATCGCCTCGATCGCGGCGTGATACAGCGGCAGCGTCAGCGCGTCCATGAACCTGCAAGTATAATCCGAACATCGCAGAGAGGATGATCAACGACCCGCCAGCAACCCCACGTGAGCACGAGATCCTCACGATCCTGTTCGATCTGGGCCGGCAGGTCACGTCGGTTCTCGAGCTCGGTGAATTGCTGGCGCAGATTCCCAAGCTGATTGGCAGGCTGATCCAGTTCGACGCCTTCGCTGTCTACCTGCTCGACGAGCGGCGCAGCGAGCTGCGCGCCGCGTACTCCGTCGGATATCCCGAGCATAGCGATCAGATCCGGGTCCGTCTCGATCAGGGGCTCGTCGGCGCCGCGGTCGCGAGCCAGGCGCCGCTCCTCGTCAACGACGTCACGTCAGACCCGCGCTACGTTCAGATGGTACCGGGCATGGCAGCGGAGCTCGTGGTTCCACTGCTGCACAAGGCGCGGCCGATCGGCGCGCTCAACATTCTCAGTCACAACCGGGATCAGTTCTCCTTGTCCGACGTCGCGCTGCTGCGTCAGTTCGGCGCCCACGTCGCGGTGGCGCTGGTCAATGCACGACTCTTCGAGCGCAGTCGCCGCGACGCCGAGGCGTTCGAGATGCTCGCGGAGACCGGCCGGGACGTTGCGGCGATCCTCGAGCTCGACGAGTTGTTCGCGCGGATCGCGCAGTTGATGCGGCGTGTGATCGATTACCGGACCTTCGGGATCCTGCTGCTGAGCGACGAGGGCGTGCTCGAGATGCAGTTCGCCGTGCAGTACGGCGAGAAGGTCGAAGTGCCGCGGGTGCGACTTGGCGAAGGGCTCGTCGGCTATGCCGCCCTTCACAAAGAAGCGGTGCTCGTGCCCGACGTGTCGCAGGATCCCCGCTACATCCCGCTCGTACCCGACGTGAGATCCGAGCTCGCGATCCCGATGCTTCTGAAGGATCGCTGCATAGGCGTGCTGGATCTCGAAAGCCCCGAGCTCGAAGCGTTCACCAAACGTGACGTCGAGATCCTGACGCTGCTCGCCAGCCAGGCAGCGGTAGCCATCGAGAACGCGCGGCTGTATGAAACGGTCCGGGCCAACGAGGTCCGTCTCGAGAAAGAACTGCATTTCGCGCAGCGCGTCCAGGCGTCGCTGCTGCCGGCGGGCCTGCCGAAGCGGATGAAAGGGGTCGACGTTGCGGCCAGTTTCGCGCCGGCGCGCGAGCTTGGGGGAGACTTCCACGATTTCCTCGCCCCGGAATCCAACACGCTCGTCGTTGCCGTCGGCGACGTCTCAGGAAAGGGTGTCCCGGCTGCGCTCTACAGCGTCTTCGCCGCCGAGCTCGTTCGCGGCCGCACGTTCCGGCGCCGCTATCTCCCGGATCGCTCGACGCCGGCAAGCGTGTTGTCATCGGTCAACACGATCCTCAACCAGCGTCACCTCGACGAGTACTACTGCACGATGTGCTATGCGATTTTCGATCTGAAGCGGCGGGCTGTGACGCTCGCGAACTCCGGCCTGCCGTACCCGATCCGCGCCTCGGCGGAGGGGGTCTCGCAGATCGAGCTGCCGGGCGTGCCGCTCGGATCGTTTCAGGGAAGTACGTACGACGAGCTCACCTACGTGCTCCGCTCCGGGGACCTGTTCGTGTTCTGCAGTGACGGCGTGTCCGAGGCGATGGACCCTGGCGGCCAGGAGTTCACGTCCGCGCGGCTGCTGGAGGTGGTGGAGCGCTCGCGCGATTTGCCGCCGCGCGACGTCGTGGCGAACATCTTCGCGGCCGTCGAAGCGTTTCGTGCCGGCGCTCCGCCGAACGATGACATGACCGCGGTCGCGGTCAAGATTGCGTGAGGCGATCTGGCGGACTCAGTATCGTCCCTTGAAGGAAATATCCTCCTGCTGCAGGTGCAGGCCGACCGACTGCCCGCCGAACGTGGCAAACTCGTTCACCCGGCCCTTGACACGCACGTGCGCGCCCTTCGTTGGAACGCGGCCATTGTTCGCGACCACCGTCACCTCGCCCGTGCCGTCGTCGACCTTGTACAACTTCAGCGGCATCAGCGGCACACCCCAGGCACTGGTGACGACGCCGTCTACAGTGACCGTGTGATTCTGATATCGACCCGGGTTGTACTTCAGATCCGCAATCTTCGGGTGCGAGGACAAGGCGCAGCCGGCCAGCAGCACGAGAGCGAACGCGAACAGCGCAAACCGCTTGGTCATAGATTCCTCCGCTCGCTCACCATGGTACCGCGATCGAAAAACAATGACCGCGCGAAATCGCCTGACTTACGACGGAATGCGGCGATGCCAGCGCCTGCCTGAGTTTACGCATCCCGTTGACTTCGCGCGGCCGACAGCCGAGGCATCAAAACGTGTACCGCGGGAAACCCTTTAAATCGCGCCATCTGCGCGCGACGCGCGTCCCTTCCCGTGGACGCAGCTGACCTGCACGTAGGACGGGAGCACAACCTTTTGAGAACACCCTGCGTCTGACGATCGAGTGCAGACGGAGGGAAACCAGATGATGCAGGGATCGAAAGCCCCCGCGCTCGTCGCGGCATTTGCGATCGCGATTGCGGGATCAGTGGTCACGGCCGTGGTCCACGGGCAGAGCCGCGATCGTGCGCCGGTTGTGCGCGCGTTCGAGTTCATCGGCCGAGGCACGCAAATCGGCGTGACCGTGAAAGACATGGAGAATGACGACTCGAAGGCGCCGTCGAATGGCGTCATCGTCGAAGAGGTGCAGGAGGACAGCCCGGCGGAGAAGGCAGGCTTCAAGACCGGCGACACCATCGTCGAGTTCGACGGTGAGCGTGTGCGCAGCGTCAGGCAGTTCAGCAGGCT
>Ga0136846_1208966_pt1 | contig 10184 bp, 10 predicted proteins | sample HopSoiMetagenom2_FD_96841 | JGI IMG/M metagenome (GOLD analysis project Ga0136846, IMG submission 96841) | Grasslands soil microbial communities from Hopland, California, USA - 2 Assembly 2016 (version 4) | ecosystem: Environmental > Terrestrial > Soil > Grasslands | place: USA: Hopland... | reverse complement strand
GCGGCGGCACCGCGGGGGAGCCTTGCAGCGGCCGGGCCGGCGAGACGGCCAGCGTCGGCTGGGCATCGGGTTGTCCGGGGGTCGATGTGACCACCGGCGCGGACACCGCCTCCGGTGAGGCGGGAGCGCCAATACCGCCGGTTCCGACGGCCGGCGATCCGGTGCTGACCCGGGGCGACGGTGCCCCAGCGACGACGGACGAGTCGCCCATCGCGACGCCGATCCCCGGCGCGACACTCAGATCGGGCGCAACAGCGGAGGTCGCCCACGGCCGCAGGCCGACCAGAGCAACGGCACCGAGCAAGAGCAGCAGACCGAGCAGTGAGGACACTGCAATCCCCGGAAACCCTCCCCTTGCTTCTGACCAGCGCGAAGCGATGCCCCACCATACCGCTCGCTCAGTAGGTCTCAACTATCTCGTAGAGGGTGGTGCGCTGGGCCGGCTCGCGGCCCCCGGCGCGGGCCGCCTCGATCAGCTGTTCGGGCTCCAACTTGACCCCGTGCTGAGAGCCCGCCATGCGCGAGATGTTCTCCTCCATCAGCGTGCCGCCGAGGTCGTTGACGCCCCAGCGCAGCGCCTCGGTGGCGGCGCCCAGCCCCATCTTCACCCAGCTTGCCTGCAGGTTGGGGATCGTTTTGCCGAGCGCGAGGCGGAAGGCGGCGGTGTGCTTGAGGTTCTCCGCATCGGAGATCTCCTCGATGCCGTGGGTACGGCCCAGCATCGTGTTGAAGGGGATGAAGCTGAGCGGGACGAACTCGGTGATACCCCCGGTGCGCTCCTGCAGGGCGCGGACCACCCGCATGTGGCGGGCCAGCTCGCGCGGCTCCTCGATGTGCCCGAACATCACCGTCGAGGTCGAGCGCAGGCCCGCCCGGTGCGAAGCCTCGATGATCTCGACCCAGCGCTGGGCCGGCAGCTTGTTTGGAGAGATCCGCTGTCGCACGCCATCGTCGAGCACCTCGGCCGCCGTCCCCGGCGTCGACCCCAGCCCGCATTCGATCAGGTACTCGAAGACCTCATCGGGCCCTTTCCCCGATCGCTCGCACATGTAGTGGACCTCCATCGGCGAGTAGGCATGAAGGTGCAGCTGGGGCGCCACGTCCTTTGCCAGCTTCAGCCACTTCCCGTACTCCTCCAAGGTCAGATCGGGATGGATCCCACCCTGCATGCAGAGCTCTGTAGCCCCAAAAGCCACCGCGTCCTCAATCCGCGCGGCGAAGTCCTCCTCGGAGACCTCATAAGCATCAGGCGACCTCTTCCCCTGTCCGAAGCCGCAGAACGCACAGCCGACCACACAGATATTGGTGAAGTTGATGTTGCGGTTGACGACAAAGGTGACCCGGTCCCCCGCAAGCTCCCTACGGAGTTGATCCGCAGCAACCCGCATCTCCTCGATCACGTCAGGCCGCGTCTCGGCGAACAAGGCTGTCAGCTCATCCTCGCTGAGCTCCTGGCCCGCGCGACCTTTCTCGATTGCCTGGGGGGCAAGGCCGTCCTCGATCGCCTCGTCGTTCCGTCGCCCAGACCCCTTGCGCGGAATGAAGCTCCAATACTTCAACTTGATCACATCGAGCACGCCCTGCTCCATCCACTCGCTATCCATGTACTGCGGGTAGACGCAGAGCCTCTCCGTCAACGCATAGCCCTTCGGCGCAAGCTCCTTGCGAACCTCGTGCGGACTCGGAAACGCGTGCTCCGGCGAGATGTGGTCTCCGTTGGCGGACAGACCGCCCAAGTCCGTAGCTCCAGCCTCGACCAGCTCGCCCCAAGCATCTGAAAGGTTCGGCGGCACCTGGACGCCCACATCAGGCATGAGCCTCTTGCACTCCAGAATCAACCGCTTGATGTCGTCAACCGATACAGGAGTGGCCCAACCGGGCGTGACCGCCGGGGCCCCCTCCGCCGGGAATTCGCGACCCACACCGACGCCAACCCCGTCATCCAGCTCTCGTCGGGGAGCCCCGCCGGAGGGGACCCCGGCGGTCACGCCGGATTGGACCCCGGCGGTCTGCCACCGCTCCCGCGCCGCGTCATCGGCAATGTCAGCCACTTCCTGCCCGTAGTACTTCGGGTGCGCAACGAAGTTCTGGAGGATCACCTCCTGCAGATGCCCATGACGACCGTGCACCTCCGCTAGGGCTTCCAGCGACGCAACCTGCTCGTCCTCGGTCTCGCCGATCCCAACCAAGATGCCGCTCGTAAACGGGATCTTCAACTCACCCGCGGCCTCAATGGTGGCCAGCCGTTGCGTCGGGTGCTTGGTTGGAGAACCAGCGTGGACCGTCTCCATCAACCGCTCCGAGACTGACTCGAGCATCAGTCCCTGCGACGCAGTCACCTCACGCAGTCGAGCAAGGTCGGTGCGATCGAGGACGCCGATATTCGTGTGGGGGAGCATCCCACGCTCGAGAGCGCGCTCGCAAGCCCAGACCACGTACGAGGTGAAGTCTGCGTGGCCCCAGTCAGCCAGCCTGGAGGCGACGTCGGCGTTGACCTCAGGCCGCTCGCCAGTCAGCACGAGCAGCTCCTTGGCATTCCTCTTCAGCGCTCGGTCGAGCTGCCTTTCGACCTCATCGGGAGCATGAATATGCGCCCGGTGAGTCGCGAATGCGCAGTACTTGCAGTAGCACTGGCAGGTGCGCGAGAGGGAGAGCGTGTAGTTCCGCGAGAAGGTGACTCTTCGCACAGTGCCAAGCTACTGCAACGATCCGCCGGGCCCCATGGCCCGGCGGAGTACCCAAGTCAAAATAGGAGTTAGCGCGCGCCCTCGGAGTACTTTTCCACGGGAGGCCGCACCGGCTCTGCCGGCTCCGTCGGCGGCAGGCCGCGGCCTTCGAGCACGAAGCGGAAGACGACTGCGGCAAGCAACGAGCCGACGATCGGGCCGATGAGGTAGGGCCAAACGCCGCCCCACTCATTGCCGACCAGCGCCGGGCCGAACCAGCGGGCGGGGTTGAAGGAACCGCCGGTCAACGGGCCGCCGACCATGACGATGAAACCCAGCGTCGTGCCAATCGCGAGGGGTGCCCACTCCTTGAAGCTCTTTCGCGAATAGACCGCCGCGAGGATGACGAGGACGAGACAAAAAGTGCCAATCGCCTCGATGATCGAGCCACGGAAGTTGCTGCCGAGAATCGGGCTCACGGTCGCAGCGCCGTAGTGAGTGGCACGACCCTCGTCGAGCAGCAGTCCCTTGCATAGAAAAGCACCAGCGACACCACCAATGAACTGGGCGAGCATGAAGATCAGCGCATCGACCGAGCCGATCCGTTTGATCACCCACGCCGCCAACGTCACCGCGGGGTTGAAGTGCCCACCGCTGACCACGCCGAACATGACGATCAGGCCGAAGAGTAGGAAGGCGTGGACGAGACCGATGACGGCGAAATCCGACCCGAAAGTGGCCTGTTCGCCCGTCGAGACGAATAGCACTACAACGCTGGTGATGAAGAACACCAGCAGGAAGGTGCCGATTAGCTCAGCAAGGTATGCCGCAAGTCCTCGTTCCTGCACTCTCTCTCCTCCTAGTTCCCTGAATTCGACTGGGGCGGCGCCAGTCTACCCATATTGAGCGAATGAAATAGGTTCCCCGCTCTATGAAGTTGGTTGCCGCGCTGCTGGCGGCCGCCCTGTTGCTCGCCGGCGCCGCCGGCTGCGGTGGGAGCGGCGCTGAACCGGGCGCGCCTGTCGGCGCGACGCTGGTGCTCGACTTCACACCTAACGCCGTCCACTCCGGCATCTACGCCGCAAAGCGGCAGGGCTACTACGGTGATGCGGGAATCAACCTCACGGTCCGCCAACCCGGCGAATCGACCGACGCCCCGAAGCTGCTGGCGGCGGGCCGCACCGACTTCGCCATCCTCGACATCCACGACCTCGGCATCGCCCGCGAGCGCGGACTCGAAGTGGTCGGCGTGATGCCCCTGGTCCAGCGCCCCCTCGCCGCGATCATTGCCCGGAAGGACAGCGGCGTAAAGCGGCCGGGCGAACTCGAAGATCACATGGTGGGAGTGACCGGCCTGCCCTCCGACGAAGCGGTGGTCGACTCCGAGGTCAGCGCCGACGGCGGCGACCCGGTCAAAGTCAAGCGAGTGACGATTGGATTCAACGCGATCAGCTCCCTGGCGGCCGGCAAGGTGGATGCAGCGACCGGATTCTGGAACGCCGAGGGAGTGGCGCTGCGGCAGCAAAGCATCCCGATCCGCATCTTCAAGGTCAACGAATACGGCGCTCCGCCCTATCCGGAGCTGGTCCTGACCACGACGCGCAAGACGCTTGATCGCGATCCGGACCTGGTTCGATCGATGGTCGATGCGACCAGGCGTGGCTACGAATTCACGGTTGAGAACCCAAAACAGGGCCTCGCCGATCTTCTCGCCGAAGTGCCGAGCCTCGAGCCGGTCGATCAGAAGGGGCAGCTGCAAGCACTGCTGCCGGATCTTGATCCGCTGCCCTTCGATACTGCGGTGCTGCGCGAATGGGCCGCTTGGGACTTCGCGCATGGGTTGCTCGAACGGCCGCTCGACGTCGAGGCGGCGTTCCCTCAACCTTAGGCCGGGTGGCATGGGGCGGCCTCGCTATCCCGTGCCCTCCCCAGATACGCTTTGGCTCTTGAGCTTGGCTGACGACTTCAAAGAAGTGCTCGATTCTCTGCCGCCCGATTGGACGGATCTGGAGCTGGATCTGCGCATCGAGGATGAGAGTCGGTACATCGATACGGCTGTGGCAGTCAGCCAGATCAATGCTCAGCCCTACTCGCAGTCTGATTGGGATTGGCGGCTGATCGTTGCTCATGGCTTTGGGCACGCCGCTGCCGCTGAGACGGTCATGGGCGTGCTGAGGAAGCTCGATGCGGATGGGACCCGCGGCGAGATGGTGGTTCGCGAGGTTCGCGAGGGACGCTCCGAGATAGTGCAGATGTGGGGCCGGCCGGAGAGCGTTCGCGAAGAGTTCCGCGAACGCCGCTCGCTCTAGAGGTCCCGCGGCCGTGGCAAAGATCCTCGCCCTCTCCTCCGACCTGTTGCTGGGCAGCAAGGTCGAGGCGATGCTCAAAGCCGCCGGCCACGACACAACCCTCGCACCGTCGCTGCAAGAGACATCCCTCGACGACGTCGAGCTGGTTGTCGCCGACCTGGAAGCCATAAACCCCGAAGCCCTGGTGGGCCTGGGCATCCCAATCCTCGGCTACTACTCCCACCTAAACGTCGAGGCCAAAGAAGCCTCCGACGCAGCCGGCATCGACCAAGCCGTCCCCCGCTCCCGCATGTCCCGCGAGCTACCCCAGCTGGTAGACCGCCTTCTCGCCTCCGAGCCCCCCAGCTAACCGGCGCGGCATACCCGCCCCCTGAAAGGCCGGCCTCAGGCTCAGCCGAAGAAGACCTGCTGCAAAAGGAAGACGTTGAGCCCAATGATCATTGCCGCGAGCACCCCGGCGACCCCAGTCACCCAACGCGGATTGACCAGCTCACCCATGACCTGCCGCTTGGCCGCAATGATCAGCAGCGGCACCAGGGCAAACGGAATTCCGAACGAGAGCACGACCTGGCTGCCGACCAGCGCATCGGTCGGGTCGAGTCCGAGACCGAGGACGACCAGGGCCGGCGCCAAGGTGATCGCCCGGCGCAGGAAAATCGGGATTCGGCGGCGGATGAAGCCCTGCATCACGACCTGTCCAGCCATCGTCCCCACCGACGAAGAGGCGAAGCCGGAGGCAAGCAGGGCGATGCCGAAGACGGTCGCCGCATTGACCGAGACCAGCGACTTCAGTCCGTCGTAAGCGCCGTCGATCGAATCGATCCCGGCGAGGCCGCCTTCGTGGAAGAGCGCAGCGGCGACGATCATCATCGAGAGGTTGATCACGCCGGCCAGCGACATCGCGACAACGACGTCGATCTTCTCGAAGCGAAGGATCCGCCGCTTCTCGTCGGCGTCGCGACCGACGATCCGCCGCTGGGTCAAGGCGGAATGCAGGTAGATGACGTGCGGCATCACCGTCGCGCCGATGATCCCCGTGGCGAGCAGGATGCTCTCGGTGCCGGCGAAGCCCGGAACGAAGAGGTGCTTGGCCACTTCCCCCCCGTCCGGCTTGGCCTGAATCAGCTCGAAGACGAACGAGGCGACGACCACGCCGACCAGGGCGGTGATCGCCGCCTCCAGGCGACGAAAGCCCATCTGCTGCAGGGCGAGGATGCCGAAGGCGCCAGCGCCCGCGATCACGCCGGCGGGAAAGAGCGGGATGCCGAGGAGCAGGTTGAGGCCGAGCGCGGCGCCGACCACCTCGGCGATGTCGGTTGCCATCGCCACCACCTCGGCCTGCAGCCAGAGGCCGATCGAGGTGCGACGGGAGAAGGTCTCACGACAGAGCTCGGCGAGGTTCTTGCCGGTCGCAATGCCGAGCTTCGCCGACTGGGTCTGTACGACCATCGCAATCAGATTGGCCGAGAGGATCACCCAGAGCAGCAGGTAGCCGAATTTGGCCCCGCCGGCGATGTTGGTGGCGAAGTTGCCGGGGTCGATGTAGGCGACGGCGGCGACGAAAGAGGGGCCGAGGAAGGGCCAGATCCGCGAGAGGCCGCGGGCGTGGCCGTCGAGGGAGCGCCGGGCGGCTCGGGCCACGGCCGCCTCGCCGGGAAGGACGGCCTCGACGTCGGCCCCGGTGGGGCGGGGCTCCTCGATCGGCGCCTCGATCACGGGCGGCAGCTTCACCGGCGCTCGTCCTCCCTCGCCGGAAGGGTCAAGTCCGGTCCGGGAATCGGCGTTCCGTGCGGGTCGTGGCTGGGCTCTCCGAGCTTCGCGGCGATCAGCAGCTCTAGATCCTCGGAGATGTAGTGCTCGAGCACCTCGGCCTCCTGATGGACCCGGTCCTCGGGCATTCCCAGCGCCTCGGAGAGGTAGGCCTCGATCAGGCGGTGATGGCGAATTACCTCGAGCGCGACTTTCTCCCCCGCCGGGGTCAGGGTGGCGCCCTTGTAGGGCAGGTAATCGGCCAGGCCTAGATCGCCGAGCCGCTTCAACATCGATGTCGCAGTCGCCGGCGTCACTTTCAGCCGGGCCGCCACCTCGCCGTTGAGCACTGGGCCCGGTCGCTGCTGCGAAAGCGCGTAGATCGCCTTTGCGTAATCCTCTATGGCCTCTGAAGGTTTTGACACGTCTAAAAGAGTTTGACATATCTAAAAGAAGAGCGGCTGGACGACGGGGATGACCCCGATCGAGCAACGGCGGGGAGGCTCGGTCGGGGTCATGCCCGTCGCCCACAGCGATCGCTTCCTAGAATTGGCATATGACCGAAGCGGTGGCAGTCGAGCTCGACGCTCAGTACAGGCAGTTGCGCGAAGAGTGCGGGTTGCTCGATCGCTCGGGCCGGGGCAAGCTTCTATTGAGGGGACCGGAAGCAGCGGAGTATCTGCAGGGACAGCTCACCAATGACATCGAGGCGCTTGCCGGGGGGGAAGGTTGCTACGCGGCGCTGCTCGACCGCAAGGGGCATATGCAGGCGGACATGCGCGTCCTCAATGTCTCCGCCATTCCTTTCGCTGAAGCGTCGGCGGAGGAGAACAGCGCGGCGATCTGGGTCGATACCGAGGCCGACGCGCTGGCAGCGACTCGCCGCCACCTCGAGATGTACAAGGTCGGCCGCGAGGTTGAGGTCGAGGACGTGAGCGAGGCCCGAGGCCTGCTCTCGCTGATCGGCCCGCGCAGCGCCGAGCTCTCTGGTGCGCCGCCACTTCCCGAGCACTTCTGCGAGGAGGTGGCCGTGAACGGAGTCGAGTGCCTCGCGGTGGGCACCGCGTTCGGCATCGACTTGATCGTCGCGGCCGAGGAGTCAGACGGTTTGCGCGCTTTTCTGGGCGCTGCCGGGGCCGTCGAGGTCAGCCCCGCGGCGGTCGAGATCCTTCGCATCGAGAGGGGGACGCCGCGCTTCGGCGCCGAGATGGATTCCTCGACGATGCCCGCCGAGGCCGGCATCGTCGAGGCCGCGGTCAACTTCGAGAAGGGTTGTTACATCGGCCAGGAGACGGTCGCGCGGCTTCACTACCGGGGCAAGCCCAACCGGCGCTTGCGCGGCCTGCGACTGAGCGCTGAGGCGCGGCCCGGCACGGCACTGCGGGCTGGCGAAAAGGAGGTCGGCACGCTCGGCAGCAGCTGCGTCTCGCCCATCCATGGACCGATCGCGCTGGCGATCCTGCGTCGTGAGGCTGAGCCGGGCAGCGAGCTCAGCGTAGGTGAAGATGGCGTTACGGCTCAAGTGGTCGACTTGCCCTTCGGTTAGATTCCGCCGCGATGGGTCGTGGGAGAGGCAGAGTTGTCGCGATGGGCTGCGCCCTCGGCGCACTGACGCTGGGTGCCGTTGGCTGTGGTGCCCAAGAGCACCCCAACGAAGCCCGCCGACAGCCGCCCACCCGGGTCAGCGTCACGCTCACCCCCCGGGCGATCACCGTGCAGCCGCCGCGGATCGCGATCGGGCCGGAAGCGAGCCAGCAGATCCCGCAGAACCAACACGCGGGGCAGCCGCCGGTCCGCTCCAACGCGCCGCTCGATGTCGTCTTCGTCACCGCCAATCTGACCAATTCCAACTCGAAGCTGGAACTGCACGGCCCCAAAGATGCAACTTCCGGCCCACTCGTCGCCAACGGCAACGGCTCGTTTCAGGCATCGCTGCCGACCGGCGCCTACACCGTGCGGGCCGCCGGAATCGCAGGCGCCAAGCCGGTTCACTTCACGGTCGGTCCATACCGCAGCTCGTCCCAAAACGACGTGCTTCTCCCCTAAGAGCGGCTTTCTGACCGCTGCGGTCCGTCTGCTCGGCCCGTCACCATCGTCGCGTGACCGTCGTTCTCGCCATGGCCGTGCTCGCGCTTGTCGCGGCGCTGGTCTATCTGATCGCTTCGCGGCCCGCGCAGCAGGTTCCGGTGGACCCGGGCCCGGCCATGCAAGAAGCGGCGTCGCAGGCTGTCGCCGACCTGCTGCGGATCAACGAGGAGGCGCGCAAGGTCGACACCCAGGCGGCTGAGGCGACGCTCGACAAGCGCCAAGCGGAGATCAAGGCGCTGACCGAACGCATCGCCAAGGGCCAGGAAAAGATCGAAGCCGAGGTGCGCAAACGCGGCGAAGGCGACCTGCAGACGCGCACCCTGCTCGAACAGATGGGCCAGACGGTCGGCAATCTCAACGCTGAGACGGCCGGCCTCAAGAAGGCCCTGCGCCAACCGCAGACCCGGGGCCAGTGGGGCGAGCTGCAGCTGCGCCGCTGCATCGAGATCGCCGGCATGACCGAGCACGTCGATTTCGAGCTGCAGGAGACGATCCACACCGAGGACGGCCGTCTGCGTCCCGACGCTCGCTTCATGCTGCCCGAGGGGCGCAGCTTCGTCGCCGACTCAAAGGTTCCGCTCGACGCCTTTCTCGATGCCCAGGAGGCGGAGGTCGAATCCGAGCGGCGCATTCACCTCGAACGGCACGCGCGGCAGGCGCGCGAGCACGTGCGCGCACTCAGCTCGAAGGACTACCAGGGGCAGTTCAAGACCGGCGAGACACCGGACCTGGTGATCTGCTTCATCCCCAACGAGCCGGCGCTGCACGCCGCCTTCACCGCCGATCCCGAGCTTTTCGACTACGCCCTGAAGCTCAACGTCCTGCTGGTCAGCCCGACCTCGCTGATCGGTCTGCTGCGCACGATGGAGCTCGGCTGGCGGCAGGAGCGAATGGTCGCCGAGGCGGCTGAGATCGCCGACGCAGCCGGGACGATGCACGCCCGCTTCGCCAAGTTCCTCAACGATTTCGACAAGGTCGGCAAGGGCCTGACCTCGGCAGCCAACGCCTACGACTCGGCGGTCGGCTCGATGGAGCGCCGCCTGCTGCCGCAGCTGCGCAAGGTCGAGTCGCTTGGCGTCACTCCGAGCAAAGCGATCGAGCCGCCCGAACCGGTCGAGATCACGGTTCGTGAGATCACGGCGCCGGAGCTGCGCGAGGCGCCCGATGCCGCTTCCAAGGTCGCCTGACCAAGCAGGCCAGGGACGCACCGAGCACCGCCTGCTCTGCAGGCAAGCGAAGGAGAAGGCGGGCATGCGCCGCGTCAGGCGGGCTTGGGGCTAGGATTCGCCGCCCGTTCCCCAAGACCGCGGAGGACTCAGTTGGCCGTTGACACGAGCGCAGTTGCGAAGTTGGACGTCGAGCCCGGCGAGCT
>Ga0136846_1231295_pt1 | contig 10185 bp, 9 predicted proteins | sample HopSoiMetagenom2_FD_96841 | JGI IMG/M metagenome (GOLD analysis project Ga0136846, IMG submission 96841) | Grasslands soil microbial communities from Hopland, California, USA - 2 Assembly 2016 (version 4) | ecosystem: Environmental > Terrestrial > Soil > Grasslands | place: USA: Hopland... | reverse complement strand
TCGAGCTCGACAGCGCGCCGCGCCTTGTTCGCAGTGAGGATGCAAAGATGCCGTTCGCATGCGGCCTGCTCCGCCCGACGATTGTATTGCCGGCCGAGTCGTACAGGTGGACGCTCGACCGACGGCGCGCCGTTCTGCTTCACGAGCTCGCGCACGTGCGTCGCCGCGACCTCGTGGGTCACACCGTCGGGCGGTTCGCGTGTGCGCTCTACTGGTTCCATCCGCTCGTGTGGACGGCGGCCAAGCGGCTCCGGTCCGAGAGCGAGCGCGCGTGCGACGACCTGGCGCTCAACTGCGGCGCTCGCGCGAGCGACTACGCCGAGCATCTGCTGGATATCGTCACGGGCGTTCGACACCACGCGACCCCGGCAGTCGCCCTTGCCATGGCGCGGCGGAAGGAGTTCGAAGGACGCATGCTGGCCATTCTCGATCCGGAGCTGCGTCGCGGCGCACCGAGCCGGCGGCAGACGGCCGGGTTGGTTGGCGGCCTGGCGGTGCTGTCGCTGGTCGTTGGCGCGGCAGTACCGGTCGCACGAGCGGCGGACGGGTCGGTTCGTCCGAACGGCAGTGCGTCGGTAGCGGCGGCGACAGTCGACACCCCCTCGTTCCGCGATGAGGAGATGTCGCAGTCGGTTCGCACGGTGGAGCGCACGGAAACTCGCCAGCATACGTCGCGGCGCGTCGACACGGTGCACGTCCAAAACGATCTCCGGACGGCGATCGGCACCGCGGTGGAAACGGCTGTGGGCACGAGCGTGAGCAAGACGGTAGGCAAGACGGTAGGCAAGTCGGCAGGTGAGATCGTTGCGAACGCCATGCAGGAGGTGGTGCCGGCTGCCATCAAGGCGGCCGTCCCGACGGCTGCCGAGGCGCTGACCGCAGCGATCAACGCACCTAACGCGAAGCAGGGCCGGAACGACGACCGGCCGGCGCTACTGGCCAACGTGCTCAAGACCGATAGCAGCGCAACGCTCCGCCGCGTGGCGGCGTGGGGGCTCGCGCAGTTCGGCGAGTCGCAGGTCGGCGTCGACGCGCTGGCGCAGGCGGTTCGGCGTGACAAGGATGCGACGGTGCGGGAAACCGCAGCCTGGGCGCTGGCGGATGCCCACTCGAGCAGAGCGGTAATCGACGCGCTCTCGGCCGCGCTCAAGAGCGACACCGACGCGAAGGTCCGTGCCACGGCGGCGTGGGCGTTAGGCAGCCTCGGCGATGACGACGGCGTGCCCGCGTTGACGGCAGCCCTGGGCGACACGAACCGTACGATTCGCCTTCGGAGCGTATGGGCGATCGGCAGCATCTCGCCCAAGCAGGCGCCGAAGCAGCTCGTCGCGCTCCTGTCCGACAAGGACGAGGAGATGCGGCAGATGGTGGCGTGGGCGCTGTTCACGATCCAGGATCCCGATGCGGTTCCGGCGCTGACGACCGCCATGAAGTCGGAGACGGACAAGGACACGCAGCGCGCGCTGATCCGTGCGCTGGCGGCGACGGGCGAGCAGTCGGTGGATGCGATCAAGGCGCTGATCGACTCGAAGGATCCCGAGGTGCGCGAGGCGGCGATTCGCGCGCTGGCCGGCGGCCGCGCCAGCGGCCCGTGGCCGAAGCCGTGGCCGCAGCCGCGGCCGCACCCGTACTGATCGACCACCGAACGGGCGCTGCCTAACGAATTGTCGTTATGGCGCGCCCGTTTCTCGGCGGAGAAGTGCTGAAAAATCAACAGCAGTAACGCAGACCGCTGCCCATCCAGTGCTCACAATGGCCCGAGCTCGAGGCTTTTTCGGAGGAATCATGTATCGCACGAGCGGACTCATTCTCGCCGGCGTGTTCGTCGCCTTCACGTCGGAGACCCGGCGCACTCCTATCGTGGTCTCGATGCTTTCCGCGGAGCCACGGGTGCCGTTGTCGCTCACGCAGACGGCCGCGTCAGGCGGGCTGGCGGAGACGCAGGATGTCACCGCGCTCTTGAGCGCCGCGCGCGGCGTGCCGGCGCTGATCTGCGCGTTCGCCGCGCAGTCGGTCGGAAACGGCGGGTGGGGTTGGTACGACGCGCCGGCGTCTCCGGTGGCATCGGAGATGACGAGTCGCCTTCGGGATTTCGGGCGCGAGAAGCTCGCCGCCGGCGAGATCCGGCTGCTGCTGGACAGCCTGTCGAGCACCGACGCGTGCGTCCGCGAGCTCTCCGTGCGACTGCTCGGGCGGCAGCGTGACACGACGATCGTGTCGGGACTCGTGGAGCGTCTCGGGTCTCGCACACCGGAGACGCGAGAGGTCGCGGCGCTTGGCCTCGGTGCCGTGGGAGCGAAGAGCGCCGTGGATCCGCTGATGCGTACGCTGCGAGACGCGGCGCCGGGCGTACGCGCGAATTCGGCGTGGGCACTCGGGCACATTCAGGATGGCCGCGCGCTCCGCCCGATCATGGACCTCCTGCGCGATGAGGACGCGCGAGTGCGCGAGTCCGCGGCGGTTGCCGTAGGGCGCATGGATTCCTCGACGGCGGTGGAAGCGCTCATTCGCGTGGTGCGGGAAGACGCGAGTCCCGCGGTGCGCCGTTCCGCCTCGTGGGCACTGGGCCAGCTCGAGGCCCGGAGCTCCGTCGACGTGCTGATCGCGGTGCTGCGTCAGGATGCGGACTCCCGCGTGCGCGAGATGGCGGCGTGGGCGTTAGGCAGCATGGACACGCGGACCGCGTCGCCGGGCCTGATCGGCGCGCTGCGCCGGGATTCCAGCGACGCGGTGCGTGAGACGGCAGCGTGGGCGCTGGGCAACGCTGGGGACCGGACGGCGGTGGACATTCTGGGCGAGGCGGTCAAGAGCGACAAGAGTACGCGCGTGCGGGGTACGGCGGCGTGGGCGTTAGGTCAGCTGGACCCGAAGGAAGCGCCGCGCGGTCTCATCGATGCGCTCAAGGACGACGACGACGACGTGCGCCTCAAAGCAGCGTGGGCGCTCGGCCAGATCGGTGATTCGGCCGCGATGAGCGCGATTCAGTCGGCGCTTCGCGTCGAGAAAACCGACCGGGCGCGCAAAGCGCAGATTCGGGCGCTGCTGCGTTCGGGTGGACGGTCGGAGGCGATTCTGACGGATCTGTTGAAGTCGCCGGAGCCGGAAGTGCGCGAGGCGGCGGTGCGTGGGCTCGCGGGGAGCAACGGGTTCAATCCGTGGCCCTGGCCGTGGCCGAGGCCGAGACCCACGCCGTAGGCGTGGCGACGGGCGACGGGCGACGGAAGACTATCTCCCGTCGCCCTCTTCTTTGGTAGTTTGGTAACGCCCGTACGTTCACACCACGCTCACCCGCTCCGACATCTCCATGCGGACGTCGATTCGCATCGTTACCGCCGCGTGCGCGGCAATCGCTTTTCACGGCGCGGCTAGCGCGCAGGCGCCGCGCTTCGAGGTTACCGTCGATCCGAAAGCGCGCGCGACGCCGCTCACTGGTCGGCTCGTGGTCGTGGTGTCCAAGAACGCGCAGCCGGAGCCGAGAATGATCGTCGCGCCGCAGGGGCCAGCGGTGTTCGCGATCGATCTCGACCAACTGCGCGCCGGGCAGGCCGCGATCGTCGACTCGAAGACGTCCCTCGGGTATCCGATGCCACTCGCGCAGCTTCCGGCCGGCGAGTACTACGCGCAGGCCATCGTGAACGTCTACGAGCCGATCAAGCGCGCCGACGGGAACACGATCTGGGTGCACTTCAACGATGGCACGCAGGAGGTCATGCAGATCGCCGCCGGGAACATCTACAGCGACGTGCAGAAGATTCAGGTCGGACGCGGCGGCACCGTGAAGCTGCGCATCGACAAGGTGATCGCGCCGTCGCCGCGGCCGCAGAACACCGATTGGGTTAAATACGTTCGGATCCACAGCCCGAAGCTCACGGCGTTCTGGGGTCGGCCGGTCTATGTCCATGCGACGGTGCTCCTGCCCAAGGGCTATAACGAGCACCCTAACGTGAAGTATCCGACCGTCTACACGTTCGGTCACAACGTGCCATTCGGCTTCACGCCCGACTCGACGAACGTTCGCGGGCTTGGCCAGATCAGTCCAGTGACCGGGCTCGAGACGGGCTACGACTTCTATAAGTCGTGGATCGCGGACGGCTTCCCACGTTTCATTGCCGTGAGCTTCGAGCAGGCGACGCCGTTCTTTCTGGACTCCTACTCCGTGAACTCGGCGTCGAACGGACCGTACGGCGACGCGATGGAGCAGGAGATCATTCCGGAGCTCGAGAAGCAATTCCGCATGATCGGGAAGTCGTATGCGCGCCTTGCCGAGGGGGCATCGACGGGCGGGTGGCAGACACTCGCACTACAGCTCAAGCACCCCGACTTCTTCGGCGGCGCGTGGGTCCTGCAGCCCGACCCGATCGACTTTCGTCGGTATCAGCTCGTGGACATCTACTCGGACACCAACGCGTTCGTTTTGCCGAACACGCAGCTGACCACGACGGAGCGACCGTTCCGTCGGACGGTCGAGGGTCAGGTGGCGTGGACGCTGCGTCAGCTCAGCCTGTTCGAGGAGGTGCTCGGGACGCGGGGTCGGTCCAACTATCAACTCGAGGGATGGGAGGCGGTGTACGGGCCGCTCGACGCGGACGGGTACCCGAAGCCGCTCTGGAACAAGCTCACGGGGACGATCGACCGGAGCGTCGCGAACGCCATGCGCGACAATGGCTACGACCTTCGAGACTACGCCCAGAAGAACTGGGACACGCTTGGCCCGAAGGTCGCCGGCAAGCTGCATTTCTTCGCCGGCGACATGGACGACTTCTATCTCAACCTGGCGGTGTACCGGTTCGAGGACTTCCTCAAGGGTACGGAGCTCGGGAAGAACGTGCCGTTCACGTACGGCCGACCGATGAAGGGACACGCCTGGCACGTCATGCCGTGGGCAGAGCTCGTTAGGCAGATGGGCGCCCACGTGAAGAAGAACACGCCCGCGGGAGATGACGCGACAGCGTGGTCGTACTGAGCCGTATCGCACCGGGCTGGCACGGTGTTCGCGCCGTTTTTCGCGCTCATCCCACGATCGGCGTGTGGCATCTCGAAAGGAGGAGCGAATGGCGGGCGGAACTACAGTCCAGACGGGGCCGGCTACGTGGCAACTGGACCCGGCACACTCGAGTGTCGAGTTCTCGGTGAAGCACATGATGATGACCACCGTGCGCGGCCGCTTCAAAGACGTGAAGGCGCGGCTCACTGGCGATAGGGACAATCCGGATGGCGCCGGTCTCGAGGCCACGATCGAGGCGAAGAGCGTCGACACCGGCGTCGCCGATCGTGACGGTCACCTGCGCGGGCCCGACTTCTTCGACGCCGAGCGCTTTCCGCAGATCACGTTCCGCAGTAAGCGGTTCGACGGCCCGGCCCCGAAGCAGGAGGGTGATCGCTTCCGCCTCGTCGGCGACCTTGTCGTACGGGACACCACCATGGAGGTGGTGCTCGAATGCGAGTACGAAGGCCGCGGGTCCGACCCATGGGGGAAAACGCGTGCGGGGTTCAGCTTCCGTACGGAGCTCGACCGCCGGGAGTGGGGCCTCAAATGGAATCAGGCGCTCGAGACCGGCGGCGTGCTGGTCGCGAATAAGGTCCGGGTCGAGGGAGAGATTCAGTTCGTGAGGGATTGACCGCGCGTCATCCCTCACGAGTTACACTCGCTATTTCTCAGGAAGCCGCGACGTCACGTTGCCCGTGGCGTCCAGGAACTCGAGGCTCGGTGCACCTAACGAATCGACGGTGAGGCGCAGCCGAGGCTTCCCGTTCCGATCCGAAAGGTTGAGGACGGCCGCCTTGCTGGCGTCGCGCCCGACGTACACACGCGGCGCGGCCAGCGGGACGCCGTTGCGTGGCTGCGCCCACTTCTGCAGCGCGGCCGTCCGGGCGGGACCTTCAGGGTTTGCTTTCATGATCGAGTCGCGCTCCGCGACCATGTCGTAGATGTCGACGTCGGCGCGATCGGCGATCGTCAACCCCATGTTGCGACGGCCATTATTGTCGTTGTACTGGAAGTAGAGCACCTGGTCCTGGTTGAACTGGTCGAACGAGAAGCCGCTCTGAGCCCTGAACGTTCCATCGGGCTGGCGTTTGCCCTCGAACGTGAGGCCGCCGTTTTCCGTGCCCTCGTCATTGAAGAAGATGATCCCCGGCCGAGAGCCGCCGGGGTAGCCGAACGGCTTGCCCTTGTAGATCGGACCGATCGATCGCGGACGGTTCGAGATGACCATGCGGGGCTTTCCGTCGGGCTCGACGATGTTGATGCGTTCGACGTCGATCTCCGTAAACCGCTGCTTCTGGGACGCCTGACGAAACGCGGCGATTGACACGGTGCCGAGCAGCGCGGTGATGACCATCGCGTAGACCTTGAGCAAGCGAAGCTCACGGCGAATCTCGTTGTCCATGATCTGGCACCCCGAAGTGAAACGATGAATTTCGACTCTGACCCCAATTTCTGAGCGAGTTTATCGAGCGGCCGAAGCAGCGGCGTTCAAGTGCGCGAAACCCTCCTCGAGATCGGCGATGAGGTCAGCCGGATCCTCGAGGCCGACGTGAATCCGGATGAATCGGTTGTCTGCTGAGCCGGTAAGATGGCGGAGGCGTGTCGAGTCCATGGGGATAGCGAGGCTCTCGAAGCCGCCGAAGCTCGCGCCCATGCCGAACAGCCGCAGTGAGTTGAGCATGGCGTCCACTGCCGCCTTGGGCACTGGGTGCAACACGACGCCGAACAACCCGCTCGCTCCGGTGAAGTCACGCTTCCAGATGGCATGCCCCGGATCGGTCGGCAGCGCCGGATACAACACCTGCTTCACTTCCGCCCTGCCCTGCAACCACTGCGCGACCTGCAACGCATTCTTCTCGTGTCGCTCCAGCCGGACGCCTAACGTGCGGAGGCCACGAAGCACGAGATACGCGTCGTCGGGGCTTACGCTATAGCCAAGCTCCGCAACCATCGACCGGACGCGCTCGTATAGCGGTTCCGTGGTGGTGATGGTGCCGAGTAGAACATCGGAGTGCCCACCGATGTATTTCGTGGCCGCGATGATCGACACGTCTGCTCCGAGCTGCATCGCGGGAAGGAAGTACGGCGTCGCCCAGGTGTTGTCGATCACGACCAGTGCATCGTGTGCGTGCGCGACCTTCGCTATGGCCGGCAGGTCCTGCACGTCGAACGTGATCGACCCGGGCGATTCGAGAAAGACCACGCGTGTCTCCGGCCGCATGAGCGATTCGATGCCTGCTCCAATGCACGGGTCGTAGAACGTCGCGTCAATCCCGTAGCGCGCGAGAATCACCTTGCCGAAATGGCGTGTCGGCTGGTAGGCCGAGTCCGTCATGAGCAGGTGGTCGCCGGTCTTGAGCAACGCGAGCAGTGCGGTGGTCGCGGCGGCCAGCCCGGACGGCAGCAGCATGGCGCGATAGCCACTCTCCAGAGTCGCGATCGCTTCCTCGAGGGCGAAGGTCGTCGGCGTACCGAGCTGCCCGTAGCGAAGGACCTTGAAGCGGTTCGCGTGCACACGCGACGCTTCCCATTCGGCCACCGTAGGGAACAGAATCGTCGATGCACGATAGACTGGCGGGTTCACCGCGCCGTGCCGGTCGGTAGGCGAACCGCCGACGTGTGTGAGGAGCGTGTCGCGGCGAAACGGCGGGCCGTCGTTAGGTGTCACGACCGAACGAGGCTCGTAACGTACGTGAACCGCTCTCCCGGGTGGATCGTATTGGAGAGCTCGATGAGGCGGCCCCTGTGATCGTAGTACCGGCGAACGGCACGCAGCGCCGGACCGCCGTCGAGCGCGCGCAGGAGCTTCGCCTGGCGCTTTCCCAGCCGCACCGCCTGGATGCTCTGCTCGATCCGCGCAATGCGAACGCCGTACTCGCGCTCCAGCATCGCCGAGATGGTGCCGCTCAGGTCCTCGACATGCTTCGCGAGGTCCGGAAAGCGGAGGTCGATGTACGCCGTCGTCATGCACACCGGCCGAGAATCGCCTCGCACGGCTCGCAGGGTATCGACGCGCAGCCATCGCGTCCCCTGGCGGCACGCGAGCAGCTCGGCCAGCGCTGCGTCGCATGCGATCTCCTTCGCCTCGAGCAGTGAGAGCTGCGTCTCTCCGGCGTATTGCAGGAGATCGCCGATTGTGTTCGTCGGCTGCCGATATGATGGCCTAGCGGTGCGTGCCACCACCTCGGTGCCGACCCGTCGGCGCCGTGAGATCAGACCAGCATCGCGCAGTTGGCGAAGCGCCTCACGCACGGTGTGGCGGCTGATGCCATACTGCTCACACAGCTCCATCTCCGTCGGAAGGTTACCGCCGACCGGATACCGCCCGCCCTCGATCCGCTTCGTGAGATCATCGGCCACGCGCTGATAGCGCGGCCTGAGCGCTTGACGGCGCGAGGAACCGTTGTTGGACGCCATTGTCGACGTGGAGGCGAATCGCAGCGGGACGAACGCGAAATAGCTTCCGCCACGCGACTTGGCGTGTCAAGGTGACCGATGGGCGCAGTGAGCACGGTCGGCCGGGCCGTGCTCTCCTAACGACTGAGCTAGCCGATCGTGAGCGCGCCGGTACCGGCGTCGAACGTGGTCGCATAGGAGCGCATGTTCGACGTGGGCTGGCCGCCCACCCACTGCCCCGTCAGGTTGAATTGCGCCCCGTGACGCGTGCAGATGAAACCGCCGCCGCCGGTGTTGATGGTCCCGCCCTGGTGCGGGCACACGCGCGACAACGCGAGCACCGACGTCTCGGAGTTGCGCACCAGCGCCACCGGCGATCCGTTGAGCGTCACCAGCGCGACTCCGGCTACGTTCGCGAGGGCCGGGTAATCGTTGATGTTAAGCGATGCCGTGCCCGTGAACGGTGCCGTCGTCCCTGCGCCCGCCCCGCACGCCGCGAGCGCGAGCACGGCCGCACCCAGCATCGCGCGGGTCAGGAACGCGCGACGGTCGAGCCCACCGGACTCGCCGGGGACGGACACTAGCGCGTTAGGCGCGATGGGGCAATCGGCACAGTCGCCATCGTGCTGGGCATCGGCCGCGAGCACGGGGTCATGCATGAAATCGGTCATGGATAGCGTCCTCAGTATTCGTCGTTAGGAGATGTTCACCAGCAGCGTTCCCGCCACGAGCGTCGCCGTCCACAGCACGATGCTCAACACGGCGCTCTTGCGCAGTCGGCGCCAGAGGCTCTGGACGCGTCCCGTGGGTACGATCTCGCGTGCCGACAGGCCGCGAAGACGCGACTCCGTGCGCTCCAGCACGAAACCGTTGACCAGGAGCAGCATCACGAGTCCGAGCTTCACCCAGAAGACCGGCGATGCCGCGAACGTCTCGAGGTCCGCCGCCGCGAGCAGCACGCCACTCGCGAACAGCGCCACGAGTGCGAATAACAGCGGCTTGTGCACGGCACGCAGCTCGGCCAGCTGCGTCGCCCGATCAGCGGCACCGTGTCGACCCACGCGCAGCGTTGCCCGATCGGCGGCCACCGCGAAGCCGCCCCCGAACAGCAGTGCGATGAGATGCACGCTCGTCACGGCGGCCGGGATGAGCTTCGAATTACTGTATGCCGACTTCCACGGCTCGAACGCCGCGATCAGTTGCTGCAACACCATCGATCGTTCCTCACTGCAAGAGACCTTGGTCGGCCGCACGGCCAACGCAACTCAGTGGTGGCTTCGCTGACTGTGTTTCAGCCAGTCACGCCATGCGGCATCGAGTGCCTCGACGTCGTGCGGGAGCGTCGTGCTCGACGCGAGGACATCGGGAATCGATCCGCCGCTGGCGAGCTCGTCCGTGAGCCTGGGCACGATGCCCGGGTCGCGGTCATGAAGAAAAGTCAACACCGAAACTGACTGGGACATGAACAGCGGCGACGCACCTGGCGCGACGTCGCGCAGCTCCGGCGCACGCACCCCCGAGTCGTGCCGACGAGCCGCTTGACCGAGGCCGAACCGATTCGCCTCGGCGCGCACGATCTCCATCGCGTTAGGCCGAGCCGATGACGTCGTCGCGAACAGCGACGCGAGCGGCACCACGTGCTTCGGGTCTGCGCGGACCTCGTCGTTTGCGCGCTCCTCGGCGCCGCCGCCACCGAGGATTGCCAGCGCCCCCGTCTCGATCCACACCGGGAGAGTCGTCGCCCCGCCCGATGTCCTGACAGGTCCGCCCGGCTGGCTATCGGCGACGCGTGACGCATCGAG
>Ga0136846_1213606_pt1 | contig 10185 bp, 8 predicted proteins | sample HopSoiMetagenom2_FD_96841 | JGI IMG/M metagenome (GOLD analysis project Ga0136846, IMG submission 96841) | Grasslands soil microbial communities from Hopland, California, USA - 2 Assembly 2016 (version 4) | ecosystem: Environmental > Terrestrial > Soil > Grasslands | place: USA: Hopland... | reverse complement strand
GGCGGCGGGCGTCAACGCGCGCGGTCATGTCGTGCATGCCCAACCACAGGTCGGCGCCGAGCTCGCGCGACAGCGGCCGGAAGCCGCGCCCCTCCAGCGCCAGGCGGCGCAGCCAGCGCGACTTGGCCTGCGGGAACGCCATCACCTCCACGCCGGGCGTGGCGATGAGCGCGGTGTCGTGGGCCAGCACCACGACGCGCCAGCCGGGCAGCGCCTGCGTCGCCGCGGCCACGCAGTCCTTCAGCACGGTCAGCGGACCGCCTTCGACGAGGTTCACGCCGGAGATGACGATCGTCCTGGCCGGCGAGCCGCTCGCCGCCACCACCGCGGGCGCGCTCATGAGGCAAGCTCCGCCCTGCGGGCTGCCGTGCGAGCGTCTTCGGGCGGCCGGGCGACGCTCATGACGCGTCCGGCGCCGTCCAGGGCTTCAGTTGCGCGCGCATCGTGGCGTACGCGTCGCCGATGGTCGCCAGGTCCGCGTAGGCGCGCGGCGGCGTGACGAAGCGGAACCACACGCGCCGCACCTGCGCCAGCGCTTCCGCGAAGAAGCCGCCGACCACGCCCAGCACCAGCGGCGCGGCGCCGTTCGTGCGCCGCCACACCCGCAGGGCCGCGAGCGTCTCCGCGCGGTGCTGGCGATGCATCAGGGCGCAGCGCAGGTACAGCCGCGGGAAGTTCAGGCCCAGTCCCGGCACGCCCAGGCGGTCGAGCGCGCTCTGGTGCGAGAAGGCCCAGACGGTGTCGGGCGAATAGAACGACGGGATGCGCTCGTCCCACTTCAGGTTCGCGCCGAAGCGCTTGATGTGCTCGCGCGCATCGAGCCGGTCGTTGTTGCGGCTGGCGGCGCCCTCGCCGGCGGTGCTGGCCGCGGATGCACCGGGCACGACGAACGGGTAGTCCAGGATGTAGGGCTTGTCCGCGAGCTCGGTGAGCAGCGTGGCGCTGTAGATGTCGGGGCTGACGCCGCCGAACAGCTGGCCGAAGCGCGCCACCACGCGGTCCACCAGCGCCCGGCTGACGATGCCGTGGTAGGCCCGCGCCATGTCGTTGAGCCCGGTGCCCGGGCGGTTGGCCGCGCCGGCCAGCGCCGCGCGCCTCTGGATGGGGATCGCGCGGCCGGAGGACGGCGACAGGAACAGCTTGCCCTGGTAGGCGTCGCCGAAGTAGCGCGACTTCACGCCGGGCCAGAAGTAGCTCGCGATGAAGCGGCTGCGGTAGGACACCAGCGCGTCGATGCCGTCGCGCTTCATCCACGCCGCGATGGCGTCGATGCCGGGGCCGACGCAGTCGTCGTCGCCGATGAACAGCAGGTACTCGCCCGTGGCCATGGCCAGGCCGCGCTCGAAGTTGTCGACGACGCTCATGCGCTCCGTCCAGTGGCGGTAGCGCAGGCGTTCGCCCGCGTCCAGTGCACGCAGGGCCTCGTCGGTCAGCGGGACGTCGCTGTTGTCGCTCACCACGAGCTCCGCCGCGGTCTCGGCCACCAGCGTCGCCAGCACCGACAGCAGCGTCTTCTGGCGGTTGCAGGACGGGACGATGATGGACAGCAGCGGGCGGCTCATGTCGCGGACGTCGCTCACGACCGGCCGGCCCGATGGCTGGCGAGCTGCGCGCGCACCTCGGACAGCGTCAGCAGCAGTTCCTTGATCTGCGGCACGCCCAGGCGCTGGGTGTTGTGCGAGGTGTAGTCGTCGACGGCATTGGCCTCCGGCGAGCCTTCGGTGATGTAGAGCTCGTAGTTCAGGTCGCGGTTGTCGGCCGGCACGCGCCAGTAGCGGCCCATGTCCTCGGCCTTGGCCATCTCCTCGCGCGACACCAGCGATTCGTAGAGCTTCTCGCCGTGGCGGGTGCCGATGATGCGCGTCTGCAGCGGGGCGTCGAACAGCTCGCTGATGGCCACGGCGAGGTCGCCGATGGTGCTGGCGGGCGCCTTCTGCACGAAGATGTCGCCTTGCGCGCCGTGCTCGAACGCGTGCAGCACCAGGTCGACCGAATCTTCCAGCGACATCAGGAAGCGCGTCATCGCCGGATCCGTGATGCCCAGCGGCTGGCCGGCGCGCACGCGCTCGATGAACAGCGGGATGACCGAGCCGCGCGAGGCCATCACGTTGCCGTAGCGCGTGGCGCACAGCACCGGGCCGCCTTCGCCGATCATGCGCGAGCGGGCGATCAGCACCTTCTCGGCCATCGCCTTGGAGATGCCCATCGCGTTGATCGGGTAGACCGCCTTGTCGGTGCTCAGGAGCACGACGCGCTTGACGTCGTTGGCGATCGCCGCGTTGATGACGTTCTCGGTGCCCACGACGTTGGTGCGCACCGCCTCCATCGGATAGAACTCGCAGGACGGCACCTGCTTGAGCGCGGCGGCGTGGAACACGTAGTCGACGCCGCGCATCGCCTGCGTGATCGACTCCTGGCTGCGCGTGTCGCCGATGACGAACTTCACCTTCGGGCTGCGCAGCGCGATGCGCATGTCCTCCTGCTTCTTCTCGTCGCGCGAGAAGATGACGATCTGCCTGACGTCCGTGTCGAGGAAGCGGTTGAGCACCGTGTTCCCGAAGGAGCCCGTGCCGCCGGTGATCATGACGGTCTTGTCTTTGAAGCTGGTCTGGGTCATATCTGCACCTGGGGTGTCACAGGAAGCGGTGGAGGAGGAGTCCGCCGCCCACCGTGCCGAGCGAGGCGCCCAGCGCGGCAGGGGTCACGGGCGAGAGGGCCGCGCGCAGCTCGGGATCGAGCGTGAGCGCGCGCACCCATTGCACGACCGCGGCGGCGACGTGGTACGTGGCATAGGCGAGGCAGACGGTGCGCACGTCGCCGCGCGAGGCCGCCCAGGCGGTCACGGCCAGGACGGTGATTGTCAGGCACGTCGACGCCGTCGCGAGGAAGGCGTATTGCCGGCGGGCGACCAGCAGCACGTTGGGCAGGTACCCGATCGCGCCGAGCGAGGTGCCCACGACCAGGAGGCGCACGTAGCCCGCGACCAGGGCGTGCTCGCCCGCGCCGTGCAGCCACAGGGCCGTCACGGCGGGCGCCGCGAACCACAGGGCCAGGCCCGGCAGGAAGGCGCTGGCCAGGATGCCGAAGAGGAACCTGCGCACCAGGGGCGGGGCGAGCGTTCCCGTCGCGATCTGGCCGATCACCTTGGGCTGGAAGAACTGCACCACGGGGCCGGCGAGAAAGGTCAGCGGCGTCAGCGCCAGCACCGTAGCGAGGTAGTAGGGCGCCGTGGCGGCGGCACCGGCGAACGCGCCCACCAGCGGCTTGTCGAGCTGCATCGCGCACGCGCCGGCCACGGCCTGCACCAGGAGCGCGAACGAGACCGAGCGGAACGCCGGATGCGCCTGCGCGGGCGCCGGCGGCAGGCGGCGCGCGAGCCGCCAGCGCGTGGCCAGGGCATGCAGGCAGGCACCGAGCGCCTGCGAGAAGATGAACACCGTCAGCGTCGGCGCCACCAGCGACAGGCAGGCGAGCGTGAAGCCGTTGCGCAGCAGCACGCCCGCCAGCTGGTTGAGGCCCACCCAGGCGTAGTCCTGCCGCGCCAGCAGCGCGATCTGGCCGAGGTTCTGGTGCACCACCGCGCCGAACAGCAGGACGACGGCCAGGACATCGCGCACGGCCAGCGGCGAGGCCACGAAGCGGCTGGCGACGAGTGCGAGCACCAGCAGCGCGACGTACAGGCGCAGCAGCGTGCGCTCGGCCTGCGCGAACATGGCGCGTCCCAGCCCCAGCTCGCCGGCGCCGAGGCCGGCCAGGTCGCGCCCCAGCACGATGGACAGGCCCAGATCGAGCGCCACCAGCAGCGTCTGCGTCGACAGGATGATCGCGACCACGCCGAACTGGCCCGGCCCCATCAGCCGGTTGAACCACGGCAGCAGCAGCAGGCCGACCAGCGCGGTGCCCAGGCGTCCGCAGTACAGCGTGGCCAGGGGCCAGAGTCGGCGCAGCATGGTCATCGTCGTGGGTGCGCGTTCAGGCGGCGCGGCCCGGTGCGCCGGCGGCGGCGCGGATCTCGCCGCACAGGCGGGCCAGCGAGGCGTCGGCCAGCCACCAGCCGCAGGGCAGGGCGAGCATGTCGTCCATGAAGCGCGCGGTGCCGGGCAGCTCGCGCGGCGCGCTGCCGAAGCCGGAATAGACGTGGTTGGGCTGGTGCAGCTTGGAGCACTGGACGCCGCGTGCCTTCAGCCGATCGATCAGCCCGTCGCGGTCGTCGCAGCGCACCAGCCAGGCCCAGAACGCGGGCTGTGCGCCGGATGCCCAGGCAACGGGCCGGATGGCGGGCACGTCGGCAAGCGTCGTCCGCAGCGTCTCGACGTTGCGCCGGTTGCGCGCCAGTCGTGCCTCCAGCGTGCCCAGGTGCGCCAGCGCCATCGTGGCCTGGACGTGGTTCAGCGGCGACGACATGCCCACACGGGGGATGTCCGAAGCCGGATCGATCTCGCCGCGGGCGTCGCGGAAGGTCTTCAGGTCGATGCCGAAGCGGCGAAGTCGGCGCGCCTCGGCGGCGGAGGCGGCGTCGCGGCACACCAGCGCCGCGCCGTCCACGCCGTTGACCTGGCGGTTCGCGTAGAACGAGAACACCGCGAAGTCGCCCACGGAGCCGACCGGATGGCCATCGAGCGTCGCGCCGAGCGCGTTGTTGGCGTCCTCGACCAGCGCGATGCCGTGGCGGTCGCAGAACGCGCGCAGCGCGGCCAGCGGCGCCGGATAGCCGGCGACGTGGTAGACGACCAGCGCCCGGGTGCGCGGCGTGATCGCGCGCTCGCAGTCGGCCGCCGACATCGTCGCCGTCGCGGCGTCGATGTCCACCCACACCGGCGTGGCGCCCACGTGCGCGATGGCCGAATTGGACGACATGCAGTTGTACGACAGCGTGAGCACGTCGTCACCCGGCCCCACGCCGGCGAGCTGCAGCGCCAGCGCCAGCGCGTGCGTCATGTCGCCGAGGCAGACGACGTCCCGGCGCTGCACGTGGCGCGCGATGGCCGCCTCCAGCGCCGCCACGTTGGGCCCGCTCGCCAGCTGTCCGCTGGCCAGCACCGGCGCGAGCGCCTCCAGCACGGCGGCGTCCGGGCGGCAGTCGAAGAGGGCGATCGGCGTCGTCATCCGTGGCGCAGCGCATCGACGATGCGCGCCCGGTCTTCGGCCCCCACCCACCAGCCGCACGGGATGTGCACCAGGCGGCGATAGAACTCGTCGAGTTGCGGCAGCGGCCGGCGGAACGGCGCGAACACGCTGTGGAAGTGGTTCGGCCGATGCAGCTTGGAGGCCGCGACGCCGATGGAGGCCAGGCGGCGCTCGACGTCGTCGGAGTCGTCGGCGAGCAGCGTGTAGAGCCAGTAGCTGGGCGCGGCGCCCGCCACCACGCTCGCGGGCGCGATGCCCGGGATGCCGGGGAGCGCCGTGTCGTAGAAGCGGCCGTTGGCGACATGCGCCTCGATCACTTCCCCGATGCCCTGCAACTGCTGCAGGCCGATCGTCGCGGTGACGTTGTTCATGTTGTACTTGAAGCCGGGCGTCGTGATGTCGACCTCGGTGCGCGGCACGCCCTTGGTCAGGCCGAACCAGCGCAGGCGCCTGGCGAGCGGCAGCCGCGACGCGTCCTTGACGGTGAGCACGCCGCCGTCGACGGTGGTCATGTGCTTGATGGCCTGCAGCGAGAAGATGGCCGAATCGCCGATCGTGCCGATGGGCTGGCCGTCGAAGCGCGCGCCCAGGGCGTGGGCGCAGTCCTCGATCAGCTGCAGCCCGTGGCGGTCGGCGATCTCGCGCAGGCGGCCCAGCTCCACCGGGTAGCCCGCGTAGTGCACCACCAGGATGGCGCGGGTGCGCGCGCTGATGGCGGCCTCCACGGCTTCGGGCGACAGGTTGCCGTTGCGCGCGTCGACGTCGGCGAACACCGGCGTGGCGCCCACCTGCAGGATCGTGGTGTTGGTCGGCTCGGCGGTCATCGAGGTGGTGATCACCTCGTAGCCCGGCTGCACGCCGGCCAGCAGCAGCGCGATGTGCAGGGCGCCCGTGCCGCTGCTCGTGGCCAGCGCGTTCGGCAGGCCGAACACCGATGCGAACTCCGATTCGAAGCGGTAGACCTGCTCGCCCTCGGCGATCATGCCGCCGTACAGCACGCTCTCGAGGGCGGGCATCAGCCGCTCGCGCGGGGGCATGGAGACCTTGACGAGGGGAAGCATCGGCGCGGCGGTGGGCATCGGAGGTGGATTTGGATGGACTTGGGTGGCGGGGGCATCCGCGTGGGCGGACGTCAGGCCTCGTTCTGCAGCGACTGGATCTCGGCCTTGAGCGCCTCGAACTCCTGCATCTTGCGCTGCAGGAAGCGGGCGGTGAGCGCGGCCTTGCTGGCCAGTCCGCTCGGCGTCAGGAGATAGGCGTACGCCATCTTCCGGGGACTGCGCTGGAAGTTCTGGATCTTGACCCAGCCCTTGTCGACGAGGGCCTGCAGGCAGTAGTTGATGCCGCCCAGGCTGACGCCGAGCCGGCGGGCCATCTCGCGCTGCGTCATGCCCGGGTCTTCCTGCAGCAGGCGCATGACGCGAAAGTAGGTGTCTTCCTGGAGCTGATCCTGGCGGCTGGGCATCGGGCGGACCGGACTGCCGGGCAAACGACGGCCTGGCGGTGCATGTTCAAGTTCGAACATTCTAGCAGCGGCCGGGAGCGCCGCTGCCCGGCGGCCCGCCGAAGGCGTCGTGTCAGGCCGCGGCAGCCTGCGCGCGGCGCTCGCGGACGACGAGCAGCAGGCTCGCAACGAACAGGCCCGCGAGCGCGCCGCCGGCGGCGAAGTACAGGCGGCGCGGGAAGGAGCGGCGTTCCGGCGGCTGCGCCGGGTCGACGACCTGGATCAGCGCGCCTTCCTTGGCTTCGTCGACCCGCGCCAGTTCGTACTGCTTGGCCATGAGCTCGAACAGCGTCTCCTCGTACTTGAACTCGCGGTACTTGGTGACGTAGTCCGGGCCGTTGGCGGCGGCGTTGGCACTGGTCTCGAGCTGGCGCAGCTGGTCCTGCAGCGCGGCGACCATCGTGGCTTGCTGGTGCACCTCGGGCGCGCCCGGTGCGAGCGACCCTTGCAGCGTGGCCAGGCGCACCTGCGCAGACGCCAGCTCCGTGCGCAGGCGCGCGTAGCCTGCCGCCGCGGTCTGCGGCGCGGCGTTCAGCGCGCCGTTGCCAAAGCCGCTCTGCTGCAGCGCGGCCTGCGCCTCCGCGAGCTTCGCCTTCGCGTCCTGCATCTGGTTCTGGAAGAACAGGCGGCGCTGCTGCGCTTCCGTGACCGCCAGGGTCGAGGTCACGTGGCGCAGTTCCTCGACGTACTGGTTCGCCATCGCGGCGGCGCGCTTGGGATCGCTGTCCTCCACCGTCACGGTGATCAGGCCGTCCTTCTTCCCCGCCGCGATGGTGGAGCGCTTGAGCAGCTTCTTGCGCGTCGAATCGCGGTACTTGAAGTCGTACGCCTTCATCAGGCCGAAGCGATCGATCAGCCGGTCGGTGACCGTGTCGCTCTGCAGCAGCGAGATGTATTGTTCGACGGGGTTCTTCATGGCACCGCCCGCCAGGCTGCTCAGCACGCTCAGCGAGGACAGCGCGCCCGCCGCACCCCCTCCCTGCTGCTGCTGCGGCGGAATCAGCGTGGTGTGCGAGGTGTAGAGCGGCGTCACCACGAAGCTGATGCCGTAGCCGATCGCGCACGCGGCGCCGACCGCCAGCGCGACGCCGCGCCAGTGCCGGCGCATCGGAGCGAGCAGCGCGCGGAAGTCGATGCCGCCCTCGTCGTCGTCATGGTGCTCGTCGTGGCCGGCGGCGGCGGCCGGTTGCCCGGGCGAGGCGTGATCGTGTGCCATCGCGTCAGAGCCCCAGTGCATGGATGCCGGCCAGGCCCAGGCCGAACTGGTACAGGATCTGCGTCCAGTCCTTGGCGTTCTGCACGAAGGTCGACTTGTTCAGCTCCTCCGGCACGAAGATGGTGTCGCCCGGTTCCACGGTGGCGCTGCTGAACTTGTTGCCCGCGTGCCAGAACGACGAGCCCTGCTGCGCGCTGATCACCGAGCCGTTGGCGCGGATCATGAAGATGCTGCCCTTGTCGGCGCTGCGCGTCGGCCCGCCGGCCAGCGCCAGGTACTGCTGGGTGGTATGGCCCGACTCGTAGACGAAGCTGCCGGTGTTGAAGACGCTGCCGAAGATGCCCACCGAGCTGCCGCGCTGCGGGATCGACAGCGTGTCGCCGTCCTCCAGCGGCAGGTCGGGCAGGGTGGCGGCGTCCGGCGGCAACTGCAGCACGACGCGGCCTGTCGGCTTGATCTGGCGCAGGCGCTCCAGCAGGCGCGCGTTGGACTGCGCCGACGACGCCTGCGAGTTCAGCTCCTCGGCCGAGGTGGCGCGCTGGTTGGCCTGGCTCTTGGCCATGTCCGTCTCGAAGCTGCGCAGTGCCTGGTCGTAGTTGACCTGCTGCACCCGGCGCACGCTCTCGCGCCGGAAGTCGGTGCCGAACGGGTAGGCGGCGGCGGTCATGCCGCCGGCCGCGCGCAGGGCGTCGGCGATGCGGCTGCCCGGCGGCAGGATGTAGTCGCCGGGATGGGCCACCTCGCCCTCGATGCGCACGTGTTCGTTCTGGCGCACCTGGGGCAGCGCGGCCGCCACGGCGCTGAACGCGCGCACCAGGTCGCCGGTGGCCATGGTGTCGCGCTGGTGCTCGGGCAGCCCGAGTTCGGTCACCTTGCCGGTGGCGCGGTCGGCCAGCCGTTCGATGGCGACGCGGCTGCGGTCGGCGACGGCGGTGAAGCCGCCGGCCATGCGCAGCACGTCGTCCAGCGTCTCGCCGGGCTTGAGTTCGTAGATGGCCGGCTGGTTGACGCTGCCCAGCACGGCGACCTGGGTGCCGATCGGGCCGACGAACAGGACGTCGTCCGGCTGCACCGGCTGGTCCGTGTCGCGGTTGCCCTTCAGCAGCAGGTCGTACAGGTCGAACACCGCGATCTCCTTGCCCTGGCGGCGCAGGTGGATGTCGCGGAAGCTGCCGGCTGCCGACGGGCCGCCCGCGCGCATCAGCGCGTGCAGGATCGACGACAGGCCGCTGACGTTGATCGAGCCCGGATGCTGCACGTAGCCCGCGACGTAGACGCGGATCGCGCGCACCTGGCCCAGGGACACGGACAGGCGGAAGTTGCGGAAGGTCTGGCCGACACGGCGGGTGATCTCGTCGGCGAGGTCGGCATTGCGCAGGCCGGCCACGTTGATGGTGCCCACGCGCGGCACGCTGATGCGGCCGGCGCGGTCCACCCGCAGCTGGAGGTCGGCCTCGACGGTGCCCCAGATCACCAGGTCGATCTCGTCGCCCGGACGCACGATGTAGTCGCCCGGCACGACCGGCAGCGGATCCTGCGTGGGGCCGACCTGCGCATCGTCGGTGACGAGGTTGGCGCCGAAGCGGCGGATCGCACGCGGCGCAGCCGGCGGATGGGCGGTATCGTCCTGGCCTTGCACCGGCTGCTCCACCTGCTGCATCGCGCTCGCCTGCTGCTGGACGTAGCGCTCGAATTCGCCCGGTTCGTAGGGGCGCTCGACGGGATGCGCGCTGCGGTCCTCGGGCTGGTCGCCGCGGCTGGCGCCGCTGGTATTGCGCATCGGCTGTCGCAGCTGCGTGACGCCGCCCGGCAACGCCGTGCCGTTGGCGGCGGCCGCGGCGCTGGAGCGGTTGTTGTCGTTGACGCGCTGGACGTCGGCACCTTCGTCCGACAGCAGGTCGTTGCCGGTATTGCCGTTGAACTGGGCCAGCGCGGTCGCCGGCGCGAGGGCGGTGGCCAGGGCGAGCAGCAGCATGCCGGCGCAAAGCAGGGCGGCGCGGCTCGGCGGGGTCGCCCGGGGCGCCCGGAGACGGGGGATCGGCATCGTTGGTTCGCGGTGGCGTCTTCGGCGACAGGCCGCGCGGCGGCGGGGTCGGCGGACGGACGGCCTTGTTCGAGGAGGCCGGATTCTAGCCGTTCGACCCGCGGCGGCCGGCCTCGCAGCAGGCCCCCCAGCGCTTTTCATCCGTACAAGCGATAATGGCGGTTCATGACAGAAGCTTCCCAAGCCCAGGTCCCGGCTCAAACGGACCCCGCCCCCGAGCAACAAGTACCGGCCCAGTCCCGTTTCGACACCCTGCCGCTCGACGCCAAACTGCTGCGCGCCGTCGCCGACCAG
>Ga0136846_1238273_pt1 | contig 10186 bp, 5 predicted proteins | sample HopSoiMetagenom2_FD_96841 | JGI IMG/M metagenome (GOLD analysis project Ga0136846, IMG submission 96841) | Grasslands soil microbial communities from Hopland, California, USA - 2 Assembly 2016 (version 4) | ecosystem: Environmental > Terrestrial > Soil > Grasslands | place: USA: Hopland... | reverse complement strand
TTTCGAGGCGATTTTTTTCCTCCGGCGAAGGGATTGTTCGCAGCACCGTAGGTAGATCAGAGAAGAGCACGAGATTGCCTCGACGATAGGAGAGCTTATTAAGCAGAGCGCGTGTCGGATCGGCCAATTCGGTGTTGTTGAATAGATCCTGCGCGGCGTCGTTCGACCAATGAAACGCTTGTTCTTGCGCCGCATTTTCCTCGAATTGAGCCAGGACTTCGTAAATTTGGCTGCGGGCCTTTTCCGAGAGTGACAGAACGGTTTCAGTGGCAGGGCGCAGATAAATTCCGTTGGCCACGACTTCCCAATTGGTAGTCGCCAGCAGGTTCGATTTTTCGGCTGGTGAAAGCGGCGTATTGGCCAGCAGCTCGGTCAATCTGGCGCTATTGTAGCCTTTGAAAAACCAGCGCGGTTGGTCGGATTCGTGCAGCCGCACCGAAAGGTATTCATCGGGAATTTCGATGAGAGTCCGCTGGCATTCCAGGTCACCCCATGGTCCCGGTTTGGCACGGAAAAACCCGGGCTTGGAAGCTGCCGCACCCGTGGCCTGGGCCGCGGACGATTTGTATTCGGAAAGCGTTCCCCCTTCGGCCGATCTGTGCCCCACCCAATATCCGGCGAGCGCCGCGCCGGCGATTGAGGCAATGCCTAAACCGCAGATGACAAGCACGACTCCTCGCGGAGCCTGAATTTGAACCAGCCCTTTGGCTGCGGCATCTCCATTTTCACGTTTAACTACTCGTTCCTGTTTTCCCATACTGCCCTGCTAGCGGCGTCGGCCAGTACGGGAAAATGCCGGAGCCCAATGCAAAGTATTCGCATCCTCTCTTTTACCATAACGCCTGGAATTAGCCATTGAAATCATCTGCACCCTCAACGTATTTGCACTTTTTGATTTCGCAGTCGGCGTTTCTGCGGCATGGTAGAGCATGGGTAAGCGACGAGAAGCGCGGGAGCGCGCGGTCCAGTTCCTGTTTCAGCATGACTTGAACCCGCCGGAAGATTTGCCGGCGGAGCTGGAACACTTTTGGCGTAGCCAGCGGGCCGCCGCTATTGCCGAAGACAAGGCTGATGCCAACTGGGGGCAGCCGACCGAATTGCCGCCCGTGACGACCGATGAAGCGGCCACCCGCCTGTTTGCCGACCCGCTCATCCAAGGCGCGCTGGAGCATCGCGACGAGGCGGATGACATCATCCGCAAGCATGCGAAAAATTGGGAGCTGCACCGTATCGCGGCGGTGGACCGGAATATTCTGCGCCTGGCGATTTTTGAGATGCTGCATCGGGACGACATACCGCCGATCGTCAGCATTAATGAAGCCGTGGATATTGCGAAAAAATTCTCGACGCAGGACAGCGGCAAATTCGTCAACGGGATCCTGGACAAGGTGAAGAGCGAACTAATGCGTCCGGCGAGAATCGTTAAATAATCAGCAGCATGTTTGCCGACCTCCATCTTCATACCAAATATTCGGACGGCACCTATTCGCCCGAGGAGTTGGTGGCCCAGGCAAAAAGGTTCGGCCTGGCGGCCATAGCTTTGACCGATCACGATACGGTTGAAGGTTGCGCGCCGACAGCCGCCGCGTGCAGCCCGCTCGGAATCGAATTTCTTTCCGGCACCGAACTGACCGCTGAGCAAAACGGCGAGGAAATCCACATTCTTGGTTACCTGGTGGACATCCAGAACCCGCGACTCCTGGCTGAACTGGATAAATTTCAGAATGTGCGGCAGCAACGCATCCGCGACATGGTGGCGCGGTTGAACGCGATGAATGTGCCGTTGAGTGTGGATGCTGTCTTTGCGCTGGCGAACTGCCGGGCGCCCGGGCGTCCGCATGTTGCGCGGGCCTTGGTCAAGGCCGGGCTTTGCCATAATTTGGATGAGGCGTTCGAGCGCTTCCTGAAGAAGAACCGACCCGCCTGGGTGCCGAAGTTCAAAATGTCCGCGCATGATGCCATCGAACTCATCCATGAAGCGGGTGGCGTGGCTGTGTTGGCTCACCCCGGGTTGAACCGCACAGACGATGTGATACCGGGAATGGTGGCGGCCGGTTTAGATGGCATCGAATGTTTTCACACCAAGCATTCCACCGCCGTTGCGGAACATTACCTTGAAGTGGCGGACCAATTTCATCTGCTGGTGACCGGCGGTTCCGATTGCCACGGCATGAGCAAAGGCAAGCCGCTGATCGGCAGCGTGAAGGTTCCGTATCAGCACGTGGCGATGTTGAAAGCCAAGGCGGCGAGCAGCGCGCGGGCTGCCTGATCACAAAGGCGCTGTGAACAAGGAATTTCTCTGCCCGATTACCCTGCCGAGCGGGAGGATTTCGAATTTTGGGGAATGAAAAATCTTTTTGCCAAATTCAAAGCGGGCCTCCAAAAGACCCAGACCAAGCTGACGCACGAAATCAAGCGCATCGTCAGCCGCTCGCCCAAGCTGGGGCCGCAGGATTTGGAAGAGTTGGAAGCGGCATTGATTGGGGCAGACCTGGGTATGCAGGTCACTGAGCAGATTGTGGCCGCGGTCAAACGTGGTTACGAAACTCAGGGAGGCGAGGGCGCGGATTTTTTCACGATCGCCAAACGCGAGGTGGAACAAAGCCTCACCGTGAAGGACAACGCGCTCCGACGCGCGCCCGCGGGGCCGACCGTCATCTCGATCGTCGGCGTTAATGGCACCGGCAAAACAACCACGGCAGCCAAACTCGCGCACCTGGTCCAGGGACGCGGCCACACCACCTTGCTGGCCGCCTGTGATACATTTCGCGCCGCGGCCATTGAACAAATCAAGCTTTGGGGTCAGCGCCTGAAGGTGGAGGTCATCGCCGGCGCGTACGGAGCGGATGCGGCGGCCATCGCCCACGATGCCGTTGCCGCGGCGCAGGCGCGGCAAACTGAGTTTCTCTTTGTGGATACGGCTGGGCGATTGCACACAAAACACAACCTGATGCAGGAATTGCAGAAAGTGCATCGGGTGATGGGCAAGCAATTGGCCGGCGCGCCGCACGAGATATTGCTCGTGCTCGATGCGACGACCGGGATGAACGCTCTTAATCAGGCGCGTGAATTTCACAAAGCGGTGACCTTGACCGGCCTGGTCGTGACGAAACTCGATGGCACCAGCAAAGGTGGAATGGTTGTCGCCATCCAAAAGGAGCTTGGCTTGCCGATCAAATTTGTTGGCCTCGGAGAACAGGCGGATGATTTGCAGGCGTTCGATGCGAAGCAGTTTGCCGCAGCATTGTTCGAAGCGTGAATCGCGACGACTTGCGATATATGAGGCTGGCCCTGCGGCTGGCTGAGCGGGGCTACGGAGACACTTCGCCCAATCCCATGGTTGGGGCGGTGCTGGTGCGGAAGGGCCGCATCATCGGGCAGGGCTGGCATCGGCAGGCCGGCCAACCACACGCCGAAATCGAGGCACTGAAGGACGCGGCGCGGAAGAACGAGGATCCCATTGGCGCGACAATGTACGTCACACTCGAACCTTGTTGCACGCACGGGCGGACGCCGCCATGTACCGAAGCGATCAAGGCCGCGGGAATTACTCGTGTTGTGGCAGCCGCGACCGACCCGAACCGCTTCCACCATGGGCGCGGCTTTCGAGTGCTCCAAAAGGCTGGAATCAATGTCAGCGAGGGTTTGCTCGCCGGCGAAGCCGAGGCGCTCAATCGAGCCTTTAACCATTGGATTGTCCATTGCACACCGTTCGTGACCGTCAAAGCAGCGATGACGCTGGATGGCAAAATCGCCACCCCCAACGGAGAATCGAAGTGGATTACAGGGGAAGCAGCTCGCCAAGAGGGCATGCGCCTGAGAAGCGGCGTGGATGCGGTTCTGGTCGGCATCAATACAATCTTGAATGACGATCCCAATTTGACTATTCGGCCGAAACGAAACCGCCGGCTTCGCCGAGTGGTTCTCGATTCCCTGGCGCGAACTCCAGTCAACGCTCGCGTTGTGTCTGATGACGCCGCGAAGGCTACAACCATCGTAATAAGCAAACTGGCCCCCCGAAAAAAAGTCGCGGCTCTGGAGAAACGAGTACGCGTGTTGGTTGCACCTTTGCTTTCCTCTGGTCCTCGACCTCAGTTGGACCTGCGTTGGCTTCTGAAACGTTTAGGGAAAGAGGATGTGACGAGTTTGCTCGTTGAGGGAGGCGGCGAAGTGAACGCTTCATTTTTGATGCAAGGCCTGGCGCAGCAAGTAGCCTTTTTTTACGCGCCAAAAGTCCTGGGCGGGCTGCGTTCAATTCGTGGCGTAGCTGGGGAAGGCGCCGCGGCGCTCGGTGAAGTTTTGAATTTGGGCGAGCCCGCATGGAAACAACTCGGGCAGGATTGGCTCATGACTGCGAAGGTTTGTCTATGAACGTCAGCGGAGCATGCCACCAGCGGTGAAAGGAACTCGAACGAACTCCGCGAGGCTGCACCGACTGATGGGAGTCATGGCGCTGAGCTTGAGCCTAACGTTTGGCGTGTTGGGGGCGAACACCGCTGAAGACCTGGAGCGGGGTTTTGTTCAGCCCCCGGATTCAGCGCGGCCCTGGGTTTATTGGTTTTGGGTAGACGGAAATATCACGCGGGAGGGCATTACTGCCGATTTAGAATCGATGCAGCGTGTCGGCATTGGAGGCGTACTATTGATGGATGTCTCATCCGAAGTGCCAGCGGGTCCGGTGCGTTTTTTCAGCCCGGAATGGCGCGAGCTTTTCAAACATGCAGTGGCGGAGGCCGCTCGACTGGGCATAAAAGTGAACCTCCACAATGCTGGCGGCTTCACCGGCAGCGGCGGACCGTGGATCAGGCCCGAGTTAGGCATGCAGAAAACCGTCGCGAGCAAAACCAATGTTGCGGGTCCCGCCAGATACAGTGGCCCACTGCCACGTTTGCCCGGCGCGCAACGGCTAGGCCGCGATATTGCCGTACTTGCGTTTCCGGCTCTGGTTGGTGAAGGTGGTCCTGCACCCGGCTTTTCGCCGAAGATAACTTCCAGCGGAGCCAATGCTTTGGATGGTTCGAAACTGCTGGATCACAATGCAGCGACGTTCGTCAGCTTGCCTTGGCCCAACCCGCGGCAGAGTCAGTTTCTTCAACTGGAATTTGCTGCGCCATTCACGGCCTCGATGCTCAAACTTTCGGGGACGGGTCAGGCGCAAGCTTTCAAAGGGGTATTGCAAATCTCTGACGATGGCGTGGCCTTTCGTGATGTGCGCGAGTTTACGAGCCTCCGCTCGGGCGTAGTATTGTCATTCGAGCAACTCGCGGCGCGTTTCTTTCGGATCGTTTTTTCCGCAGCTGAACCAGGCCTGAGCCATCTTGAATTTTCCGAATTGGAAATGGCTCCCTTGTATCGCATCGAACTGGCCCAACCGAAAGCCGGACTTGGATCACTGCCGCCCTTGCCGCGGATCTCACAAGTCCCGCCGGAAGGCGTTATTGCTCCTGAGAAAGTTTTAGACCTTAGTTCCCTGGTTGACCCGGAAGGACGGTTGACCTGGGAAGTGCCGCCAGGCCAATGGACTGTTCTGCGTTTTGGCTTCACGCCTACTGGGACTCAGAATCATCCCGCGCGTGCGGGAGGCGCAGGGTTGGAATGCGATAAACTCAGCCGGGAAGCGATCGACGCGCATTTCAACGGTTACCTCGCCCCTTTGCTGGCGGATGCGGGCGATGCCGTGGGCAAGTCGCTGACGAGCATTCACGTCGACAGTTGGGAACTGGGCTTTCAAAACTGGACTCCGGGTTTTCGAGAGGAGTTTCAAAGGCGGCGCGGTTACGACCCGCTTCGTTATTTGCCAGCTATGACCGGCAGGTTTGTGGGCGATGCGGAGCAGACCGAACGCTTCCTGTGGGATGTGCGGCGGACGGTAGCGGACCTGTTCGCCGATAATTATGCCGGGCACTTGGCGGAGCTCGCGCATCAGCACGGGGTGGAACTTTCTATCGAAGCCTACTGCAGCCAGGGAAAGGGACCGTTCGACAATCTTTCGTACGCCGCTGGCGCCGATGTACCGATGGCTGAGTTCTGGCGCAACGAGCAAGAGCCTGCGGATATTGATTTGGGAGGGATGCCATCGGCCGCGCACACCGTCGGCAAAGCAATCGCCGCCGCCGAGGCTTTTACCAGTTATCCGGCCAGCGCCAAATGGCAGGAACATCCCTTCGCGCTCAAGCCGCTGGCTGACGCGGCATTTTGCGCAGGCATCAACCGACTCGTCATCCATCGCTTCGCTCATCAGCCCTGGCTCGACCAAAAGCCCGGGATGACCCTCGGCCAATGGGGCTCTCATTACGAACGCACGCAAACCTGGTGGGAGCAATCCCGCGCCTGGCACCAATACCTCAGCCGCTGCCAGTTCCTGCTTCAGCAAGGTTTGTTCGCCGCCGATCTTTGCTATCTCACCCGCGAGGGAGCTTATACCGAGCCACCCAACCCCAATGAGCTTGAGCCTCCGGTGCCGAACGGATTTCGTTATGATGTCGCCTCGCCCAAAGTTGTCCTCACGCGAATGTCCGTGCGTGACGGGCGGCTGGTGCTGCCCGACGGGATGTCTTACACCGCACTCGTTTTGCCTCCCGACAACCGTCTGACGCCAGAGCTGATTCATAAAATCAAAGAGTTGGTCGAGGCGGGTGCTACTGTCGTTGGGCCTCGGCCTGCAAAATCTCCCAGCCTGGATGATTACCCGCGCTGCGATATCGAGGTCCAGAAAATCGCCAACGAGCTTTGGGGCGCGTGCGATGGCAAGGCGATAACCGAGCAACGAACTGGAAAGGGCACGCTGTTCTGGGGAAAACCACTCGCGCAGGTTCTCGCCGGATTGGGGGTTGTGCCGGATTTCGAGCAGCTTGCTCCAACGCCGGGCCATCCCTTGCGGTACATTCACCGGCGCGTTGCGAACACGGATATTTACTTCATTGCCAATTCCAGCCAGCAAAGCATTAAAGCCGATTGTCTCTTTCGGGTTACGAACAAGCTGCCGGAGATTTGGCATCCCGATACGGGGGAATTGGAGCGCCCGGCTATTTGGCGTCCCCAGCCGATGCGTACCCTGGTGCCTCTGCAATTCGATCCTGGTGGTTCCCTCTTTGTGGTCTTTCGTGAAACCTCGATCGCAGCTGATCCGCTCGTCGGTTTAACTCGCGATAATAAGACCGACGGTGAGGCGCACGTCACCGTGGATCCGGACGGCAAACTACAATTGCTTTCGATGGTGCCCGGCTCTTTTCGGGCACGGACCGCCGCTGGCAAAGAGTACACGACCCAGATCAACCCTTTGCCGGAGCGCATAAAATTGGATACAGATTGGCAACTCAGTTTTCCCGCGCATTTGGGTGCTCCCGAGCACCTGACGCTTGCTCGTTTAATGTCATGGTCTGAGCATCCCGATAAAGGCGTGAAATATTTTTCCGGGACTGCCACTTACTTCCGCGAGTTTCAAATCCCGGCGCAATCGTTGTCCACCGCCAGGCGAGTTATTCTCGACCTGGGCAAAGTTCAAGTCATTGCCCAGCCCATCTTCAATGGCCATGATTTTGGCACTCTTTGGAAACCACCTTTCCTGGTTGATATTACTGACGCGGTGAAGCAAGGCCGCAACACGGTTGAGGTCCGGGTCGTGAATCTGTGGCCGAACCGGCTTATCGGCGACGAACAGCTTCCGGATGATTACGTTTGGCTTCCTGGATCGGGCTCCGCTCAGGGCGTTGGGCTCGCGGAGTGGCCACAGTGGTTGCGCCAAGCCAAGCCTCGCCCGAGCGGGCGGTTGACATTCACAACATGGAAACATTGGACAAAGGACTCTCGCCTGCTTGAATCCGGTTTGCTGGGACCGGTCACTTTGCAATTTCCGGAACGCGTCGAATTGCGGTAATTAGTGAAACTTGCCTGTGGGGGGGGGCGGCAATGGTACCGCTTCGAACAAAGGTTGGTTGGCCACCATCGATCACCTTCGCAGCCGAGGGCGAGAGCTTCAGGAGGGAGCTATTATTTCCGGCGGTTTCGAGAGTCGGGTTTGACCTTATTGCCGAACGCTCGAGTTTCGGAAACCTTCTGCCCATCCATGGTAGCATTGCGCAAACGGTATTGGCCGGACGCAGCATACGCGAAACTGCACCCGAGGCGTTTTCTCATAATGATCCCATGGCTGGTCTTGGGGGGTGCGGTTTGGGCGCGGGAGAGGACCCTTCTGGTAACTAGTCCTTATGATGGCGGCCCTGGATCTTTGCGGGAACAAATCTCAGTTGCGAGGGCCGGTGACACGATATCATTTGCTACCTTTGGGACGGTTTTACTAACGAATGGGCCACTGCCGATTGCCAAAAAGCTTAGGATTGAAGGGCCGGGAGCGACGAAGCTGTCGCTGAGCGCGGGCGGGCGCGGCAGAGTTTTGGACATCTTTTCCAACGCTTCAGTTAGTCTCCACGGTCTGACCATTTGCGATGGGCGCGCTCCTGATGGAGCCACAGGCTCTTCGAATAATCCAAGCGCGGGCGATGGAGGCAACGGTGGGGGCATTCACAATGCTGGTTCGCTGACGATCGCCGAGTGCGTCATCAGCAATTGCACCGGCGGGAACGGTGGCGCAGGCTACGTCACACAGAGTTTGAGCCTTTCCGACGCAACTAATTGGTTCGGCGGCGTGGGAGGCAACGGCGGGGGAATCTATAACACAGGCAAACTTTCGATTCTTGGCTCCAGGTTTATTTCCAATTCGGGTGGGGGTGCGGGCGCTGCCGGCGGCGCTGGCGGTTTCGGCGCGCCAGGAAGCTCAGGCGGGAGCGGGGGTGCCGTTTTCAATGCGGGCGCGTTACTGTTATTCGGTTGCGTTTTTGAGCACAACGTGGCGGGTGGCGGCGGTGCTGGCTACAGTTTGGTGTTTGGACAATTCGACGGCGGCCAACCTGGCGGTGCAGGCGGCGACGGTGGGGCTATTTGTGATGCCAGCCAGGTGAGGACCTTCATCTCTGAGTGCAAATTCGATTATAACGCGAGCGGTGCAGGAGGAAGCGGGAGTACCAGAGCATCACCCTTCTCTGCCCCATCAATTGGAGGTCCTGGCGGACGCGGCGGAGGAGGAGGCGCGCTAAACGCCAAGTCCCAAGTTTGGGTCAACGACTGCACATTTTTATGCAATCAAACCGGTCCAGGTGGGCCGGGCGGCTCCGGCAGCACTGCCGGTGGCGCCGGAGGTTCAGGAGGACCAGGTGGCGCGATTTGGGGCGTGGCGGAGTTGAATTTAACACATTCTGCCTGCGTTTCGAACCTGGCAGGCTGCGGTGGCGATGGCGGAATCACCTCTTCAGGAGCCGCTGGTTCGGGTGGAACTGGTGGCGTGGGAGGGGCCGTTGCTGCAGCGGGGCCGCTGCAGCTAAGCGGTTGTGATTTCAGCCGCAACTTCGCTGGTCCTGGTGGAAAAGGCGGGAGTGTGCCAACAACACGAGCCTATTCTTTCAGTCCAGGTAACGGAGGATTTGGCGGCTGTGGCGGCGCGCTTTACTGCCAGGCAGAGTTGTTGGCGACCAACTGTACGGTGAGGGGCAATCAAGCTGGAGAGGCCGGAGGCCCTGGCTTCGCGGTCTTTAACGGGTTCGTGAGTAGTCAACCCAGTTCCACCGGCTCGGGGGGAGGCCAGGGCGGCGCCATTTATAGCATCGGGGCGCTGATCATGGAGGCTTGCACCATTTCCGGGAATAGAGGCGGTAATGGCGGCTCGGCAGATCCCAGCCAACTTAATGCTCAGGCCAGATTCATATATTATTCTCGCTTAGGCCAAACAGGTGGAGCGGGCGGAAGCGGCGGCGTGCATATTGAGTATGATTGCAGCATGACGCTCTGCACTATTTGTGACAATCAGGGTGGCAGAGGCGGCTCCGGTGGCGCAAGCTGGGGTGGCTTTATGAACAATGATCCTCCGTTCGGGGGAATTGGTGGGGCAGGTGGGGCAGGTGGGGCAGGCGCGATCTGCAGTTTGTTTAGTAACGCCGTCGAGCTCGTTGCATGCACCATTAGCGGCAACAGCGGCGGGCCTGGAGGAGCGGGTGGCAGTGGGCAAATGGGTCACAATGGGAAAAAACTTGATGGCGAAGGAGGTGCGGGAGGCCCCGGTGGAATTGAAAGCTCATGCTCCTATCGATCAGGCAAGCTGCTCAATACTATCGTGGCATCTAACACCGGCGGCTCA
>Ga0136846_1226209_pt1 | contig 10188 bp, 12 predicted proteins | sample HopSoiMetagenom2_FD_96841 | JGI IMG/M metagenome (GOLD analysis project Ga0136846, IMG submission 96841) | Grasslands soil microbial communities from Hopland, California, USA - 2 Assembly 2016 (version 4) | ecosystem: Environmental > Terrestrial > Soil > Grasslands | place: USA: Hopland... | reverse complement strand
CGCGGACCAGTTCCAGGCATTCGTGGGCGGCCAGAGCATCGACCTCACACGACGCGAGTTCGAGCTCCTGCATCTGCTCGCCAAGGCGCGCGGTCGCGTGCTCGAGCGCGACGAGATATACCAGCACGTGTGGGGCTACGCCATGGTGCACGGCGACCGCTCCGTGGATGTCTTCGTCCGCAAGGTCCGTCAGAAGATCGAGCGCTTCTCGCCGGACTGGACCTACATCCACACACACTTCGGCATCGGTTACCGGTTTGAGCCGGAGGCGCCAGACGATGACGCCGCCGAGCCCGCGCCCGAGGGAATTCCTTCCAGCGCATGAGCATGCTCCGCCCATCCTCGAACGGCAGCGGCCTTCTGGCTCTGTTCGAGGAGTCGGGCCGTAATGTCGAGCGCACTGGCTCGCTACTGCGCGACCTGCTGGACGACTTCCCGGAGCACTCCTCACTCGCCCGCGACATCCTGATCTGCGAGCAGGAGGGCGACCGCATCACCCACGACATCATCCACGAGATGACCGTCAACGGCTCGAAGCTCGACCAGCGCGACGCGTACGAGCTGGCGCGGGCGTTGGATGACGTCGTGGACTACGCGGAGGAGACCGCCGACTCGCTCGAGCTCTATGGCGTGGAGGCTCCGATGGAGCAGGCTCAGGAGCTCGCGGCGGTGCTGGCGGACGCGTCACTGTCAGTTGCCGAGGCGCTCGCCCACCTGCGCGCGGACGAGGACGTCTCAAGCCAGCTGATCGAGATCCACCGGCTCGAGAACGAGGGCGACCGCATCTCACGCGAGGCGATCGCCTCTCTGTTCAAGAGCGGCACGGACCCGATGGTGGTGATCCGCTGGAAGGACATCTTCGAGTCCCTGGAGCAGGCGATCGATAGCTGCGAGACCGTTGCGCACGTCATCGAAGGCATGCGGCTGAAGAGCCGCTAGTCCGCGGTGCGGCAGTAGCTCGCCGCGTTTACAGCAGCAATAACGGGTCAGTCCCGACGTGGCAGACGGTGAACCCGGATACCGGGTTCGAAATCTGCCAGTAGGCCCAAACGGTCGACGTGGCCGCCCTTTATTGCTGCAGTTCAAGCGGCCGGGGTAATCAGCGGAGCCCCGCGCTCCAGCAGCGCGCGCGGCGCCGAGTCCGTGAGGATCCGCGCCCGCGCCCGGGTCAAAGCCCACGAAGCCTTCTCCAGACCGACTCCCAAGGCAGGTCCGCGCCACCCCGGATGCGCATCCGAGGCCAGGCAGGTGACCACGCCCGAGCCGACGAGCCACAGCGCATGTCGCTCCGCCTCCGCCCCGTACCCGCCCGCCAAAGACCAGGCGTTCACCTGAAGCAGCGAGCCGGCCGCGAGCTCGCGCCGAAGCACCGCCGCGTTGTCGGCCATCACGACCGCGCTCCGCTCCGGGTGCGCCAGCACGACGGCGAAGCCGCGGTCGCGCAACTCGTCCGCGGCCACGTGAAGCTCTTCGCCGAGCCCCTCGAACGGCGCCTCGAGCAAGATCCAGCTCGAGCCCGGGGGCCCGACGGCGATGGTGTGGAGATCGCTCTGGCCGAGGCGGCCCACCATCTCGTGACTGAGCTCGCCGGCGCAGCGCACGTCGACGTCGATCTCCTCGAGCCGCAGCCGCGCCCGCACCTCGGCCACGCGGTCGGGGAGGTCGCTCACGTCGGTGACGAACTCGCTGCGCACATGGGGCGTCGCCACGATCACGCCGGTGCCGTCGGCCTCGGCCAAGCGCGCCAGCTCCACGGTCTCCTCGAGGTTGGCGGCGCCGTCGTCGACGCCGGGGAGGAGGTGGAAGTGGATGTCGGCGCGTCGTCCACTCATCGCACCTTCAGGTTCTCGGAGCGCCGCCCGTATCCCGTGAAAGACCGGTGACCCACTCGTGAAGGCGCCGGTAACAGGTGCTTCACGAGCGTTTCACCGCAGTCGGGCACTATGTGCCTAACTTGCCTGGAGATGGAGCTCCGACGATCCACCCTCAAGCGCGTGGCGACCGCGATGGGAGTCGGCGAGACCCGCCGCTGCCTGACGTGCGGCGGCAGCGTGAAAGTGGGCGAGCCGCACATCAGGCTCAGGGGCGCCGTCTTCCACCTAGCCTGCGCGCGCTACCAGCGCCGGGCCGCCTGACCTCCCCTTCCTCGGGTTACAGTGGGCGGCGCAGATGATCTGGCTGCTGCGACACGCGGAGGCCGAGGCCGGCACGCCCGACGAGGCGAGACGGCTCACGTTCAAGGGCGAGGAGCAGTCTCGAGCGGCTGGCGCGGCGCTCAAGGCGCTCGGCGTGAAGCTCGACGTCTGCTTGTCGAGCTCGCGCGTGCGTGCCGAGCAGACGGCCCGCCTGGCATGCGAGCCGCTCGGCGTGGAAGTGGTGATCGACGAGCGCCTGTCCGGCGGCCCCTTCGACGCGCACGAGCTCGCTGCGGGGTTGTCGAACGTGATGCTCGTGGGCCACGATCCGGACTTCTCGACCGCCGTGCACGACCTCACGGGCGCCCAGGTGAGGATGAAGAAGGGCGGCCTCGCGGCGATCGAGAAAGGCGAGCTCAAGGTTCTGCTGCGTCCTCGCGAGCTCGTCGCGATCGCGGGCTGAGCGCCGGCGCCGTGGCCTACGCCTGCATCGACATCGGCAGCAACACCACCCGGCTGCTCGTGGCCGAGCCATCCGAGGGCCGGCTGCGCGAGCTGATGACCCAGCGCGCCTTCACCAGCCTCGGCAAGGCAACGAGCAAGGGCCGCATCCCGGAGGACAAGATCGAGGAGACGGCCGAGGTGGTGGCCACCCAGGCCCGGCTCGCGCGCGAGCTGGGCGCGGACGAGATTGCCGTGGTGGCCACCGCCGCGGTGCGCTCGGCGAAGAATCGCGACGAGTTCGGCGCGGCGATCGAGGCCGAGTCGGGCCTGACGGTGCGAGTGCTCTCCGGCCACGAGGAGGCCCGGCTCGCGTTCCTCGGCGCCACGCGCACCTTCTCCGGACCGCTCGACGGCTCGATCGCCGTGGTGGACGTGGGCGGCGGCTCCACCGAGCTCGTTATTGGCACGCTCGCGCAGGGCGCGACCTGGGAGGAGTCGTTCCGGATCGGCTCTGGCTTTCTTGCCGACTCGTATCTGCACTCCGATCCGCCTGGCGTGTCGGAGCTCGAGGCCGTGCGCCTGCACGTGTCGGGCACGTTCGAGGGGCTGAACGTGCCGCCCGCGCTGCACGCCGTGGCCACCGGCGGCAGTGCCAACGCGCTGCGCCGGCTGGTCGGTGCCGAGCTGGTGTACGAGACCCTCGAGCGCGCGATCCGCATCCTCGCGTCCACGCCGATCGCGCAGGTGGGCAAGCGCTTCGAGCTCGATCCCGAGCGCGTCCGCGTCCTGCCGGCCGGCGTCCTCATCTTCGAGGAGCTGTCGCAGACGCTCGGCCTGCCCTTGTCCGTCGGTAAGGGCGGCGTGCGCGAGGGCGTGATCCTCGACCTGCTCAGCCCCGACATGGCGCTCACCAGCTGATGGCACGCGCGCGCAAGATCCCGGGTCTCGACGACAGCGCGAGCTTCGGCCAGGCGGCGGCGACGGCCGTGCAGGTGAGGTCGGAGGAGGTCTTCTGGTTCGCCGACGGCGTGCTCGACACGAGCAATCCGGAGCGGGTGCACGACATGCGCGTGGCCACTCGCCGGCTGCGCGCCGCGCTCGAGATCTTCGCCGACTGCTTTCCGAAGTCGGAGCACCGCGCGCTCCTGCGCGAGGTCAAGCTGCTGGCCGATGCCCTCGGCGAGCGCCGCGATCCCGACGTCCAGATCGACGCGCTCGAGAAGCTCCGGGAAGAGCTCGGTCAGGGCGAGCGCACCGGCGTAAACGGACTCGTGGCGGAGATACGCGCCCGCCAGACCGATGGCAACGAGCACGTCCAGGAGGCGCTCGAGCGGATCACGGAAGCACGCCTCGAGGAGCGCCTGGCGGCACTGGCCGAGAAGGCTGGCGCGTCGTGAAGGCGCGGAGGGTCAAGGGCCTCGAGCCTTCCGGGTCGCTGGTGGACAACGCGCGTCGCATCGTGGCCACGCGCGTGGACGAGCTCTACTCGTTCGATCCCAACGGCAACCCGAAGGAACTCCACGACATGCGCATCGCCGCGAAGCGGCTGCGCTACGTGCTCGAGCTCACAGCTCCGGCGCTGGGCGATGCCGCCGCGAAGGGCGCCAGCGAGGCGAAGCAGATCCAGACGCTGCTGGGCGAGCTTCACGATTGCGACGAGATGCTCGCTCTGATCGCCGCGCACACCGAGAGGCTCCGGGGCGCGGACGCCGAGGCCGCCCTGGCGCTCGCCCCGCGCGGCGCCACCGACCTCCCGGCCAGTACCGCGCGCTCGCTGCCCAACCGCCTGCACTACCGAGGCCTCGAGTCGCTCTCGGCCTACTTTCGCGCTCGGCGAGAGCTTCTCCACCGGCGCTTCATCCGCAAGTGGGAGCGGCTCGAGCGCGCGGGCTTCCGCGAGGGGCTCCTTGAGGTGCTGTAGCTAGGCTGGGGTTAGGATGACGCTCCACGGCAGCCAGAGGAGGGACCTCGTCGAGTCGATGGAACAGGCTGCTGACACCACGGAGTGGCTGGACGCCGCGACTAGCGAGCTGCAGATTCGCTATGCGAATCGCGAGCTGTCGTGGCTCGACTTCAACGAGCGCGTGCTCGAGCTCGCCGAGGACCCGAGCGTCCCGCTGCTGGAGCGGGTGAAGTTCCTCGCGATCTACACGACCGGACTCGACGAGTTCTTCATGATCCGCGTGGCCGGCCTCCACGACCAGGTGGACGCCGGCGTGGATGCCCGCGGCAAGGACGGGCTCAGCCCGCGTCAGACGATCGACGCGATCGCGGCGCGCGTGCGCGACCTCGAGGCCCGGCGCACGCGTGGGTTCGAGCACGACATCCTGCCGGCGCTCGACGAGGGCGGCATCCACATCCGCGACTGCGAGCGCTGCGGCGAGGACGAGCTGGCCGAGCTCGACCGGATCTTCCGCGAGGAGATCTTCCCAGTGCTCACGCCGCTCGCCGTCGGCCCCGGCCGCCCCTTCCCGTACATCTCGAACCTGTCGTTGAGCCTCGCGGTGTGGCTGCGCGACCCTGTTACCGCCGTCGAGACCTTCGCCCGCGTGAAGGTCCCGAAGGAAGTGCTGCCGCGCTTCATCCCGGTCGGGCACTCGACGTTCGTGCCGCTCGAGAACCTGATCGCCCGCCACCTGGGCGACCTCTTCCCCGGCATGGAGATCCTGCGCCACAGCATGTTCCGGGTGGCGCGCGACGCGGACTTCACCGTCTCCGATGAGGCCGACGACCTGCTGCGCGCCGTCGAGGACGAGCTGCGTCGCCGCCGCTTCGGCGAGGTGGTGCGCCTAGAGCTGGGGGCCGACATGGATCCCGAGCTGCGCGAACGCCTGATCGGCTGGCTCGACGTGGAGGAGCGCCAGGTGTACGACCTCGGCGGCCTGCTCGACATGAGCGACCTCTGGCAGATACACGGGCTCGACGCGTTCGGTGAGCTGCGCGACCCGCCCTGGGTGCCGATGCCGCATCCCGCGCTCGTGGACGAAGAGTCCGAGCAGGGCGACATCTTCGCCGCGATCCGGGCGGGCGACTTCCTCGTGCACCACCCGTACCAGTCGTTCGCCGGTACGGTGGAGCGCTTCGCAGCACAGGCCGTGACCGATCCGGACGTGCTGGCGATCAAGCTCACCGTGTACCGCACGTCGGACGACTCGAGCCTGGTGCCGGCGCTGATCGAGGCGGCGGAGCGCGGCAAGCAGGCGGTGTGCCTGGTTGAGCTCAAGGCGCGCTTCGACGAGCGCCGCAACATCGGCTGGGCGCGCGCGCTGGAGGAGGCGGGCGCGCACGTGGTGCACGGGCTGCCGGGGCTGAAGACGCACGCGAAGGCGCTGCTGGTGGTTCGCCGCGAGGCGAGCGGCGTGCGTCACTACGTGCACGTCGGCACCGGCAACTATCACGGCGTGACGGCGCGCATCTACGAGGACTTCGGCCTCTTCACGATGGAGCCGGCGATCACCGCCGACGTGGCCGACCTGTTCAATTCGCTCACCGGCTACGCACGCCCGCGCCACCACCGCAAGGTGCTCGTGGCGCCCGGCACGATGCGCGAGCAGCTGCTGGCGCAGATCGTGGCCACGGCCGACGCTGCCCGAGCGGGCCAGGACTCGCGCATCGTGATGAAGATGAATTCATTGGTGGATCGCCCGTGCATCGACGCGCTCTACGCCGCGGCCGCGGCAGGTGTGCGAGTGGATCTGATCGTGCGGGGTATCTGCTGCCTCGTGCCCGATCACGAGAACATCCGGGTGGTGTCGGTAGTGGGGCGCTTCCTCGAGCACTCGCGGGTATATGCGTTCCGCCGCGACGGCGAGCGGCGCTATTTCATGGGCTCAGCCGACCTGATGCCGCGCAACCTCGACAACCGCGTGGAGCTTCTCGTGCCCGTGGAGAACGAGGCGCTGCGCCGAGAGCTGGACGATACGCTGGAGCGCTCCCTCGCCGACGACACCAACGCATGGGAGCTGGGTAGCGACGGACGCTGGTCCCGGCGCCAGGGCCGCACCCGCTCGGTCCAGGAGGAACTGATGGAGCGGGCGACGAATGCAGTCGTTGCCAAAGAAGCCGAACCCTCCTGATGCATCACCCCATCTCGTACTTCCAGGGCATCGTGCTCGGGCTGATCCAAGGCGTGGCCGAGCCATTCCCGATCTCGAGCCTGGGCCACGCCGTGATCTTCCCGAAGCTCTTCGGCTGGAACATCCACCAGAACGACAAGTTCTTCCTCACCTTCCTGGTGGCCACGCACTTCGCCACGGCGATCGTCCTCTTCTGCATCTTCTGGCAGGACTGGAAGCGGATCCTGAGCGGCCTCGGCCGCTCGATCGCACAACGTGAGATCCGGGACACGAACGAGCGGCTCGCGTGGCTGCTCGTCGTAGGAACGATCCCGGCGGGCATCCTCGGGCTGCTGTTCGAGCACGCCTTGCGGAAGGCCTTCGCGTCGCCGGCTTTGGCGGCGGCGTTCCTCACCGTCAACGGCGTTCTGCTGCTGGCATTCGAGCGCCTGCGCAAGCGCGCCCCGCGCCCAGGCGACTACCTCGGCGACACCGACGCTCGCCTCTCCCACCTGAGCTGGCGCCAGGCCGTGGCGGTCGGCACCTCGCAGGCGGCGGCACTCATACCGGGTATCTCCCGCTCGGGCATCACGATGGGCGGCGGCTTGCTCGTCGGACTCTCGAACGAGGACGCCGCGCGGTACTCGTTCCTCCTCGCCACCCCGATCATCGGCGCCGCGGCCGTGCTCAAGCTGCCCGATCTGTTCGGCGCCGACGGCAAGGGCGTGCGCGGCCCGGCGTTCGTGGGAGCCGTGTGTGCGGCCCCCACGACCTACCTGGCAGTGAAGTTCCTGCTGCGCTTCTTCGAGACCAACAGGCTCACGCCGTTCGGGATCTACTGCATCGCCGCCGGGCTGATTTGCACCGTGATCTTCGCGGTGACCTAAGAGATCAGCCGGCCGACCGCCACGGCGCTCAGCATCAGCAGCGCGATCGAGGCCACGAGCGCGAAGCTCACCATCCAGGTGTGGCGCGCAGGGCGGCGCTCGAACACGTCATCGAGGGCGATCAAGCCGATCAAACCGATCAGCGATCCGGCGACAGGCCACATGGTCCGCCGAACCTACGGCGACCGGGGGCGCCTCGTGTTGCCCGTCTGTGAACGCGCTCAGTCGACAGGGCGCGGCGCGCCGTGGCGGCGGCGCAGCGGGCGTGTGTGCGCCGGCGAGCGCGGTCCAGCGAGCTGAGTGGACGGCGCCAGTCCAGGTCCGTCCAGATCGAGTGGCTCGCGTGCGTTGTCCGCGGTGAGGACGTGGAAGGGCCTGATCACGGCGGTCTCGAGCGAGGGTGCGCTCAGGTCGACGATCACGTCCACCACCGTGTGATCGCTCTCGGCCTGCTGCAGCCAACGCAGTGCGGCCTCGAGATTGGGGAAGGCGCGCGCGAGCGGGCGATAGTCGGCGGCGAGCCGCGCGATCGCCACGAAGCGGGTGGACGGATCGAGGTCCGGCACCGTTACGCCGTGCGCGAGGAGCTGCGCCAGGATGCGCTCACGCGTCGTCCAGCCGGACGACTGCAACTCTGTCGTTGACGAATGCGAGTGGAGAGGCATTGCGAGCATTGGCATCTTTCCAAGCGAACCCGCATCGTGGGCTGAAAAGTTCGCAAAAAGAGCGCAGTTTGCGGGGTTTCTTAACTCGGACCGACGCGCGGAAGCGCCGCAGCGCGCGGACACGTTCACAAAATCTTCTCCGGCGCGTTACCAGTCCTTCACCGCTGAAGAGGGCGCGTGACCTTACCTTCGCCGCGGTGATGGAGAGCGCGTTGCAGCCGATCGATCCTGGGCCAGTGATCACGATCGGCGGCCTCGAGATCCGCCCGGCGGAGCTCCAGGCGTTCGTCCACGGTGCGCGCGTGAACTTCACGGTGCGCGAGTTCGAGACCTTCTACGCGCTGGCCGAGCGCTGCGACCGCGTGGTCTCGCGAGCCGAGCTCTACGCCGCCGTGTGGGGCGGCGAGATGCCGCACCGCGACCGCTCGGTCGACGTCTTCGTCCGGAAGGTCAGGCGCAAGCTCTCCGCGGTCTCCCCGGGCTGGACCTACATCCACACGCACTTCGGCATCGGGTACAGGTTCTCGCCGGAGCGGGCTGTTAGGTAGTCGCCTCGCGCGGCCGCGCTGGGTTCTCCGCGTTTACAGCAGCAATAAGGGGTTTGGACCCATGTGGCAGACAATCGGCTCGGATACCGAGCCCAAAATCTGCCACGTCACTGGAATCGCAACCTGGCAGATTCTGCCCGCGGTTTCCGCGGGTATTTCCTGCCACGTCCGAACCCGACCGCTTATCGCTGCCGTTAAGGCGCCCCGTGCAACCGGTAGCGCTCAGCCCCCACCACTGGCCGGCGCGTTGTAGACCGTCTTGTCGAACACCGGCAGCGCCGGGTCCGCCGCGTAGCCCAGGTGGTCGAGCGAAAACAGGTCCTCGATGCTGTGGAGCAGGGAGTAGTGGTTGTAGTAGTCGAGGGAGTCCTGGCTGCCGGCCTTCACGAAGCTCGAGATCAGCAGTAGGCCGACGTGGCCGCCGCCGCCCGTGGGGGTCGTGCTGCCGTCGGTCACCGGCGGCGTGGTGGTGCCGGTCGGCCCGGTCGTGCCGGTCGGCGCCGTCGTGCCTGTCGGGGCCGTTGTGCCTGTCGGCGCTGTCGTGCCCGCGGGCCCCGTGGTCCCACTAGGCGCCGCCGGCAGGTTCGGGTACTGAGTCGGCGTGTCGCAGCAGGCGCTCGGGTCGGCGTTCGGGCCCGTCTGCGGTGCCTCGTCGAACGTGATGGCGATCATCCCGCCGTCCTTGTAAGCGGCCGACTTCTGGATCTCGGGCACCACCGTGTGGAGCCACGCGTCCGCCGCCGGCAGGCCCGCGGGCGCGCCCGGCGCACACGGATCCTCCGAGCCGTCGTGGCATCGGTTCGGGACGATGTAGGCGAGCGCCGGCGCCTTCGCTCCCTTCTTCAGGTCAGGCGCGAGCTGGTCGAGCCCGACGTCGCCCGTGTTGCACGCCGTGCCATCGGTCAAAGAGTGGAAGTAGACGAACGGATTGCGCCAGGTCACGTAGGCATCACCGGGGCGCGGCGCCTGCTCGGTGTCGGCCGCGCCAACGGCCGGGTGGCGGCAGGCCTTCGCCTCGCCCGGCTGGCCGTTGCCCACGTCCTCCACGTACGCCTTCCATTCCTTCCCGGCGCCGTTGAGCTGATCGGCGAGCGTCAGCGCCTGCGCGGGATAGAGGCAGCCGTTGCCCAGCACCTGGCCGTCGTTGTTCGGGTTGTTCGGGTCTGCCGCGATCGTGCCCGGCGCGATGTCCGTGAACTGCTGGCAGTTCGTGGCGGTCTGGGGAGTCGGTCCCTCGCCGCTGATCAGCCCGATCTGATTCGCCAGCGAGCCGCCCGCCACCGCGTAGTAGTTCGTGAGCAGCTCGCCCTGCTTCACGAGCGTCTTGGCCAGGTAGGGGGCCTGGGAGCTTGCGCCGAACGCCTGCTCGTAGCCCTGGTCTGACAGGACGATCAGAAGCACGTGCTTGACCGGCGGGAGAGTCGGACCGGCCGGTGGTGGCGGCGCGGTGCTGT
>Ga0136846_1207912_pt1 | contig 10188 bp, 12 predicted proteins | sample HopSoiMetagenom2_FD_96841 | JGI IMG/M metagenome (GOLD analysis project Ga0136846, IMG submission 96841) | Grasslands soil microbial communities from Hopland, California, USA - 2 Assembly 2016 (version 4) | ecosystem: Environmental > Terrestrial > Soil > Grasslands | place: USA: Hopland... | reverse complement strand
TCTCGTCTGCTGCGAGGGGGTGGGAGACCACCATCATGGAGGCGGCGAAATCCCTATTCTGGATTCTCGCAACGATCGAGATCGGCATTGCGGCCGTCTGGCTGGCGATCCAATCAGCCTCGCTGGACAGCTGGTTCGCCGAACTGGTGCGGCGGATTATGTTCATTGGGTTCTTCGCATTCGTTCTGACCCAAGGTCCGACCTTTGCGCGAGCGGTGGTTGACAGTCTTTTCCAGATTGGCGCCGGCGCTGGTTCAGCGTCGCCCGCGGAAGTGTTCGATGCAGGCATCCGCGTCGCCTCGCAGATGTCGGAGCAGGCACAGTTCGGGGTGTTCGAAGACAATGCGCTTGCGATCGCGGCGGTGCTGGCGATGGGCATCGTCGTTATCTGCTTCTCGCTTGTCGCAGCGATCTTCGTGTCGGTCATGGTCGAGATGTATGTCGGCCTGCTCGCCGGCATGATCATGCTCGGGCTGGGTGGTTCGTCCTTCACGAAAGACTTTGCTGTTCGATACCTCGTCTATGCCTTCGGCGTCGGCATGAAGCTGATGGCCTTGGTGATGATCGCCAAGATCGGATCGAACGTCCTGCTTGGCCTTGCGCAAGCTCCGACTGCCTCATCGGACCAGTTCGTTACGACCTTGGCGATCGCCGGTATTTCCGTCGTAGTCTTCATCATCGCCATGTATGTCCCGAACATCATCCAGGGCGTTGTCCAGGGCGCATCGGTGTCCGGAGGAATGGAAGCGATCCGCCACGGCGGGCAGGCGGCGTCTTTCGCCGCAGGCGCTGGCTTCCTCGCCGCCGGCGCCGCCGGCGCAGGCTTTGCGGCCGCGCAAGCCGCACGAGCTGCTGGTTCATCCGTTGCAGGTGCCGCTCTTCGCGGCATGGGCGCGAGCTTCAGTTCCGGCGCGCAAGCAGCCGGATCAGCCGCGAAGGAAAAGGCAATCGGCTCTCCGGGCGCTTATGCCGGGTCCATTCTCGGACTGGCCAATGCGAAGCTCGATGAACAGCGCGGCGGTCATAGCGGACCGAAGCCTCCTCCCGAACGCAACGACAAACCGTAATCGAGACAAGGGAAGAATAAATGGCAGCGAACCGCGCCCCGGAAAACCCATACCTTGCCGCCCGCCAGGAATGGAGCGAACGCTATGGTTCCTATGTGAAGGCAGCCGCCGCATGGCGGATTGTTGGTGTCCTCGGTCTGGTAATGGCCGTCATCGGCTTCAGCTACGCGATGTATCTCAGCACGCAAGTGAGGCTCGTGCCTTACATCGTCGAGGTCGACAAGCTCGGAACTGCGGTCACCGCAGGCTTCCCCGAGCAGATCGAGTATGCCGATGTCCGCGTGGTGCGCGCCACACTCGGCAACTTCGTCACGAGCTTTCGCTCGATCACGCCGGATGCAGTGGTGCAGAAACAATATATCGACCGCACCTACGCTCTTCTTCGCACCTCCGATTCGTCGACGGAGAAGGTCAACGCCTGGTTCCGAGGCAATTCTCCGTTCGAGAAGGCAAAGTCCTCGACCGTTGCCATCGAGGTCAACAACATCGTGGCGCTCTCGAACCAGACCTATCAGATCGACTGGACGGAATACGAGCGGGACCGCAAGGGCAAGGAAACCGGCACGCGGCGGTTCCGCGGGATCGCAACGGTGACGCTCACCGCGCCACAGGATGAGGCGACGATCCGCCTCAATCCGATCGGCCTCTACGTCCGGGATTTCGACTGGACGGCACAGCTTTAAGGGTAGGGATTCTTTCAATGAAAAAAACGGGATTGATCGCGGCCGCCGGCTGCATGGCCGGACTCTTGCTTGCGGCGGGCGCGCAGGCGCAAAGTATGACGAGCAACGAGGTGAAAGGAACAAATCTTTCCAAAAAGTGGCGCGGCACGCCGGGATTGGTGACGACGGGACCGGACGGAAAGGTGATCTTCCTGTTCGGCGAAACGCAACCTTCCGTCGTCTGCTCGCCGCTGCAGGTCTGCGACATCGAACTTCAGGGTGGCGAGATCGTTCGCGATGTTATGGTCGGCGACACCGTGCGCTGGAAGGTAGAGCCGGCCACTTCGGGGGCCACAGGCGGACAGGCGATCCATCTCATCGTCAAACCGTCGGAGCCAGGCCTTCTCACCTCAATGGTCGTGACGACATCGCGGCGCACCTATCACATCCAGCTCAAGTCCCATCCGAGCCAATACATGGCGCGCGTTGGTTTCGAATATCCGGAAGACGTGTCCACCAAGCTCGCCGACATCAACACCCGTCTCGAAACGGGCGGCATTCCGGGCACCGCGCCGGACAAGCTGAACTTCTCCTATTCAATCAGCGGCGGTGCTTCGTGGAAACCGAAGCGGGTCTATTCGGACGGGGCGAAGACCTACATCCAGTTCCCGAAGTCGATCTCCGGCCAGGATGCGCCTGTGCTTTTCGTCGTCTCCGGCGGTCAAAATCGCATCGTCAACTATCGCATGAAGAACGACATGATGACCGTCGACTATGCGATCGACAAGGCGATCCTCGTTTCCGGTGTCGGTTGGCGGCAGCAGAAGATCACCATCCGGCGGGGAGGCTGAACCATGCGCAAGCTTCTCACATATTTCGTCGTCGGCGCGCTGCTCTCCGGTTGCCAAACGGCGGACGACGCACTGACCACCAGTTCCACACCTGTGGCCGTCACCGGACCGGCTGCAAGCGCCATCGCCGGCGACCTGGCAAGTCGTCTGGCCGAACAGATCGGCCCGGCCGGTGCTACGACCACGATCAAAATGGAGACGGACGCATCGGAGTTCGCATCCGCCCTCGAGGCGGCCCTGAAGGGGCGGGGTTATACGGTCGTCAGGGACGGCAAAGTCGCCAAAGACATCAAGCCGGTCGAGCTTGCCTATGCAATTGAGGGAATCGACGGGCAGCTGCTCGCGCGGGTTTCGACGCCTTCGATCGCTCTCGGACGTGCTTATACACCAACGGCGGCAGGCGCCACGCCGGCTAGTCCGCTTTCGATCATGCAGCGTAACTGACGGAGAGCAATATGGTCCAGTCGCTCCAACTTGGCGCGTCAGCCCAGGCCGACGATCAGAATGGCATGCGCCGGCTCAACCGCCTGCCGATCATCGTCGCCATCATCGTCATCGTGCTGTTCGTCGGCGTGGTCGTGATTGGTCTGTCACTGCGCGGGCTTTCCTTCAATCATGGCGACATCGAGGGTGCTTCCAACAGCCCTGCGACCAGTTTCGGTGATCAGCTTAAGCGGGGTGTCACCGACGGCATTATCGGTGACCCAGAGCAGGAGGTGTTTCAACCGACGCCAGTCGTCGCGGAGAAAAAGGAAAAGCAGGAACCGGTCTTCGAGCGCCAACCAACAGATCGACAAGATCGCCGACAAAGGCTCGAATCCGAAGAGGAGTGGAAGGCACGCCTGAAGCGAGAGCAGGATGAACAATATATGCGCGAAGCCCAGCGGCAACGGATGGCGCGTCTCCAGGCCCGTTCCACGGCGCTCGATTCGCCGCTAAAGGTAGACATCTCCGATGTCGAGAAGGCTGCAATCTCCACCAATGACACCGTCCGCCAGCCGACAAATGCCGTGACGAGCAGCGCCTCAGACCTTTATGGCGCGGCCATGAAATCAGGCTTGATGGAGCAGAACGTCGATCAGAACGGGCAGACGTCGAAGGAGGACTTCTTTAATCAGGACATCAAGGATCTCGGCTACCTGCCGAACCAGGTCGTGCCGCAGATGTCACCCAACGAATTGAAGCGCGGTTCAGTCATCCCGGCGACATTGATCACCGGCCTCAATTCCGACCTGCCGGGGCGCATTACCGCTCAGATCAGCCAAAATGTCTATGACAGCGCAACCGGTTATCGCCTTCTCATCCCGCAAGGCGCAAAGCTCGTCGGTCGCTACGATTCCAAGGTGTCTTTCGGCCAGGAACGGGTACTCGTCGTCTGGACGGACCTCATTTTTCCGAACGGGTCTACCCTGCAGATCGGTGGTATGGCGGGCACTGACGCTGAAGGTTATGGCGGCTTCCAGGACAAGGTCGACCGACATCTCTGGAGAACATTCGGTTCGGCAGCCCTGGTGGCAATCATCGGGGCGGGTACCGATATGTCGATGCCTGAGAGTTCGACGCTCGCGACGCAGGACACGGCTTCGGATGCAGCAAGACGGAATTTTGCCGCGTCATTTGGCCGCGTAGCAGAAGAGACGATCTCGAAGAATCTGAACGTTCAGCCGACGATTCGCATCCGGCCGGGCTACAAGTTCAATGTGTTGGTCGATCAGGATGTTATTTTTCATTCTGTCTATAGCGGCCGCTAAACAGCTAACGGACGCTCAGATTTTCGCTTGTCGCTGAACGTCGCAAGTACATTCCGCGCGGGGCGCAGGTGTGACTAAAAATCTCTATAAAAATCATCGTCTTTAGATCAGAAAGAGTTGAATACCCGGCAGAGGTCAATAGACCTAAGCGATGCAACGAACGTGGATCTGCTTCGCGTAGAAGCAACTGCCGTATCGTCCAATGTCCCATGTGGTTCCGGCTAGCCGAACGGTGGCAACCGGTACCTCGCGGCGTCAGAACGGCGCGACGAGTGGGAGGCTTGCACCGTCGAAAAAAGGAGAAAAGTTAGTGGACGGTGACCTTCGCTCTCTCATCGATATGACAGAAGCCGCGCATGATGAACGTATGATCAAAAGTGCTTTGAAAACATTTGCGCACGCGTGCGGCTTCGACCGTTTTGCTTATCTGCAGACTGAGGGGTTGGAAATCCGCACATTCAACTCCTATCCGGAGGAATGGCAGGGTGTTTATCTCGAAGGCCATTACTCCCGCATCGACCCGGTCGTTACTGAAGCCAAGCGTCGCATGGAAATGTTTTCCTGGACGGCCGACGATTGGCCCGCTCGTGGAACCTCCGAACTCAGGCGTTTTCGGGACCAGGCGATCGAGTACGGAATTCGGAGTGGGGTGACGATCCCCGTCGAAGGAAGTTTCGGGTCGACGATGATGCTGACGTTTGCATCTTCGGCGCCGACGGCTGACGTTTCAAAACTGCGGGATGCGCAACAAGCGATCCGAGCGGTGCTGGTGATCCATTACTGCCTGAAGATTATCGCTGCGACGACCATTGTCGCTCCGAGACGGTTGCTTTCACCAAGAGAAGCAATGTGCCTCATGTGGGCGGCAAAGGGTAAAAGCGCTCCGGAAACCGCAATGCTAACGGGGATCAACCCGAGGACAGTGCAGCACTACCTTGATAAAGCGCGCGAAAAACTTGAGGCTGCGACCGTCCCACAGCTCGTCGCAATTGCTAAAGATCACGGGTTGGTTTGACCGTCATTCATGTTTATCGAGTGGAACCTCGGGGACGTAGCCTAACGCATCGATGATTTCCGAAAGTTCTTCTTGCTGGATTTCAGATTTCTTTTGGCGCGCGACATACTCCTCCTGCAGGCTCTTGAGCACGGCGGCGGAAATTGATGGGTCTGCGGTCGCGCGAGCCCATTCCTCATAGACAGCTTCGTCGGCGGCGATCAGGAGGCGGTGTTCGAGAATTGCCGAGACAGCCAACGCCTCAAGCTTCGACTGTTGCATCGAGCTGAAGCGCGATTCTCTTTCCTTTTCTCGACCATTTGCATCGGATGAGCTCGCTTTGTTCACCCGCTTCTCCCAAACTTTCATTCTCTCACCAAGCGGCCCCGAAGGTTCGCCTACATCAAATGGGACACCGTTACACCCGAAATCTCTGAGTTGCAGACAATGTGCTGATGCTTATATCGACAACTAAACCCATTACCCGCCCGCATTGGCGGGATTTACGGGAAGGAGCTTTACATACTTTAGTTGATAAACTCCGAGTGTGTAAACGGCGATCTTTCGGCGCATGGACATGCGCAAACTGGTCGGCTCGAATTTTGCCCGCCTGCGTCGGGAGAAAGGCCTGACACAGGAAGAGGTCGAGGCGCGTTCTGGTTTCAGCCAGCAATATCTTAGTAGCCTGGAGCGAGGTCGTCGCAACCCAACTGTGATTACGATTTATGAACTGGCTCAAGCCTTAGATGTCAGCCACGTCGAATTAGTGCGACCGATTGGTGAGACCCAAGTGAGTACGCAAACAGGCGCATAATCTGGGATCTCAGCAGCTTCAATCCGGCCCGCGACAACGAGAAATCGTCGAAGCAAGCCAAATGGAATTGAGATTTGTGCTCCTCTCGAGTCCGAACAATCGCTGCGATGAAATTGCAAGGCGCTGCCGCAGACGAGATCGTCGAGGGTTATCCGGCTCTCACTGCGCGCATGGTGGACCTCGCCGCAAGCTACATCTTTACTCCAGGCGACCACTAGAATTGTCAACTTTGTCCATCGAGGCAATTAGTCGTGGTGAAGAATTCATAATGCGAGGGCTTTCTCGGCTCCACGGATTGTGATACAAATCCTAGGATAATAGATCCTATTCTCCGAGCTTTTATATCAATGCCCAGTTCAGTCACGCAACGCCAAATCGCTCGGACCGTGCTAACCGAGCGCGGAATAGCACGTTTCGTCGAACTGCGGAACGCAGGAGTCACGGCTGCCACCATGAGCCGAATGGAACGAGATGGTGAAGTGCTGCGGCTTGCCCGCGGTCTCTATCAACTTCCTGATGCGCAGCTCGACGCCAGCCACAGCCTGGCGGAGGTTGCCAAACGCGCGCCCAAAGCCGTTATCTGCCTCGTTTCGGCATTGGCATTTCACAGCCTGACAGATCAGCTCCCCGGACAAATCTGGCTTGCCATAGGCCGTAAGGACTGGCCGCCGAAGCTGGAAGCCCCCGCTGTGCGCATTGTGCGCTTCACAGACAGCCTTCTCAACGACAGCGTCGAAACCCATATCATTGAAGGCGTTCCTGTGAGGGTCTTTGGAATCGCCAAGACAATTGCCGATTGCTTTCGATATCGCAACAAGATCGGCCTTTCGGTAGCGATAGAAGGGCTGCAGGAGGCGCTGCGGCAACGAAGGGCTACTCCTGGCGAAATCGCCAACCAGGCCGAACGCGGTGGCGTTGGCTCTGTGATCCGGCCGTATCTCGAGGCGCTGACCGCCAATGGCTAAAGAAATCAGAAACGTCGGCGCCTCGGTGCGCGCCCGCCTGTTGCAACTCGCCAAGGCAAGCGGGCAAAGCTTCGATCTCGTCCTGACGCGTTTCGCCCTTGAACGGTTATTGTTCCGGCTTAGCCAGTCGCCCCACGCCGATCGCTTCGTTCTAAAAGGGGCGATGTTGATGATGAGTTGGTTCGACAATCCGCACCGAGGCACGCGCGACCTGGATCTTTTGGGTTTCGGTGATCCGAGTCCGGACCCGATGCTTGAGACATTTCGGGAAATTCTGGCGCAAGAGGCCGACGATGGCGTTACGTTCGACGCTGATACGCTGCATGTGGATCGTATTCGCGAGGCACTGGATTATGGTGGGCTCAGGCTGCGGGTGATCGCTTCGATCAGCGGAGCCCGGATCAACCTGACCATCGACATCGGTTTTGGCGATGCGCTTGAGCCTGGGGTGGAGGTTTTGGATTATCCTTCCATGCTCGATTTTCCGATGCCGCGGCTTCGGGCCTATGCGCGAGAAACGGTCATTGCCGAGAAGTTCCAGGCAATGGTGATGCTGGGGCGAGTAAACAGCCGCATGAAGGATTTCTACGACATCTGGATCCTCAGCAGGTCTTTCGACTTCAGCGATGATCGGCTGGCGCGCGCAATAGCCGCTACCTTTGATCGCCGCGAGACACCGATCCCCATTGACCTGCCGGACGCCCTAACGGACGCCTTTGCCAAGGACCAGCAAAAGCAGCGACAATGGCGTGCTTTCATTGAAGGCGTTGCACACAATCCTGGCGATCTGATCGACGTCATCGCGGGGATTGCCACATTCCTGATGCCGCACGCGGTTGCGGCTGCGAGGCTGGACGAATGAGCGGTTTGGTCGCAACCACGCGAGTTCATGGCTCAGCGAGCAGAATTCAGATCCTGTCGGGTTTTTGTCGGGCAACTTCATAGCTGGAACCCGTCAGTACGCGGGTTTTACTGGCTCGCCGCCATTACAACCGCGGACGAGGCATCTGGAAGGGCATTAATTTCATGCTTTGGAGTCGCCTAAACTTTGGCTTGGCCGGAACATGCCTCGCCAATGCGAGGTGAACTCAACGCTGTTGTTGACCACCAATGCGGGAAAGATCGATCCGTATCCCCGCATGCCTAACATCCTGCATCGTCTCTGGTTGTAAGTCTTTCGGCGTCGCTTCCTCGCCATCCACTTCCTTATCGCTTTGCTGCGGCGCTTCGATGGGTATGCCAGGATCCTCCGCCTGAAACACGCCGACACCCCCGAACTCGCCGGTCTTCCATGCGTAGAGCGCGTCCTCGAAGATTTGCGGGAAGACGTCTTTGCTCGTGGGGTTGCCATACCATTTTGCAACGATCCTCAATACCTTGGCGAACATCGCAGTGCCTTTCCGGAGGTTCTGGCAAGGATCGACGAGATCGGGCTTCAGATCCGCCGGTTCCTTGACTCCCACGCCAGCGGGGAACTGGGTGAGCCCTACGCGGACGACCGCTTGACCAGCATATTGGCGCACGATCGCAATCGCCTCCTCGGCCGATGCCGCTTTCGGAACGAGGATCAATCGGTCGCCTGATTTGACGGTGACGGCGAAGGGATCAGCCGAGCCCGCCGCCATCACGAACTGCTCGACGATCGTCAGCTTGAGAGAAGGGTCTGCGCATTCATTTATCAGGGCTGCGTCGATCATGGTGTCTCCTGAGCACTCAGGTGTTGAAGGCAATAACAATCGGTTTTGCGAAGAGCTTTGACCACGCTGTAGTGGCAGTTCGCTGGATAGCAACGATTGATGTCCCTTCGGTCCACCACCCGTTTCCGACAGCAACAATGAGGTCCGGATCGTGCAGCATCGACTGAAGCACCGGCCAAACAATCAGTTGCTCGTAGCAGATCAGCGGTGCCGCGCGGCTGGCGCCGATGGAGACGACCGGGTTCGCGAAGAAATCTGCCCGAGCACCACCACTCTCCCCAAACCAGGATCGCCACGGCTGCCACATCGAACCGGGAACCGGCATACGTTCGCGATAGAGGATATGGCCGCCCCTCCCGTCGACCGCGACCAGAACATTGTCGTAGCCCCCAGCATCGACCATCGCCGCACCGGCGATCACCGTCCCATCATCATCCCTGAAGGCGTTCGTCCAAAGCCGCGCCACGGTCGGTGTCCAGAAACCGAGCGCAGTTTCCGGCAGCACCACAAAACGGGCCCCATCGCTGGCCGCGCCACGCACCGTTGCGATCATGTCACGCTGGCGTTGAAGCCCGGGCTCCCGACCGAGCGAAGCCCCCATATCAAGATCGACGCCGCGCCAGCCTTCCGGTAGTTTCGGGTCGGTCCAGATTGCGGCGGACCACAGCCAAGGGCCTGCGAAGGCGATGGCGACAGCTGGCCAAATGCGGGTTACGAGACCCGCAAGGCCGGCTGTCATGAAGCCAAGTCCCCACCATCCCCATCCCGGAAACAGAACACCCGCGGCGGTGACAGGATGCGCCCAGCCCGTGATGCCGAACGGCGGGACGGCCATGACGGCTGCCGCAAGGAGGTAGCGAAACGGACGCGCGCGTCCGTTCATCGTCCAGACGAGCGTATGCACGGCAACGAAACTCATAGACGCACCCAGCCAGAGCAGGAGGCCTGGCCAGATATCCGACGAATAAAAGGCGGCAACGCCTTGTGGCAGACCCCGGGACGCGGCCAGGAAGTATCCGCTGGAGACAAGTGCCGCGACCGATCTCGTTTGCGAGATCGACCAAAGAACCGGAAACCCGAGCGCGACGGGTAGGAGCAACACATGGCCGCTCCAGCCCACCACGCCGATCGCGATCGAAGCGAATATCAGCAGCGCCGGCTGAAGGTAATCACGGCACATAGGTGAACACCTCCTGCGCCAGCCCGAGAATGCCGGAAATCGGCACCGGGCCAAAATATCGGGAGTCATAGGAGCCGGGGAAGGCGGAATGCAGGAAGACATATCCTGGCGGTATGATGCCGCTCGGAAACGGCGTCAACGGCCGGCCTTTTCCATCTCGTAGTGCGAGACTGGATGAGGAAACCACCCGCCCATCCACTCTCACGT
>Ga0136846_1240329_pt1 | contig 10189 bp, 8 predicted proteins | sample HopSoiMetagenom2_FD_96841 | JGI IMG/M metagenome (GOLD analysis project Ga0136846, IMG submission 96841) | Grasslands soil microbial communities from Hopland, California, USA - 2 Assembly 2016 (version 4) | ecosystem: Environmental > Terrestrial > Soil > Grasslands | place: USA: Hopland... | reverse complement strand
TACCCGTCGTCATCGCTTCGTCGGCACATTCCTGTACGAGTTGCCGTTCGGCCGCGGTCGAACATACGGCGGCAGCATGGGCCGCGGGCTCGATGTGGTGGCGGGCGGCTGGGACGTGTCGGGCATTCTCCTGTTCCAGTCCGGCCCGTTCCTCACGCCGTTCTTCACCGGTGGCGATCCGAGCGGGACAGGCGCGAACGTGCGGGGCTTCACGTCCACGACGAGGCCCGATCAGGTGGCGGACGGCAATCTCAGCGATCCGACCGTCACCAGTTACTTCGATCGGGCGGCGTTCGTGATTCCGGCGAATAACGTCGGCAGGTTCGGGGATGCGTCCGTCGGTTCCCTGATCGGACCCAGCACGAAAGTGTTCTCGATGACGTTCGGCAAGAGCTTCACTGTCGTAGGCACTTCACGCGTCCGCTTCGAGGCGGCGTTCTCGAACCTGTTCAACGTCGAGAACCTCGGGCTGCCGAATCGAAACGTCAGGTCGAGCCAGTTCGGCCTGATTACGACCACGCAGACGGTCGACCAGGCCGCTCCGAGGACGGTGCAGTTTTCGTTGAGATATACGTTCTAGACGATCCGCCGATCTTCCGCCTGAAGCCGGGAGCCACGAGTTGGTGAAATCAGCACTTGTGGCTTCCGCCTTTCAGGCGGAAGGTCGACGCCAAGAGACCCGCCCATGCCCGATCTCCGCAACGCATCCGACGATCGCAGGCGTGAAGATGAACGAGAATTGCGCCGCCTTGGGTACGCGCAGGAACTGTTCCGGACAATGGGCGGGTTTTCGAACTTTGCGCTCTCCTTTTCCATCATTTCAATTCTGACCGGCGCCGTGACGCTCTATCAGCACGGGCTGCTGATGGGCGGGCCGGCGGAGATGGCGTTCGGCTGGCCGCTGGTCGCCCTGTTCACGATGGCCGTGGCGTTGAGCATCGCGGAGCTGGCGTCTTCAGTCCCGACGTCGGGCGCGATGTATCACTGGGCGTCGCTTCTCGGAGGGAATGCCTGGGGCTGGTTCACCGCGTGGTTCAACATCGCGGGGCAGCTTGCGGCGGTGGCGGGGATCGATTACGGCGCGGCGATTTTCGTGACGCCGCTGCTCGGTCTCTCGATGACCAGCACGAACATCCTGATGGTGTACGCGGCCATTCTGCTTTCGCACGCGGTCATCAATCACATCGGGATTACGCTCGTCGCCCGGCTCAACGATCTCAGCGTGACCGTGCACGTGGTCGGCGTCATCGCAATCGTTGGCGCGTTGATGCTCTTTGCGCCGAAGCAGCCGGCAGCGTTTTTCTTCGCACGCATCACGTCGAACACGGAAGGGTGGCCCTACTGGTGGGCGTTCATCGTCGGGCTCCTTCAAGCGCAATGGACGTTCACCGGGTACGACGCGTCAGCGAGCGTGTCGGAGGAGACGGTCGATCCGAGACGCCGCGTGCCGTGGGGGATCGTGATGGCCGTTCTGGTGTCGGCCGTCGCCGGATACGTGCTCCTGATAGCGCTGACGCTGGCCATCACGGATCTCTCATCGGTGCTGTCGGCCCGAGACGCGGATGGCCATGAAATCCCCGCCGTGATTGCGATCCTGAGGAGCGGGCTCGGCGCGCGGGCCGGAAGCGTCGTCACCGGGCTGGCGGCGATGGCGATGTGGTTCTGTGGCCTCTCCGCCGTCACGTGGAGCTCGCGAACGATCTATGCGTTCGCGAGGGACGGCGGCATGCCCGGCTCCTCGATCTGGAAGCGCGTCAGCCCACGCTACTCTACGCCGGCTCCGGCGATCTGGCTGTGCGTGGTGGTCGCGTTTGCCGCCACGATCAGCAGTGGAACATATGCGGTGGTCACGTCCATCAGCGTCATCGGCCTGTACTTTTCGTACATCATCCCCGTATATCTGGGCTGGCGGCGGCGAGGAACGCCTTCAGCCGCGCAGCCAGGTCCCTGGCACCTGGGACGGTTTGGATCGGCGATCAACGTCGTGGCAATGCTGTGGGTGATCTTCATCACCGTGATCCTCAGCATTCCGGATAACATGCGCGCGGGGAAGGCGATCGCGGCTCTGACCACGCTGCTTGCCGTCTGGTACTTCTTCTCCGAGCGTCACCGGTTCCGCGGCCCCGCCTGGCAAGACGCCAGCAGACGGGACCTGCAGGTCGGGCGCGCCGCGACGTAGCGTGTTGCTGACGTCCGCGACAACGAGAGGACACAGGGTGGAGAAGCTGTCAGCCGCGCAACGCGGACGATTGACGCTTGACGAGTTGCGGACGCTCGTCGCAGGCGAACAGATCGAGACGGTGATCGTCGGCTTTACGGACCACTACGGGCGGCTCCTGGGCAAGCGGTACGACGCCGAGATGTTCCTCGACGAAACCGCGACGCACGGAACCCACGGGTGTGACTACCTCCTGACGACCGACATGGAGATGGACCCGACGCCGGGCTACCGCTTCGCCAACTGGGAGAAGGGATATGGCGACTTCCATCTGATCCCGGACCTGAACACCTTGTCGCGGGCAAGCTGGCTGGACAAGACCGCGCTCGTCCTCTGCGACGTGAAGAGTGCAACGGGTGGCGAGGTTCCGGTTGCGCCACGCTCGATGCTTCGCCGTCAACTCGAATCGGCGCGCGAACTGGGATTCACCGCTCTCGCAGCATCAGAGCTCGAGTACTACCTTTTTCAACACAGCTACCGCCAGGCCGCGGAGATCGACTACCGTGGCCTTCAACCGGCCGGGTGGTATTTCGAGGACTACCACATCCTGCAGGGCACGCGGACGGAGCCGTTCACGGCGGCTGTCCGACGTCATCTCAAGGCGTCAGGTGTGCCCGTGGAAACGTCGAAGGGAGAATGGGGCCTGGGGCAGCACGAGATCAACGTGCGGTATGCGGAAGCGCTGCAGATGGCCGACCGGCACGTGATCTACAAGCAATGCCTCAAGGAAGTCGCGGAGCAGACGGGGCAGTCGGTCACGTTCATGGCGAAGTTTGCCGCGGATCGCGCCGGGTCGAGCTGTCACACGCACGTCAGCCTCTGGCGTGACGGCACGAACGCGTTTTCAGGGTCCGCGGATCTGGACGGCGTCAAGTGCTCCGAGTCGTTCCGGTGGTTTCTTGGTGGATGGATCGCGCACGTGCCCGATGTCATGGTGTTCTACGCGCCAAATGTGAACTCGTACAAGCGTTACGTGGACGCGTCGTGGGCGCCGACCCGAATCGCCTGGAGCTACGACAACCGGACGGCCGCCTTTCGCGTCGTGGGCGCCGGATCAAGTCTGCGAATCGAGTGCCGGATCCCCGGAGCCGATTGCAATCCGTATCTGGTCTTCGCGGCGGCCCTCGCGTCAGGTCTCGACGGGATCCGCAACCGCATAGAGCCGCCCGCATGTTTCACCGGCGACATGTATGCCGCGCGTGATTTGCCTCACGTGCCCGCCGGACTGGACGATGCGACGGACCGGTTCATGGCAAGCGACTTCGCGGCGCGTGTCTTTGGCGCCGAGGTCGTCGAGCACTACGCGCATTTTTTCAGGACGGAGCAGGCCGCGTTCGACCGCGCCGTCACGGACTGGGAGCGCCGCCGCTACTTCGAACGGATCTAGCGATGCGGGGCGCGGGGCGCGGAGCGCGGGGCAAGAATCGAGGCTCGAGGTCCGAGGCGGAAGATAAGTGGAGGCAACGAGAAGCATGCGTCTCGAGCACAAGGTCGCGCTGATCACGGGCGCGGGAAGCGGCATTGGACGGGAGTCGGCGCTCCTGTTCGCCCGCGAGGGTGCAGCCGTGGTGGTGGTCGATATCGAGGACCAGGCCGGTCACGACACCGTGACGGCAATTACCGCGGAGGGCGGCCGCGCGGTCTACGTTCACGCGGACGTGGCGAAAGCGGCCGACGCCGAGCGCATGATTGCGGCGGCCGAGGAGAAGTTCGGCACATTGCACGTCCTCTTCAACAACGCGGGAATCATGCACAGCCGCGACGACGATGCGGTGTCGACGGCAGAGGATGTCTGGGATGTGACGATGAACATCAACGCGAAAGGCGTGTTCCTGGGATGCAAGTACGGAATCCCTGCGCTGCGGCGCGCGAAGGGCGGCTCGATTATCAACACGGCGTCATTCGTCGCGCTGATGGGGGCCGCCACACCGCAAATCGCCTACACGGCAAGTAAGGGCGCTGTTCTCGCGCTGACGCGTGAGCTCGCGGTGGTGCACGCGCGCGAGAACATCCGGATCAACGCGCTCTGTCCCGGGCCATTGCGTACTGAAATGTTGATGAAATTCCTCGACACGGACGCGAAGAAGCAGCGACGACTCGTGCACATTCCCGTTGGACGGTTCGGCCTCGCGGCGGAGATCGCACAAGCGGCGCTGTTTCTCGCGTCCGACGAGTCCTCGTTCGTCACCGGGACCGAGTTCCTGGTCGACGGCGGGATCACTGCCGCGTACGTCACGGCGGAGTAGCGGTATTCACGCGGTCATGGACACACTCACTCAGCAGGTCATCAGCCCCGTTGACGGCTCGGTCTTTACAGAGTTCGAGCTGGCATCCCCCGACACCATCGACAGGATGCTCGAAGCCGCCACGCGTGCGCAGCGGTGGTGGACGGGCGTTTCAGTCGACCAGAGGGGGGCAACCTGCCGCCGCGCGGTGCAACTGATGGTCGATGCGGCCGACGAGATCGCGACAGAGCTGACGTGGCAGATGGGAAGGCCTGTTGCGCAGAGTCCGTCCGAGATCCGGCGCGGCTTCCAGGAGCGCGCGACGTACATGATCGATATCGCCAGCGGCGCGCTGAGCGATATCGCGCTCGAGCCGAAGGAAGGCTTCCAGCGCTTCATCCGTCGTGAACCGGTGGGCGTTGTTCTGGTACTCGCCCCCTGGAACTACCCGTATCTCGCGTCGGTGAACGCCGTGATTCCAGCGCTGATGGCCGGCAACAGCGTCATTCTCAAGGTCTCGCAACAGACGCCGCGCGTGGCCGATCGTTATGCCGATGCCTTCAAGGAGGCTGGATTACCGGAGGGTGTGTTCCAGCACGTGCAGGCCAGCCACGAGGATGTCGAGCGGATGATTGGCGACGGCCGCATCAAGTTTGTCTCGTTCACGGGATCCGTTGAAGGCGGATGCGCGGTCCAGCGTGCGTCCGCGCGACAGTTCATCACGAACAACCTGGAGCTGGGCGGCAAGGATCCCGCCTACGTCCGCCCCGATGCGCAGCTGCAGGCCACGATTGACAATCTCGTCGACGGCGCCTTCTTCAATGCCGGGCAGTCGTGCTGCGCGGTCGAGCGGATCTACGTGCATCGCGAGATCTACGAGCCGTTCATCGACGGTTTCGTTGCGCTGACGCGCGCTTATCGGCTCGGCAATCCGCTCGCGCCCGAGACAACGCTCGGACCGATGGTGCGAACCGGATCCGCCGAGTTCGTCCGCTCGCAGGTCGCCGAGGCGGTCGCACAAGGCGCGCGAGCCGTGATTGACCCGCGGGAATTTCCTGCCGATCGGAAGGGCACACCGTATGTCGCGCCGCAGGTGCTGGTCGATGTCGACCACGGCATGCGCGTGATGACGGAGGAAACCTTCGGACCCGTTGTCGGCGTGATGCGCGTGAACGATGACGAGGAGGCGATCGCGCTCATGAACAACAGCCGGTATGGCCTGACCGCGTCAATCTGGACGAGCGATGTCGACGCGGCGATCCGGATTGGAGACCGCGTCGAGACCGGCACCTGGTACCTGAACCGGTGCGACTATCTGGATCCCGCATTGGCGTGGACCGGCGTCAAAGACTCGGGCCGCGGGTGCTCGCTGTCGACGCTCGGATACGAGGCGCTCACGCGGCCGAAGTCATTTCATCTGCGCCTCCAGCTGTAAGCGGGGCTGCCGCGCTGAACCGATCGGGGCCTGGCGGCGACGCGCGGTCGAGACCCGCGTTTCGTTTCGTCGTTCCCTCAGGAGTTCGCGAGCAACGCTGTTGCGATCTGATCCCACTCTGCTTCGAGCGACGTCGACGCAACCTGCTTCCCGGCGTGACGATACCAATACGCGGCGTTCGAGGCGTCCCCTTCCTTGCGATGCAGGTACGCGTGGATCCATGCGCCGTCGGCGTTCTCGATGTCCTGCGCGATGCCATGAGCGGCGTTCCAGTCTCCCTTCGCATCGTGCCAGAGCGCCGCGAGCGGCGGCGACAGCGTGGGCGGAGGCGTCGCGGTCGACAGGGTGGCTTTGAGGTCGGCGAGTGTCATGCGCGTATTGTGCCTCAAGCCGACGAGAGGCGGGACGCGATCCCGCCCACGCTACCGTGCCGTCCAGCCACCGTCGACGAACAGCGCGCTGCCGGTCACATACGCCGACGCGTCGGAGGCAAGGAACACGACCGCGCCGGCAATATCATCGAGCTCTCCCCATCGTCCCATGGGAATGTTGCTGACGAACTGCTGGTACGCCTGTGGATCGTTGAGGAGCTGCTTGTTCATGTCCGTCGCGAATGGGCCGGGGCATATCGCGTTGCAGGTGACCCCCGTAGCGGCCCACTCGAGCGCGAGGACGCGCGTCAAGCCGACGATGCCGGACTTCGATGAGGCGTAAGGCGCACGACCCGGCAGCGCGACGGCGGCGAGAATCGATCCCATGTTGATGACGCGGCCCCACCCGCGTGCGACCATCTGCGGTCCGATCGCCTTCGCACAGAGAAACGGTCCCTTCAGGTTCGTATCGATGACACTGTCCCAGTCTGCTTCCGACAGCTGCTCGATCGTGCCGCGGATGTTCGTGCCGGCGTTGTTCACGAGAATGTCGATTGCGCCGCAGGCTTCGATGATCTCGCTCGTCACGCGCGTCACGTCCGACGCATTCGTCACGTCGGCGGTGAAGGCGCGCACCGTGCGGCTGGTTGCGCTGGCGATCGCCGACGCCGCCTCTTCGCAGCTCTCGCGCGTTCGTCCGACGAGCGCAAGAGCCGCCCCCGCCTCGCCGAGCGCAATCGCCATCGTGCGCCCGAGTCCACGGGCACCACCCGTGATGAGCGCGACCCTCCCATCGAGCCGGAACGTGTCGAGGACGTGTCGATGCATGGTCAAAGGGCTCAGGGCTCAGGGCTCAGGGCTCAGGGTCGTCACGAGCGCGCTTCGAGCGGAGTCTGCGCGTCGATGAAGACCCAGCAGACGCTTCCCATCAGGTAGATCGCCGAGGACACGTAGAACGTCAGCGTCCAGTTGCCCGGGTTCGCGGTCAGGATGTAGCCGATGATCAGGGGCGACAGCGCGCCACCGATGTTACCCACCATGTTCATCGTGCCCGAGACGGTCCCCGAATACCGGCCGCCGATGTCCATGCACCCGGCCCAGCACGCCGGCATCACGAAGTCGTTGAAGAAGCCGGCAAGACCGAGCAGCAGCATCGCTCGTACTGGATCGGCCACTCGCGTGAACCCGAGCACGCACGCGGACGCCCCCACGAACCCGACGATCGCAACGATCCGGCGCGCGACGATGACGCTGGTTCGCGCGGCGACAAGGCGCCTGATAATCTGCGCGCCCACCATGCACCCGATGCCGCCGAGGAGCAGCGGAAGCGACGCGAGCAGCGCGCCGAATTTGATGCTGGTTCCGCGCGCCTCCCGGAGGTACGTCGGGAGCCACGTGATGTAGAAATACCAGCCGTAGGACAGGCACGCATACTGGATGCACAGCAGCCAGACCGAAGCGCTGCGCGCGATCCGGCTCCACGGCACCTTCGCGCCGACGGCGCTCTGCTCGCGCGTTGGCAGCAGCGCCAGTTCGGCCTCATTGACGGACGGATGCGTCCGCGGGTCGTCGCGATACGACCGGTAGAACGCGATCGCCCACACAATGCCGAATAGCCCAAAAAGCTCAAACGTCCGGCGCCAGGTGATGAGGTCGAGCACATACGCGACCACCAGCGGCGTAAACGCGCCGCTCCACCGCGCCGCGAGCCAGAGCAGCCCCTGGGCGCGTTCGCGTTCGTGGACGGGCAGCCATGTCGTGAACACGCGCGTGAGGTTCGGAAAGCAGCCGGCCTCGCCGGCGCCAAAAAGCGTGCGCGTCGCGATCAGTGAAGCGGCGTTCCATACCCAGCCGGTGGCCGCGGTGAAGAATGACCACCAGAGGACGACGCGCATGAGCACGCGACGCGGACCGATGCGGTCGCCGAGCCACCCGCCGGGGACCTCGAACAGCGCGTAGGCCCAGCCGAACACCGACAGCGCCCACCCCATCTGCACTCGCGTGAGGCCAAGGTCGTGCATCATTGCGGGCGCCGCTTGCGAGATGCAGACACGATCGAGGTACGTGACGATGGCCAGCACCATCGCGTACGCGGTGATGACGTAACGGACGCGGGTCGGTCGAACTGATGTCAGCGGATGCGTTTGCTGCATCGTGGCGCGCCATACTGTCACAGGTCTTCACGGTGCGCCAACATCCGGATAGACTGCCTCCGCATGGCAGAGCGGGTATTCAGATCGAGCGCGTGGTTCGCGGCGCGCGACAAGGACGGGTTCATCCATCGCAGCTGGATGGGGCGCGGACTGCCCGCGGATGTCTTCGACGGACGTCCCGTGATCGGTATCTGCAACACGTGGTCAGAGCTCACGCCGTGCAACGCGCACTTCAGGCAGATCGCCGAACACGTGAAGCGCGGCGTCTGGGAAGCCGGCGGGCTGCCATTCGAATTCCCCGTGACCTCCACCGGAGAAACGAGCGTCCGTCCGACGGCCATGCTGTTCCGCAACCTGGTCAGCATGGATGTCGAGGAGATGATTCGGGCAAACCCGATCGACGGGGTCGTGCTCCTCTGCGGCTGCGACAAGACAACGCCCGCGCTCGTGATGGGCGCGGCAAGCTGCGACGTCCCGTCGATTGTGGTCTCGGGCGGCGCGATGCTGAACGGCAACTATCGCGGCCAGGAGATTGGCATCAGTCACCTCTGGAAGTTCAGCGAGGACGTCAAGGCCGGCGTCATGACCCAGCAGGAGTTCATGGAGGCCGAACCGTGCATGTCACGGTCGACCGGCACCTGCATGGTGATGGGCACTGCGTCGACGATGGCGATCATCGTCGAGGCGCTGGGCCTGTCGCTGCCGCACAACGCTGCCATTCCCGCAGTTGATGCGCGCCGGTACACCCTTGCCCACGAGTCGGGCCGACGGATCGTCGACATGGTGCGCGAGCACCTGCCGCTCTCGCGCGTGCTGACGCGCGAAGCCTTCGAAAACGCCATCCGCGTCAATGGAGCGGTGGGCGGGTCGACGAACGCGGTGATTCACCTGCTCGCGATGGCCGGGCGGATGGGCGTGCCGCTGACGCTTCGCGACTGGGACGATCTGGGCAGAAGCATCCCGACGATCGTCGACCTGATGCCGTCGGGCCGCTACATGATGGAGGATTTCTATTACGCGGGAGGATTGCCCGCGGTGCTGCGCACGATGGGGGAAGCCGGGTTGCTCCACCGCGAGGCGTTGACCGTGAACGGCCGAACCGTGTGGGAGAACTCGAAGACCGCGCCGAATCACAATCCCGAGATCATCCGCCCGCTCGATCGTCCCGTTGTCTCGCACGGCGGCATTGCGGTGCTGTGTGGCAACCTTGCGCCGGCCGGTGCCGTGCTGAAGCCCTCCGCTGCCTCGCCACACCTGATGCGTCATCGCGGACCCGCCGTGGTGTTCGAGAACATCGAGCATTACAAGGCTCGCATCAACGAACCGGGACTCGATGTCGACCAGAATTCTGTCCTGGTGCTGAAAGGGTGTGGACCGAAGGGGTATCCCGGCATGGCGGAAGTCGGGAACATGGGGCTCCCGCCGAAGTTGCTGCAGCAAGGGGTGACCGATATGGTCCGCATTTCCGATGCGCGGATGAGCGGGACCGCCTACGGCACCGTGGTGCTGCACATATCGCCAGAGGCCGCGGTGGGCGGACCGCTCGCGCTCGTGCGTGACGGCGACATGATCGAGCTCGACGTGGAGCAGCGCAGGTTGCATCTGGATGTCGCAGACGAGGAACTGGCGCGCCGGCGATCCGAATGGCGGCCCTCGGCGCCCGCCGCGCGTGGCGGCTACCTGAAATTGTTCCTCGAGCACGTCGAGCAGGCGGACACCGGCGCCGATTTCGATTTTCTCGTGGGGTGCCGTGGCCACGAGATCGCGCGCGAGTCGCATTGACGTGG
>Ga0136846_1221599_pt1 | contig 10192 bp, 8 predicted proteins | sample HopSoiMetagenom2_FD_96841 | JGI IMG/M metagenome (GOLD analysis project Ga0136846, IMG submission 96841) | Grasslands soil microbial communities from Hopland, California, USA - 2 Assembly 2016 (version 4) | ecosystem: Environmental > Terrestrial > Soil > Grasslands | place: USA: Hopland... | reverse complement strand
CAACCTGGTACTTGTTGACGCCGATGACGGGCTGTTGCCCGGAGTCGATGCGGGCCTGGGTGCGGGCCGCGGCCTCCTCGATGCGCAGCTTCGGGATGCCGTCGCTGATCGCCTGCGCCATGCCGCCGTGCTCATTCACCTCTTTGAGGTGGCCGCGGACCTTCTCCGCGAGCTGATGGGTCAGCCACTCGACGTAGTACGAGCCGCCCCACGGGTCGATCGGCCGGGTGGTGCCCGACTCCTGCTGCAGCACGAGCTGCGTGTTGCGCGCGATGCGGGCCGAGAAGTCGGTCGGCAGCGCGAGCGCCTCGTCGAGCGCGTTGGTGTGCAGCGACTGGGTGTGCCCCTGGGTGGCGGCCATCGCCTCGATACAGGTGCGCGCGACGTTGTTGAACGGATCCTGCGCGGTCAACGACCAGCCCGAAGTCTGCGAATGTGTGCGCAGCGACAGGGATTTCGCGTCCTTGGGACTGAACTCGGCGACCAGCTCACTCCACAGCAGCCGCCCAGCGCGCAGCTTGGCCACCTCCATGAAGAAGTTCATCCCGATGCCCCAGAAGAACGACAGCCGCGGCGCGAACTTGTCGATGTCCAGGCCGGCATCCAGGCCCGCCTTGATGTACTCGACGCCGTCGGCGAGCGTGTAGGCCAGCTCCAAATCCGCCGTGGCACCGGCTTCCTGGATGTGGTAGCCGGAGATCGAGATCGAGTTGAACTTCGGCATCCTGGTGCTGGTGTAGCCGAAGATGTCGGAGATGATCCGCATCGACGACTTGGGCGGATAGATGTAGGTGTTGCGGACCATGAACTCCTTGAGGATGTCGTTCTGGATGGTCCCGGCCAGCTTCTCCGGCGGCACACCCTGCTCCTCGGCGGCAACCACGTAGAGCGCGAGGATCGGGAGCACCGCGCCGTTCATCGTCATCGACACCGAAACGGTCGACAGATCGATACCGTCGAACAACTGGCGCATGTCGAGAATGGAATCGATTGCGACGCCTGCCATTCCGACGTCGCCGGCCACCCGCGGGTGATCCGAGTCGTAGCCGCGATGGGTGGCCAGGTCGAACGCGACCGAAAGACCCTTCTGGCCCGCCGCGAGATTGCGGCGGTAGAACGCATTCGATTCCGCGGCGGTGGAGAACCCGGCGTACTGACGGATGGTCCACGGCTGGTTGACGTACATGGTCGGGTACGGACCGCGGATGTACGGCGGTTCACCGGGAAAGCTGTCGACCGGATACCCGGCCGCGGCGGCGGCATCGCGGTCGGCGGCGATGTACACGGGCTTGACGTCGATGCCCTCGGGAGTCACCCAGTCCAGTTGGTCCGGCGTATAGCCGTGTGCGGCGGCGGCCGCATCAACGTGTTCGGCGACCGCGGCCTCGGTCGCGAGCTCACCGCTATGCTCGCCGTGCAGCGGGACGTCGGCGAAGCTGCCGATACCAGTTGTTGCCGTCATAGTCAGGCCCCCAATCGGGTGAGCAGGTCCGACAACGCTTTCACCGCATCGACCTTGGCGGTCAGGTAGCCGTCGGGCTTCGAATCCGCCTCGGCCACGGCCGTTTCGGGGCCGGCAAGAAGGACATGCGATATTCCGGCCTTGCGCGCCGCATCGACCGCGGCCGACGCCTCGGTGGCGTAGCGGGCGTCGGTACCGCAGATCACCGCGACCCTGGCGGCCGTTTCTTCTATGGACCCGCTGACCGCCTCGATACCGCCGGACGCGAGGAGATTGGTCGCGAACGTGGTGCGGATGTTGTGCTCCGCCAGCGGACCGAGCGGCACCAGCAGCACCTTCGGCCGCGATCCCGACTTCTCGAGGAACGCGTCCGACCGGTTCCGCAGGGCCTCGAACCCGGCGGCGTACCGCACCACGGTTTCAAGGGAATCGCCTTGCGGCAGTGGTGGTTCCGCGAGATTCGGGTACTCGTTGACACCGGTGAGCGCCTTGCGCCGTCGTGCGATGTCGTCGATCCGGCGGTCAGCCACGTCGGTGATCTGGCCGACGACATAATCACGAGCGGCCTCGAAACCGCCGCGGGATTCGATGTCCTGGAAGTGCTTCCACGCCTGCTCGGCCAACGCCTTGGTGAGATCCTCGACAAACCACGAACCACCCGCGGGGTCGAGCACCCGGCCAATGTGCGACTCCTCCAACAGCAGCAGCTGGGTGTTGCGGGCGATGCGCCGCGCGAAACGCGAAGCGGTGCCGGGAAATCCGCCGGGGATGGCCACGTCGAACGGGTGAACCAGCACGGTGTCGGCGCCTCCGGCACCCGCGGAGAACGCCGCCAGTGTGGTGCGCAACATGTTCACCCACGGATCGCGCTGCGCCATCATCGGCAGCGACGTGACCGCGTGCAACCGGGCCGCACCGGCCTCCGGCTCCCCCACCACTTCGGCCACCCGCGCCCACAGCCGGCGGGCCGCACGCAGCTTCGCGATCGTCATGAACTGGTCATCGTCGGCGGCGAAGCGGAAACTGATCTGCCGCAACGCATCCCCCGGTGCAATGCCGCCATCACCGAGCAGGCGCAGATAGCCGACCGCCGCACCGATGCTGCCAGCCAATTCCCACGACGCGCTGGCGCCCAGATCATGGAAAGCTGGACCGTCGATGGTGATCGCCCGCACGCCACCGTCGTATCCGGTCACCTCGGCGGCCACCGCGACAACGTCGGCCATACTCGGCGCGGGTCGCCCGCTCAGCGGTGCGGTCAACGGGTCGGCGCCCAGATCCACCGACAGCCGCGAACGCTGGTCGTCGTCGAGATCGGTCAACAGGGCCAGCGCCGCGTCTGCGGCGGCCTCGTAGTCGACACCGGCGTCGAGGACAACGGGGACGAGGTCAAGGAACACGCCTTCCAGCAGGCGATCAAGGTCGGCCGCCGCGCCCTCGACGCCCAGCACGAGGGCGCTCACGCCCTCGGTCAGGGCGACGAGCACCGCACCGTTCGCGTCTGCGGCTGCGGATCCGTTGGCGGGAAAGGCTTCGGCGACCCGCCATCCGGACTTGACGTCGCGCAGCGCATCGCCGCCCCGCACATAGGGCCACCGCCCGGGCAGCGCCGGTTCGGGCAGTGCGTCCAACGACGTGTACAGCGGGCGGATCGCGAATCCTTCGTAGGTAGGCGAATCCAGCAGCCGCTCCGGCTCGTCGGGCAAATCCGCCGGGTCACGCCGTGTGCTCTTGGCTAGGACGCCGGCCACCGCCGACCGCCACCTCGCGATATCGGAATCCGCATCACCGGTTTTTTGCACGCCATCAGGCTAAATGATCGCCATCACAGCAGCGCCCGCCGGGCGGCCGACTCACACGGACGGTGACGCGGTGTTGCCACGGCCCGGCCCGTAGGCTTGGTAGGCGTGAAAGCCGTCGTCAGCACCCTGCGCGCGCTGCGTGCCGCGGTGACTGCGACGGCGTCGACAGTTTCGCCCGGGCGGTTCATCGCCATCCTGACAGCAATTGTGATCCTCATCGCAGTTGCGGTGCTGGTTCCGTTGCCCACCGCGGTTCAGCTGCGCGACTGGGCAACATCGGTAGGTCCATGGTTTCCGCTGGCGTTCCTGGTCGCCCACATCGTGGTGACCGTCTTTCCGTTCCCGCGCACCGCGTTCACGTTGGCGGCGGGCCTCCTCTTCGGCCCCTATCTCGGTGTCCCGCTGGCAGTGCTGGCCAGCACCTGCAGCGCGGTTATCGCCCTGCTTCTGGTGCGCGCTGCTGGCTGGCAGCTGAGCCGGTTGGTCCGGCACCCCCGAGTCGATTCACTGGACGACCGGCTGCGCGAGCGTGGCTGGCCCACCATCATCTCGATGCGATTGATTCCCGCGGTGCCGTTCTCGGTGATGAACTACGCCGCAGGCGCGTCGGCGATCCGGGTGTTGCCCTACACGCTGGCATCCTTCGTCGGCTTGATCCCCGGCACCGCGGCCGTCGTCATCCTCGGCGACGCGCTCACCGGCAAGGTCAGCCCGCCGCTGTTCGTGGTCTCGCTGTGCACCGCGAGCCTCGGCGTCACGGGATTGATCTACGAGATCCGCACCCATCGTCGCCATCACCGCCGGCGCCTCGCCGACTCGGCTCCCGACACCGAGCCGGCGATCACCGGCTGAAGTCGGCTCAGACCTCCGTATTGCCGCTGTGGCGCCCGAACGACGACGGGGCGTCCTGTTGCTGCTGGGACAGCGGCGGGTACTGCATCGGCGGTAGGGGGTCCACCGGTGCGGCGGGGATTGCGCTGACGCCCGAGGAGGACCGCGCGTCCGCCTCTGCCTTGGCAACGGCCTGCGCAATCGCCGGATCCGTCTGGGTGGTGAACCACTCCGCGACCTCCGCCGAGTCATCCTCCGGCTTGGGCAGGTCCTCCTCGACCGGCGACGGCTGATAGCGGAAGACGCCATCGTCCCCCGGCGCGCCGAGCATCTTGGTGAAGCCCTGCAGCGCCGCGCCGAAGTCGCTGGGCACCAGCCAGACCTTGTTCGCCTCGCCCTTGGCCATCTGCGGCAGGGTCTGCAAATACTGGTACGCCAGCATCTCCGGGGTCGGCCGGCCCGCCTTGATCGCGGCGAAGGTCTTCTCGATCGCCTTGGCCTGGCCCTGGGCCTGCAGGTAGGACGCGGCGCGCTCACCCTGGGCCCGCAGCATCCTTGACTGCCGGTCGGCCTCCGCGGCAAGGATCGCGGCCTGCTTGGCGCCCTCAGCCGACAGGATCTGGGCCTGCTTCTGACCCTCGGCCTGTTTGATTGCGGCCTCTCTGCTGCCCTCGGCGGTCAAGATCATCGCCCGCTTCTCACGGTCGGCCCTCATCTGCTTTTCCATCGAGTCCTGGATGGACGGCGGCGGGTCGATGCTGCGGAGCTCGACGCGCGCGACCCGCAGACCCCAACGGCCGGTGGCTTCGTCGAGCACACCACGCAGCTGACCGTTGATCTGGTCGCGCGACGTCAAGGTCTGCTCGAGCGTCATGCCGCCCACCACATTTCGCAGCGTCGTGGTGGTCAGCTGCTCGACGCCGACGATGTAGTTGCTGATCTGGTAGACCGCCGCCTGCGGGTTGGTCACCTGGAAGTAGACGACGGTGTCGATGTTGACCGTCAGGTTGTCCTCGGTGATCACCGGCTGTGGCGGGAACGACACCACCCGCTCGCGCAGGTCGACCCGCGCGCGGATCCTGTCGACGAACGGCAGCAGCAAGGTCAGCTGACCCGACACGGTCTTGCTGTAGCGCCCCAGCCGTTCGATGACCGCGGCCTCGGCCTGCGGGATCAGCGCGATCGATTTGGCCACGATGATGGCGGCGAATACCACCAGCACCCCGACCAGGATCAAGCCGGCGACTGCACCATCCATGACGGTTCCTTCCGTAGTTGCCCAGTGTTCTCTAGACGACTTTTTGGACGACGGCGGTGGCGCCGTCGATGTGCACGACGGTGACGTGGTCGCCCGCTTCGTAGATATCGTCGTCGTTCAGCGGGCGCGCCGTCCAGACTTCGCCATCGAGTTTCACCTGGCCTTCATGGCGCGCCACCCGATCCAGCACGAGGGCGCTCTTGCCCTCCAGCGCCTTTACCGGCTCAGGCAGACCCTTGCCCGACATGAAATGCCGCCGCAACGCGGGCCGCACCAGCACCAGCAACAGGATCGACACCACCAGGAATACCGCGCCGTGCACCCACAAGTCGTCGAACACGAGGCTCGAACCGGCCGCCGCCAATGCTCCGCCGCCCAACATGAGAAGGAACATGTCGCCGGTGAGCGCTTCGGCCCCGGCAAGGGCCAGTGCGGCGATTAGCCAGATGAGCGGGACGGCCATGGCGCCAGCCTATCGTGTAGCCGACCCGATGAGCGGCTAACTACTACACTGCGAGCATCATGTGGTGTCCCAGTGTCTCCCTGTCGGTTTGGGCCAACGCCTGGCTCGCAGGCGCCGCCGCGCCTGACGACGTCCTCGATGCGTTAGCACAATGGGCGCCAAGACATTCCGTGACCGCTTATGACTCGGTCGCGGCCGGCCGTACCGGATTGCCGTGGCCGGATCTGACCGACGCGGGTGCTGTCTCGCTGCTGCAGACGGCGCGCACAGCGGCTGGTTCGCGGCTCTCCGCGCCGGCCATCGGCGTGGCGCTGCCTGTGCCCGGCGATGTGCGCGGTCTGCCCGCGGGCACGCAGTTCCAGCGCGACGCGGTGACCGCCGGCGAGGCTGTCATCGTCGGCCGCGATGAGTCGACCGCAGTTGGTTTGGTCCCTGATTTCGAGTACGACGAACTAGAGGACGAGGCCGAGTTCGAACCTGAGCCGACCGCGTTGTCGTGGACGGTGTATTCGGTCCCGATGGAAGCGCCAATTGAGCACCTCGACCTCGGCGAGGCGGAATACGCATTGCGCGCAGCGGTCCGTTCGGCCGCCGACGCGCTCGGCGCCATCCGCGCTGCCGGCGCCGACGTCTCCGATCCCCGCGGACTCGTCGAGCACGTGCTCGCAAGTGCCCGGGGGCACCGGGTGCCCGACCACGCACCGTCGCGGGCGGTGCGCGTGCTCGAGAACGCCGCCCACATCGACGCGATCATCACCGTCAGTTCCGGGCTGATCCCGATCGGCTTGCAGACGTCATCCGAGGTGCAGATCGCCAGCGAAGCGCTGCGCCCGCTGTCCGGCGTGGTGCGGTCGGCGCGGATGGCCGCGGTCAGCGCGATCATGTATTCGGCCTGGCAGGGCTAAGTGCAGTTCGGCGTGCACACCGCGCCGTCGATCGAAAAACCCTGCAGCGGCGGGGCATCCGGTCCGGGCACACGGGCCGGCTCACGGTCGTGGCGCAGCTCGTCGATCAGATCAACAACGAGCCGCGCGAACCGTGGATCGGCGTTCGGCGTCGCCGCCCGCGCGAACGCGACGCCGAGCTCCTGCGCCTGCTGCCGCAGCTGGTGGTCCAGATCCCACACCACCTCGATGTGGTCGGCGACGAAACCGATCGGGCAGACGATCACCGCCTTCGTGCCGCCTTCGGCCAGCGCGGTCAGGTGGTCGGCGACATCGGGCTCCAGCCACGGCACCTGCGGCGGTCCTGAGCGTGACTGCCACACCTGGTCGTAGTCGTCGTAACCGGCCGCCGTGGCGACCAAGCTGGACGCATACGCCACCTGGCGGCGGTACAGGTCTTGGCCGCAACGCGACTGGGCCGCAATAGGAATGGAATGCGCGGTGAACACCAGCCGGGCGCCGTCGGGGAGCGTCTGCGCCGCCGCGTGAATGGCTTCGGTGAACATCTCCACGAACAACGGGTGGTCGAAGTACTGACGCAGCTTCACCAACTCCGGCGCACCCTCACCGGCGGCCGTCCTGGCTCGTGCGATGTCTTCGACGTACTGGGTGCAACTGGAGTAACCGCCCCACGCCGACGTGGTGAACACGGCCGCCTGCCGAATCCGGTTGTCGCGCATGGTTGCGACGGTGTTCTCGACGTACGGCTCCCAATTCCGGTTGCCGAAGTAGACGGGCAGATCGATCATGCTCTGCAGCTGCGCGATCAACTCGCGGTTGATGCCGTTGATCGGCGAGACGCCGCCGAAGTGCAGGTAATGCTCCGCAACCGACGCCAGCCGTTCACGCGGGATACCGCGGCCGCGAGTGACGTTCTCCAGGAACGGCATCACGTCTTCGGGCGCCTCCGGCCCGCCGAACGACAGGAGCAGAAGCGCGTCAAACTCCATCTAGAGCAACTGCGTGCTCGCGCCGCCGTCGGCGTAGATGATGGACCCGGTCGTCGCCGGCAACCACTCGGAAAGCAGCGCGCACACTGTCTTTGCGACCGGCGTCGGGTCCTTCATGTTCCAGCCGATCGGTGCCCGCTGATCCCAACCCTCTTCAAGCAGCTGCATCTGTCCGCTCGCCTCGTCGCCGAGCGCGCCGCCGACGATCGCGCTCATCGCCAGGGTCCGGATCGGTCCGGCCGCAACGAGATTCGACCGCACGCCGTAAGGGCCGGCCTCGCGCGCCACGAACCGGTTGACGGACTCGAGCGCACTCTTGGCCACCGTCATCCAGTTGTACGCCGGCATCGCCCGGGTCGGGTCGAAATCCATCCCGACGATGCCGCCGCCGCGGTTCATGATCGGCAGCAGCGCCTTGGCGAGCGAGGCGTACGAGTACGCCGAGATGTGGATGCCCTTGGCGACATCCTCATACGGCGCGTCGAAGAACGGGTTGATGCCCATGCCGCTTTGCGGCATGTAGCCGATCGAATGCACGACACCGTCGAGTTTGTTGCCCACACCGATCACCTCGGTCACTCGATCGGCGAGCGTGTCCAGGTGCTTCTCGTTCTGCACGTCGAGTTCCAATAACGGAGCCGGGCTCGGTAATCGATCAACGATGCGCTGGATCAGGCGCATCCGGTCGAAGCCGGTCAACACCAGTTCGGCACCGGCCTCCTGCGCGACCTTGGCGATGTAGAACGCGATCGACGAGTCGGTGATGATCCCCGTGACGAGGATTCGCTTGCCTTCGAGCAGACCTGCCATGTGAAAGTCCTTCTCTCTTAAAAAGATTCAGTGGCCCATGCCGAGGCCGCCGTCGACCGGGATCACGGCGCCGGAGATGTAGCCGGCGTCCTCGGACGCCAGGAAACTGATCACGCCGGCCACCTCCTCGACCCTGCCGATACGTCCCTGGGGGATCGCCTGCAGCGCGGTTTCGACGTTCTTCTCGCCGAGTTCCCGCGTCATTTCGGTGTCGATGAAGCCGGGGGCGACCACGTTGGCGGTGATTGACCGCGAACCCAGTTCGCGGGTCAACGAGCGTGCCATGCCGACCAGGCCCGCCTTGGACGCCGAGTAGTTGGCCTGGCCGGGCAATCCGATCGAACCGGCGACCGAGCCCATGAAGATCATCCGGCCGAACCGCTTCTTGATCATGTTGCGCGACGCCCGCTTGGCCACCCGGAACACACCGGTGAGGTTGGCGTCGATGACCTTGGTGAAGTTCTCCTCGCTCATCCGCATGATCAGCATGTCCGCGGTGACGCCGGCGTTCGCGACCAGCACCTCGACCGGGCCCTGGTGCTCCTCGACCTCGGTGAATGCGGCGTCCACGGCCGCACTGTCAGTCACGTCACACTGGACCGGAAACAGGTCCTCGTCGTCGGGCGCCCCGGAGCCGCGATGCGTCACGGCGACCTTGTGTCCGTCGGCGGCCAGCCGGCGCGCGACGGCCAGCCCGATGCCCCGGTTTCCGCCGGTCACCAGCACCGAACGGGAGACGAACGGCGGACGGCCACCGGCCGTTTGGCCGGCGGTGTCGGCTGGATTGTCGGTCACAGGTGCCTCCGCAGTCATGACCGCCAACTTAGTGCCTGCAACGCATTCTTAAGAAATCGCCTTAGCTCGTTGAGTCATCGCGAAACTGCTCACAGATCGCGAAAAGGGCTCAGATCGCGATCTGCCCGCAGTCTCGGCGCTGAAAATCGCCTTAGCCTGGCAGCCGGCGATTGATCAACAACGCCGCCAGCGCGGCCAGCGCCAGCACCAACGCGCCGAGCCGCAGCCAGCCCGCGCTGGCGTCGCCCTTGCGGGTCTCGTAGCCGATCTGCTCCTGCAGATTGGTGAAGACTTCCTTGAGTTGTTCAAGGCTCGACGCCGTATATGCCTGCCCACCGGACAGTTCGGCGATCTTCTTGAGCATCTCGTCGTCGACCGGCACGGGCTGGCGCTGGTCGTTGATCTCGACGTAGCCGTACGGCGTGCCGAACGACACGGTCGAGATCGGCACGCCCTGATCCTTGGCGGTTCGCGCGGCGGTGTAGGCGCCCTTGGGGTTGTCCGGGTTCGACGGCACGGTCTCCTTGCCATCCGACATCAGCACGATGCGCGCCGGCGGCGGCTCGTCGCCACCGCCGATCACGGCGCCGACCGTCGCGATGGCCTGCAGCGCGGTGAAGATGCCCTCACCGGTCGCCGTGCGGTCGGCCAGCTGCAGCTTGTCGATCGCGTTCTTGCTCGCGTCGCGATTGGTGGTCGGCGACACCAGGACGGTCGCGGTGCCTGCATAGGCGATCAACCCAAGGTTGATGCCGGGCGTGAGCTGGTCGGCGAACTGCTTTGCGGCCTCCTGCGCCGCGGCGAGTCGATTCGGGGACACGTCCGTGGCCCGCATGGACTGGGAGACGTCGATCACCAGCATCACGACCGCACGGTT
>Ga0136846_1243453_pt1 | contig 10193 bp, 8 predicted proteins | sample HopSoiMetagenom2_FD_96841 | JGI IMG/M metagenome (GOLD analysis project Ga0136846, IMG submission 96841) | Grasslands soil microbial communities from Hopland, California, USA - 2 Assembly 2016 (version 4) | ecosystem: Environmental > Terrestrial > Soil > Grasslands | place: USA: Hopland... | reverse complement strand
GCTCCGGACACCAGTCCCACATAGCCCGTTCCGATCATCGCGATTCGCATGAGAAAACTCTTCCCGTTGAAGACGGATGTTTCACTGAACACCCTAGACCAGTTTTATATCCAGCTGCGCGCCCAACATTAGGGCAATATGCTGCGTGAATTGAGGCACGCAACGACGCGGGTGCCGCCGATCGCGAGATCACACACCGTGATACTTGCGATACCATTCGACGAAGCGGGCAAGTCCCTCGGCGATGGGCGTCGAGGGCGCGAAACCGACGTCGCGCTGGAGAGCGGAAATGTCGGCGCGCGTCTCCAGGACATCACCGGCCTGCATCGGCAGCAGCTTGCGGACGGCGGGCTTGCCGATAATCTTCTCGAGCGTATCGACGAACTCGACCAGCTTGACCGATCTGTTGTTGCCTATGTTGTAGACGCGATATGGCGCATAGCTCGACGAGTTTTCCGGCGCTTCCGCGTTCCACGCGGGGTTCGGCGCAGCAGGCCGGTCGAGCGTGCGGATCACGCCTTCGACGATGTCGTCGACATAGGTGAAGTCGCGCCACATGTCGCCATTATTGAAGATCTTGATCGGCTCGTTCGCGAAAATCGCGCGCGTGAACAGATAGGCGGCCATGTCCGGCCGGCCCCACGGACCGTAGACGGTGAAGAAGCGAAGGCCGGTCACCGGCAGCTTGTGAACATGCGCGAAAGTGTGCGCCATCAGCTCGTTCGCCTTTTTGCTCGCGGCATAGAGGCTGACCGGGTGGTTCACCGATTGCTCGGTCGAGTACGGCAAGGTGCGATTGGCGCCATAGACCGAGCTCGAGGAGGCATAGACGAGGTGCGCCAGACCGTGACGCCGGCCGGCCTCGAGCACAGTGACGAAGCCGTCGCAATTGGCGCGAATGCTCGTGATGGGATCGTCGATCGACGCGCGGACCCCGGGCTGCGCTGCGAGGTGGACGACACGCTCGGGCGCGGCTTCATCGAACACGCGTATCACTGAAGCAAAATCGGCGAGGTCGATCTCGTGAAAGCTGAATCCGGGAAGGTGTCTGAGCTTTTCGAGGCGTGCACGCTTGAGCGCCGGATCGTAATAAGGCGTGATCGCATCGATGCCAACGACCTGCTCGCCACGCGCCAACAGCCGCTCACAAACGTGCAATCCGATAAAGCCGGCAGCGCCAGTAACCACCACAGGGGCCAAGGCTAAACTCCGCTGTTTCGTTCTTCTGCACTGCAATGCCAGACTGGATCGGCGGAGGCAAGACTCAGACTTGCATAGGTTGCGCCGCCTGAATCATGCTGTCGAAAGCAGCAACGCGAGTCATGCAGGGAAATGACACACCTGCGCCTCAATGCGCCTAGCAGCGCCATCTCATCGGCGAGCTACGCGCGCGCGGCGCCCCAAGCTCAGCCGCGCTGGCTCGCGAAGCCGGAAAGGCAAGGATGCGAGATCGTCACTCCGCGATCCTGAGCGAACCGCCTGAATACCAGACGCACTTCATCCGGTTGGTGACACATCCGGCTCAGCAACACCGGCTGCGCCGTCGCCGACGCGGCCTGATATATGACGACGGCCGTGGGAAGCTGACGGGCGCCGACGATATCCTCGAAGTCATCGAGGCTCTGTTGCTTGAGCTTTTCAGGCAAGAAACCGTACGCCCGCAACGCGAGAGGTGCGCGGAATAGTTGCACCCACATCTCATGCGGCGCAAAAGCGTAGGACTGCGTCAGATAGGAAACGGCGTTCGGACTGAAGCCCAGCGTGCGAATTTCCGCCCAGTACAGTGCCAGCCAGCCAATCGATTCCGAAGGCGAGCACGCGATCAACTGCTTGGCCGCCTCCGTGACGGTCGGCAACCTCAAATCCATGGCGGCCGCGTCACCGGCTTCGATGGCATTGCTCAAGAGCCGCAGCTGAATCAAGACCACGTTGCGCTTGAGCTTTGGATCGCAAAGCCCGTTCGCGTCGCCGCCAACGCGGGTCACGATCTGCTCGAGCACAGCATTGTCGTAGCGCTCACCGCGCATCAGATGCGACGCGAGGTCCTGCAAGGTCGGCCGAAAGGTGTAGCTTGCGACCGACGCCAGCCAAGTGAGCGCCAATACCGCGAGAACGGCATTCACAACGGCGGCCGAGACCACCACCCGTCGAGGCGGTCCCTGCGGCTGGTCAGCTCTGCTCGATGTAGTAGTCAGAGTAATGTCGTCCCTTGTACGACTCGATCCGCTTCAACGTTTTCGGATTGGCTCTGTTGAGCACGATACCAACGATCTTGTTCTTGAAGACGTCCAGCTCGGTGAGAGACTCGTGCACCGCCGCCCGCCGCGTCTTGCCCCATTCGACGACATAGATGATGGCGTCGATCAGATGGCCAACCGCCTTGGCGTCCGTCACCGGAAGCACCGGAGCCAGATCCACGAATATATAGTCATATTGCTTCCGGGCAGCCTTGAGGAAATCCGCCATCGCAGGCGAAGCGAGCAGATCAGCCGAATTGACCAGTCTGGTCTGCACGACCGAGGGCAGGAAATTCAGCTTCGAGTGGCGATCGACCTGGACATGCCGCTCGAACTGGTTCGGCTCCGCGAGAGCCTCGACCAATCCGGTCTTGGCATGGGGAGCAAGCTTGCGCGTCAACGCCTGTGTGTGCAGGTCACCGTCGATCAAGAGCGTGCGATGTCCCGTGAGCGACGCCAGATGAGCCAGATTGGCAGCCACGGTCGTCTTGCCCTCCTTTGGAAGCGACGAGACAATTGCGATGACATTCGTCTCTCTCGACAGACGCGCCAGATCGACCGCCGTCTTCACATTCCGAAGCGTCTCGGCGAAACGCGAGAACGGGTGCTCCAGAGCATATCGTGCGAGCGATCCCCCGAGCGCATCCGAGGCCGAACCGTCCAGCCCATCCGAATTGATTTCGGGCAGGGTCCCCAGACACTGGAGCGCAGTTTCGCCTTCCACTTCGACGGGTGTTCGAAGCACCTCGGTCAGCAATTCCTTGGCTACCGCGCCGCCCAACCCGAAACACAGTCCTCCGACCAGGCCGCCAAGCAGGAGCAGGCCGGTTCTCGGCCAGCTTTTCTTGTCCGGCTTTTGCGCCGTGCTGATGATCCGCGCTTCGCTGATCGGGAAGCTCTGGTTCTGCGTTGCTTCCTGAAGCTGCTGGAGGAAATTGTTGTACAGGGTGCGATAAGTATCTGCGGCGCTTTCGAGGTTGCGCAGCTTCACTTGAGCCTGGCTCGCGCTGCCGGATTCGCCGACGAGCTTGTTGAGATCGCCTTCGAGAGAGCTCTCCCTGCTTCGCGCGATCTCGTAATCGCTCTTGTAGGCGTCGGCAATCCGCCTCACTTCATCCTTGATTGCCCGCCGCAACTCCTGCATTCGGGAGGCGAGGTTGATCGCTGCCTGATGATCCTTGCCATACTTGTTGGACCAGTCGGAATATTGCGCCGCAAGGTCGAGATACTGTGCCCGCAGGCGCGTGATGACCGTATTGTTCAGCGCATCGGTGACGGTGGGCTGAGCAAGATCCTGATCCGTAACCGCATTGATCCGGTCGAGGCGCGCCTTTGCTTCAGCGGTCGCGGCTCGGGCCTGGATCAGCTGCGTGTTGACGTCGGACAATTGCTGCTCGCTCATGAGCCCTTTGCTCGTCCCGACGATATTGTTCTGGGCCTTGAAGGTCTGAACTGCACGGTCGGCGTCCATGGCCTGCTGTTGAAGCTCCGCGCTTCGCCGCTGCAACCACTCGCTCGCCCGTTTCGTCGACTGGTATTTGGCCTCGAGAACGCCGACCATATACTGGTCGGACAAAGCGTTGGCGATACGCGCCGCCTTTTCAGGTTCCGTGGACTTGAATGACAGGGTGAGAACGTAGGTGACGCCGACCCTCTCCACCTTCAGGTTCTTCTTCATGGCGGCGACGACCATCCGCTTGACGAAGTCCTTGGACTCGGGCTCAGCAAGGCCCAGCGCGCTCACGACTGCACCGATGACGTGAGAGAGCAGATCACCTTCCACATACTCACGGTCACTGGTCAGATTCATCGAATCGACCACCGATCGGATCAGGTCGTCGGACGAAAGAATCTCAACCTGGCTCTCCACGAATCCAGGATCGATCAGGGTGCTATTGGCGTCCGTCGATTTGCTCAGGATTTGCGCCTGGCGTGTGTCCACCAGGATACTGACGGAGGCCGTGTAGTAGGGAGTGGCCGTCAGCGCGTACGCCAGGACGAGGGCGAGAAAACAGCCAACGACCGTGGCAATCAGGGGCCACTGCCGACGAACGATGTCCACGGCTCGCTCGAACGTGAGCACAGCCGTGTTGAACGGAAACGTCACAGGCTGGCCAGGCTCAAAGTTGCTGCGAGGCTGATACATGTTTCACTTATATTGCGGAAGCTCGAGGGGGAGCGGAACGGGAGCGAATGGATCAGCGAGGTCGGTATTCCACTCGCCATTGAACAATGAATTGGGCCGATTGGCCGGAGCGCTTTGTACGGGAATCTGGGGTGTCGATTCGGAATCGACGGAAGCATAGCCCGCGCTCACAGAGGAGTCCTGCAGGCCCCGCGTGAAGTCGATGATGCTTTGGACCGCTCTGGAATCGACGGGACCGCAATGCTGTGCCGCGCGGGCCATCCCGCGACCGATGGCGGCGCGATTGGTCGAAGGCGTGAGCTGCACCAGTTTTCTGATCACGGACAAAAGATCGGGGTCGCTCGCCAGATATTCGGTCACCTTCTGCTCGATTTTCAATCGATCATTCCTGGCGTACTTCAACAAATGCCCCGGATCTTCGGCAAACAAGCGAAGCTCCAATGACGGAGTCCGCAAGAGCAGAGGCAAACAGCCAGCAGCCGTGGCCGGCGAAAGACCGACCACGGCGAATAAAATCGTAAGCACAAAGCGTGCCATTACGAGAACTCACCCAAGGTGAGGCGGGATCGACAGCTCCAAGAAGTCAACTCATGTCACCGTTGATGTCTGCGAGAACGCTCGTCCAGTAGCAGACAAATACGGCAAGTCTTTGTGCGTTGCAAAAAGATTTGTGCCCGACCTAGTTTCGACCGTCCTTGGCGCGTCCGAGTTCCGCAAAATCGCGACGGTCCTGCTTGGCAATTGACACCCAGAAGCGGGGATTTTCGCCCGATTCCATCGACACCCACTGATAGTCGACTCCGCCCCACCTCTGAACGTCAGGGGCTAGATTGTCCAAGATGTAGTCGCCGTCCTGCAAGCGCGCGACGAGCACCAGATGGCCGCCGGCGGGCGCATAGACAACCGCCAGGCGCAAGGCACTGGCGGGCCAGCCCTTGGCAATCAGCATATGCCGTTTGGTCACCGCGTAGTCGTTGCAATCTCCCGAAGTCGGCGAAATCGCCCAGTGGGACCGCAGCGGATCCGTCGATTTGGCCAAGGGATGAATGCTCTGGTTCACCGTCGCATTGACCTCGGCCAACATCGCGAGGGCCGCATCCCGCTCCGGCAACCGGGCCTCCGACGAGCTCGGCTCGCACTCCGAAGGATTGTTCATGCAGAACTTCACGAACTGGAGCGGAGCCAGGACGTTCTGCGCCTCCTTCAGGAAAGAAGCCGAAGGCGTCGTCGCCTGCTCAGCCGCGTAGCACGGCACTGCAAGCCCAACGACGAGCCAAGCCGCAATCAGATGCCGTTTCATCACCACCTCCAACGATACATTCGATGGATTTGAGCGTAATGCCGAAACTTCTCAACCTGATTGCGCAATTTCGTAAAATTGCATCTAAACGAAGCACTGCCCCTCAGTTTGTAGGGCTGATCGGTGCAAGGATATTGGCCGACGTGCTCGATGCCGCGGCGAAGAAAGTCGTCGTGCCCGGCGCCGATGCCGCGGAAAAATTGGTGCTGGTTGAAGTACTTATGCCGCCCGGCGCCTGACTGGGCACCGACCCGCGACCGCCACCCACGACCGATTCGCCGTTGGGGTCGGACCCTGCAACCGCATTGGTCGGAACATCTCCGGTGATGCTTTCGAAGGATTGAATAAGGTCGCTGTTTTCAGATTTGAGAACCGCTTCCTGGATCAGTGTTGCAGTCGACGGATGCGACACGACACAGGTCGATGCAGCAGTCCCGAGCCCCGCCCCGATCGCGCGATTCTGGCTCGGCGAACTGGCGCTCGATAGCGACCTAATACCCTCCAGGGTTTCGGGGCGCATCGTCGCGAAGTCTCTGATGGCGGCGGAAAGCTTACCCTCGTCACCTTCCGGGAAGCCAGTCAGCAAGGCGGACGGGTCGTCGAGGAACTGCGTCGCCCGCTCGGCCGTAACCCCGCCGGCAAGCGGAGCGCATGCAACGTCAACCGCAGTTGCCGCACGAGAGATCGAGGGGGCGACTAAGAAGGGAACTAAAAGCAGCCACACTCTAACCTTCATTTTGGCAACCTCTTTTCGAATTTTTTACGTGTAGAAGTCTCATTGATATAAGCGATTTTACCAGAAGGGTGAACACATTTAAGAAAAGGTAAATTGCCGCGGAGGACGCTCCAGAGTTGATATTGATTGCGCCAGGCCGCACCCGACAATCGCGGCGAATACGACTGCAAAACCCGTTACTTGGACCGAAAAATCAACGCTTGAGTGCAAAACTCCGAGAAGAAGCACTGCAGCGCCCATCGCTGGCACATAATTGTCACGACGTCTTGCAAAACTGCCCACGATCATTCTGCCGAAGAAGAAGGCAGTGAGACCGCACACCAGGATCGTCAAAGGAACGCCCGCGGAGACCAACATCTCGAGCGGAGTACTGTGGGCCTTATCCCAGATTCCCTGACTTCCAAGGTCTGCCGGCCGGAACGCAGGAAATGCGGCCTCAAAATTGCCAAGCCCCCAACCGAACAGCTCTTGGCCCTTCAACATCTCCAGCGATGTGCGATAGACCTCAAGCCGCCGCGGATCCCCCATTCCGAGCGTGCCGACGCGACTGCTCGCCATTCCACCGATCACCAGAAAAACCACAGCGGCAGCGACAGTCACCGTTCCGGCGACCAGCCAGTAGCGCTTCAATTGGTCTCGATATTGCATCAGGTACAAATTGCCCAAGAAAGCCAGCGCAAGGAGCGTGAGAAATACGCCGGCCCGCGACCCCGTCATGCCAACAGCCGTGAGACATGCAAGAAGGCCCGAGCCGAGTGCGACCGGATGATCGGTAAACGAGCTGTGATTCCGCGGGCGGCTTCGCTGGGCAAACCAGGTGTCGGACGACAATGCCAACAATTTGCCGAGGAACAAAACCGCGCAGCACCCCCAAAAAGCCGCTGCCGTATTTCGGTTGACGAACGTTCCAGTCGCGAATGAGAGGTAATATTCCTTGGTTCGCCACAATAGCTTCGTAGGAGCGAAAAGCTGTGCAGCGATCCCGTAGACAGCATAGGCGAAACCGGCATATGCAATCGCCTTCAGCAACGATCTTGCAGCGTCTCCGTCCGTTGCGACCAAATAGGCCCGCACAAGCGCCAGGGCAAAGAGCAAGCAAGAACCGAACGCCACCCACGGAACCGAAGCTGTTACAGAAAGGCGATCCGGCAGCGTCAGCCCGGCGAATTTTCGGGCTATGTCCCACGCCGGATTGGCGAGTTCGAGACCCACTCCGGGCCAGATTTGAAATACTGCCAGTGCGCAGGTGAAGAATAGAATGATCGCCGTCGAACCCAAGATCCAGAGATCCGCACGACACAAGCGCGACAGGTCGGCTGTGATCAGGCTGATGGTGAGGAGCGCGGTCCAAATCCAGACCCAGGTCAGATCGACAGACCCAAATGGCAGAGGCGCCACCAAGAACACAAAAAGTGCGATAAATTGAGATATCCGGTGCACAGCAATAGTTTCTCTTTGGAGACCGGGCAATCGGCCATCAATCGGTCGGGCTTGCCGCGCAGAATGAACAAGATCGACGCGATGTGCCACCTTCTGCCCCAGACACAAGCATCGTTGAAGACACGAAGTAGCTAACGAAAGCCTTCACGATGGACCAACCGACCACACATTTCGAAGATCGAACGGCTACGACCGCGGCCTGGAGACTTCCAACTCTGGAAGGCCTCGCAGTAACCCTTTATTTCGGACGCGACGCCTTCGCCGGGGTGGTTCGATATTATGCAAGCCTCACTCATCTCGACCCGCTTTGGTTCGTCCCGGATATCTTCGCATTCGCCTGCATTGGCGCTTTCATCTACCGATACGCCATCCAGAGAACGAACGTTCTTGCAATTCTGTTCATCTTCTACGTGGTGTTCGCCCTGTTCCTGGGTTACGTCTTCCTCGGCGAAATCAAAGGACTGGCTTCGTCGATCAAAATGATTGCGCCGGCCTTTGTCGGATTTTGCTTTTGCAGCCGCGAGTTCAAAGACGAGCAGTTCCTTCTGAAGTTCATCTACTTTCTGCTTTTCGCCTCGATCATTGGCCTGATGTGGTCCGCTCACACCCGCTTGCCCTGGGTTGCCTTCTCGTACGAGTCTTTCGGTGCGACACGAACTGCCTCACGGCTTTGGTGGACCGGGGGCGAAAGCCGTGTCTCCGGATTTGCGGCTGATAGTACCATGGCGGCCTATTTCGTCATGATCACCTACGTCTTCACCTCAGTTCGAAAAAGCGTGCTGTGGTGCCTGGTCTGGGCCGTCCCCGCCTTTTATGCGATCCATCTCTCGACGAACAAGACTGCGCTCGGCGTGTTGGGCATCTATATCGCCGCGCTGCTATTCGTCCGCGCCTTCAACGAGAGACATCGATTTTCCGCGCTTCGCTCGATTGCACTCTGGTCGTTCACCTGCATTCTGATTCCCGGAGCGCTGATGCTGGCGTTCAGCGGCACGAACCTGGCCAGGATCGCAAAGGGTCTTTACAGCCTGCAGGACCGCATCAATAACAGCTGGCAGCTGCCCTTCGTATACATGAACGATCTAATGCCTCTTGGCTATGTGACGGGCTGCGGATTGGGGTGCTTCAACTACCCGCAGCAGCTGTTTTCAAACAAGGTCAGCTACTACGTGCCCGTCGACAATTTCTATATCGGCACGTATCTGATGTTCGGTCCGGTTTTCGTGCTCTTCATGCTGTTCGTGATACTTGCTGTGGCAAGGACACGAGACATCTATAAGCTCACCGTGATCTTCGTCATGAACTTCTACACCATCACGGTCCTGGGTTACGGACCCGCCAGCGGTCTCCTGGTCATCACTATGGGATTCAGCGAAGTATTTGCTGCGCGATTAAAGCCACGGAGACTTGCTGCCGAATCCAACAATGCCATTGGACGGCAGCCGCTGCTGAGGGTGGCGAGCGGGTGATGATACTTCCCCGATTGACCGACCATCTCGTCAAGCCGACACCTTCCGATGGGGCCAACCGCCGCCATTCGAAGCGATTCGAACCCTCGATCCAGGGCTTGCGCGGCTTGGCCGCCTTCAGCGTCCTGCTGGTCCACCTTTATGACATGCCGATGCTGGCCGGTTTCCTTCCGGCCGTGCCGTCGTGGTTCGATATGACCGTGGGTACCTTCGGCCGTGGGGTCGAGGTGTTCTTCATGATAAGCGGCTACCTCATTCCCGCGAGCCTGGTTCGGCACCAGTTGATCTCGAAATTCTTCTATGACCGATGCCTGCGGATCCTCCCGGTCTTCGTTACTTTCCACCTCATCCTCTTCGCCATCGGCCCCGTGGTGGGATACAAATTCTTCAAGGATATCGACGCGCTGAACTATCTGAAGATCTTCTTCGCCAACCTGTTTTTTCTTCCGGACATCCTGAATCTCCCTTTCGGCCAGCAGAATGCATGGACCCTCACATATGAGTGGGCCTTCTACATTTGGTTTGCCGTTGCGTATTATTTCGTTCCGCGCTCGCTCCCGGCGACCGCGCTCGTGGTGCTGGCCGGCTGCGTGGCCATGTTCTATTTTCCCATCACCGCCTATTTCCTGATCGGTCTCGTTCTCGGCGCAATCGAGCTGCGCGTCAACGGCCCGGGCTTCCTTGGGCTAATATTTAGCGTCGCATGCCTCGCATTGATGTATGCGATGCTGGAGTACGTACATCCGTTCGCAGGACTGCTCCCCGCGTTTCTTCTGTTTTCGACCGTGTTGAATCCCCTTTCCGCTATCGCGCAGTTGCTGTCGAAAGCCGCGCCGCAATTCGTCGGCAAGATCAGCTACAGTCT
>Ga0136846_1243368_pt1 | contig 10193 bp, 12 predicted proteins | sample HopSoiMetagenom2_FD_96841 | JGI IMG/M metagenome (GOLD analysis project Ga0136846, IMG submission 96841) | Grasslands soil microbial communities from Hopland, California, USA - 2 Assembly 2016 (version 4) | ecosystem: Environmental > Terrestrial > Soil > Grasslands | place: USA: Hopland... | reverse complement strand
GTCTGTCTCACTCCTCGTCCTCCTTGCTGCCGGTCGGCCAGAACCAGCCGATCAAAGTCACGGCCATCGGCGGCGTGCCCCAGAGCACCGCCCAGGGCGTGAAGATCGAGCCGATGAAGAAGATCGTCGTTGCGATGGCTGTGAGCAGGGGCCAGATGCTCGGCTCGGGCGAAGCCTCGCGGATCTGGGGCTCGGCTTCCGCAAGCGAGGTCAGCAGGACCTCGCGCCGCTCGGCACTCAGACCCGCGACCACAGACAGGCTCTCGCTATCGGCCCACAGCGGATCGCGGTGCTTGACAACCGGAATGCGGTCGAAGTTCTGCGGCGGAGGCGGCGACGAGGTCGCCCATTCCAGCGTCGAGGCATTCCAGGGATTGTCGCTTGCAAGCGCGCCTTTGCGAAGGCTGTAGATCACATTGGCCAGAAGAACCGCGAAGCTAAACGCGAAAACGAGAGCACCGCCGCTGGACACGAGGTTCAGGTGCGCCCAGTCCATGTCGGCGGTATAGGTGTAGACCCGGCGCGGCATTCCGATCAGCCCAAGGATGTGCATCGGGAAGAAGGCGACGTTGAAGCCGATGAAGGCCAGCCAGAAATTCCAGCGTCCGAGTCTTTCGCTCAGCATGCGGCCTGCGATCTTGGGAAGCCAATAGTAGACCGCGCCGACCAGCGGGAAGACTGCGCCGCCGATTAGGACATAATGGAAGTGGGCCACGACGAAATAGGTGTCGTGCACCTGGGTGTCGATCGGCACCGAGGCGACCATCACGCCGGACAACCCGCCGAGCACGAAGATGACGATGAAGCCGATCACGAACAGCAGCGGCGTCCGGTACACCGGACGTCCATCCCAGAGCGTTGCCAGCCAGCAGAAAATCTGCAGCCCGCTCGGCACCGCGATCAGCATGCTGGAGGCCGTGAAGAGGGCCGCGCCGAGTTGGGGCAGGCCCGTGACGAACATGTGGTGGACCCAGAGGCCGAACGACAGGAAGCCGGTCGCGATCAAGGAGAGGATCACGACGGGATAGCCGATCACCGGCCGCCGCGCGAACGTCGCGAGGATCGCCGAGACCATTCCCGTACCCGGGATGAAGATGATGTAGACCTCGGGATGGCCGAAGAACCAGAACAGATGCTGCCAGAGCAGGGGATGCCCACCCGATGAGGAGTCGTAGAAGCGCGTATTGACGAGCCGATCAAGGATCAGTGACGTCGATGCGACCATGATCGACGGCATCGCGAACATCACAAGGAAGGCCGTCACCAGCATGGCCCAGACGAACAGGGGAATGCGGTCGAGCGTCATGCCGGGCGCGCGGAGCTTGAACACGGTGACGACGATCTCCACGGCGACTGCGAGCGCCGCGACCTCGGTAAAGGTGATCATCTGCGCCCAGACATCGGCCCGCTTCGTCGGTGTGAACTGCAGGCTCGAGAGGGGAACGTAGGAAAACCAGCCCACATCGGGGCCGACGTTGAACAGGAAGGAGATCCACAGAAAGCAACCGCCGAACAGAAACATCCAATAGCTGAAGGCATTCAGGCGCGGAAACGCGATGTTACGCGTGCCCACCATCAACGGCACCAGATAGACGGCGAACGCCTCCATGACCGGGACGGCGAACAGGAACATCATCGTCGAGCCGTGCATCGTGAAGACCTGATTGTACTTGTCGGCGGAGAGAAACGTCTTCTCCGGCCCGGCAAGCTGAACACGCATCAGGATCGCGAGAATGCCGCCGAGAAGCAGGAAGGCGAATGCGGTCAGGATATAGCGGCGTCCAACGACCTTGTGGTCGACCGACATGAGCGCACCGACAAGTCCAGACGGCGTGCGCCACACCCGCTCGAGCTGCATCGAAAGCTGCAGGCCGTTCAGGACGTCGTCCCGCAACTCATTTGGTTCAGCGGCCATGCTCACTTGAGCTGCTCCAGATAATGAATGATCGCGATCATTTCGTCCGATTGCAGCGGCATCTTCGGCATCAGATTGCCGGGTTTGATGTGCTGGGGATCGGCGATCCAGGCGCCGAGCGTGGCCGACGTATTCGGCAACGTTCCCGCCGCGATCGTCGTGCGGCTGCCGATATGCGTGAGGTCCGGACCCAGCTGCCCGCCGGCCATCGTACCGCTGATGTTGTGACACAGTGCGCAGCCGCGCGCCCGGAACAGAGCTTCACCCTGCTTGCCGAGTTGATCGGTAGGGCTGTTCGCGCTCTGGTTTTCATGATCGCGCCAGCGCCCGAACTCGTCGGGCGACATCGCGATCACGGCGAACGCCATATGGGCGTGCTGGATCCCGCAGAACTCGGCGCATTGCCCGCGATAGATGCCCGCGTTCTTCGCCGTGAATTGCAGCTCGTTCTTCTGCCCGGGGATCAAGTCCATCTTGCCGGTCAGGCTGGGCACCCAGAAGCTGTGGATCACGTCGGCGGATTCCAGCTCGACTTTCACCGGCTGGCCGGTCGGGATCCGGATCTCGTTGGCGGTCACGAAACTCTGGTGCGGACTGTCGGCTTCATAGCGAACCTCCCACCACCATTGATGGCCGATGATCTTCAACGTGAGGGCATTCTCGTCCTTGGCGAAGACGGTGCGTTGTCCGGCATAGCTGACGAAGGAGAGACCGAGCACGACGACGGTGGTCGCAATCCCAAGCGCCAGGACGACGCGCCCGGAGCGTTGTTCGAAGGGCTGGTGGAGGTCCAGCGGCTGATCGGCTGTGCGCTTCCGGCGTAATAGCCCCAGGCCCAGAACGATGACGACGGCGGTCCAGACGATCGCCGCGACAATGAGGAAGATGAATAGCGTATGCCGAATCTGCTCAGACTGCAGCCCTTGAGGGTCAAGCGCCGACTGCTGGCCCGCGCACGCAGCAAGCGGCCAGGTCATGCACAACACCAGAAGCCTTCGCACCCAGACCTGCATTGACGCTTTGTCGCACTCCGCTTCACAGGCGGAACCGGGCAGGCCTACAAAGGTTCCTATGCGCTAACCGGAACAGTTGGCCGAAGAAGGACATGTCCGACATCGATCATCGGGCTAGAATGGCCAGCCCTTCACGGCGATCACGATCGCCGCGTCGCCAGCGGCCATCAGCAGCAGGACGGCGAGACCGGCGATGACCGCGCCCGGCTGGGCAAGCACGCGCAGCTGTCCAAGCATTTGTTGGCTCCAAAACGCAGCAATGCCGCGATGCGCCTGAGGGTTCCTGCAGGTCTGCCGGGGGTTGACATGCGAGCGCCGGAACGAAGACTCGAGATCGCGCGCTCCTGCGACGAATTTGAGGGTTCACGTGCCGCGCTATCATTTCGATCTGGTCGACTCCAAGACCGTTGCAGACGAGGGAGGTGCTGAATTACCCGACGACATCATGGCGCTGGATGTTGCCGAGGAGATCGCGAGGAGACTTCTTGCGGAGCGTCCCGAACTCAGGAATCGTCATTTTTCCATCCTGGTCACGAACGAGGAGGGTGAGGAGATCGGGAAAGTGCCCCTGGATGTCCTGCACTGAAGACCATCCAAGACGGTGCACAGATTGCATCGAATCACCTAAAGGTTGCTTTTGGGAATCTCGCTCTGAACGCGCCATGAATCGTCAGGAACGCCGGGCTGCTGCTCGAGAATCTCGCAAATCCAAAGGCCGCGCAGATTCTACCACACCGGTCGCTGCGCTTTTTGAGTCTGGGTTCGTCCACATGCGAGCCGGACAATTTCGCGACGCGGAGGTCTGTTGCCGCCAGGCTATTGCACTGGACGCCAACCACGCAGACTCGCTCCACTTGATGGGTTTACTATCCCAACAGGTCAAGCGCTATGACCACGCACACCAGTGGATTTCTCGCGCAATACGACAGGATCCCAAGCCAGTATACTTCCTCAGCCTTGGAATCGCCTTTCTGTCGCAAGGAGATCACAACGAGGCGCTGAAGGCCTTCGATAAGGCGCTCGAGCTGGGATTAGACGATCCCAGTCTGTGGCTGTCTCACGGCCAGACCCTGGTGAAACTGGAACGACCTGGCGACGCTCTGATCAGCTTTCAGCACGCGCTCAAGCTCAGTCCACAATATTGGGAGGCTGCGAACCAGTGTGGGATCCTTCTCCATCAACTGGGGCGAACCGAAGAGTCGCTTTCATATATCAACATATGCAACCAGTTGCGGCCAAATCACCTTCCAACCCTGCAACAGAGAGCCGCATTGCTGCACGGCTTGAAGCGGTTCGAGGACGCACTAGCGATCTGCCGCGATGCGTATGAACTCGACCCCGACAACGCCAACATCTGCAATAATCTCGGTATTGCACTAAGATTTTTGAAGGAAGATGAGGAATCGTTGCAATGGTTCGACCGGGCCTTGGAGCTTCAATCAAACTTCGGAGATGCGCTTCACAATAAGGCCGTCGCGCTGACCAAGATGCATAAATTCGAAGAGGCTTTCGCGATTTATGATCGCCTAAAAGCTTCTGATCCAAACGACGTCATGGCAGATTTGGGAATTGCGCATCTTCATTTGTTAATGGGAGACTTCGAGGCAGGTTGGACTGGCCGCGAGGTGCGTTGGAAGAGTTCTACTCTTGGAGGGGATTATGCAAAAGTCCAGCAGCCCATTTGGCTTGGAAACGAGAGTCTCGAAGGCAAGACGATCTTGATCGCTGCGGATGAAGGCTTAGGGGATACAATTCAGTTCGTCCGCTACGTTCCTATGGTGGCGAGGCTAGGCGCTCAAATTATCCTTGTCGTTCAGGATGCGCTGCATTCTCTCTTGTCGCGTTTTTCGGGCATTGCTCAGTGCATACCCTTGTCGGCGAGTAGTCACCTGCCGGCCTTCGATTTTCATTGCCCAATCATGAGCTTGCCGTTGTCGCTCAAGACGAGGTTGGAGTCTATCCCGTCTGCTATCTCGTATCTTCCCAATCCGCCAAGAGCTCGCGTGCGCGCTTGGAAAGAACGACTCGGCCCTCATCACAAGTTTCGCGTGGGGCTAGTATGGTCAGGAAACCCGGAGCATCTTGACGATTACAATCGATCGATACCATTGCGAACCCTCTCAAGTGTCCTGGATGTCAGCGCCACCTTCGTCAGCCTCCAGAAGGATCCGGGATCGGACGACAGAAAGGCTATGCAAGAGCGCCCGGGGCTTCTCGACTTCAGTGACGACCTAACCGATTTCGTAGAGACTGCGGCCTTAATCAAGTGTCTTGATCTCGTTGTCGCGGTAGACACCAGTGTTGCACATCTCGCCGCCTCGCTAGGACGGCCGACATGGGTTCTGTTACCTTACACTCCGGATTATCGCTGGTTGCTCGACCGCGACGATAGCCCTTGGTATCCGACCATGCGCCTGTTCCGACAGACGTCATCCCGAGATTGGCGAGAGGTGCTCGACCAAGTGCGAAGCGAGCTCAGACTTCGGACCTTTTTATTCGAAGGATTCCAGGCATCCGCGGCGTTCGAGAACCCTTTTCGTTAGGCGGATAGCAATGCTCTCTCTTGCCCGCCGTGATTTTTATTCCGGTTGAACTGGCCACCCGTTCAGGCGAAGGATGCGTGCGAGCCGCTTCAAGACAGGAGGGCACACGCTCATGTTTCACCTTATCGAATGTGAGTTAGGCGTTTAAAATATTACGACGATCGCTTTTCCGTGGCCCCCATGATGGATTGGACCGAGAGTTCAGTATTTTCAGTTCGCTAGAAGGCGGCGTGTGCACCGGGAGATCAAGAAAAATACATTGACGGCAAGCGTGGGCGATCACGCCTTGAGGCAATTTGACGTCTGCAGAAGCTAGCGCGCCTGGCGCTTCCGATTTTCACAGTGGGTGAATCCACCAGCGAAGTTTCTCAGAGCAGCTGACTCTTAATCAGCGGGTCCCAGGTTCGAGCCCTGGTGCGCCCACCATCCTTAAGAAATTGGCCCGCAAGGGCTCTTTTAAACTCCTCGGCAGACCAAACCGGGTCTCGTACGACGCTCTTAATGGTCGTACGTCGCACGCCGTGCGACGAGGCGGATAATTAGGACCGAAGCCCATCCACTACTGTAACACGAGCCCTACCGGTCTGCGTTCAGCTCTTCATGCCTTCCTTCCGCACCTGCAATTCAAGCCTGTCGATGCCGGAATCGGCGCGAGCCGCATTGCGGGCGCGGTAGTGCTTCACGATGGTCTGCGCACTTCGGTTTGAATGCCCAGTGATGTCGCAGATCGTCAGCAAGTCTCAGCCTGCCCGATCGAGCAGCATGACGCAGTTATCACGTAAGTCCTGGTCCTGCTTTTGGTCGAGTTCGCCGGCTCCGTGACGAACATCAGCGTGCGGCAAGGCTTCAGACGCCATGCTGCCTCATCGCTATTGCTGTCGCGTGCGGCCTGCGCACCCAGCTAGTCCGTTAATGCACGCTTGCGCCCATCGACCGCTCGAGCGCGTTGTCGCGCGCGAGAAAGCCGAAGATAGCAACGGCCCGGGGCGGTAGACACTTAAATGCGAAATGTGCAGCACCTTGCTCAAGCCTCACCGCGGGAGGACAGTGAAGTTCACTCCCTTCAGGGCAGTCGAGCTGCACAGTCTCTACCTCGTTCACTAACGCAGGTTAGATCGGGTTCCAGTCAGTCCTCGGGGGTCTGCTCCCCCGCGGCTCGCCGTCGCTGCGATCGAGTGCTCGGAGGCGACCGCAATGCAGGTACAGCCGAGGCGCTTCGCTCCGCCTCTTTGACTTTAAGCCGGAGATCTTCCAGCTCTGACAGTTGACAAACGAGGTCGTTCAACCGTTGGACAAGAAGGACCGAGCGATAACCCTGCATCAACGCCCTCCTGAGTCTGCAGCTATCCAGACAGCAAAAGGACCCAGCCTCGGGGCGGGTGAAGCTGGGGCTGTTGAGCTGCCTTGGCGAAGGCAGTCGCCCCTTGGGGAGGGCCCGGGAAAACTTGGCAATCGGCAAGTCGTTCCAAGCCGAACAAAAATGAGCTCCAGGCCCGCGGGGCAACGGGGAAAGCTGGGGCCGACTGCATTACCCACTTGGGGATGGGCGTTGGGAAAGTTGGTAACCGGCGAGCCGTTCCGACTGCCGTGCCCCCGAAAATGTTTGTCGTCCTTGCCGTTGGGGCTGCCATCGCCGTCGCCGTTACCTCACGGCTCGCTTCTTCGTCGCCTCCATGAGCACGTGCGCCGGGGAGTGGTCGATCGATAAGCAGTGTCGACCGATCGAAAGCGCAGCCGGACGACTATAAATGAGGTTGAAATTATATCTTTAATCTAGTTTAATATCGAAAATTAAATCGAACTGGTATTTTCGGGATTTCGGAATCATGCCTCAGTCTCCGTCCATCGTGCCCCATCCATATCCACGTGACGTCTATATTGTGCTTGAGGATTTCGGAGGTGGGCTCGGACGTGCCTGGAGCGAAACCTCCGAGGAGGACGCTAGTCGAGCGACGCTGATGCGCCAAATAATGGAAGGCCAATACAAGCATCCTGCTCGGATCGTAGTCTTCAACACGGTAGAGGGTTGGTCCCGTGATGTAACTGTAGAGATTGCAGATGAACTGCGCCGCTGCTTTGTCGAGTTCGATGACATTGCCCCAGCCGCGTTGGAATTCATCGAGAGAGTTGGAAGGAGTTGATTGTGGTGCCCACCGTACCCTAGTTTGCGCCAGTCTCACCAGCTTATCAGAGATGAGGATGATGCGACAGCACGAACGAACAAGCTACCGCGGCGAGGCGTGAGGCGACAGCTTGGTGCGGTATTAGGCCATCCCGTTGTTATGTCTGGTTGTGTTGGGAGCTGCCATGTCGATGAACTTCCGCAGCCGTGCGCCTCAGCTGACTGCCGGCAAGCAGATATTGTCATGCGATTGAAAGAGGCGGAGCATCGATCGATGGTCGAACGCAGCTTTCTGGCCGTCGCGGACCGGGTCCAATATTGGCACGTGACCGACCTCGACGCCGCTGAGCCCTGCGATGCCTGCCGCACCTGGAGGCAATGATCGCGAACCTGATCGCTATGTTGCGAACGGACGACCCGCGGTCCTAAATGCTTGCTGGTGAGCTCGAGGCAGTAACAGTCGGAGCCGCCGGGCAGCCTTCACTCATTCGCGATTCGTCAAGATCAATGTTCATCCTCGCAGGATGTAGCCGAAGGCGAGCCCAAGGCATTCACTTCTTCGACCTCGCTCTCCATCCGTATTCCTCATGCGGAATCGTTGCGGTGATCTCGACGTCATTGCCGGCCGAAACGCGCCAGGCTGCCACCCCGAAGCACAAGGTCAGCGTCAGGGCGAGGGCAAGCAGAAGCATAGAGACGAAATGGCTCACGCGCGTGTATCCGTAAATCTGAAACCAGTTGAGAGCGTGCACAGAGGCCCGATTCGGAAAATGCAGACGATCTGACCCATCGGCCGTTTTCCCCATCCTTACACGGGGCCAAAAGCGCTCACGATCCCGATCGTGATCGGCACGAGTGCGACCACCACCCACAGAGCGGGCGAGCTGGAGGACAGGCCGACGACCAGTATCAAAACACCGATACCTACGAGGGCCGCTGAGATTGCGTAGGCGACTGCCTTTTCCATCTGTCGATCCACGAACAATAAGGGATCGGTCGCGCAAGCACGACTCGAGGCAAATCGAAACGTTCCCGTCTCGATTTAATTTGGTCTCAAAATTTCATTTAATTCCGTTTCAGTGGCTTAATTTCGCCAAATTACAACGCGCTTTCTGCGCGTCGGGGCAGGGCTATTAACCCGGAGTCCTGCATGTTCAATCGAGTAGTCGTAGCTTTATTGCTCGCTTTTGCGACATCCATTTCTTCTGAAGCACGCCCCTTGCGCGCCGCTTCGCCACCTGAATGCAACGTGATTATGCCATGCGACTTTTCATCTTCGCTGGTGCAGGCGCAGAGATACACGAGACCGGCACCGCGCCTGCAGCGAGGTGCCGTTGCTAGCCTACGGATGTCTGTGGCCAGCTCAGGGGCCTTAAGTAGTGAGATCGTTAGCGGTCGTCCGGCCGGTTGCCCTCGATCGTTCTGCGGATGTGGTGCGGCGATCCGAGTGTTTGGTCGGGTAGTACCGGAACTGAACCTCGCAGCCAATTGGCTGCGCTTTCCCCGCACCTCGCCAGCACCGGGAATGGTTGCCGCGCGACGTGGACACGTCTTCGTCCTTGAACGGCACATCGCCGGTGACATCTGGAAGGCGTACGATGCCAACTCAGGTGGGCACGCAACGCGAATTCACCCGCGCTCCCTGCGAGGGTACACCATCGTCAACCCTCATGCGGCCTAGGGCCATCGCGCAGCGTTCCCATTAGATTTTTCTCGCCACGTTCCGGAGCATCCGGCTCGCGGCTTCCGCTCAAAAACAGGGCCGCAGCAGTTTTCGCTGCGGCCCTGAAGTTGCAACTTGATTCTGCGCCAGCGTGTTCTCGCAGTTGGTCCCGAACACCGAAGTTGATAGGTCCGCCATCATGGGAAGCTTCAATGCAGCCAGGGCGTTCCATGACGATCATTGGCGTTCACATCAGAACGATAGAATTCGACGATGCGGTGCTTCATTGAGACCCGGACACGATAACCAGCGGATATCCACGCTCTCGCTTGAGGACCTGCTCTCTTCAGTGTGCTCCACCACGCAGTGAAGGTGTAGGCCGATCTCGGCAGAGGCTTCCCCAAGATCGCTTCAATTTCTGAAAAGGTCAGGCGGAGACTTTGACCGTTCTCCGTTCGCAGCCTTTCATGCAATGGCTGGTAAATCGACCTCGGCATGCGAGCACCATATCGACAAAATGGGCCGGCTGCCCGGCATTGGAATAGCAGACTGGTGCATATAGAGCGCGGAGGCAAAAGGCATTATCATTCAGGTCTGCAAGACCTCGCGGAGCCTGACGCAGCGACGTCTCTTCAGTGTTCCCTTAGCTCTAGGTCTCTCAGCAGCACGTGGAGAAAGTCGCTGGCGTGGTCATAGCGTTTACGACCATTCACGATCTCGCGGGTGCGCGGCTCCAGTGTGCTGGCGATGGCTTCAGCGCCGGGTAGATCAGCCTGGTGCGACCACTGCTGTAGCAGCCGATCAGGAATGCCTTGAGCGGATCCAGGCAGCTTCAACACACAATAATCGCCATCGTGCTTGTGATCAGCTTTCGCATAAAAAGCGAATAACCCTCGAAAGGTATTACGGGAAACGGCAGGTTTTGCCATTTAACATT
>Ga0136846_1220672_pt1 | contig 10193 bp, 6 predicted proteins | sample HopSoiMetagenom2_FD_96841 | JGI IMG/M metagenome (GOLD analysis project Ga0136846, IMG submission 96841) | Grasslands soil microbial communities from Hopland, California, USA - 2 Assembly 2016 (version 4) | ecosystem: Environmental > Terrestrial > Soil > Grasslands | place: USA: Hopland... | reverse complement strand
TTTTATCACACCCTGTAAGGTGGTTTGGGCAGCCGCTATGTTAACTGCCAATAAGATAGGGAGGAATAGTGGTAGTAGTTTTATCATTGTGGTTGAATTAATTGTTTTCTAATATGCGTGAGCTTTTGACAGCAGAAGAAATAGGGACGCACTGTTATCAGCTCATAGAATTAGCCCGGTAAAAGCCTATAGGTCTTATGCCATGTACGTACAGAATGAAATCGGTTGAGGGGCGTTATTCCCGGATTAAAAATACAAAATATAATTACATAACCTATAGGACTGGTGGAGTAATTAATATTTAGCATTTGTATGTAGATGATAAATAGTTGATTAATAAGATAACTAATTTAAAATAAATGTTAACTTGATAAAAAGATTGATTGGTGGAGAAAATAATGCAGGAGAGGCTTTCATGTAGTGGTGCCCTTCATAGAAATTTTATCAGTCTGTAATATCGCTCTGAAAAATAGTACAGGAAAGGGCTTTGCGGAAAGATTAAAAAATATAGATAGCTTTCAGGGAAATCTATTGGACTATGACATCCCAGGACATTACCCTCAAGAGATATAACAGTATCCGCAAGCGCGCTTTTAATAATTATATAGAAATCCGGTTGTTCTATTTTTTCCAACAATCAGTAGTAAATCCCGGTACAAACGACATTATACAACTTATAATAGAACCTGAATTATACGATCTATATGCCTCTTGTTGTCAGCTAACATTTAAAAAAGATGTGCCGGGACACAAAAAGCTTACTATCGGGGAGCTGGACAAGCTATACACAAAATGGTATGATAGTCACACCCAGGAACTTCAATCCCTGCAACAACATTTTGAGAATAATTGTTTTCTCTCCATAGAAAGGTTCGTTGAGATTTATAATAGTACAGAGAGGAAATGCCACTACTGTAACATTACGGAAGAGAAAATCAGAAGGCTGAAAAAGGAGAACAAAATAAAAACCAAACGTTTCATCACAAGAGGAAAAACACTGGAGGTAGACAGGATCAATCCGTTCCAACCTTATGAAGAAGGAAACCTGGTGCTTTGCTGTTACTGGTGCAATAATGCCAAAACAGATGAATTCTCCGAAGAAGAGTTTAAGAAAATAGGAAAAGTAATGGAAGAGATCTGGAACGAGCGGTTAAACAAATAGAGAGGCTGACCAAAGTAATGGCCAGCCCATTTCATTCAGGCCGGTATGGTTATCGTTTAAGCAATAACCAGGTCCGCCATTTTTATTGCTGTAAGCTATTTCACCAATCCCGCTGCCACATGCTGGGGATCTGCCAGGTTATGGTTAAACCAGTGCGGATATAACGGCCCCGGAGCTGTGAGACTGTCCAGCAATTCTACTTCCGCAACAGAAAGCTCAATGGACGCAGCTTTCAGGTTGTCTTCCAGCTGCTGCACTTTAGAGGCGCCAATCAGTACGCTGGACACTACCGGTTTGGTGAGCAGCCAGGCCAATGATATTTGTGCCACCGTGGCGTTATGTGCCGCCGCAATTTCTTTCATCCGGTCTACCAGGACAAACCCTTTTTCTTTGTCGAACGGAATGATATCAAAGCCGGAAAGACGGTTCCCTTCTTCTTTCAGATTTTCCCGGGTGTATTTGCCACTCAGGAATCCGCCGGCCAGTGGTCCCCAAACCGTCATACCAATTCCTGCCTGTTGCATAAACGGCACCACATCGTATTCCACATCACGGCCAACAAGGGTGTAGTTCATCTGGCCATTGCAGAAGGTCGCCCAATTATTGTCGCGCTGCATCTGCCAGGCAAGCGCCGATTTCCATACCGACCAGTTGGAGAACCCGATGTACCGCACCTTCCCGCTTTTTACCAACCCGTCCAGTGTGGCCAGGGTTTCTTCCAGTGGCGTTACCGGGTCTTCCCGGTGAACAATGTACAGGTCAATGTAGTCGGTACCCAGGCGCTTCAGGCTCTGATCACAGGAGTAAAGGATATGCCTGCGGGAAAGCCCCGACTGCGTAATAGGCGCACCATTCCGGAATCCTACTTTGGTGGCAATCACCACTTCATGCCGGCGGCTGGCCAGCAATTCGCCAAGCATTACTTCCGATTGGCCACCGGCATACCCGTCGGCAGTATCAAAGAAGTTTATGCCGGCAGCCAGCGATGTGTCAATCATTTTACGCGCTTCCTCATCTGATACCTTATATATAGTAGGCATAGATGGATCGCTGCCAAAGGTCATGGCGCCAAAGGATAATCTGGAAACAATCAATCCGGTATTTCCCAGGGTAGTGTATTTCATAAGAAACTTAATTGTTGGTTCAAAATATGGTTAAGCCATCAAAAAGAATAACAAATATCGCCGGAAAATTTATTCCCTGATACTACTATTGTTAATACTTATTTATCAATAGTAGTATTTTTCTGACCCTGCAGACTACCATTTTTTTAAATACTTTTTACACAAATGGTTGATTTAAAGTTTGTTAGCACTGGTTAACATTTGTGTTATAATCGTTATCAAAGCTGATATGGATTCTTATGAAAGAACGATAGCTTCATCATGAATTCCAGACGTTATGATTTGTAAAATTGGCCTATACCACTTTTATGATGCATCGTATAATGCCATAAAAAGGACCTGTACAAGAACAATTTCCATCTTAATAATTCCACTTTTTATATCAACCAGATACCGTCAGTATGTTTAAAACAAACGTTATGAAACACTTATTACCTCACCTCCAAATCATTCTTCAATGAAAAAAACTCTAACAAGGTTAAAACCCATATGCTGTTTTTTCCTCTGCTATTCATTGTTAATGATCAGCTGCTCCCTGCGTGCTTACAGTCAATCCCGTACTGTAAAGGGAGTGATTACAGGTGAATCGCAGCCACTACCCGGTGCTACCGTGCTGGTAAAAGGCACCAAAACAATGGCACTTAGCAATTTAAACGGAGAATTCACTATTGCAGCCGCCAAAGGAGATGTATTGGTCGTTACCTATCTCAGTTATCAAACCAGGGAAATCCGTGTAGGAGAGGAAGATGTTATCCGTATATCACTTACTTCCGCTACCAGTAAGCTCGACGAGCTGGTGGTAGTGGCTTATGGTAAGGCCAAACGGGCCAACCTCACCAGCGCACAAACCACCGTTACCTCCAAAGAAATGGACCGGACAGTAAATACCACGCTGGAACAGGCCATACAGGGACGCTCCGCAGGTGTGTATATAACTCAAAATTCCGGTCAGCCCGGTGGCGGCATCTCCGTGAACATCCGTGGCGTGAACTCTATTAATGGTACCAACGAGCCGTTGTATGTAATTGATGGTGTTCAGATGCCCGGTGCGTCCATCTCCTTTGGGTCAACCAGTTCGTCCAATCCTCTGGCCGGCCTTAACCCCGCCGACATCGAAAATATTGAAGTATTGCAGGGGCCTTCTGCTACCGCGCTGTATGGCTCCAGGGCCACCAACGGGGTGCTGATCGTAACCACCAAAAGAGGTAAAGCCGGCGATACCAAAATGGACTACCTATTCCAATATAATATACAAACACCGCCACCACATGTGGAAGTGATGGATCTGCGCCAATATGCACAGATGGTAAATGAATACCACGCACTGGCCGGTGGCAACACCCCCGGAGAATTTAAAGATCCCTCACTGCTGGGCAAAGGCACCGACTGGCAAAAGGAATTGTTCAGAAATGCGCCGATGAGCAAACACCAGCTGAGTTTGAGCGGAGGCACCGACAAAACAACCTTCTACCTTTCCGGCGAATACATGAAGCAGGAGGGTATTGCACTGGGCTCCGGCTTCGACAGGTACGGGTTCCGGTTAAACCTCGATAATAAACCCCGCAACTGGATCGCACTGAATGCCAACCTGAGTTTCAACCAAACAAAGGAGAATCTCACTACCAGCCAGGAAAATATTATTTCTACTGCTTTGATGCTCACACCGCAAATCCCCGTGAAAAATATGGACGGTTCCTGGGGAGGCGGCGATCTTACTAATGGCGCCAATATCTTTACCCCGGTGAATCCTATTGCCATTGCCAATCTGAATATTAACAGGGCAGTAAGACGGCAGTTGATCGGCGGCATCGGCGCCAGCATAAATCCAATAAAGGATCTCTACATCAGAACTACCTTCAACACCAATTTTGGCTTTGCCAACACAGAAAATTACCTGCCTACCTATTCTATTGGCTGGGCGGTAAACGACCGGGCCAGTCTTACCAACGGAAGCAATGTAAGTACCTACTGGAACTGGAATCAGCTGATTGAATACTCCAAACAACTTGGAAAACATAATATTAACCTGATGGTGAGCCATGAGGCGCAGGAATCCAACTGGAAAAATTTAACCGGTGGCAGGAAAGGGTTTCTTACCAATGACATCCTGGATCTGAACGCAGGTGAGGCGGCCGATGCCACCAACTCCGGCGGCCAGGGCGACTGGGCAATGGAATCTTATCTTGGAAGAATAAATTATAATTACGATGACCGGTATATCCTGTCAGCTTCTGCCAGGAGAGACGGATCAGCCAACTTCGGAGATGAAAATATCTGGGGCACCTTCTCCGCTGTTTCAGCAGCATGGCGCGTTTCCAGGGAACACTTCTTCCAGGTACCTTTTATCAGCGACCTTAAATTGAGATTTGACACCGGTGTCACCGGTAACTCGGGCTGGAGCGGCGGTATCTATGGGCCTATGCAGGCCGCCGCCACACCAACCGGTACCGGATTTTTAACATCCCGGTATGCGAACCCGGGATTACAGTGGGAATCTACTCAAACCAATAATATTGGTATTAATATGGGCTTCCTGAATAACAGGATCAGCATCGAGGCGGACTATTATGTGAAAAATACCGACAACCTGCTGATGGATATTCCACTGCCCTGGTACATGGGTACCAACGGAATTGGTGCGGTAGGAGCGCCGACTGTAAACATCGGCTCCCTGGAAAATAAAGGATGGGCCGTAACCATCAACACCACCAACATCCGCACAAAAGATTTTAAATGGGAATCCAGTCTCAACCTCTCAGGGTTCAAAACAACGATCAAAAAGTTCAATACGGATGCAGGTGTGCTGAACCGCACTTCCTGGTGGCTGGATAACTGGACACAGCAATCTGTTGTAGGTCAGGCGCCCTGGCTGTTCCTGGGCTATATCCAGGAAGGTATTTTCCAGTCGGTAGACGAAATCAATAAAAGCGCCGTTCCGGTAGATAACACCGGGCAGCGTCTTCCCACTAATGTGGACAATATCTGGGTAGGAGATGTGAAGTTCAAAGATGTAAGCGGTCCGCAAGGAAAGCCCGATGGCATCATTGATGTAAATGATCAAACCTATATCGGCAACCCTTATCCGAAAGTATTCGGCGGCTTTACCAACACCTTTTCTTATAAAGGATTTGACCTGAGCATTTTAATCACCGGCACTTACGGCAATGATGTATATAATTACCTGACGAGGGTGAACTCCAATCCCAACCAGATCAATCTTAGCCGCAACATGATGATAGAAGCAATGGACTATGCCAAACCTGTAACGGATAAAGACGGCAATGTGTCCTTATCAAATCCGGGAACAAATATCCCGAGAATATCCAGTGGTCCGAATGGCAACTACGGCCGGATCACCGACAGGTACGTGGAAGATGGTTCGTTCCTTCGGCTGAAGAATGTTTCCCTCTCTTATAGCTTGCCCGCTTCCCTGCTGGCAAAGCAAAAAATAATCAGGGGCGCCCGGTTAACTTTTGGTGCGCAAAACCTGGCCACTCTCACCGGGTATACCGGATACGATCCTGAAGTAGGTGGTTACGTGGGAAGGGAGTCCAGCTCCGGGAATCAGGCTATAGGACTTGATTATGGACGCTATCCACTCACCCGCATCTACACTTTTGCCCTAGGCGTTAATTTCTAAAATTGCTGGTTATGAAAAAAAGTACATTCAATATATATCACGGGGCGCTGCTGTTATCTGTGTTTTTACTGGCAGCCTGTTCAAAAGAATTTTTACGCCGTCCACCCAAAGATGCCATTGTGGATGCGGGATTTTATAAAACGGATGATCAGCTGATGGCGGCTACCGCTTTGCTATACAGTAAAGTATGGTCTGATTACAATGGCCGTTCGGCTATCAGCATCGGTGATTTCAGGGCGGGTACTGCTTATTCGGCATGGAATGATAAAGACAATGTGGAGTTTAATACCACCGCCAATACTACTGCCAATGGCGCGTCCTGGCGGTCGTTCTTTATTGTGATCGGCCAGTCCAATCTCACTATTTCCAATATCAATAAATATGCAGGTCCGGAAGTTTCTGCCAACGCTAAAAAAATGGCTATTGCGGAAGCCCGGTTTATGAGGGCGCTGGCTTACCGCTACCTGGTAATGAACTGGGGAGAAGTGCCCATTATCGAAGATAACCTGAAATTGATTTCCGATACTTCTCTCCGGAAAAATACCGCAGAAAGTGTATGGAAATTTGTGATCAGCGAAATGCGTGCGGTGGCGGAAGACCTGCCGGAAGTACCAGCCCGCGAAGGCCGGATCACAAAGTGGACCGCACAAGGCATGCTCGCACGCTTTTACCTGGCCAGGTCCGGGTTGGGAGCAAACGGTTCCGGCGCCCGCAATCAATCGGACCTCGACAGCGCCAAATACTTCTCTCAACAGGTCATCACAAAAAGTAAATATTCATTGCTGAGGAGTTACTACGACCTCTTCCTCTTTCCTTATGACAACAACGCAGAATCCATGTTCTCACTGCAATGGGTATACGCACCGGGCGACTGGGGCGCCTCCAATGCTTCTCCGTCCGATCTGAACTACGATAGCAAAATGTGCAACGGCGATGGCTGGGGCGGCGATAAAAGCGCCACCTGGTGGATGATCAGCAAGTACGAAGGCTTCGTGAACTCCGGCGATACGCTGATAAGTGGCAGAACGCTGGACCAAAGACTAAAAGCCACCTTTTTTATGCCGGGCGCCTACTACCCGGAAATTACAGAGAAGCTGGCAGATGGTACCACACCTAAATTAATTTACCCTTATAATACCGGTGATAACAATTTCCTCTGCATCAAGAAATATGTGACCGGCAGGGCCGCCGATGTAGGCGGACAGTCGGCGCAGCAAAACTATGGCAACGATACCTACATGATGCGCGTATCTGAAATGTACCTGATCTACGCGGAAGCGGTACTGGGCAATAGCGCCAGCACTACCGATGCGACTGCACTGGAATATTTTAACGCCGTGCATACCCGCGCAGGCTTACCCCGTTTTGAAAAACCACTCACCGCAGATGTGATCTTTAACGAACGCATCGTGGAGTTTGCCATGGAAGGAATGGCCTGGTACGACCTGGTAGCTTTGCACTATTACAATAAAGCAAAAGCATACGCCATCTTAAACTCGCAGGACAGGGGCTTGTTTGCCACCGCGCCGGACAAAATGCCTGATCCTACATCGTGGAAATGTGTGAAAACATCCTGGGCCTCCTTCCGGAAAATTATTGCCAACGATGGCAACTTCCTGATTCCGATACCTGCAGCAGAACTAAGCCAGGCGCCAAATCTGAAGAAACCGGCAGTAGATTATTATAACAAGTAGGCCTATACGCTTTTTACAAAAAATAATATACTCATGCAAAAGATATATAGCTCCATAGTATTACTTATTATGTGTATAGGAATCATTTCCTGTAGCAAAGATAGTCTCCCCAATAACGGAGAGCCGCGCATCAGTTATGTCCGGCTCACAGATCCCGCTGCCAGCGACTCCTTGCTCGTAGAAGCCGGGCAGGGCGTGCTGATCGCTATTGTGGGGGAAAACCTCGGAGACGCCAGGGAAATCTGGTTTAACGATCAGAAAGCCAGTCTTACACAACCCTACATTACGCCTACCGTTATCCTCGTAAGCATACCTTCCCAGATCCCGGTAGAAGTAGATAATAAACTGAAGATCATCTTCGGCAGCGGAAAAAAGCTCGAGTATAATTTCCCGGTAAAGATCAGTAAACCACTGGTTACCCGGATGGATTGTGAATATGTGGCCGCCGGGGATGTAGCCGTGATCACCGGTGATTTTTTCTATGCGCCCGTAACGGTAACCTTCACCGGTGGCGCTGTTGGCGAAATAGTGGAAACAACAGATAAGCAGGTGAGAGTAAGGGTGCCTGCCGGCGCACAACCCGGGCAGATCACCGTTAAAACCAATTTCGGGGAAGCCATTTCCGATTTCTGGTTCCGCGATAACAGGAACATTTTTATCAGCAGCGACCCGTTCACCGGTTGGTGGAATTCCTCTTTTGTAGTAACCAATCCCGGCGCCGGCGACCCTGCCGCTATCAATGGTAACTATATCCGCGTAAAACAACCCATCAGCAACTGGGGCTGGGTGGAGATCGCCGGCGGACCCGCAGATGCGATGGGACCCATCAGCAAAAATATCCCGGATGAAGCGATCCTGAAACCGGAAAATTATAACCTGAAATTTGAACTGAACACGAAGAAACCCTACAACAATAATGCACTTAAATTTTGTGTAGGTGTGAAGAATGACGGTCAGGGCGACTTCTCCTGGATGCCTCCTTACGACACCAAAGGCGTGTGGCAAACGGTGACGATTCCCTACGAAGAAGTGTCCGCCAGCTACGCCAAACAAACCGTGCAACCCAATGGGTACTACACCCGGATTGTATTCAGCGGCGCCGGCGACCTCGACTGCGATATGTCGTTCGATAATTTCCGCGTAGTGCCAAAAGTGATTAAGAAATAAGTGTTCACAAGTTCTCAACTCATTTCAATGAAAACTATTTTATATAAACAACTGCTTTGGCTGCTCCTGCTCATCGCCGGACTGGTGTCATGCAGCAAAGACGACGACGATGCCGTTAAAACGGATAAGGTAACACTCCTGAGCTTTGGCCCATCCGGGTCAAAGCCGGGCGAGAAGATCGGCTTTATTGGTACCAATCTTAATAAGGTAACCGCCATCGTGCTGAAAGGCGCTACCGTAGAGGCGGCGGCCTTCTCAGAACAAACGGCCGATCATATCATCATCACGGTGCCGCAGGAAACAGAGAAAGGAGTGGTTACCCTGAAAGCACCCGAAGGCGATATTGTATCTAAAACGGTATTGAACCTCAATGTGCCGGTAACCATTACCATGGTGCCCGCTTCCGCCGCCAAAGGAGCTACGATCACCATTAAAGGCACTTTTGTAAACTGGGTAACGCGGGTCACTTTTGGGAACGACGATGCTGCAGTAACGGAATTTGTCAGCAAAACGGTGACAGACCTGGTGCTGAAGGGACCGGCCACCGCGACTACCGGCACACTGGTATTCAGCACGGACAGTATCACACCAATGGATATTGAGTCGGAAAATCCGCTGGTAATTGAATAACCCGAAAATAGCATACATTTTAAACAGAGGAATCGTATTTTCATATCGCCCGCTGTCACTACCGGCAGCGGGGATATACCTTTTTTCAATTACGTCCGCGTTATAAGATGAAACTTACCAATATAAAATACCTGCTGTTGTTATGGATGTATTGCACATCCGTTTCTGCACAGGATATGCCGTATGCTTTCTCGCACCTGGATGTAAATAACGGGCTGTCCCATAATGGAATTACCAGCATCCTCAAAGATGCCAAAGGATTCCTGTGGATGGGGAGCCTGAATGGACTGAACCGGTTTGATGGTTCTAAATTTAAGGTATACAAACACCGGCTGAATGATACCACTTCTCTCAGTGATAATTTTATTACCCAGATTTATGATGCCCCCGGGAACCGCCTGTGGATCAGAACACAGCTCGGCTTTTCTATCTATGATCCGGAAACAGACAGCTTCAATGATGATGTAGCCAAATTGCTGCACCCGCTGCAGGTATATGGCTATCAGGTAGAAAAAATACTGAAGGGCGCCAACGGCGATTTTTATTTTTTACATGCCGATCATGGCATTATCATTCTTAATGAACACACCAAACAAATAAAAGCCTACTGCGTTGCTGCAAACGATAGTACCTCCCTTCATTCCATTGCCATATCTGATATTGCGCTGGATGATCGCGGCGACCTGTGGATTGCGTACCTCGATGGATGGGTGGAACAATTTGACACCCGTACCCGTAAAGTGGTATACAGGGCTATGCCTTTGTATACAACCCTG
>Ga0136846_1221257_pt1 | contig 10195 bp, 11 predicted proteins | sample HopSoiMetagenom2_FD_96841 | JGI IMG/M metagenome (GOLD analysis project Ga0136846, IMG submission 96841) | Grasslands soil microbial communities from Hopland, California, USA - 2 Assembly 2016 (version 4) | ecosystem: Environmental > Terrestrial > Soil > Grasslands | place: USA: Hopland... | reverse complement strand
AGCGTTCAAGGTGGCTGCCGAGTATGTGCTCGACCCGCGCCACGGACTGCTCGTCAGGCCCGGCCGCGACAAGTGTCAGGACGCCGTCCTGGACGATGATTTGGCCCGTCGCCTCGCCGAGTGCTGCGGTGGAGGTGGCGCCGTCGGTGGTGAACTCCAGCTTGCGGCCGAGGTGGGCGACGAGCTGCTTGGCGTAACGAGCTGCCGCGTCGGTCTGTACGTCGGCACGGCTGGCGTGCGCTGCTGCGGGGTCGATCTTCATGATGGTCTCCAGGTTGCGGGGTCAACCGCTGATGGCCGTCGACGGGTCAATTCTTAGGGGCGTTGGCTCGCTTACAGCAGGCCGGTGACCGCGCCGCCGTCGACGCCGAGGGCGACGCCGTTGATGAAGTTTGCCGGTTCGGAGCACAGGAACGTGATGACCTTGCCGAAGTCAGCCGGGTTGCCGGCGCGGCCGGTGGTGCCGCGCTCGAGGAGGCGGTCGGTGGCGTGCAGGCCCGGTGCGGCGACGTTGACGGTGATGCCTTCCTCGGCGAGATCCTGGGCAGCGGTCTTCGTCCACGCCCAGAGGCCGGTGCGGGCAATGTTGGACAGGACGAGGTCGCGGGCGGGCTGACGGACGGTGGCCGACGCGATGAACACCACGCGCCCCCACCGCTGTCGGCGCATATGCGGCACGGCGGCGCGGGCAAGGCGGATCGAGGCGAGCATGTTCGCGTTGATCGCGCTTCGGATCTGTTCGTCGTCGACGTCGAGCGCCGAGCCGGTAGGCGGTCCGCCGGCGTTGCCCACGACGATGTCAGCACGGCCCCAGCGCTCGACGGCGGTTGCGACCAGCTGCGCGGGCACGGTCGGGTCGGTGATGTCTCCCGGCAGCACGATCGCGTCATCGACCGTGGCGGCAAGCTCGCCGAGGGCGGCTTCGCTGCGGGCGTTGAGCACCAGACGGGCGCCTTCGGCGGCGAGCGCCTGCGCGGTAGCGCGCCCGAGGCCCCTCGACGCGGCAGTGACGATCGCCACCCGTCCGGCCAGTCCGAGGTCCATCAGCCGGCCTGCTCGTCGATCCACGCCGGCAGCGCGATGACCAGCGGCGTGCCCTGGTTGTCGTTGCCGCGCCAGGCCATTACCGGCGCTGCGAGGGCGCTCACGGAGCGACCTGTGCCGACTGCATCGGCCCCACCAGGACGCGCCCGGCCGTGCGCACACCGGACCACTGGGCGACCTCGGCCGTCAGGTCCAGCCGCTCAACGACACCCTTGTCGGCGTACTCGCCCCACGCCTCGCGAGGAACCATCCACATGATCTCGAACTCGTTGCCGTCAGGGTCGACGCCGTACACGCTCTTCGTAGCGCCGTGGCTGGACTCGCCGGTGTAGGCGCCGGCGTTCGCCAAGTGGTGCCGGAACTCGAGGAGTTCGTCGATGGTGTCGAGCTGCCACGCCAAGTGATACAGCCCGACGGCGCCGCGGCGCTTCGGGCCGGCGGCGGTGCCGACGCCGAACAGACCGAGGTCGTGGTGATTGCCGGAGCGTGGCAGGCGCAGGAACGCGGCGTTCATCCGTTCCTCCCGGTCGATCACCTCGAACCCGAACACGTCGGTGTAGAACGAGACGGAGCGGTCCAAGTCGGCGACGAACAGCACGGCGTGGTTCAAGCGGACGGGTGAGACAGACATCGGAATTATCTCCTTGTCAATGCGCAAGTGCTGTTCCGGGACCGGGGGGCCAGGATCACGCCCCCGGCCGGTCGTGACTGACGGGCGGGGTTCACGCCGCCTGGACGGCGAACCCGCCGGTCCAGGAGATCTTGTCCTGAGCCGCAAGGCCGATCTGGAGGAAGCCGACCGCTTCGAGCTCCCTGGCCCGACGCAACGAGCCGACGTCCACCGCCCGCAGACCCGCGGCGGTGACCAGCTCACCGAGCTGATTCTTGGCGTCGGTGTCGTCGCCCGCAATGAGCACCGTGGTCGGCTGGTCGCCGACCGTGCCTGAGGCGAGTGTGGCGGCGAAGTTCGTGTTGAACGCCTTGACCACACGCGAGTTCGGCAGCGCGGCGGCGATCTCGGCGGCGGCCGACGCGTCGGCAGGCACGGCCAGGGAGTCGAAGGTCTCGAAGTTGAGCGGGTTGGTGATGTCGACGACGACCTTGCCGGCGAGCTGCTCCCCACGCTGGGCCACGACGTCGCTCACCACGGGGTAGGGCACCGCGAGAACGACGATATCGCCGGTGACCGGCTTGTCGGTGTCGTTGCTGCCGAGCAGCTCGACGGTGTGCCCGCCCTTGTCGACGATGCTGGCGATGGCCCGGCCCATGTTGCCGCTGCCCAGGATGCTCACGTTGGTCATGTCCGTCTCCATTTCCCCAACCACTTTGGTTGTTGCTTTAACTAACGCTACCAGGCAGTTAGTTGTTCCGGCAAGTTTCGTCGGGCACAATCGTGAAGGTGCGTACCCAATGGCTGACGAAGAAGGAGCTTGCGGCGTGGGTGCGGCTCGTCGCGGTGCTCGAACTGCTGCCGGCGACGCTCGACTCCCAACTGCGCCTCGACGCGGACCTGACACATTTCGAGTACTACGTGCTCGCGATGCTCTCCGAAGCACCCGCTCGAACACTGCGCATGACGGCGCTGGCGGCGCAGACAAACGCCACCCTGCCTCGGCTGTCGCATGTCGTGCGGCGGCTGGCCGACCGCGGGCTGGTGCAGCGCTTGCCGTGCCCCGAAGACGGTCGAGCCACCAACGCCCGGCTCACCACCAAGGGGTGGCGCAAGGTGCAGGACGCGGCTCCGGGCCACGTCGCCAACGTGCGTGAGCATGTGATTGACGCATTGACTGCCGACCAGATCGCGCAGCTCACCGCAATCGCCGACGCAGTTCTGAACCGGTTGGACCCGGCCGGAACACTGGCCGCGATGTACCGCCGGCACGACCACGCGCAACCGCCGCGTTACGGGGAGACGCACTAGCTTTCCTCGCGCGCACCGGCGTCGAGGCGCTCCGCGTCGACGACGTGCTGCCTCGCCGCTCAGCCGACTCGTGGCGTGGCCGAGCCGCGAGGACCCTGACTACCCGGAAGCGTCGTTGTCCGGGTCGGTCCGGCCGGACAGATACCGCTCAAACTCGGCGCCGAGTTCGTCGGCGGTGGGCAGCCGCGCACCGTCGCTCAGCAGTCCGCCGCCTCGTCCCGCCGTCATGTCGTCGTACTGTCGCTCGAGCCCGCGAACGAGGCTGGCGATTTCCTCCGATCCTGCCGCGACCTGCTTATCCACGTCGCGCCGAACGATCTCCGCGGCGTGCGAGAGAGCGTCGGTCGGCAGCGACAACCCGGCCACGCGCGCCGTGCAGTTCAGCAACGTGTCCGCGGCCTCGGGATACTCGAGCTGGGCTAGGTAATAAGGAACCGCGACTGCGAAGCCACAGACCGACGTCCCGGCCTCGCCGAGGCGGTACTCGAGCAGGTTCCCGACGCTGGCCGGGACCTGGATCGTCGGCAGCCACTTCGGATAGTCGGCGACGAGGTCTGCTGGATTCCCATGCGCGATCACCTTCGGTGGCCGAGTGTGCGGCACTGCCATCGGGATCGCATTGAGGCCGATCACCATCCGCACGTCGAGTTCGGCGACGAGGGTGCCGACCGCTGCGATGAATCGCTCCCATTGAACATCCGGTTCCGGACCGTGCAGCAACAGAAACGGCATGTCGCCGAGATCGCGGACCACGTGCACGGCCAACTCCGGTGCGGCGTAGCCGACCCAGTGGTCTGTGGTGAAGGTCATCTCCGGCCGCCGCGACCGGTAGTCGACCAACTGGTCCACGTCGAAGGTGACCAGCGGTTCGGAGTCCAGGGCGTTGAGCAGGTGTTCGCGGGCCAGCCGACGACCGCTGCCGGCATCGACGAAGCCGTCGAGCGCCTGAACCAGCACCGGCCGCGCCAGATCCGGCCGCGTACTCATCGTGAACAGAGCCCTTGGATCCTGCACCGACTTCCCTTCGCGTCCGTTCCATCCAGTCTCTCACCTGCGCACCTCCGCCAGACTTTGCGACCGGCGGCGGTCGCGACGGGCGCTGGGTGCGCTCCGGGCTTCGCAGTTGCGTCAGGGCGCCGCGCGGAGCATGAAAGTGATCGGCGGACACATGCCGGTGTCCGTGACTCCGGTGACCTCGAACCCGTGCCGCTTGTAGAAGGGAATCGCCCGCGGGTTGGGGGTCTCCAGATACGCGGGCAACCGGGCGTTGTCCACGACACGAAGACATGCCGTCATGAGCTGGCCGCCCAGACCCTGACTCTGCATCGACGGGTCCACAGCGAACCATGGCAAATACCAATGCGGGTACCCGGGGTGTGCCGCATCCATCTGGTCCAGTACCGAAAATGTGTCAGCGTGCTTCGACGGCGCCACGGTCTCCACCAGAACCTCGATGATCTGCTCACCGTCGAGTTGGGCGTGCGGCGGAAGCCAGAGGGCCACAGCAGCGCAGTCGCCGAGCCGCCAGGCGGTTCCCAGCCGGAAGGCCAGTCCGCCGAAGGCGGCGACAAACACTGGAAAATGCTGGCCGTACTCCTCATCTCCCGGATAAAGCCAACGCTCTACCGGGTCGGTTCGAAATGCGGACACCAGTGTGGCCAGCACCCGCGCTCGTTCTTCCGCACTCGGTTCGGACAGGACCGTCGCCTCCATGCCCGCCAACATATCCCCGCGTCGAACTGCGCGCCGAAGATCACAAACCGGAGCGCGTCAGAGGCCGGCGAGAACCAAGTACAGCGCGTTGACGATCAGCCAGCGGTCGCCGAAGCGAGCACGATGCAGATACTCGACGAACGGTTCGGAACGAACCATGACCGAGGCCACGTCGCGGCAGACCTCGAAAACGGTGACTTCCTGACGCTGTTCGAATTCGGTGCCCCGCGTGACAGCATCAATGTCAGCCTGGGCGGCGTCGCTCGACGATAGGGGCACCATGGAAGCCCCTCCTGCCCCGAGGCTACGGCTGCCCGGGCGCGACCAGACTGCACCGTCGTCGCCGCGGCGGCAAGGGTGAGCCAACCGGGCTCCCATCGAACCGTGGCGGTCCTTCCGATTCCACTGTCGCGCATGCATGCTTGGGACGAATCGGTGTCTGACTCACAAACCGGGGAAATCGCGTGCGACATGCGGAACCGATGGCTGGTCACGACGGTGCGGCGGTCGTCGTCGCCGACGACTTGACCCGCGTCTTTGGCGAGGGCGACACCGCGGTCGCCGCCCTGCGCGGGGTCGGCGTAGAGATACCGGCCGGCCGGCTGACCGCGGTGATGTGGCCGTCGGGGTCGGGCAAGTCCACGCTGATGCACATCCTCGCCGGCCTGGACAAGCCGACGTCCGGAACCGTGCACATCGCCGGCACCGAGATCACCGCGCTCGGCGACACGGCGCTGACCAAGTTGCGGCGCCGGCACATCGGCTTCGTGTTCCAGTTCTTCAACCTGCTGCCCATGCTCACCGCCCGGGAGAACATCTTGCTGCCGCTGTCGATCGCCGGCGATCGGCCCGACACCGCTTGGGTCGAGGACCTGGTGCAGCGGGTCGGACTGGCGGATCGGTTGCGGCATCGGCCCGCGGAACTCTCCGGCGGCCAGCAGCAGCGCGTCGCGATTGCGCGGGCCCTGGTGTCCCGGCCGACGGTTGTGTTCGCCGACGAGCCGACCGGCAATCTCGATTCGGCGAGCAGCGGTGAAATCCTGGAGCTGATGCGGACGTCGGTCGAGGCATTCGGCCAGACGACGGTCATGGTCACCCACGATGCCCAAGCGGCCGCGATGGCGGACCAGATCTTCTTCCTGGCCGACGGGAAGATCGTTCAGCGGCTGCCGCGCTCGAACCGACACGACATCCTGGCCGCGATCGAGAACCTCAACGTTCGATGATCAGGTTTGCACTGCGCGGCCTGCTCGCCCGCAAGTTCCGGACGGTGCTCACCGCGCTCGGCGTGGTGCTCGGCGTAGCGCTGGTGAGCGGCACGTTCGTCCTTACCGACTCCATCTCGACGGCCTTCGACTCGATCTTCAAGGAGACGTATCGGAACGCTGACGCAGCGATCACCGGCAAATCCGCCTTCTCGCTGGGCAGCGACAGCACGACCGGACCCCCGTCGTTCGACCAGTCGCTGCTCAAGACGGTGACGGCGCTGCCCGAGGTCGGTTCGGCCGGCGGCTCCGTCAACGGCGACGCCCACTTGATCGGTGAGGACGGAAAGTCGATCGCGTTCGGTGGTGCGCCGAACCTGGGTTTCAGCGTGAACCCGGCGCTGCCGCAGTTCAACGCCCTCAGCCTCGTCTCGGGTGCGTGGCCGGGCGCGGGCGAGGTCGTGATCGACAAGTCGACCGCCGACAAGAAGGACCTCTCGGTCGGCCAGAGCATCGGTGTCCAGGCGCGCGGACCGGTCCAGCGATTGCGCATCTCCGGCATCGTGGAGTTCGGCGGAGTGTCGTCGATCGGCGGCGCCACCATCGCCGGATTCGATCTCGCCACCGCACAGCGGCTGTTCGGCAAACAAGGCCGGCTCGACGAGATCCTCATCGCCGCGGCTCCCGAAGTGACACCGCAGCAACTTGTCGCGAGCGTGCAGAAGATGCTGCCGCCCGGCACGCAAGTCCGCACGGCGAGCGAGCAGGCCTCGAAGGACGCATCGAACACGACAAGCTTCATCTCGTTCCTGCAGAGCTTTCTGCTGGCCTTCGGCGGCATCGCGTTGTTCGTCGGCTCGTTCGTGATCGCCAACTCGCTGTCGATCACCATCGCGCAGCGCAGTCGCGAGTTCGCGACACTGCGCACCCTCGGTGCCTCGCGGCGGCAGGTGCTCCGGTCGGTGATCCTCGAGGCACTGACCGTGGGGGCCGCGGCATCGGTCGTCGGCCTGCTCCTCGGTCTGGCGCTGGCGAAGGGACTGTTCAAGCTCTTCGACGCCGTCGGGCTCACATTGCCGAACAACGGTCTGGTGTTCCAGGCGCGCACCGTGATCACGGCACTGCTGGTCGGCACGGTCGTCGCGCTACTGGCCAGCCTGCGCCCGGCGTTGCGCGCCACCCGGGTACCGCCGATCGCCGCGGTGCGCGAAGGTGCAAAGCTGCCACCGGGTCGCTTCCACCGGTACCGCGGCGTGGGCGCCGCCGTCGTCATCGCGGCCGGCTTCGCCGCGCTACTGGTCGGGCTGTTCGTCAGCGGACTCGGTACGCCGGCAGTGTTGACGTTGATGTTGGGCGGGGCGCTGCTCGTGTTCGTCGGCGTCGCGATCTTCTCCTCGCGCTTGGTCCGGCCGCTGGCGGCGGCCGCGAACCCGGTCGCCCGCTGGTCGGTGGTCGCGCTGTCGGCACTCGTCTGGCCGCTGTTCACGCTGCCCTTCTGGATGATCCGCTACGGCGTCTGGGGGCCGGGACCCGCCGGGCGGCGGGTCGGTGCGTTCCTCCTCGGCTCGCTGCTCAACCCGCTGGTGCTCGTCGTCGTGTTGTTGATGGCGCTCCGTCGTGGCGTCACTCGCTGGCAACCTGAGTGGCCGGCCGAGTTCCCCGGCGTGCTCGCCGAACGGTCGGCCACCCAAATCGGCGGCGAGAACAGCCGCCGTGACCCGCAGCGCACCGCCGCAACCGCCGCCGCGCTGATGATCGGGCTGGCACTGGTCACTCTCGTGGCCGCGCTCGCCGCCGGCATCATCAAACCGTTCGAAGACGCCGTCGACGCGATCTTCACCGCCGACTACGCGATCACCGCACAGAACAACTTCGACCCCATTCCAGTCAGCGCCGCGGCAGCCGCAGCCAAGACACCGGGCGTCGAGTCGATCGCGAGCGTCCGAACCGGCGACGGCCAGGTATTCGGCAAGACCATCCAGGTCACCGCCGTGGACCCGCAAGCCTCGGACGTTTTCAGTCTCGATTGGGTGCACGGCTCGCAGGCCGTCCTGGGCCAACTCGGAGCCGACGGCGCGGTCGTCTCCGACGGCTACGCCGACGATCACGACCTGACGATCGGCTCGCCCATCGCCGTCCGTACCCCGACCGGCACCACGCTCGATCTGAAGATCGCCGGCGTCTTCCACCCGCCGCCCGGTGGATCGCCGTTCGGCACGGTAACGATCTCCAGCTCGAGGTTCGACCAGAACTACGAGCAGCCCCGCAACCTGTACACGTTCGTGCGCATGCGTGGCGGCGTCACCGACGCCAACACGAGCGCGTTGAACGCGTCGCTCGACTCGTTTCCGAATGCGAAGGCGGTGACCCGCGAACAGTTCAAGGAGAACCAGATCAACGGTGTCAAAACGATATTGAACGTGCTCTATGTTCTGCTGGCGCTCTCCGTCGTGGTGAGCATCATCGGGATCGTGAACACGCTCGTCCTCACCGTATTTGAGCGAACCCGCGAACTGGGCATGTTGCGCGCGATCGGCATGACTCGGCGCCAGACGCGCCGGATGATCAGGCACGAGAGCGTCGTGACGGCGTTGATCGGCGCGGCGCTGGGCATCGTTCTCGGGCTGGTGCTTGCCGGACTACTCAGCGCCCGTCTGGACTTCGTCGAGTTCGTGCTGCCCGTGCCGCAATTGATCGCCTTCGCGGTTGTTTCGCTGGTGGTGGGCGTATTGGCCGCGGTGTTGCCGGCCCGCCGCGCCGCCCGCCTGGATCCGCTGAAAGCGCTGCAATACGAATAGACGTGGGGATCTTGCGCTGCTTCACCGGGGGCGACGGCAGCTATCGGCCAGTTCCGGCGGCTACCGCGTCGAGGCGGAGTTCCGGGCGGCTACCAGGCGTCGAGGCGGACTTGACCGAGGCGGCCGTGGAGATCGCGCATGGCGACCCAGGTTTGTTCCTCGGCTGCTGCGGTGGCACCCGGCGGATTGATGAGGATGGGGGCGGTCGGGCCGAGTAGGTCGCGCAGCTGGTCGGCCTCGACCGGAATGCTGGTGGCGAAGGCAAAGACCGTGGACAGCAGCGAACCGTTGCCGCTGAGATCGGTGACGACGCGCACGCTGTCGGCGGACAGGCCGAGCGCGGTGTTGCGCTCCCGGGCCGCGCGGATGATCCGGTTGAGCCGTGCCGCGAGTGGTGCTGGCACGGTCATCGTGCTGGGCAGCTAGATGTGCACCAGTCGCGGGTGGTCGGAGGGGATCGCAAGCTGGCGCAGCAGGTGCGCAGCTTGGGCAAGCGACAGCGCGTTGGCCAGTCCGCCGTCACCGGCGACGTCCACGACGGTGACGTGCCCCGGCGGCGGCAACTGCTTGCCGGCGGCACTGAACAGGCCGCCGAGTCCGCCGCCGCTGGACCAGCCGGACAGCATCTCCCACACCCCGCCCCAGCCGACCGCGCCGCTGGCAAGGTCATCCAACCTGGGTAGCGTCGGCGGCGAGGACCGGACGACCCGCACTTTGCTGCCGAGGCCGCGCGCCCGCGCGCTGATCTGGCCGGACACGTCGATGAGCACGACCGCGGCGCCGCGGGAAGCCGCGTCTTGCGCCACGCTCAAGGACAGCCGGGCCCGCAGATCAGCTTGCCCGAGGATGGCGAACAGCGGGCTCTTGCCAGCACGCACCGCCGCATGCGGGTCAAACGACACCGGTGCCCCGTCGACCGTGGCGCCGATCTGACAACTCGCGTCATCGCCGAGCTCTGACTCGGTCTCGGGTTGCGTGACGGTCTTCGCAAGCCGCACCCGAGCCGGCGGTTCCGGCGAGGACGCCCCTTGCTCCTGGCCCTCGGCCGAGGCGCCGACCGCCCAATCGGCGGAGACGGCAGCCCACGCAGCCTCGCGCGCTGCCGCGGTGAAGCCGGCCTCCCAGGCCAGGCTCTGCTCGCCGGTCAGCGAGTACAGGTCCGCGGGCAGCGCATCGGCCGGGATCTCGTCGAAAGTCATGCTGCATGCCAGCGCCAGGAGCGGTTCCGGTGACACCCGTGCTGCCCACGCTTCGCCCGCCTCCCGTCCGAGCCGCAGTTGACGGCGAACTGCCTCGTCGAAGCGGCGGGCGCCGTTCTCGGCAGCCTCGACCGCTGCAAGCAGCGCCCGTTGACAGACCTCGGAGATCGGGATCTGCGCCGCTTTCACCCGGCGCTCCAGGTCATCCGGCAGGTAAACGTTGGCTCTGCCCACAACAACCTCCGCCTCGTATGCGCACTAATGTGCATAGCCTACGCACGCCGGGGGGAGGAACCGCTCGAATGGTGCTGGCGT
>Ga0136846_1219592_pt1 | contig 10195 bp, 7 predicted proteins | sample HopSoiMetagenom2_FD_96841 | JGI IMG/M metagenome (GOLD analysis project Ga0136846, IMG submission 96841) | Grasslands soil microbial communities from Hopland, California, USA - 2 Assembly 2016 (version 4) | ecosystem: Environmental > Terrestrial > Soil > Grasslands | place: USA: Hopland... | reverse complement strand
ATCGTCACCAAGCCCTTCCTCTTCGAAGGCCGCAAGCGCATGCGGCAGGCAGAGCTCGGCATCGCCGAGATGCGCAAGAATGTCGACACGATGATCGTCGTCCCCAACGAGCGCTTGCTTGCTGTTGTAGGCAAGGGAATTCCCTTCCAGGACGCGCTCAAGAAGGCCGATGAAGTCTTGCTGCATGCGACCCAGGGTATTTCCTCCCTCATCAGCGTCACTGGTCTGGTGAACGTCGACTTTGCCGACGTCCGCACAGTCATGCAGGAGGGCGGCTCCGCTCTGATGGGCACCGGCATCGGACGCGGTGAGAACCGCGCCATCGAAGCCGCGCAGCAGGCCATTGCCAGCCCGCTCCTCGACAACGTCTCGGTCTCCGGTGCAACCGGCGTCCTGGTCAACATCACCGGCGGCGCTGACCTGACCCTCGGTGAAGTGCACCAGATCAACGAGATCATCCACGACGCCGTCGGCGAAGACGCGGAAATCATCTTCGGCGCCGTCCACGAGCCTGCGATGCAGGGCGAGATTCGGGTGACGGTCATCGCCACCGGATTCGATCGGGACAAACCACAGTCGACGACGACTCAACAGTCGACCGGTCTTATCTCGACGCCTTCGCCGATCGTCCGCGGAGCGCCGGTTATTCCACTCCGTCCCCCTCGGGGAAATGGCGCGACAAGAGCACCACTTGAGCTCCCAAAAAGAAATACTCCAACGAGCAATCCAGCCGTGACTCCCGAGCGTGATCGGTCGTCTCCAGAGCAGGATCTGAGTGATATGGAGATCCCGACGTTCATTCGGAGACAGATGGATTGAAGCACCATCAAAGCATTCGGCCGGTTAGTTATGCAATCGTGGCGACCATGGCAGCGGTCGCCATTTGGCTTACACCGAGTCTCGAGAAGAAGCAGGTCTTTGCAATGGAGCCCGTCGTCGTCTCCCGACCGGGCCTGGAGCCGGCAGATTTCGTCCTCACGCCGCTCGTCGTCGAAGCCTCAAACACGGAATTGATCGATACGCTCGCCATTGGCGGCGTAATTCGTTCGAGCCTATACAATGCGCTGAACGAGAGCGGCGTCGGCGTGCTGCCGCCATCTGCTCGCCACCAGCTGGCGTGGTCGCTTGCGGACATCTTCGAGTACAAGGTCGATATGAGCCGCGATCTGAGCGAGGGCGACAAGTTCCACGTCCTCGTCGAGCGCCTTCAGAAGCCGAACGGCGCGATCATCGTCAACAAGATTATCGGAGCGCGTCTGGCATTGTCGAACGGGCACAACCCGCTCGAGGCCATTCACTTCGATACGCACGGCTCCTCCAGCGCGCAATACTACGACGCGAGCGGCATGTCGCTGCGTTCCGCGTTCCTCCGCGCGCCGGTGACGTTCCGCCGCATCAGCAGCATTTTCGGAGCGCGTAAGCATCCGATCTTCGGTGAATGGCGCAACCACACCGGCACCGACTACGCGGCCGCAATGGGCACGCCAGTGCGCGCGATCGGCGACGGAGTCGTTGTCTTCGCGGGCCAGAAAGGCGGCTACGGGAACATGATCGACATCCGCCACCGCAACGGAATGGTGAGCCGCTATGGCCACATGCGGAACTTCGCCCCCGGAATGCATACCGGCGCCCGCGTGGCGATGGGCAGTACAATCGGGTTCGTCGGAATGACGGGCTGGGCAAACGGACCGCATCTCCACTTCGAGATTCGCATCAACGGCGTCGCGCGCGATCCCAAGCTTGCGCTCCAGAGCCGCAGCGGAGATCCCATTCCAGCCGACGAGCGCTCACTCTTCCAGAGAATGAGAAACCAGACTCTGGCCAGTCTCAGCGACGCTCGTGCGTCAAACATCGCCGAGTAAGACGCAGCAAGCTCGCAACGTTATCTTGAACCCGGACTCAATGTCCGGGTTTTTTTTCGCCCTCCACCAAATTCATTTCAGATGGCAGGCAGATTACTCCGGCGCGCGGGCGACGTCCCCACCCGCACGCTGTGGACGAAAATAAAAGACGTCGCCCTGACCGATGTCGGCGCGATCGCCAGATCTGGCTCGATTCAGGGCTCTCTGGAGAAGCTCGAGGAAGTGCTTCTCGAAGCCGACTTCGGCGTGCCGACCACGATGCGGCTCGTTGCTGAGATCGAAGGCCAGGCCAAACGCGGCTTGATCAAGTCGCAGGATGAGTTCCTCGCGGCGCTGGAGAGCGCCATAGAGGCGTCCCTCGCCTCTGGGAACAGCGATCCGCGTCCGATGAAGGCTCCGGCGCCTCCTACGGTCATCCTCGTCGTCGGGGTCAACGGCGCGGGAAAGACTACCTTCATCGGGAAGCTGTCCGACCTTCTCATCGCGAATAAGATGTCAGTACTGGTCGGAGCGGCCGACACGTTTCGCGCCGGGGCAATCGACCAGCTGCGGACATGGGCTCAGCGAACGGGCGCCGACTTCGTCGGAGGAAACCCCGGCTCCGATCCGGCCGCGGTGGCGTTCGATGCCGTTGACGCGGGAATGAGTCGCGGCAAGGACGTGGTGATAGTGGACACTGCAGGACGGCTCCATACCAGCGGCTCTCTGATGGACGAAATGAAGAAGATCAATCGGGTAATAGGAAAAAGGCTTCCAGGCGCACCGCATGAGACGCTGCTCGTGTTGGATGGCACCATCGGCCAGAACGCCGTCGCGCAGGCCAGGAATTTCGCGGAGGCGATTCCCGTCACCGGACTCGTCATCACCAAGGTGGACGGCACAGCGCGAGGCGGGATCGTGCTGGCCGTGCACGAAGCGCTCAATGTACCGGTGAAATTCATTGGCATCGGAGAAAAGGCCACCGACCTCGAGCAATTCGACCCGAAGGTTTTTGCGCGCGAGGTTCTCGAGCAGTAGATGGCGGCGGCAACGGAGGCGCGCGGCGGAAAGGTCTACCTCGACATGCCCGTGAATTACCTCAAGGGCGTGGGACCAGCGCGTGCCGAGCTGTTGCGACACCTTGGAATCGTCACCGCGCGCGACCTTCTCTACCACATCCCGCGCCGCTACGAAGACGCCAGCACCATCAATCCGATCGCGTCCCTCGAGCCAGGCATGGATGGGACGATCATCGGCAAGGTCATCTCCAAGGGAATTATTCCGACCCGAAAAGGTCTGCGAATCTTCCAGGCGGTTCTGCAGGACGACAGCGGAATGATCGAGGCATCGTGGCCCGGTCAGCCATTCCTCGACAGGACCATCGAGAAAGGCGACATGATGCTTTTGACGGGTGCGGTCAGATTCTTTCACGGGCGACAGCTCCAGCCTCGAGAGTACATCCAGCTCGGCAAGGACGAGGACGACGTCAAAGGGGGCAAGGTGCTCGCGGTGTATCCTGCCACCGAAGGCCTGTCGTTCAAGATGATTCGCGGCATCATCGATTCACACCTCGACTCGCTGCTGCCGCTGATAAACGAGTACCTCCCGGCGCAGGTGCTGAAGTCGGCCGACCTGCCTTCTCTGGGCGATGCGATGAGAATGGTGCACCGTCCTGTCAGCATCGCCGAGGGCACTCGCGGGCGCGCCCGCCTCGCGTTCGAGGAGCTGCTGTTCGTTCATATCCTGCATCGACGCGCCAACGCGGTGAAGCGGGAGCGGCGGAGTGGAATCGCCTTCGAGAATCGCCGTCAGCTGACGAGCGCGCTCAAGAAAGCACTGCCGTTCACGCTCACGAACGCGCAGACCGTCGCACTGCGCGAAATCGTGTCCGATATGACGAGCGATCGCAAAATGCATCGCCTGCTCCAGGGAGACGTGGGGAGCGGCAAAACCGTCGTCGCGCTCTTCGCCGCGTTGCTGGCGATGGAGAACGGCTATCAAGCGGCAATCATGGCCCCCACTGAGCTACTGGCCGAACAGCACGCTCGCACCCTCACCAGGCTGCTGGAGCCGCTCGGAGTCGAGCCGGTGTTAGTCACCGGCAGCCTCGGAGCTCGCGACCGCAAAGCGGCTGCCGAGAAGCTGGCGGGCAGCGAGCCGGTGCTGGCGGTGGGAACTCACGCCCTCGTGCAGCAGGGCGCGGTGTTCGGTCGCCTTGGCTTCGTCACCATCGATGAGCAGCATCGCTTTGGTGTTGAACAGCGAGCCGCCATCTCGGCTAAAGGCGATTCGCCCGATGTACTCCTTATGAGCGCGACACCGATCCCACGGTCGCTGGCGTTGACCAAGTACGGTGACCTCGACGTCAGCACCCTCGACGAGCGTCCGGCCGGCCGACAGCCGGTGACAACGGTGATGCGCCCTGAATCGGCGCGAGAGCGTGTTCTCGAGTTCGTAGCGCGCGAAACAGAGAAAGGCCGCCAGGCCTACGTGGTGTATCCCGTCATCGAAGAATCCGAGAAGACGGATCTCAAGGCGGCGACGACGATGTACGAGCAGCTCTCGGCCGGTCCTTTCGCGGGGAGAGTCGTTGGGCTGATTCATGGCCGCGTTCCCTCCGAGGAGCGCGAAACGATCATGCGGGCATTCCGTGACGGGAAGATCGATGTGCTCGTTTCCACCACCGTCATCGAAGTGGGAATTGACGTGGCCAACGCCACGGTGATGCTGGTGGAGCATCCGGAGCGCTTCGGCCTTTCGCAACTGCACCAGCTGCGCGGCCGTGTCGGACGCGGCGCCGAAGCTTCCTACTGCATCCTCCTCGGCGACGTCGGTGAGGAGGCGTACGAGAGGCTGCGGATTTTCGTCGAGACCGACGACGGATTCGAGATCGCGCGAGCCGATCTGAGGTTGCGCGGAATGGGGAATCTGTTCGGCCAGGAACAGAGCGGAGAGGCGACTTTCAAAATCGCCGACCCTGTGCGCGACGAAGATCTCAATGTCCGGGCGGCAGTTGCCGCCGAAGCGTTGCTCACCGCCGATCCGGACCTCTCGACCAGGCCGAACGCTGGAATCCGGAAAGTTCTCAGCGCGCGCTATTCGCGCGCGATGGATCTGTTCAGAGTCGGCTGACTACGCCGCTAGTTGCTGGGATTGGCGAGTCGTTTCTTGATTCGATCGAGCTCGGCGCTGACCTTGGCGAGCTCCGCCTTGCTTGCGGCGAGCTGATCCTTCAACGCTGCGATCTGTTCGTCGCGCGATTTGTTGACGACCACGACCGTATCCCTGATCACGGGTTGCGAGCTGCTATCGTTCGCGGTCGCCTGCAACGTGTTCGTGATTCCCTGAGCCGCAGCGGCTGTGCGACGCAATACCGTCGCCTCGTTCCTGTACAGGCCGTTTGGATTGGCGCTGAGATATCCGTCCAGCGCCGTGATGCCAGTCGCCAATGATCCGTTGTTGTTGGCGGGATCGACCTCGTAGGCGGCCTTCCAGAAGGCGGCCTCGCTCGCCTCGCGCGTGCCTGGGTGCGTCCTGACGAACTCATCGAGCAGCTTGTCCGCGGCAAAATAGTTTCCGCCCTCCACTGCCTGACGCGCATTCGCCATAGTCACGTCCCAATCGCTCCGGTACTGTGGATCGAGTTCCTGGATGTGCGCGCAGGCAATCAATAGTGGAAAAGCAATCGCACTTATCAGGCGTGATTTCATTAAACGTCCTCAGCCGGTAGGTGTGAGCTCACGCCTCACCTGCGCCCCAGGGGGCTCTGTCGGCAGCGTAATGACAAAGGTTGTACCCTTGCCCACCGCGCTGTCGACTTCGACGTGGCCGCCATGGGCTTCGACAATTTCTTTCGCAATCGCCAGGCCCAGGCCGGTGCCCTTGGACGACGCCGAAGCCTGATTGTCTGCCTGGAAAAACTTGTCAAAAATGTGCGGCAATTGTTTTGGCGGGATACCTGCTCCTGTATCCGCGACAGTACTGACAATTGACCCATTATTGGTGGCAACGGTCAGACACACCTTGCCACCACGATCGGTGAACTTGAAGGCGTTGGACAGCAGGTTGCCCAATACCTCGTTGATGCGATCCTCGTCCCAGTGGGCGAATGGTGGCAGGTGCCGGTGATCGACTGTAAAAGATATGTCACGTTGCGACGCCAGCACTGAGAATGAGCTCTCGAGCGTGCGGAAGAAGCGCTCGAGCTCGACCTGTCGCAAATCCAGCTTTCCGCCACTCGCCTCGAACCGGCTGATGTCGAGCAGTCGTTTAACGAGTCTCGTCAGCGCGCCAGCCTGCTTGTTGATCGTATCGAGGACGCCTTTCTGCTCCCGAGTGAGCTCGCCGTAAATGCCTTCCTGCATCAGATCGAGGTACCCGATGATGACGTTGATCGGCGTCTTGAGTTCGTGGGACGCGACGCCAACGAATTCGGCACGCAGCCGTTCCAGCTCCGAGAGCTTGCGCGCCATCGTCTGATAGCTGGTGGCGAGGCGCCCGAATTCCGTCTTCTCGTTCTCGGGAATACTGAGCTGGTGGCTGAGATCGCCCTCGGCGATCGCGTGCAGTCCGCGCTCGAGCTCGTAGATGGGTCGGCTGATGGATCTCAGGAGCCAGATCGCGATGAGCAGCGCGACGAGCAACGCGATTGCGAGTGAACCCGCGACAAGCCTTTCTGCGTTGAGAGTCTCGTTGGTGGCATCGACCACCCGCTGTCTGGTTCGAGTCCGCAGCAACGCTGCGCTTGCGCCGAGGGAGCTGTCGACGGCGGCGATGGCTGGTCTGGTGCGCTGCTGTGACATCATCTCGGCCACCGCGACCCGGCCGGCCGAGGCCTGAGCGTATTCTTCGCGCGCAGCAGAGCGAAGTGCGTCGAGCGACGTGCGGATCTGACTGGCCGGGATGTCGAGGCGATAGCGGTCGAGGGAATCAGTGAGCGACACCAGGCTGTCGATCACGCCCTGCATCCGTGTGGCGCTCTTCTGGTCGTGGATGAAGAGAAGAGCGTCCTCAGCGCGGCGCGCGTCGTCGGTGCGCTCGCGGAACGATCCGAGCAGCATCGAGGCGGCAAACTCACGGTCGCGCAGCAGCCTGCTCGTCTCGTAGAGGTGCTCGAGCGAGCGGAGCGACAGCAGCAGCGGTACGATCAGTACAACCGCTATGGCTAGGAGGCCCCACCCGAGGCGGGCGCGCAAAGTCATCTAAAAGATTTTGTGATTGAGCGAGGTAAGAAAAATACCGTTCATCGCAGGTGGACGGAACCGCGAGCGAATGCTAGTCTCCCCGTATATGACACCTTTCTCGATTCGTCCAGTCACAGGACGTCGCGCGCTGCACTCCGGCTTTCTACTGGCTGTCCTCGTTTGTTGCACACAACCCGCCGTCGCGCAGGGCAGCCGTGCGCCGACGCTTACGCCCACCGAGCAGAAGATTCGCGACTACGTCCGTGCCCACCAGGCGGAACAGGTCTCCTTCCTCGAGAGGGCGGTGAACATCAGCAGTGGAACCTTTAACCTGCCGGGCGTGCGCGCCGTCGGGCGTCTGTTCGAGCCCGAGTTTACTGCCCTCGGATTCTCGCCCACCTGGGTTGCGCTGCCGGACGCAGTCGGCCGCGCCGGCCATCTGTTCGCAGAGCGGAAGGGCAAGCGCGGCAAGCGGCTCCTGTTGATCGGGCACCTCGACACCGTCTTCGAGGGTGAAGGCGAGCGGTTTGTTCGTCTGGACACCCTCGCCGCCGGCGCCGGCAGCTCGGACATGAAGGGCGGTGACATCGTCGTTCTCTACGCGCTGAAAGCGCTGCAGAGCGTCGGCGCGCTCGACGGTACGCGAATCATCGTCGCCTTCACCGGCGACGAAGAGGACGCAGGGCCGCTTCACCTGGTGTCCCGCCAACCGCTGATCGACGCCGCCAAACGGAGCGACATCGCTCTCGCCTTCGAAGAGGATGCAGGCAAGGGAACTGTGGCGAGGCGCGGCTTCAGCGGATGGCAGTTGACCGTCACCGGCCGCCAGGCCCATTCCTCCTGAATATTTTCGCCCGGCACGAGCTATGGCGCGATCTATGAGGCTGCTCGAATTCTTGACGCGTTCAGGGAGAAGCTGTCGACCGAGCAGTACCTCACGTTAAATCCCGCCGTGATCATCGGGGGCACTGATGTCACGTACGATTCGGCGAAGATCTCAGGGACCGCTGCCGGCAAGGACAACATCATCGCGCCGCGGGTTTATGCTCGGGGTGATCTGCGCTTCATCTCACAGGATCAGTTGGTGAAGGCGCGGGATGCAATGCGGGCGATTGTAGCCGATCATCTGCCCGGGACCCAGGCGAACATCACCTTCGAGGACGGAAACCCCGCCATGCCGCCGACCAAGGGCAATCTCGCTGTCCTGGCCGTCGAGGACTCGGTCAGCCGTGCCCTCGGACAAGGACCGGTCGAAGCGCTTGACCCGGGCAAGCGCGGCGGCGGGGATATCTCTTACGTCTCCGAGTACGTCGACGCTCTCGATGGACTAGGTGTGAAGGGAATGAGGTCGCACACACCAGACGAGCGGGTAGATCTTCGCTCCATAGGTCCGGCCACCGAGCGCGCCGCGATTCTCATTTACCGGCTCACCCGCGCACACTGAGCGCGGTCGGCGCAATCGGGCCCAAAGAAAAACGGCACGTCTCTGATCGAGACGTGCCGTTTTTTTGTCTGTGACTCAGTGAGTCCTAGTATCCCGGGTTCTGCTGGATGTTCGGAGATACATCGAGCTCGGTCTGCGGAACGGGAAGCAAAGCCTGGTTCGGATCGACTGATGCGGGTAGAGCGTTCAAACGCACAAGATCCGGCCACCGGTCTCCCTCGAACGCGAGCTCGAGACGACGCTCGCGAATGATTGCCGCCAGGGCCTGCGCCTGAGTCAGCGTCAACGGATCCGGCGCCACGCCGGCACGTACCCTCAGGCGGTTGTATTCAGCAATCGCTTCTGGCACGCGCCCCAGTCTCGCCAGAGCTTCGGCGCGAATGAGAATCACTTCGCCCAGACGGATGACGTGGATGTCCTCGTCACCGCCCGGATTTCTGAACTTCGCAGCGTAAGTAGTCGAGCCGGCGACCGCGATCGACCAAATGCCACGCGTGTCCGTCGGGTGATAGTTGGCAATGGCGCCACCCGAAGCGGGATCGAAAGCCGCAATGATTCCCGAAGCGCCAGTTGTCGGCGCTACTTCGCGCCGGCCACCCAGCGACTTGGCAAGGTAGTAGAAGCTCACCGATTGCGACTGGGTCGGAGTGAACTCAACTCTGAAAATATCTTCCGGAGTATCGTTCCCTTGAGCATCAAACAGGTCGCTGAAGTTCGGAGCGAGGGTGTAACCCATTGCTTCGACCGCAGCCGCCGCGGCCTCCGCCCCAGCGTAGTCACCGTTATACAACCGCACCCGGGCCTCGATCGCCTTGACGGCACCGATAGAAGCCTGGCGGGTCTGTGAATCGTCGGTGATCAACTGCGACGCCTGCGCCAGATCAGCGAGAATCTGCGTGTAGACTTCGGCACGCGACGCACGCGTCACGTCACCCACGCCCCCCGCGCCGACCGGCTCGAGGCGAAGCGGGACGCCAAGAGTCCCGTTGCCGCCAAAGAGCTTGACCAGGTTGTGATAGGTAAGCGCACGGAGAAAGTACGCCTCGCCGAGGATCTCGTTCTTCCTACCCGCGGAAAGATCGGCGACGTTCGGAACGGCCTTGATAAGCTCGTTCGCGCGATTGATCTCGGCATATGCGGCGTTCCAGATGGACGTAACCGAAGCGTTGTCCGCCCGCAATGCGTTGGCATCTGCATCGCCGTAGTCGTCGAACGTGCCGACAAACCTGCCGTTGTCCGAGAGGACTTCCGTCCAATCGATCAGCGTGTGGCCATAAAGCCCGTTCGCCTGCAGTCCGGCGTATGCACCGGCCAGAGCGGCCTCGGCGCCGGCGGCGTCGGAGATCGCTGTCTCTGACGGCACCGAGCTGGTCGGCGGCACGTCGAGCACGCTGCTGCACGCGCTCAGCGCTACAGCGCCGAAGAGCAGAAATAGTTTTTTTCGCATGAGTTGATGCATCTGTTGGTTGAGGTTTCTCATATGGGCAACCTTACCATTCACTGCTCACGCCCACAGACCAGCTGCGCGCGAGAGGATACGAGTAGAATTCGGTGCCGAGCGAAATGTTGGACCCGGAACCGTTGCTGTTAACATCCGGGTTGTAGCCACTGAACTTGGTCCAGGTGTGCAGGTTCCGGCCGGCGACGTACAGCCTGGCGTTCTGCATCCCGATCCCGCGCGACAGGCCTAGGGGCAGCTTGTAACCAACCGTCAGGTCCTGGAGCCT
>Ga0136846_1241228_pt1 | contig 10196 bp, 9 predicted proteins | sample HopSoiMetagenom2_FD_96841 | JGI IMG/M metagenome (GOLD analysis project Ga0136846, IMG submission 96841) | Grasslands soil microbial communities from Hopland, California, USA - 2 Assembly 2016 (version 4) | ecosystem: Environmental > Terrestrial > Soil > Grasslands | place: USA: Hopland... | reverse complement strand
TCTTCTTGCCGTAGATCTCGGCCATCATCGCCCCCGTGTCCGTGCCGAGCACGATCGGGTAGCCGTGGCAGCGGTAGGTCGTCATCAGTTGGTCGGCGGGCTCGAGCGTGGCCAGCGACCCGACGATCGACGCCTCCGCTCCGTCCGCCAGGTGGGTGTGCCCGCGGATCACGCCCGGGTGCTCCTCGAACGTGCCCTTCACGCGCTCCTCGAACTCCCGCACCCGCGCCATCTGGGTGAACATCCAGACGAGGCGGTCGTTGTCCAGTTCCTTCATATCGGTCCTCCGATTCACGCCACGCCGGCGCGGAACTGCGCGGCGGTGGTCTCGTACGCTCGTTTGAACTCCTCCTCGATCGGGAGGTTCCTCAGCTCCTCGGAGAGCACCTCCACTCCCCACGGCCCTTCGTAGCCCGCCTCGATGCAGGCGTCCACGTAGGCGGCGATATCGAACTCGCCCTCGCCCGGCAGCTTGCGGTGGTTGATCACCTCGTCGATCGGGTCCTCCATGTCCTCGTACTGGCCGTCCGAGAGCTCGACCCACGTGAGGTACTCGCGCGGAATGCGCGTCATCTCCGTGGGTGAGATGCCGAGCTTCGCCATGTGCCAGGTGTCGATCGCGAGGCCGCCGCCCGGCTGCGCGGCTCCTTCGATCAACTCGAGCGCCGCGTCGAGCGAGTTCACGTTCACGTCGAACGGCATGAACTCGTAGACGACCTTCGCGTCCGTGTGGTTCGCGGCGTCCTGGCAGAGCTCGGCGAAAGCCTGCGTCACCTGCTCGAGCTCGGCCGGCGTGCCGGGGATGTTGCCGACCTTGATGTGGTGGGCGTCGAAGGTTGCGGCGGCATCGAATAGGAGCTGGCGGCGCTCGTCGGACTGCTCGCGGAGCGGGTCGCCCTCGGGGACGAAGAAGTCCTGGAGGAACTCGAGCTGGATGTAGTCGAGGCCCGAGTCGTCGAAGACCTCCTTCATCTCGCGCAGAGTGGTGGTCTCGAGCTGGTGCTCGATGTCCGCGTGCCAGAGGCCGATCCCCTTGAACCCCGCCCTGGCCGCCTCGGCGCAGCGGTCGCGCCAGGAGAAGGTGCTCCACTCGCGGCCGAAGTGCACCTCGACGGGACCCGACACCGTCCAGTACAGCGCCACCAGATCCACGTCGCCCATCGTCACTCCTCCTCGGTCGAGGGCACTGGTGGCGACGGTACATCCGCGGCTCTCGCGAGTCCAGCCTCCCAGCGCATGCCTTCTTGCCGATCAGCGCGCTGGCGCTTGGCGGCGCGCGGCGCGGGGCTTACAGTGCGCGCATGAAGGTCTTCGACGAGGCGCGGGCCACCGCCGTCGGACGGCTGTGCGAGGCGATCGTGCCGGGGTCTTCCCGGGTGCGTCCTGTGGTTTACGTGGACGCCGTCGTGGCGGCGATGCCTGGGCCTCAGCGCGATGCCTTTCTTGCCTCCGTGGACGCCCTGGCGGAAGCGGCGTCCAAGGGCAGTGAGGGGTTGCGCCCCGTTGCCCTCACGCCCGAGTTCCTGATGGTGCGCGCCTTGTGTGTCGAGGCGTTCTACAGCGACTTCGTGGCGCCGGATGGCTCCGGGCCGAGCGCCTACGAGGAGATCGGGTTCAACGCCTCGCCGCTCGCCGCGCGCGTGAAGAAGGACTGGTCCTACCTCGGGGTGGTGGGATGAGCGAGCGCTTCGAGGTCGTGGTGGTCGGATCGGGTGCGGGGGGCGGCGTGGTGGCCGGCGAGCTGGCCGAGCGGGGGCGCAACGTTCTTCTGCTCGAGACGGGGCCTCATCTCACGGCGGCCGGCTTCGAGCGCTGGGAGTCGAAGGCGGCGCACGACATGTGGTTCCCGATCCGGCTGGCCCTGCCGGCGGGCGATCCGGGCCCCGGCCCGCTGGCGATGATCAGCGGCCGCTGCGTGGGCGGCACCACCACGATCAACACGAAGCTGGCGCTGCGCGCCACCCAGCGCGAGTTCGACAAGTGGCACGCGGCATCCGGCGCGCGACTCTCCACCGACGACCTGGCGCCCTACTACCAGCGCGTCGAGGAATACCTGGGCGTGCGCAGGCGGGTGGACTGGAACTGGCGCCAGTGCGTCCGCACGGCAGCCGCCGGTTTCGAGGCTCTAGGCCACGAGCTCGAGCCGGTGGACGCCTACACGGACGAGAACTGCATGCAGTGCGGCTCGTGCCTGCAGGGCTGTCCGACGAACGCGGGCAAGTCGACCTTGAACACGTGGATTCATCGGAATTGGGTCGCTGGCCGCTTGCAGCTCCGGCCCGAGTGCTGGGCGTCGCGTGTGCTGATCAGCAATGAGGAAGCGACGGGGGTGGAGTACGTGGATGCGTCTGGCGCTTCTCACGTCGTCGAGGCCGATGTGGTCGTTGCTGCCTGCGGCGCGCTTGGTACGCCTCAGCTGCTGATGCGGTCCGGGGTGCCGAATTCGTGGGTCGGCCGCAATCTGGGCTTCCACCCGGCGCAGTTCGTCTTCGGCCTGTTCGACGAGCCGCAGGACGCCCACATGGTGGCCCCGATCAGCTCTCACTTCATGGACAACGCCCCCGATGACAGGGGCGGCTTCATCGTCGAGGCCGTGACGGTGCAGGACCCGATCGGGTTCACAGTCGCGCTATGCGACGAGAACGGCCCGATGTGGGGCGAGCCGCTCGTGGAGGCGGCGAAGAAGTACCGCCACTGGATCGGCCTGCTCTGCCTGTCGAACGACGACAACAACGGCCGCATCGAGGTGGACGCCGACGGCAACGAGCAGTTCTGGTGCGACTTCCAGCCGCAAGAGCTGGCGCGCCAGCAGGCCGCGTTCGAGTTCTCGAAGAGCGTGCTCGAGTCGGCGGGCGCCACCCAGGTCCTGTGGTCGTCATTCGCGAGCACCCACGTGCAGGGCACATGCCGGATGGGCTCCGACCGCTCGACGTCGGTGGTGAACATCCACGGCGAGTCGCACGACATAAAGCGCCTCTACGTAGGCGACAGCTCAGCGTTCCCCCGCACACTGTCGGTCAACCCATCGCTGACGATCATGGCGCTGGCCGCGCGCCTGGCCGACCACCTCGGCTCGGGCGAGAGCGGCTACCTCTCGGGCGCCCAGCAGCTCGTCGCGTAGTCGTCACACAAGCGTTACACGGAGGTCTGGAACGTTGGCATCGCCCCTGCCACGCTGGCGGAGATGCCAGACGTGGTCGACCCAACCCGCGACTATGGCGGGCTAGATCGACCACGTCACTCACAGATCTCTGATCTAGCGAGGAGTCAGCGTGGTCCGATCTCCCGAGACCAGTTGCTGGCGCTCGACATCGGGCCCCGCCGGATCGAGTCCTGGCTCCGCTCGGGCCGCCTTCATCGCTATTTCCGCGGCGTCTACCTGCTCGGCCACCAGGCAATCGCCGACAAAGGGAGACTGATCGCTGCCGTCTTGGCCTACGGCGACGACGCCGTCCTGAGCCACCGCAGCGCCGCGGACTGGTGGGGCTTCGTGCGGACGTCGCGGAAGGAGGTGGACGTCACGGTGCCAGGACGGTCGAAGGCAGGACAGGACGGCATCGACCTGCACCTCGTAAGAAGCCTCGACCCGCGCGACGTAACAGAGCACGAGGGCGTGCCGATCACCACGATCGCGCGCACGTTGCTCGACCTCGCTGAGGTCGTGCGGCCCAGGCAGCTCAAGCGCGCCGTCGAGGAGTCGGATCGGCTGCGCCTGTTCGACGCCAAAGCCGTGCAGGAACTACTCGCCCGGAGCCCTGGGCGGCACGGGCTAAAGCCGCTCCGCCATCTCCTAAGTGACTTCGTCTATGACGAGCTGAGCCGCCAGGAGCTCGAGGCGCTGTTCTTCGACTTCTGCGTCGAAGCCGGCCTTCCCGCTCCGACCATGAACGTGCCAATCTTCGACTACACCGTCGACGCCCACTGGCCCGGGACGAACGTCATCGTCGAGCTGGATAGCCGCGCCTTCCACCTCAACGCCAAGGCGTTCGAGGCCGACCGCATACGCGACGCAGACCTGGTCCTAGCCGGTTATCGCGTAATCCGCATCACCTACCGCCAGCTCACACGGGAGCCGGCGGCGGTGGCCGAAAGGCTCAGAATCCTGCTCGCCGATCCACCACCCTCACAGCTTTCCCCTCGCTCCGAGGCACTGCCCCGGCCGCGAGCACCTCAACCGTAACCCTGATCCCGAGGTGCTCCCGAAGCAGCGTCTCCACCGTCGAGCCCAACTCGGCGGCGTCCACCCCGGGCGACGCCGGTTCGCACTGAACCGTCAGCTCGTCCATCGCCCCATCGCGCTCGACCACGAGCTGGTAGTGGGGCGCGACGTCGGGCACCCCCATCAGCAGGTGCTCCACGTTCGAGGGGTAGAGGTTTACGCCGCGCACGATGATCATGTCGTCGCGCCGGCCGCGAAGCCCGCGGATGCGCCCGGTCGTCCGGCCGCACGTGCAGGGCTCGAAAGTCAGCGACCCGATGTCTCCGGTCCGGTAGCGCAATAAGGGCATGGCTTCCTTGCGCAGCGTGGTGAACACCAGCTCTCCCTCATCGCCTTCCTCGAGCACCGCCCCCGTCGATGGGTCCACCACCTCCACCAGGAAGTGGTCCTCCTGCACGTGCAGCCCGTCCCGGACCTCGAGGCACTCCGTGGCCACGCCCGGGCCGCACATCTCGGAGAGCCCGTAGAAGTTCACGGCGCGCAGCCCGGGCAGCTCGCGCTCGATCTGCTCGCGAAGCCCCTCCGTCCACGGCTCGCCGCCGAACAGCCCGAGCTCGAGCTTCAGAGAAGCCGGGTCGATGCCGGCCTCGCGCACCGCCTGGGCGATCACGAGCGAGTACGACGGTGTGGCCACCAGCACCTGAGCGCCGAGGTCGTTCAAGAGCATCGCCTGACGAGCGGTCATCCCGCCGGACACGGGCACAACTGCCGCGCCGATCCGCTCCGCACCCTGGTGGAAGCCATGGCCGCCGGTGAAGAGCCCGTAGGTGTTGGCGTTGTGCACGAGCATCCCCGGTCGCACGCCGGCCATCGTCATGCAGCGCGCCATCAGCTCCGCCCAGGCCTCCAAATCAGCGCGCGTGTAGCCGACGACCGTCGGCTTGCCGTGCGTCCCGGAGGACGCATGTACGCGGGCCAGCGACGAGACGGGGACCCGAAGCAGACCAAACGGATACGCCTCCCTCAATGCTGATTTGTACGTGAAGGGCGCCTCGGCCAGTGAGTCGAGGGAAACACCGAACGCAGCGCGCAACCGGTCCGCCTGCAACGAGCGCAGCGCCTCGCGCGGCAGCTGCTCCACCGGATCAAACTCGGCGCTCGTGCGCATTCCAGTTCTGCTCGAGGTTCCGGACGAGAGCGGGGCTCAGATGGCAGTACGCCTGCTCGCGGCAGTACGTGGCCATGTACTGGCGAAAGACGTCGAGCGGCTCCGCCGCCACGCGCATCGCCCGCCGGTTGGCGGCAGCGTTGACGAGTCCCGAGCTGGTCAGCGCCTCCACGCGCGATTCCACCGCGGCGTCCATCTCACCGGCCGAGTCGATCACCTCATCGCAGAGCAGGTCGCCCTGCGGCGTGCCCGCCTCGAACTCGAGCCCCGACAGGATCGCCTGTCGCGCCAGCCGATCGCCAACCGAGCGCGCCAGCCGCATGTTGGACGCGCCGGGGATGATCCCTTCCTTGCGCGCCGGTAGGTAGAGCCGGCAACCGCGCGTGGCGATCACGTGGTCCATCGTGTGCAGGAGCTGGCAGGCGCCGCCGATCGCGTACGTCTCCACCGCCGCGACCCAGAGCTTCTCCACCGTGTCCTCAGGCTCGTCCGGCCGGAACTCCTCCGAGCTGAGCCCGCGATAGAGCTTGTTCACGTATCCCATATCGCGCGTGATGTAGAAGAGAAAGTCGATCTGGCCCGCGTAGAGCAGCGTGAGGTTGATCCCCGCTCCGAATATCCGCTGGCCGGCGTAGCGCGGGTGATCCACCACACCGCCGCGGAACACGCCCACCTCCACGTCGGGGTCGAGCAGCACCAGGTCCACCGCGGTCTCGGTATCCGGCAGCGTGTTCAGGTCCTCGGCGTTCAGGTGGCGCGGGTTGCGCAGTTCGAGCATGGCCGCCCGCCCGCGCCGCTCGACGTAGGCGCCGCCCAGGTCCGCCGCGCCGCTCGAGCGGAACTCGTCGAGCCGCTCCAGGGCCGCCTCCGTGGGCCGCAACATCGACCACACGAGGTGCGCGCCCGCGCGCGGCGACGACAGGATGAACGCGAGGAACAGCCCCTGCGCGATCTCGATCCCCTCCTTGTCGGCGAGCTTGCGTGCGCGCTCCGCGGCCATTGCGTCGCGCGTCGGCACGAGCGCCGGATAGAGATCGGCCGCCGCATACACCAGCTCCTCCACGCGCAGCGAAAGCCGAAGGTCGTCCGTAAGTGCGCCGTAGACGTCGGCGGCATAGCCACGCATGAAGTCCGCCCGTGCCCCGTTCAGGAACGCGACCAGCTCGGCAGCCGCCGCCTGCTCCCCCTCATTGCGCTCAGCGCGTGCGGGCAGCCGCCCGAGCAACTCTTCTCCTCGCACAAGGAACTCGCAAGTAGCCCGCGCGGCCGCCGGGAAGGAGCCGAGCGTGGTGGGGGTTGCGGACCGCCAGGCCGCTACGTCCTGCTCGGATAGGCCTGCGGCCTCGAGCATGCTTACCAGCCTGCCACCGAGCCGGCGTCCACCGGCATCGACACGCCTGTGACGAAGCCCGCATCGTCCGAGCACAGCCACACCACCGCGGCCGCCACCTCCGCCGGATCGCCAAAGCGGCTCATGGCCTGCGGCCGCAGGATCTGCTGCTGGCGCTCGGGGGACTCGTTCGACATCAGCGGGGTCATGATCGCGCCTGGGCACACCGCGTTGATGCGGATGCCGTCGTTCGCGTATTCGATCGCACCGTTCTTCGTGAGCCCGACGATGCCGTGCTTGCTGGCCGTATACGCGCTGAGCAGCTTGACGCCCCGCAGCCCCGCGTTCGACGACGTGTTCACGATCGCCCCGCCGCCAGACGAAAGCATCTGGCGGATCTGGAACTTCATTCCAAGGAACGTGCCGCGCAGGTTCACCGCGATCACGCGGTCGAAGTCCTCGTCGCTGGTGTCGGCGAGCAGAGCGTGCACCCCGATGCCGGCGTTGTTGTGGGCGAAGTCGAGCCGACCGAACGACTCCACCACTCGGGCTACGAGCGCCTCGTTGTCAGTCGAGGACGCCACGTCACAGGCGAAGAACTCCGCCCGGCCGCCGGCGTCCGAGATCATCCGCACCGTCTCCTCGCCGCCCGCGCGCGAGCTCTCCAGGTCGGCCACCACCACCGACGCGCCCTCCTCGGCGAAGCGCAACGCACATGCGCGGCCGATGCCGCTGGCGGCCCCGGTCACGAGCCCCGCCTTGCCGTCCATGAGTCGAGCCATCGAGCGGCGAAGCTAAAGAAGCCCGTCGCCCGGGTCCAGCCCGGCAGCGCCCGATTCCTTGCCGATGCGCGCCAGCGCCGCGTGCCGTGCATCCGACGGCGTGGCGCCGAACCGGCGCTTGAACACGCGCGAGAAGTGGGCCGCGTCGCGGAATCCCCAGCGGAAGGCGATCTCCGTCACCGAGCCGCCGCTCGGCCGCTCGAGGTCCTCGAGGCAGCGCCGCAGGCGCTCCCGACGGACGAGCGCGGCCACCGACTCGCCCGAGTCTTCGAACAGAGCGTGCAGCGCGCGCACCGAGATCGCGTGAGCCCTGGCGATCGTCTCCGGGCACAGCGTGGGGTCCTGCAGCCGGGCGCGCACGTATCGGCGCACGTCCGTCCGCAGCGCCTCGCGCTTTGCGGCGCGGGTGGTGGGAACGCTCGGCTCAACCGCGCCACGTAGCAACTCCAGCGCCGCGTCCGCCGCGGCGGCGCCGCCTGCCTCATCGATAGTGGGCAGCTCGAGGGCCAGCGCGTCGAGGTAGCGCGCGAGCAGCCGCGCCGGGCCACTTCGCCCGAGCGGCGGAAGCGTGTCCACCTCGGCGAGCCGCGGACAGACTGCGAGCACCCGCTCGCGCGGGAAGATCAGCGTGCGCTTGAGGAACGGCTCGACCACCTCCACCTCGGTGGGCTGCCAGCCGTCCCAGAGCACGATGTCGCCGGCGGTGAGGGTCACCTCGCGGCCGCTATCGCGCACGAGCTCCACGCCCTTACGCACGAGCTGGAAGCCCATGATCGGCTCCTTGGCGTCGCCGCCCGCCGACTTGCCGTGGCGCCCGAGCCACGGCAAAGAGGCGCAGTCGAGGAGCGCCAGCCCGCCGAAGCGCCGGCGCGACACCGCGCCGTCGAACTTGCCCGGCGTCCGGTGCGTGGGCTGGATGTCGAAGCCGAGGTGAGTGGCCGCGAGGATCTCAGTCCACTCGTCGAGGCCCCTCCCGGTGGGCACGCCCCGCAGGCGCCAGCGCTCCGGCTCGCGGGTGGGTCGGCTCAGCGGCGCGGTCGGTGCCTGCGTTTCGGCCAGCAGCTCCCCAGCTCCTCTCGTCCTCGGCTAAGGCTAGACCAGATCCGGCGCCGAAGACCGCACGGATCGGCAAGAACGTCGGCACTGGAAGGCTGGCCCGGGATCTACGCCGGCCTGACAATGAACGGCAGTGCCAGCGCTACGTGCTCGCCTCGGAGGGCACGCTCCCTTCGGCTTCGCCCTCTTCCCTCTTGGGGAGTGCGATCAGCGACGCGCCGGGCATGCGGTCGAGCACGTCCCGGTGGCGCAGGACGATGTCGAGGTTCAGGCGGGCAAGCCTGGCGTGCTCGCGCCCGATGCTCTCCGCGCGAGCGCCCTCCCGCCGATCGATCGCGTCGATCAGCCCGCGGTGGTGGCTCTGCGCGACCACGAGCACCTCGCGCGACTCAGGCAGCTCCGCCTCCGTCAGGACGAAGGCGCTCGGGCCGGCAAACGGGAGCGAGATCGCGTGCTCGATCGCGCGCACGAGCAGCGGGCTCCGTGCCATGTCGTAGAGCAGGGAGTGGAAGCGCTCGTTGAGGTCGACGTAGCGCTCGAACGACTCGTAGTCCGCCTTGTGCACGACCTCGTCGGTCTGGTCCGCGATGTCGACCATCGCCTTGAGCTCGCGACGGCTCACCCCGCGCTCGGCAGCGAAGCGCGCTGCGGTGCCCTCGAGCACACCGCGCAGCTCGATCGAGTCATCGATGTCGGCGCGCGTGAACTCGCGCACCACGTAGCCGCCGCCCGGCAGCAGCCGCAGCAACCCCTCATGCTCGAGCGCGTTCAGCGCAAGGCGCAGCGGCGTGCGCGAAACCCCGAGGCGCTCCACAAGCGGCAGCTCGGACATTCGTGCGCCGGGCTCGAACTCCCCGCTCAAAAGGAGCTCCCTGAGGCGGAGAAGCGCTCGCGTCGTCTGCGAGGTGCCGTTTGCGTGAGTGCTCATGCGCTCTTGCGCGGCAACCATACCGCGGGGCCGAATTGTATTCAGGAACGGGTGAACACGGCCCTTAATACGCGGTTAACGGCCTCAGAACCCACGGCATTGCATACATCTGACATTACATTTAGTATCGGCCGGCGCGTCGCTGGGGGCGGCGCCGACTCGTATCCACTCGAGGAGGAGGAGCGGTGAGGAAACACTTGGGCTCGCGAAAGGCCCGATCGGTCCTGACGATGCTGGTGTTGCTCGTCGGGCTTTCGGTCGTCGTTTCCGCGTGCGGAAGCAGCAACAAGAGCAGCAGCAGCACGTCCAGCGGAGGCGGTGGCAGCAGCACGACTGCGGCGGCCGGCGACGTCACGAAGTGCGGCACGAAGCCGGGGGTCAAGGCCACCGGAACTCCAATCAAGCTCGGCGCGATCGTCACCAAGCAGCCCGGCACGGACTTCACCGACGGCGCGCAGATGGCGAACGCGTACTTCAACTGCGTGAACGACAACGGCGGGATCAACGGTCACCCGATCAAGTACAAGTGGTACGAGGAGCAGACCAACCCGGCGCAGATCGCGGGCTTCGCTCACAAGCTGATCCAGACCGACAAGGTGGTCGGCGTGGTGGGTGGCTTCAGCATCATCGAGTGCGCCATCGACCACAAGTACTGGGAGTCGCTCGGCATCTACGAGATCGACGCCGGCATCGCTCCCGAGTGCTACGGCACGCCGAACAGCTCGGCCCCGAACATGGGTCCGCGCTACAGCTCGGACGGTGCGGTTCAGGGC
>Ga0136846_1226834_pt1 | contig 10196 bp, 13 predicted proteins | sample HopSoiMetagenom2_FD_96841 | JGI IMG/M metagenome (GOLD analysis project Ga0136846, IMG submission 96841) | Grasslands soil microbial communities from Hopland, California, USA - 2 Assembly 2016 (version 4) | ecosystem: Environmental > Terrestrial > Soil > Grasslands | place: USA: Hopland... | reverse complement strand
ATGTTCTCGTCAGTGATGATCATCAGGTGCTGGATCAGGATCCGGCTGGCTTGTTTCACCGCTTCTTCAGGGTGAATGGTGCCATCGGTAGAAACATCCATGATCAGCTTTTCGTAGTCAGTACGCTGTTCAACACGGGTGTTTTCAATAGCATACTTTACGTTTTTGATCGGGGTGAAGATAGCATCAGTGGGGATGTAGCCAAATGGCGCATCTTTCACTTTGTTATCTTCAGCAGGAACATATCCGCGACCTTTTGAAACGGTCAGTTCAATGTCCAGCTTCGCTGATGAATCCAGGATGCAGATCAACAGATCGGGGTTCATGATCTCGAAGTTTTGTGTAGCTTCTCCGATCATGCCGGCTGTGAATTCTGCTTTATTTTTAATGCTCAGGGTAATCTTCTCCTGACTCACTTCATGATCTACTTTCTTCTTGAACCGAACCTGTTTCAGGTTCAAAATGATCTCCAGCACATCTTCGGTAATACCCTTGATGGTAGCAAACTCGTGGTCGATACCTTCAATACGAATACCTACGATAGCAAACCCTTCCAATGAACTCAACAATACTCTGCGCAAAGCATTACCAATGGTTACGCCGTAACCAGGTTCTAACGGGCGAAACTCAAACTGAGCTTCAAATTCCGTTGCTTTTTGTAAAACTATTTTGTCAGGTTTCTGGAAATTTAAAATCGCCATATTATAAATTTCTATTTTTTACGTTAGTAGAACTGTGAATGTGAGTGATTAAGGTAAGCGTTTCACCCGATACGGATCGAGCTCACGATTACTTGCTATATAACTCAACAATCAACTGCTCCTTAATGTTCTCAGGAACACTTTCACGCTCTGGATAAGCTACGAAAGTACCGCTCATCTCAGATTCGTTCCAGTCGAGCCAGCTGAACTTCTGATTTTTACCGCGGAAAACGCCGGTAATAGAAGCATTTGCTTTGTCTTTTTCTTTAACGCCGATGATATCGCCTGGTTGTAACTGGTAAGAAGGGATGTTTACCACCGCTCCGTTTACAGTAATGTGTTTGTGCGATACCAACTGGCGTGCGCCGGGACGTGAAGGAGAAAGACCCAGGCGGTAAACGGCGTTATCCAAACGGGCTTCCAGCAATTTGATCAGGTTTTCACCAGTAACACCTTTAATACGAGCTGCCTCTTCAAAGGTTTTGCGGAATTGTTTTTCCAGAACGCCGTAAGTATATTTAGCTTTTTGCTTTTCTTTCAACTGTAATGCATACTCACCGGGTGCTTTACGCTTTTTAGTACCACCATGCATACCGGGAGGATTGCTGTTCTTTGACAGATATTTACCATTGCCTAAGATAGGCTCGCCGAAAATACGGCAGATTCTTGTTTTTGGACCAGTGTAACGTGCCATGTTGTTATTAAATTAGATTTTTTGGTGACGATACACGATCCTAAAAATCTTAAAAATCAATCGTGTATCCTTTTTGATATATAAATAAATTTAGTGACTTGGGAGTTCCAAATCACTAAATCATAAAATATTACTATACTCTTCTTTTCTTGGGAGGACGGCAACCATTGTGAGGCAGCGGAGTAACGTCTTTGATCATTGCTACTTCAATACCGTTCTGAGACAAAGAGCGGATAGAGCTCTCGCGACCGGCGCCGGGTCCTTTTACATATACATCAACTTTTTTCACACCTGCATCGAATGCAGTTTTTGCAGCGTCTGCAGCAGCCATCTGGGCGGCATATGGAGTGTTCTTTTTAGAACCTTTGAAACCCATTTTACCGGCACTGCTCCAGGAAATAACCTGGCCGTTCTTGTTGGTAATGCTGATGATAAGGTTGTTGAAGCTTGCAGAAATGTGAACATCACCATAGGTGTCCACCTTCACAATTCTTTTCTTCGCAGCGGCTTTTGCGCTGGGCTGTTGTGCTTTTGCCATAATTGTTAGGTAATCTTAAAAGTTTTAAAATAATTCCGCCTGAGCGGAAGCCAGATCAATACTCCGCCTGCACCTGCATCTGTAATTGACCTGTTTTATTGGTGCAATAATATATAAAGGCTCAAGCCACAAGCGGCAAGGCACAAGAATCAATAACTTGAGTCTTGTACCTTGTGCCTTGTAGCTTAAAGCAATTATTTCTTAGGTGCTTTCTTTTTACCGGCAACAGTTTTCCGTTTTCCTTTACGGGTACGGCTGTTGGTACGTGTACGTTGGCCACGAACAGGCAAACCTTTACGATGGCGCAAACCACGGTAGCAAGCGATATCAAGCAAACGCTTAATACTCATTTGCACTTCAGAACGTAACTGACCTTCTACTTTCAGTTCGTTGGTAATAATGTTACGGATTGCATTCAGTTCGTCATCATTCCATTGATGAACTTTCTTATCCAGTGAAATTCCTGCTTTGGTCAGGATATACTGGGAAGTAGCACGACCGATTCCAAAAATATAAGTAAGACCTATTTCGCCTCTCTTATTCTTGGGTAAATCTACACCGGCAATACGAGCCATATCTTTTCTTTATTGTTTATTTTTATTAGTTGCGGTTCTCTATTTGCTCCCGGATCAGCCGGGACCAATTGATTACCCTTGTCTTTGCTTGAAGCGCGGGTTCTTTTTGTTTATCACATATAACCGGCCTTTTCTACGCACAATTTTGCAATCGGCGCTACGCTTTTTAATTGATGCACGAACTTTCATAACGTTTATTTATTTACAGTGCTTTACAAGTATTTATAACGGAAGATTATTCTTCCTCTCGTTAAATCATAAGGGCTCATCTCCACTCCTACCTTATCACCAGGTAAAATCCTGATGTAGTTCATCCGCATTTTACCCGAGATAGTCGCTAGTATCTCATGCCCATTCTCAAGTTTTACCTTAAACATAGCGTTCGATAAAGCTTCTATAATTACTCCATCCTGTTTAATCAGCGGTTGTTTACCCATATAATTTTAAGGAGCGCAAAGATATGAATATCATCCTAAAAAAGAAAAAAATAAGAAATAATTAAAAATAATTGCCTGTTTTCCCTTTAATTCCCGGCAAATGTAGCCAAAAAAATACAAGGAGCACTGAAGATCCCAGGCTGTACAATAAACCTGTTTCAATACTCCTTGTACGTATTTAAATAGTTGACTATAAGCAACTTAATAAACTGCAACTGGCATTAATTCTACCTTGGTCATCTGGTAATAATGGTTTTGCAGCTCATGCATATTGATCGGCTGGTTCAGGTACCGGTGATCTTCCCGCCACCATATTTCCAGGTTCGAAAAGTTGTCTTTTTGGGGTAACAGCACCCTGAACGAGTCTTTCATGTACTTGGTACTACCATCCCCGTTCTCGTGTTTGGTAAAACCAAGCTTCCGCATTTGCTCATCAGTCAGGGCTATCGGGTACAGCTCGTGCGGTTCATACCAAAACTCGTTTCCCGCGGCTTCCACCAAGGCTTTCCCTTCCGGCCGGTCTACGTCCTTCACCATTCCCTCTCTTTTCTGGCCTTCATATTCGGCCACAACAATATCTCCGAATTTAAGATCTGAAATTTTGATCATATGACAGCATTTTTTAGTTGATTTCTAATTTACAAAAGGCTGGCCACATAACCATATTAAGTTTCAAGTGCAACTATTCTATAACAAAGGCCTCAGCCATCTCTTTAGCCGGTTCTGCGGCGGGCGCTGCCTTTGCAAACTTGTGGCTCACCTGCCGGTTAATGAAGAACATCAATATCATACACCCTGCCATGCTTGCCATCACAATGATACCCAGGGTGCTGTAATGCAGCAGCTTTTTATCGGGCCCTTCAGCGATCACCATGCCGGCCAATGCTGCGGCCAAACCGCCCGACAATTGCTGAACCGATGAATTAATGCTCATAAAAGCGCCCCGGTCCTTAGGTTCCGGTATGGCGCTTATCATGGCCGTGGAAGAGACCATCCGGGCCATAATACCAGCAAACATGATCACATTGATCGTAATGACCATGGCCAGCGGCGTTACGCCCAGGTTGGTATAAATAGCCACTATGATCATAGTCATCAGGGTACCTCCAACAAAAACTTTATACTTGCCCAGTTTATCGCTCAGGAAACCTGCGAGCGGACCAAAAATGAATGAGAATAATCCCGAAATGCCATACAGAACAGGAAGATCTTCCTGCGTCAATCCCAGGTTGTGAATACTGAAGGCGCTGCCAAAGGGCATCAGCATAAAGCCGCCGGTAGCCAGCAAGGTGGTGGCCAAAAACGCTAAGATGTAGTTTGAATTGGCGATCGTCTTTCCCAAATGTTCAAACGGATTACGGTCATGCTGCAACTTGAGGTGGGCCGTAACCGGTTTCATATACAGGGCAATGATGATACCCGGTATCAGGCCAACGCCCGCAATCATCCAGAAAGGCGCATGCCAGCCGAAACGGTTGGCCAGAACAAGTCCGATAGGAAGGCCTAGCACCTGGCTCACGCCAAAAGCCATTTGCACAAAACCCATGACCCGCCCTCTTCGCTCAATACTGAACAGATCGGTAATAATGGCCATACCCACGGAACCGATCACCCCGCCAAACAAGCCGGTCACAATACGGGCAGCCAGCAAAAGATGATACGTAGTGGCTATGGCGCATAAGGCGGTTCCAATTAAAAACCCGACATAAAAGAAAATAAGCAATTTCTTCCGGTCGAATTTATCAGCAAAACCTGCGGCCAGCAAACCGGAGATGCAGGCGCTGAAGGCGTAGACCGATACCGCCCAGCCGAACTGCGAAGGGGTTATTTTCAATTTTGGCATTAGTATGGCGCCCAGGGGAGACATTACCATAAAGTCAAGGATAACAGTAAATTGTAAAAAAGCCAGGATGGCTATCACAAACACCTCGTATCCTGTAAAGGATGGTTTGGGTGCTTTGGTTGGTTTGGTTGAATTCATTTGATTAGGTTTAATAAATTTTAATTAATCAGGCAGTTCTTCACATACATACCCCGCATTGGTCAATACGCGAATAATGTCGCCCGGTAATAACCATGACGTTTCAATGCGCAAAACATTGTCAATATCATGCTCGTCAACATTCCATCGCAGAATGCCAGGTGTATCACCCATTACTGGGGAAATGCGATGAATGTCTTTTGCCGACACCAGGTTGGTTTTAAAAACCAATACCCGAAGGGCTTTTTTCGTGTAAGAAGGAGGTTTAATGTTATTCATAAAAATGAACATTCATTTACTTAATTGGACAAAAAATACTAAGGTTTGAGCGCCTTCAATACCAATTTCAGGGTCATGTTTACCATTTCGTCGTTTATGGTAAACTCGTCATTGGCGTGACTCCTGCCCTGGCTATGGAATTTTATCAACTGGTACAATGGAGCAAAAGCAATGGCCCAATACACCTCAAAAGGCAGCGGCATCATTTCGCCCCGGTTGATGGCATTCATCACAAACGATCCCAATACATCCCCGAATTTTTGCCGTATAACCTGCCTGATGGTCTCATATAATGGACTGTACCGGATCTGCTCAATAAATTCCATCTCGTCCATATTTTCCAGGTAGAACTTCAGCCGGTTTTTCCATTGTATTTCCATGCCATCGGCAAATGACATTTTCGGATGTATGCCCTGCAAACTACTTTCCATTAACCGGAGGCTGATCTCAGTCGCGATCTGGTTTATCAGGTCTTCGCGGTCTTTATAATAAATGTACAGGGTAGCTGGCGACACGCCGGCGGCCTTGGCCAGCTTTTGCATGCTGAAACCGTCAAGACCCTCCTTTACAACCATTTCAATGGCCTGTTTACGGATACTATTTTCTTTATTGGTATCTCTTGTGCGCATCGGGAGCAAAGATAAATGAATATTCATTCACTTTTAAATGTTTTCACCGAAATTTCACCGAGGTTGGGGAAATGAAGGCTGAAATGGGAAGTATGAGATAAGAAAGATGGGGTAAGAAAATCCTGATTAGTAGGCCAGCCTGTTCCGGACATGATTTCCGGGGTTTGCTGGTTAGAACAGTAAATCTCCAGCTAATTTTTTTGATTTATAACTGGAAACGAAATTCTCCAACTATTTTTTGCGATTTGATGCTGGAAATGATACCACTCCAACTATTTTTCGCGGTTTGTAGCTGGAAACAATACTGCTCCAACTAATTTTTACGAATTGCAGCTGAAAATGAAGTTCTCCAACTATTTTTTACCATTTGTAACTGGAAACAATACACTTCAAATTATTATTTGCGATTTATAGCTGGAAACAATGCCACTCCAACTATATTTTACCATTTGTAGCTGAAAATGATCTTTTATAAACGGAAAAGTACACACGCAAACTGACAACCTGAACTTAAAACTGAAAACATGGAACTTGAAACTGTTCCCGGTATTAATTTTTTAGCTGTGACTTTTAATGTCCTTAACATATTTTTTGGAGCGCGTAAGTTGCTGTACCTTTGCACTCTGATACATCATGCAACGAAAACAACTTACCCGTTGTCGTAGTGCAGTTAGCCATGAACACAAATATTATGAAAAAAACAATTTTGTTTACCTCGCTGGTACTGCTGCTGTTTGCCGCATGCCGCAAAGCCAACAACCCAACGGTGTACGACCTGGGGGTAGATGTGCAAGTTACTTTTGACAAGGATAATGTGCAGGTTGCGATCGATAACCAACCTTTACTGAACACACAGGTAACTACCAACGAGCTGTTAGGATTAGCCACAAGTATTTCTACTGTCAATACCGAAGGGAAACATACCATTAAAGTGGTTGTAAATGGTACTGTGGTAAAAACTGAAAGCTTTACCCAAAGCGGCGAACTGTACGTAGGAATTAATTATAACAAAACAGCCGGCGATATTTCCTTTAAATTTTCACCACACCGGTTCATTTATGATTAATTGAAAGGGCCATCACTAAAATATTTCCTCCTGATAAAATCGGGAGGATTTTTTTTGCCCCTAGGAACGCTTTTTATAATTGATCACCGCCCAGGTATTCAGCACCGCCGCAAAACCCAGCACGGTAAAAATGTGCGTGCTGATGTCTTTTAACCCACTACCCTTCAGTACTACCATTCGCATTACATCAATAAAATAAGTAACAGGGTTGAACTTTGTAATGACCTTCGCCCAGGCCGGCATACTATCTATAGAGGTATATAACCCGCTTAATAAAATAAATACCATCATCAAAAAGAACGACAGCAGCATGGCCTGTTGCTGGTTGCTGGTATACGTTGATAACAGCAATCCCAGTCCCAGCACGGCCAGCAGATACACCGCAGCAAATATATAGATCACCGCAAAACTGCCCAGCGGCATAATGCCATAGGCTACCCGCGCAATGGTTAACCCAATGGTAAGGATCAGCAAACCCAGGATCCAGAACGGGATCAGTTTACCTAAGATGAAATGATATTTTTTTACCGGGGTTACATTGATCTGTTCAATGGTGCCTATCTCCTTTTCCCGCACAATGTTCAAGGATGCCAGAAAAGAACCCACCATGGTCACCAGCACTACCAGGATGCCCGGCACCATAAAATACTTGTAATTCATGGAAGGGTTGAACCAGTTGCTCGATGTTACTTCAACCTGTAACTCCGGACTGAACCGCGGTATCTGGATCCATTTCAACCGTACCTCGCGGTTATAATCCTGGATTATACTTCGCAGGTAAGCGCCACCCAGGTTGGCTTTTACGCCATTAATGGCATTGATGGCCATAAACAGGGTGGACTCATTTTCTTTTATCAGCTTCTTTTCAAAATCGGCCGGGATCTCCAGCACCAGGTCCGATTTGTCGTGCTCAACCTGTTGCAAGGCGTTGTGGTAAGAACCGGAATAATCCTGCAACCGGAAATAACCGGAAGCCGTTACTTTATTAACCAGTTGCATGGAGTATTGCGAATGGTCATGGTCTACTACGCTCAGCTGAATATTCTTTACTTCATAATCGGCCGCCCAGGGCAAGATCAGCAATTGTATAGAAGGCATCATAAAAATGATGCGAATGATCGATGGATCGCGGAAGATCTGCCGGAACTCTTTTTGCAACAAAAAACGTAAGGTTCTCATATAAATAATTTAGGCGAGTCTTATTTTGAAATTCCTGATACTTAGAACCAGTAAAAACAACAGCATGCCGAACAGTATTAATGTCTCCTTCCATACAGCTGTTATTCCCAGCCCCTTTATCATCACTTCTTTTACGATATAATAAAACCATTTGGCCGGTACTATATTCGAGATCACCCGTAATGGCAAAGGCATATTTTCAATGGGGAACATAAACCCACTCAACATGATCGTTGGCAGGAACATGCCCGTTAATGCAATGAACATGGCGGTTTGCTGTGAATCGGTGCCAGTAGAGATCAGCAACCCAAACGCCAGACAGGTAAGCGTGAACAAAATGCTTTCAAAGATCAATAACAGCAAACTGCCATTGATGGGCACATCGAGCACAAATACACTCAGCAACAGAATGCTGGTAATATTTACGATTGACAACAATAAATAGGGAACGGCTTTGGCCACTACTATCTTAAATGGCTGCATGGGCGATACCAGCATAACTTCCATAGTGCCTAATTCTTTCTCGCGTACAATAGTAATGGCGGTCATTAACGTACACACCAGCATCAGCACCATGGCCATAACGCCCGGCACAAAACTATACGCCCCTTTTAACTGCGGGTTGTACAACATGCGCATCTCCGTTTTAATGGTGTACGGCAGGCGGCGGTTGTTGGTGATGCGGTCCTGGTAATCGAGAATGATAGCTGTTGCATAGTTTGTGAGGGTATTGGCCACATTGGGGTCCGATGCATCGGCGATCAGTTGCACCTGCGCGGTATTGAAATGATCCAGGTCGCTGGCAAAGTTCTCGGGAAAAACAACGGCCAGTTTAATGGCCCCTTTTCTGAATGCCGCTTCAATTTCCTGGTAAGAATGAATATCCTGCACAATATCAAAATAGCGGCTGGCATTCAACTCGGTGCGAAGCGCCTGTGTGGAGGCATCGTTCGACTGATCAAAAATGGCGATCTGCGAATTCTTTACTTCATTGGTCAATGCAAATCCAAAGATGAGGATCTGCATGATGGGCATGCCCAATAAAATAAACAGGGTTCGTTTGTCCCTTAATATATGATGAAATTCCTTCTTTACAAATGAAGTGAACTGTTTCATAAGAATGATTTATGAATAATTAAATCTTATTCTTATCCAAGTGCCGGTTACCGGTTACCGGTTACCGGTTTCCGGTTTCCGGTTACCGGTTTCCGGTCGCCGGTTACCAGGATACTGGTTAACTGGTCAACTCAATCACCGCTTCTTTTAGCCTGTCTGGCCAGTTTTAAAAACACCTCATCCATCGAAGACACGTTAAATGTTTTCTTAAGCTGCGTGGGAGTATCCAGTGCATCTATCCGGCCATCGACCATAATGGAAACCCGGTTACAATACTCGGCTTCGTCCATATAGTGAGTGGTTACAAAAACGGTGATCCCCGATTCCGCTGCTTTGTAGATCATGTTCCAGAATTCCCGACGGGTAACAGGATCAACACCGCCTGTAGGTTCATCAAGGAAAACAATCTCCGGTTCATGAAAAATGGCTACGGAAAAAGCCAGCTTTTGTTTCCAGCCAAGCGGCAATGATCTTACCAGTTTATTGGTTTCTGCTTCCAGGTGCAGTTCCCGCAGCAGAAAAGCAGTTTTCTCTTTTATAAAGGCATCACTCTTACCATATATGCCCGCATAAAAGCGGATGTTCTCCCGAACGGTAAGGTCTTCATACAGGGAGAACTTCTGACTCATATATCCGATGCTCCGTTTTATTTGCTCGGTTTGTTTATATACATCAAACCCCGCTACGGATGCTTTGCCCGAAGTAGGGATCGACAATCCGCATAACATGCGCATGGCCGTTGTTTTGCCGGCGCCATTCGCGCCCAGGAAGCCGAAGATCTCCCCTTTCTTTACTTCAAACGTAATGGCATCTACGGCAGTAAAATCGCCAAAGCGTTTAGTAAGTGACTCAGCGCGTATAGCAATATTGTTTGTATTCATTGTTTTTTCAAATTCTATGGTGAATCAAGCTGTAAGCTGTCGCAGCAACCATAAACTCGTTAACTTGTCAACTTGTCAACTTTATCAACTCAGTCAACCCTATCAACTTTCTCCCCCCTT
>Ga0136846_1231272_pt1 | contig 10197 bp, 7 predicted proteins | sample HopSoiMetagenom2_FD_96841 | JGI IMG/M metagenome (GOLD analysis project Ga0136846, IMG submission 96841) | Grasslands soil microbial communities from Hopland, California, USA - 2 Assembly 2016 (version 4) | ecosystem: Environmental > Terrestrial > Soil > Grasslands | place: USA: Hopland... | reverse complement strand
CGCCGGGCGTCGATGTCTGCGCCCGGGAACCGACGGGGAAAGCGAGAAGAAGCGCTGGAAGCAGGAGCCTGAATCGCATCACTTCGACTCGTTAGGGTGAGTCTACCGCCTGGTTATGTCAGTCCAGACGACGATGGCGCCACACCCACCCGCGTTCTGAAACTCCGTGGGCACCTTTATGGGATCGGTGTATACCTCCACTGCGCGCAGCTCGTTGGCCCAAACGAGCGTGTTGGCCGGGAAGGTCGGGTCGTTGATCTGACGACTACCGTCGATGATCAGATCCGGCCGACACCCGCCATGCATCAACACGTCGACGCCGCCCCATATGCTCGGCACGACGCGAACCCCCGGAATGCCGCGAACCAGATCAGTCAGGAGCGTCGGTTTTCGCTGCTCGATTTCCGTCTCGTCGAAGAAACGCCCGCCACCCCTCCGCCTTCGGCGTTCGAAGTCACCGGCGAACGGTGACGGATAGACGCGCTGCGCGAACACTCTCACGGTCTCGAGAGTGATCGCGAGATTCGCGAGCTCGACCTCCGCGGCGCCTGGGGAGCCGCGTACGATGTCCACCGGTTGCCTCGCTGGCGCGAACCCCACCGCGCGAGCCTCCAACGTATGTGTGCCTTCAGGCAGATCGCCGAGGGTAAACCCGCCGTCCGCGCTCGTGACCGTCTCGAGGCCGGTGCCCCATACGGTTACGTGCGCGCCCGAGACCGGGCGACCCGTCACGCCGTTCACGTGCCCGCGAACGCGACCCATGCCGCGCAAGAGCGCGACCGGCGGCGTCGAGTCGGATGTCGCGACCGACGTCCGCCTCAGCGCTGCAACGCAGATCTCGCGATGATAGATCCGACTACGAGGCAGCGTGATCTCGAATGCGCCACTGCTGTCGCCCGCGCTGGCGCCCTGTACCTGGATCGGCGTGGCCAGCGGCAACCCACATACCGCCGCCAAACCGTCGACCCCGGCCGTCGCCTTCACCGTGCGAACCTCGCGAGCGATCGAGTGCTTCCGGATGACTATCTCGGCCCACCGGAGGATCAGTTGCGCCTCGGGCACCGCGTGCGAGTTGCTCGCGCCGCGAACATAACCCAGGAAGAGGCCCGTCGAGTCGGTTATGCCACTTCGACCGCATAACGAGCGCACGATGGTCCCGGCGGATGGAATCGCGAGCTGCATGTAAATCGGCGGCCCTGCCCGGACGTCTAGACGGAACGTAGGCGGCAGGAGCGCGAGGGAGTCGAGCTCGACGTGGAAGAACCCGATCAGGTAAGTCCCGTTCGGAACATCCCTGAGCTCGAACGTGCCCGTCGAATCCGTCGTGTCGCTCCTGGTCCACGGCGCTCCGGTCGCGGCGGCTATCTGCACGTTCGCGTTTCCGAGCGGCCGCATCCGGAGGCTGTCGAATACGACCCCACGGATGACCGTTTCGCGGGCCGTTACCGTCTGAGCCTCGTGAGCAACGGGGACACCGAGAAGAAGCGCTGGCAGCAGGAGCCAAGCCCGCATCACCGCTGACCTCGTGACGTGTCGAAGCGAGTCGTACCCTACGCGGCGGCCGCCCTGCTGGCTAGACTCTTACAAGCCGTCACGCGGGCGTCCCGCGTCATCGAAGGCCGTGGTCACCATCATACACTCAATGTCCCCAATCGGCATCGACGTCACCACCATTCGCCCTCGCCATTTCCGCTGGGACCTCGCCGGTCGCGTCGCCACGATCACGCTGAACCGCCCGGAGCGAAAGAACCCGCTCACCTTCGACTCCTATGGTGAGCTCACCGAGACGTTCCGCACCCTTTCGTACGTCACCGACGTGCGTGCGGTTGTCGTCACCGGCGCAGGCGAGAATTTTTCGTCCGGCGGAGACGTGCGCGAGATCATCGGTCCCCTGGTGGAGATGAAGGACTCGGGGCGAACCGGAGACATTCTCGCCTTCACGCGCATGACGGGCGACCTCGTGAAAGCGATGCGTCACTGCCCCCAGCCTATCGTCGCCGCCATCGACGGCGTGTGCGCCGGCGCGGGTGCGGCCATTGCGCTCGCGAGCGACGTGAGAATCGGCACGCCGCGCAGCAAGGTCGGGTTCCTGTTTTCGCGCGTCGGCTTGAGCGGGGCCGACATGGGCGCATGCGCCCTGCTGCCACGCGTCATCGGCCATGGACGAGCCGCGGAGCTTCTGTACACGGGACGCTTCATGGACGCCGGCGAAGCGGAGCGATGGGGCTTCTACAATCGCGTCGTCGAGCCGACGGACCTCAAGGAACAGGCAGGAGCGCTGGCGCAAGCGCTCGCCGAGGGGCCAACGTTCGCGCACGCGATGACGAAGAAAGCACTCCATCAGGAGTGGAACATGGGGATCGACGAGGCCATCGAGGCGGAAGCGCAGGCGCAGGCGCTGTGCATGCAGACCGAAGACTTCGCGCGCGCATATCGCGCGTTCGTGAACCGGTCCTCTCCGGCGTTCACGGGCGAGTAGGGTGGCTCGTCAGGCATCCGCGCTGGCCCACCTCGCGTGGCCGTTCTTCACGGACGCCCACAGGCAGTTCGCTCGCGAGCTGGCTGATTGGGCGGACAGTGAGATCGCGCCGCTGGTCGAGCACGAGCCGCAGGACGTCGACGGCACGTTCCGCGAGATCGTTCACCGGTTAGGCAGGGCGGGTTGGCTCGAGTACGCCGTGCCCGAACCATTCGGCCTCGCGCCCGCGCGACTGGACGTCCGAACCGTGTGTCTCGCGCGCGAGACGCTTGGACAGCTCCATGGCATGGCCGACTTCGCGTTCGGGATGCAAGGCCTCGGGTCCGGGCCGATCTCGCAGTTCGGCAGCGATGAGCTCAAGCGCCGCTACCTGCCACGCGTCGCGTCGGGCGACGCCATCGCCGCGTTCGCGATCTCCGAAGCCGCCGCCGGAAGCGACGTGGCATCGATGCGGACCACGGCGAGGCGCGACGGCCCGGATCTCGTCATCAATGGTCGCAAGACCTGGATCTCCAACGCCGGGATCGCCGAGTTCTATGTCGTCTTCGCGCGCCTCGAGGGTGAAGAGCGAAGCTTTGTCGCGGCGGTCGTGGACGCGGACAATCCCGGCCTTCGCGTGAGCGAACGCATCGTCGTCAATGCGCCGCACCCGCTCGGCACGATCGACCTGACGGACTGCCGCGTCCCGGCAACGTCCGTCGTGGGTGAGCCCGGCAAGGGGATGCGCGTGGCACTCGGCACCCTCGACATCTTTCGGTCGACCGTTGGTGCCGCGTCTTTGGGATTTGCGCGCCGCGCGCTGGCGGAGGCGACGGCCCACGCCCTCGCGCGCGAAGCGTTCGGCAAGCACCTCTCGGATTTCCAGCTCACGCAGGCCAAGCTGGCTGACATGGCGATGGCGGTGGACGCGAGCGCTCTGCTCGTGTACCGCGCGGCATGGACGCGCGACGCTGGCGCCGAGCGGGTCACGCGCGAGGCCGCGATGGCGAAGCTGTTCGCGACCGAGTCGGCACAGCGCGTGATCGACGACGCGGTTCAGCTGTTCGGCGGGCGTGGGGTCGTGGTGGGCGAGACAGTCGAGCGCCTCTACCGCGAGATCCGCGCGTTGCGCATCTACGAGGGGACGAGCGAGATCCAGAAGCTCGTGATCGCGGGCCAGCTCATCGCTGAAGCGGAAGGACAGCAGAAGTAAAACCGATGACCAAACACCATCGTGACAGGCACTCCGCCTAACGCGCCAACGGGACACTCCGCCCACGTGGACACGTTCTGCCGCGATCATCTCCCGCCGGCAGCGCTCTGGCCGCGCATGGATTACGGCTCACTTCCCGAGCTGGCCTACCCCGGTCACCTGAACTGCGCCACCGAGCTGCTCGATCGCATGGTGGAGACCGGGCATGCCGACCGAACCGCGTTCCTGTTCCCCGGCGGACGGTGGACCTATCGCGATCTGCTCGAGATGTCGAATCGGATCGCGCACGTCCTCGTCGAGGACCTCGGTGTGGTCCCCGGGAACCGTATCCTGCTTCGCGGTCCGAACTCGCCGATGATGGTCGCGTGCTGGTTCGCCATCGTGAAGGTCGGGGCCGTCGTCGTGTGCACGATGCCCCTCCTGCGCGTGCGCGAGCTGTCGTACATCGCCGATAAGGCAGAGATCTCGCTCGCGTTATGCGACACGAGGTTCGTCGCCGAGTGCGAGACCGCGATGACGCAGACCGCTGCCGGCAACCCGCGACCCGGTGGTCGCACCGTCCATTTCGCGTCCAACGAGCCGGGCTCGCTCGAAGCCATGATGGCCGGCAAGCCCGCCACGTTCGAGAACTGCGACACGGCCGCCGACGATACGGTCCTCATCGCGTTCACGTCTGGCACGACCGGCAACGCGAAAGGGACGATGCACTTTCACCGCGACGTGCTCGCGATCTGCGACTGCTTTCCGCGCTCGATCGCCGGCATTTCGCCCGATGACATCTGCGTCGGGTCGCCGCCGTTCGCCTTCACGTTCGGGCTTGGAGGACTCGTGCTCTTCCCGATGCGCGTCGGGGCCGCGTCGCTGCTGCTCGAGCAGGCTGCGCCGCCGCACCTCATCAAGGGCATTCACGAGCACCGTCCGACCTTCTGCTGGACGTCGCCCACCGCGTACCGGGCGATGCTCGGCATGCGTGGCTCGTACGACGTGTCATCACTCACGAAATGCGTGTCCGCCGGCGAGCATCTCCCGCGCGCGACCTTCGACGCCTGGGAGCAAGCGACAGGCGTCCGCATCATCGACGGCATCGGCGCCACCGAGATGCTTCACATCTTCATCTCGGCCAGCGGCGACGACATTCGACCCGGGTCGACTGGGCGAGTCGTCCCGGGATACGAAGCGCGCTGCGTGGACGGAAATGGCAACGAGGTTCCGCGCGGCGAGATCGGGCGGCTCGCGGTTCGTGGGCCCACCGGCTGTCGCTACCTTGCCGACGTCGACCGCCAACGCAGCTACGTCGAGAACGGCTGGAACATCACTGGCGACTCGTTCCGCGAAGATGACGACGGCTACTTCTGGTACGTGGCGCGCACCGACGACATGATCATCACCGGCGGACACAACGTGTCAGGCGCCGAGGTCGAGAACGTGCTGCTCGAGCACAAGGCGGTTCAGGAGTGCGGCGTGGTCGCCGCGCCCGACGAGGAACGAGGCCACGTCGTGAAGGCGTTCATTGTCGTGCGTCAGGGGTTCACACCAGGCCCTGACCTCGCGCGGGAGCTGCAGGATTTCGTGAAGACCGAGATCGCGCCGTACAAGTACCCGCGACGGATCGAGTTCGTGGAGAAGCTTCCGAGAACGGACACCGGAAAGCTCCAGCGGTTTCGATTGCGGGAGCAGGAAACCACCTGAATGGCCACCGACGTTCGACCCTCGAACTGGCCTGTCGGCTCCGGCTACTCTCACGGGTTTTCCGCCGAGGGCCGTGCCATCTTTCTCGCGGGGCAGATCGGCTGGGACCCGGTCACATTGTCGATCGCGCCCGGTGGAATGCCGGCTCAGGTCCGTCAGTCGCTCGCGAACATCGTTACGGTTCTCGAGGCCGCTGGCGCAAACGCCGGCCACCTCGTCAGGCTTACCTGGTTCATCACCGATCGCGAGGCGTACCTCAAAGACCGCCAGGCAATCGGCGCCGCGTACCGCGAGGTCATCGGCCGCCACTTCCCACCAATGTCAGTGATCGTCGTCGCCGGGCTTCTAGAGCCCGGTGCCATGGTCGAGATCGAAGCAACTGCCGTCATTCCATCGGACACGAGCGTCAATTCAACCGGCGCGTGAGCGCCGCCATCAGAATCGTTCGAATCATGCGCATCACTCTCGGACTTGCCATCGTCGTCGCGTCCGCCAGCACGCTCTCCGCTCAGGGTCGCGGCGCGTCTACACCCACGCCTAACGCTTCGCGCGCGGCGGCGACGTCAACGACGAAGCGCGCCCTCCGCCCGACGGACATCTTCCGCGTCCGCGATGTGCGGGACCCGCAGATCTCTCCCGACGGCAAATGGGTTGCGTACACCGTCACCATTGCCGATTCCGCCAGCGACAAGAACGACACCGACGTCTGGATGGCGAGCTGGGATGGCAAGGAGAACATCCGCATCACGTCAAGCAAGGACGGCGAAGCGAGCCCGCGGTGGAGCCCCGACGGCCGATACCTGTCGTTCGTCTCTTCCCGCGACAACGGCAAGGGCGGGCAGGTGTGGCTGCTGGACCGCCGCGGCGGCGAAGCGACACGGCTCACGGAGATCAAGGGCGGCGTGTCGGGCTACGAGTGGTCTCCCGATGGCACGCGTCTCGTGCTCGTCGTCGACGATCCGGAGGACGAAGCCGGGAGCGACTCGACGAAGGCCAAGGCACCGAAGCCCATCGTCCTCGATCGCTACCACTTCAAGCAGGACGTCCAGGGCTACCTCGGCCCCCAGCGGAGTCACCTGTACCTGTTCGATGTGGCAACCAAAACGATGGACACGCTCACGTCCGGCAAGTACGACGAGAGCAATCCGTCGTGGTCGCCCGACGGGAAGACGATCGCGTTCGTGAGCGACAGGTCGCCTGACCCCGACAAGAGCATCAACGCCGACATCTATTTGATCGACGCCCGCAAGGGCGCGGAGATGCGGCGCCTGACGACGTTCATCGGCGACGACAACAACAGCGGCAGCAAGCTGGCCTGGAGTCCGGACGGGAAATCCATCGCCTACGTGCGCGGCGCGGCGACGACGATGTCGATCTACGACCAGTACCGGGTTGCCGTCATCCCGGTTGCTGGTGGAGAGCCGCGGCTCCTCACGGAGGCGCTCGACCGTCCGGTGACGTCTCCGACCTGGACGGCCGACGGCACGTCCCTGCTCTTCATCGTGACCGACGACCGGACGCAGTACGTCGCTCGCATGAAAGTCGCTGGTGGACCCGTCGAGAAGCTCACGACCGGCCCGCGCGTCGTGCAGTCGCTCGCGTTAGGCCCGTCGGCCAAGATCGCGGTGCTCGCGTCCACGGCCACCGAGATGCCCGAAGTGCACGCGCTGGAGAACGGCACGCTGCGACCGCTCACGCACCAGAACGACGCGTGGCTTGCGGAAATTCAGCTCGGCACGACCGAAGGCATCGAATACAAGACGCCGGATGGGGCGGACGTCCATGCGGTGATGACGCGGCCGGCGGGATCGTCGGGCAAGATGCCCACGCTGCTCCGCATCCACGGCGGGCCGACCGGGCAGGATCAGTACTCGTTCAACTTCGAGCGCGAGCTGTTCGCCGCGAACGGGTACGTCGTGGTCTCGCCGAACTATCGCGGCAGCAACGGCCGGGGCGAGAAGTTCATGAACGCGATCTCTGGCGACTGGGGGAACAAGGAGGTCGTCGACGTGCTCGCGGCGACGGACTACGTCGTCCAGAAGGGCATCGCCGACCCTGACCGGCTTGGCATTGGCGGCTGGAGCTACGGCGGGATCACGACGGACTACACGATCGCGACGACGCCGCGCTTCAAGGTCGCCATCAGCGGCGCCGGCAGCGCCCTCCAGACGTCGATGTACGGCGTCGACCAGTACATCCTGCAGTACGAGACGGAGCTCGGGCCTCCGTGGAAGAACCCGGACGCCTGGATGAAGGTCTCGTACCCGTTCTACCACGCCGACCGGATCAAGACGCCGACGCTGTTCATGGTGGGCGAGAAGGACTTCAACGTCCCGGCGGTCGGGAGCGAACAGATGTATCAGGCGCTCAAGTCCCTGGGCGTCGATACGCAGCTGATCATTTACCCGAGCTCCTTCCACGGTATCACGCGGCCGACCTATCGGGTCGATCGGCTCGATCGGTATCTCAAGTGGTACGATCGATATCTGAAGCCAGTCACGCAGTGAAATTGATGCGTATGGGGTCAGACTCGATTCGGGGCGTTCCACCGCTTCCGCGATGAAACGCCCCGAATCGAGTCTGACCCTGTCGTAATCCAATTATCGCTCGATGCCTGAACCGGCACCGACGGTCCGAGAAACGTGGCGTAGGCGCTGGGTACGGTTCGTCGGGTGGGTCGAGGCGCGCGATTGGGACGAAGGCGCGATCCTCATGGCGGTCGGCGCGGCGATCGGCGTGAGTGCCGGCCTCGGTGTCGTCGGCTTCTACAAGCTGATCGACGGCGCGTATTTCGTGTTCGCGAAGTGGCTCGGCCAGCGCGTCGAGCCGCTCGCACACGCAGTCACGCTGCCGCTCATCACGACCGCCGGCATGTTGGCGGCGTGGGCGCTCGTACGTCACACGCGAACGCCCGAAGGGCAGAATGTCCCGGATGTGCAGCGCGCGGTAGCAAAGCAAGGCGGCGAGATCCCCAGCCGCCCCGTGGTGATTCGCACCATCGCGTCGGCACTCACGTTGGGATCGGGAGCATCGGCCGGAAGCGAGGGGCCCGTCGCGGTGCTCGGCGCGGCGACCGGATCGGCGGTCGGGCGACTGTTCGAGCTTCGAGCGCGATGGGTCAAGATTCTCGTGGGCTGCGGCGCGGCAGCGGGGATCGCGGGTGCGTTCAACGCGCCGTTCGCCGGCGCATTCTTCGCGCTCGAGGAGGTGCTCGGCTCGTTCTCAGTGGGCGCGTTCAGCCCAGTCGTCGTCTCGAGCGTGGTCGGCGCCGTCACCGTTCGCTCGTTTCTCGGCACGCATCCGGCGTTCGCGGTGCCGACGTTCGGAGAGACACCGGCGTTCGCGATCGTGTTTCTCTTCCCGCTGCTCGGCGTAGCCTGTGGGCTCGTCTCGGCACTGTACGTGAAGGCCTATTTCGGTGCGTTGGATATCGCGAAGCGCATTCCCGGCCCGCCGGCGATCGTGCCGATCATCGGTGGGCTCATCACCGGCGCGATCGTCGTTGCGTCACGCGGGCTGCTCGTCGGGAACGGTCACCTCGCGATTCCGCCGGAGGTGTTCGGGGGGACCGCCTGGTATCTGCTCATCGCGCTTGCCCTCGCGAAGATCGTCTGCACCGCGGTGACTCTGGGGTTCGGCGGGTCGGGCGGGGTATTCACGCCGACGCTTTTCATTGGCGCCGCGCTTGGCGGGGGCATCGGGAGCGTGATGACGTCGCTCTTCCCCGGGCTACCGCTCCATCCGCAGCGATGGGCGATGGTGGGGATGGCCGGGCTGGTCGCCGGCGCCGCGCGCGCGCCACTCACCGCGATGTTCATGGTGTTCGAGCTGACGGACGACTACACGATCGTCCCTGCCCTCATGCTCGTCACCGTGCTGTCGCTCTACGTATCCCGACGTTTCGTCGCGTACGGGCTGTATGACGGGTGGCTCGAGCGTCGTGGCGAGCACCTGGCTCATGGCGCGGATCGCCGTCTACTCGAGCGCATGCGTGCGTCGGATGCCATGGCGCACGACGCACCGACCGTGGACGTCACCGCGACGCTCGCGACGATCGCGGCGACCGCGTCACGCGCGCGGCACAGCGCGATCCCGGTTCTCGAGGAAGGCAGGCTGGCTGGCCTGATCTCGTACGAGGACATCCGGGACGCCCTCCTTCACCGCGGGGAGCTGGCGTCGGTGCTGCTTGCGGCGGATCTGGCGACCCCGGTGGATGTCGTGACGCCTGGCGATTCGCTTCGCGTGGCGCTGAGCCGAATGAACGCCAGGGCGGTGGACGCGATACCAGTGGTGGACAGCGAGCAGGACCGCCGGTACCTGGGTGTCCTGAGCCGAGCCGACCTACTGGCGGCGTATGAGCGAGAGTTGGCGCACGAGATCTAGGCGACTGGAGACAGGCGACCGTACCCCGCAGCACTCGGCTACCAGCTTGCAGCGGCATGCAGCCAGCAGCCGCTTTGCTGCTGGCTGCTTTGCGTGCGAATCCGTACCTTGGCCGTAGCGGCTTCGATTTCCGTCCCCCCGACGTGAGGTTGCCGAGCATGGCCAGGACCGAAAACCAGCGCCCCGAGAACGGCCGGAAACTGTCCCCTCCGGCACCCGCGTCGCGACCCGCCGATCTGCCCCCCGCCCCACCTAACGAGGCAACGCCTGAGAGTCTCGACAAAGTGCGAGACATTCTCTTCGGCGGGCAGATGCGCGCCGTCGAGTCGCGACTCCAGGGACTCGAGGAGCGCCTCATGCGCGAGCAGGCCGTCATGCGCTCCGACTTCGACAAGCGCATCGCCGACCTCGACGCCAGCGCCAAGCGCGACGCGCAGACCCTCGGCGATCGGCT
>Ga0136846_1212927_pt1 | contig 10197 bp, 9 predicted proteins | sample HopSoiMetagenom2_FD_96841 | JGI IMG/M metagenome (GOLD analysis project Ga0136846, IMG submission 96841) | Grasslands soil microbial communities from Hopland, California, USA - 2 Assembly 2016 (version 4) | ecosystem: Environmental > Terrestrial > Soil > Grasslands | place: USA: Hopland... | reverse complement strand
GCAGACTGGCCGTCTTCGAAGGGTCGGCAACGCACCCAGCGCGTGATCTGGGCGGCGTCCGGCGCCGCCCGGAATTGGGAGACATGCCCTAGCGCGGCAGCCCGAGGAGCCGCTCGCCGGCGACGTTGCGCAGGATCTGCGTCGTACCGCCCGCGATCGACAGGCAGCGGGTGTTCAGCAGCTCCCACACGTCCTTGCGCAGCTGTTCGGACGGAGCGACCAGCCCGTCGCCCTGCAGCTCGACGACGAGCTCGGCACTGTCCTGGCGGTTGCGGACGCCCAGCAGCTTCGCCACTGACGACTCCGCGCCTGGAACCCGACCGGCCAGGGAGCGCAGCGTCGTCCGGACGCCGAGCAGCGTGCACACCGTGGACAGCGCCACGGCCCGTCCGACCCTGGCCCGCTGGGTCTCGGTGAGGTCCAGCTCCGCGGCCAGGACCAGGGCCCGCTCGGTGCTCTTGGAGAGCCGGGTGGTCGCCATGGCCACCCGCTCGTTGGCCAGCGTGGTGCGCGCGAGCCGCCAGCCGTCGCCGACCGCGCCGACGAGACCGTCGTCCGGGACGAAGACGTCGTCGAGGAACACCTCGTTGAACAACGCGTCGCCGGTGATCTCGCGCAGCGGGCGGACCTCGATCCCGGGCGACCTCATGTCGACCAGGAAGTAGGAGATCCCGCGGTGCTGCGGCACGGCCGGGTCGGTGCGGGCCAGGCAGATGCCCCAGTCGGCGCGCTCGGCCACCGAGGTCCACACCTTCTGGCCGGTGAGCTGCCAGCCTCCCTCAACGCGCTCCGCGCGCGTGCGTAGCGAGGCCAGGTCCGAGCCCGACCCCGGCTCGGAGAACAGCTGGCACCACACCAGCTCACCGCGGAGCGAAGGCGCCACGAACCGCTCCCGCTGCTCGTCGCTGCCGTGCTCGAGGATGGTCGGCAGCGCCCAACCGGCGATCACGAGGTCCGGACGGGCCACGCCGGCGCGGGCCAGCTCCTCGTCGACGACGAGCTGGGTGACCACGTCGGCGTCGAGGCCGTACGGCGCGGGCCAGTGGGGCGTGAGGTATCCCGTCTCGACGAGCGCGGCCCGGCGTCCCGACTCGGGACGGGCGGCGATCCGCACGGCGGTGGCACGTACGTCGGGCCGGACCGCCTCGTCGCGGCCGTCGAGGTCGAGCTCGACCTGGCGGCGCACGCCCGCGACCGCTCTGTGCGTCAGTCGCAAGGCCGCCGCGTCCGCATCACCGACCAGCGCGCGCAGGGCCAGAGCCCGGCGCAGGTAGAGGTGCGCGTCGTGCTCGTAGGTGAACCCGATCCCGCCGAGCACCTGGATGCACGACTTCGCGACCGAGACCGCGCCGTCGAAGCAGGTCACCTGGGCCACCTCGGCGGCGTACGCCCGCTGGTCGTCGTCGCGTCCGTCGGCCGCCGCCGCCACGTCCCACGCCGCCGCGGTCACCGCCTCCGCCGTCTCGAGCATCTCCGCGCACAGGTGCTTGACCGCCTGGAAGGCGCCGATCCTCTGACCGAACTGCTCGCGCACCTTGGCGTACTCGACTGCCGTTTCGAGGCACCACCGCGCCACGCCGGCGGCCTCGGCCGCGGCCAAGGTCACCGTCGTACGACGGAGCCGTTCGTCCGACTGCGCTTCCGGGGCCGCTGTCCCGAACCGGCGGCTCAGGTCGACGCCGAGCACCGGTCGCGCGGAAGTGATCTCTCGCAGCGTGCCCCCCGCACCCAGCACGTGCGTGGCCCCGGCCAGGTCACCGACCAGACCGGACGGGTGCGCGATCGCCACCGCTGCACCGTCTCCAAGGGTTGCGGCGGGCGCGACCAGGCTGGCCACCGCGGTGGACAGCAACGGCCCCGGCACGAGCTCGTGCGCGCAGGCCTCGAGCGCGACCGCCTGGTCGAGGACGGACCCGCCTCCGCCGCCGTACGACTCGGGCAGGGCGATCGTGGCCACACCCGTCTCGACGCAGGCCTTCCAGATGTCGGAGAACGTCGCGTCGGCGTCGCCCTCCGCGGCGCGCACCTCATCGCGCCCGCCGAGCGAGGCTGCCCACTCGCGCAGGCTGCGCGCCAGCTCGACGTGCTCGTCGGAGATGCCTAACGACATGGGGTGCCTTCCAAAACTAGAACGTGTTTCAATTCTAGCCCGTTCACACCCCCAGCGCGACGAAGGCCGCGGCCGTGGCCTCACCGACGACATCGCCGGAGGCCCGTTCCCGCACCCGCTGCATCACGATGCCGAGGTCGTCGACTTCGTCCAGGCCGCGGTGCACCTCGACCATCAGCTCTGCCGTGGCCGCGTCGTTGACCGGCGCCACGCTGGAGAGGATGCCGGCGGTGCCCATCGACATCAGGGCCGTGGCCAGTCCGAGCAGCTCGTGGGCGCCGACGGAGACAAGCACCCCTGAGTCGCACGCGGACAGCACGAAGCGGCGCGGCGCTCGCCGGAGCCGCTCGAAGTCGTGCACGGTCAACGGCCCGTCGTCGAGCTCGAGTGCCGAGAACAGGGGGTTGTCGGCCCGGAACCTGCCGTGGGCGGCCATGTGCACCAGCTCGGCCCCGTCCATGGCGCGCAGGCACTTCTCGACGGTGGCCGACCCGTCCCGCAGCACAACGGCATCCGGGTGCTGGGCGGCGACCAGCGGGACCTCCGCTCCCCCCGACTCGAGCCCCGGGCCGGCGACGAGGACCCGGCCTCGTCGCCGAGCTCGCGAACCGCGGGCGCGCAGCCAGGCCGACGCGGTGGGCACGACAGTGACGGGTACGCCGGCCAAAGCGGGCAGGAGACCCCACGGGGTCGCGTGCAGTGCGGCGGTCGGCGACACCACCACCGGGCCCGAGCCGAAGTGGGCCAGCACGGGACCGATCAGCGCCGTCTGGAGCTGCTTGCCGGCCTCGGCCAGCCGGACGGGACGCCCGCGTGCCGCCTGGCGGAGCACGAAGCGTGCCGATGCCACTGCTTTGGCGGCCTCCGCCGCGCTGCCCACGTCGTGGGCCCGGACCCGATGCCCACTCACGACGATCGCGCGGAGCCGGCCGTCGATCTCGAGCAGCTCCACGAACGTCGTGTCGCCGACCTCGTCGACCAGCCGACCCACGTCCACCGAAGAACGGCCGGGGGTCGTGCCGTTGGTGCCGCCCATGAGGCGGTTGCGCTGGAGGATCGCCTTCTCGAGCCGCGCTCGCTCCCGCTCCAGCATCGCCGTCGGCTCGTCCTCGTTGCGACCCTCGGCCAGCCGGCGGTCGTTGGCTCGCAGGGCAGCCAGGAGCCCGGCCAGCTCGCGGTCCCGCGGGGGGCGGGTGGAGGGTTGGGCCAGCGTGCCGCGCCATCTCTCACTCCACCAGAGCTGCCTGCGCGGGGTGGAACCGACGGCGTGCTTCTGCGCTACCCGGGCCAGCTCGTCGCCCTGGAGCGAAGCCAACGACCGCAGTTCCGTGCTACCCAGCGTGGCGCGATGGTCGTCCAAGGCGTCCAGACCACGACGGCAGGCGTGCCAGACGCCCCGCACGTCCTGGCGCGCGTCCCGGACCAGTGCCTCGGCCAGCCATGCGGTGGCGCGAACCTGGCTCGACGGGTCGGAGCGGTAGCGGGCGGCTGTCGCCCAGAGTCGCGTGGCCGCCTCTACTTGCCCGGTGTCGCTGGCCGCCCGGCCGGCCAGCAACCACGCGACCGGCGCGTCCTCGGAGCGGGCGGCCTCGAGCCGCTGAGCGAGCTTCCCGGCGGCGCGCGCCAGAGCCAGCCCCTTCGCCCCGGTCCGCCGCCTGGCCGACAGCACGACCAGCTCCGCCCGCGCGGTCGCCACCTCACGTCGCTGACGGAGGAAGCTGTCGCGTGCCACCCGCGCCGCGGCCAAGGCGGCGTGTGCTTCCCCGCGCGCGAGCTCGGCGAAGGCCAGATAGAGCTGCAGCTCGGCCCTGTTGACCTGATGGACTCGTTCACGAGACAGCAGGTCTCGGGCGGTCGAGCACGCTTCGTCTGGCAGTCCTGCCGCGAGGAGTACCTTGCACCGGTCCTGGCCGAGCTCCACGGGTGCCTCGCCCCAGTGTGCGTACGCACGTTCCGCGTCGTCGTACAGTCTCAAGGCCCGGGGCAGGTCTCCCCGGCAGAAGGCCACGTAGCCCTGGTCATGGACCGCCTGGACTGCTTCGAGCGCCTGGCCTTCCGCCTCGAAGATGCGTCGCGCCTCGGTCAACGCCCGCTCGGCCTCATCGACGTTCCCGGTCTCGAGGTAGAGCACGGAAAGGATTTCGAGGGTCCGCGCTTCCCAGACTCGGTCACCCAACCTCCGGGCACCGCGCAGCGCCCCGCGCAGATCGACCAAGGCTTCGCGGTGCCGGCCCAGAATCACTGACAGCACGTAGCCGCGCCGCGCCCGGGCGGTCGACCTGACCCGGAGGTCTCGCGCGCCCCCGACCGCGAGATCCAGTCGCGCCAGCCCCGCGCGGGCGTGCCCGTCCATGACCAGCGTGGCGCCCCAGGTGGCGTTGACGTCGGCGAGCCGGTCAGGATCGCCGCTTCGCCGGGCCACGCTAGCCGCCGAGCGCAGCTCGCGACCGGCCTCCACCATCCGGCCCTGCTCGCGCAGGACCAGACCTCGTACGTGGTGCGCGACCGACAGCGCCCAGGGGTCGGTCGTCCGCTCCAGCAGCTCGCGCGCCAGGGACCAAGCGAGGTCGGGCTCGGCGACGGCGAGTCGCAGCAGCTCAGCCGCGTCCGTTCCCACCGGTGCCTCAGTCATCCCGCCCCTTCCCCCGCCAACCTGTTCCTTACTACGGTGGGGCATGACTGCGCCATCCCCACCACGCTGGGAGCCGTCGTGACGATCACACCGGGTGACGGCCCACTAGAGGCCGCCCGGCAACGGACCCGCGACCAGCTCGAGGCGATCCTCCGCGAGGATCCTGAGCTCATCGTCGACACGGAGACCGGCGACCTGGCCGACTTCAACTTCCTCTGCGACCGTCAACAGATCCTGGTCCCCACCCGGGCGATCGCCGACCGACTGGACGCCTACTTCGGCAACCGTCTGGATCACGAGGACCAGGCTTTCGAACCGGGCGCCAGACACGGCCTCGTCGAGGACACGACCCGCGCTGGCCTGGCCCTGCGCTACCGGGTGCCGCTCCGTCGAGCCTTGGCGGGCAACCTGCTGGACACGATGGGGGAGATGGACGCAGACCTCCGAGGAGACGGACCGCCGGGCGAGCTGTTCAGCCCGAACCACTTCGTCCACGTCGCGCCGAAGGCGACGTGTTGTCCAGCGACCGAACCAGCCGAGACCGGACTGCCCGGACCGTGGCCAGCGGCCAGCCCAGGTGGCCGTGCCGGCCTCGGGGTCAACGTGGTGGTCGTGGACACCGGCCTGTACAGACCGGCCCTTGCGCAGCCCTGGCTGGGCGGAAGCCCGAAGGTCACCGGCGTCCGGGAGCACACCTTCGACAAGCACGGGATCATCCGCCCCTACGCCGGCCACGGCACCTTCGTCGCGGGCGTGGTGCGCTCCCTCGCGCCAGCTGCCCGGGTGCACGTGCTGAGTTTCCAGGTCAACGCCGCCCGGCCTGGCGGTGGAGTCCGCGAGCACGAGCTGATCCAGCGGCTGGACCAGGCGGTGCAGCGCAGCGCGACTCCCCACCTGATCAACCTGTCCGCCGGCACCCGCACCAGGCTCGGGCGGAGGTCGAAGGCCTTCGAGCGCTGGTGGGACGACGTGAAGCAGAACCACCCTGACCTCGTCGTCGTCGCGGCCGCCGGGAACGACTCCAGCACCGACCCGTTCTACCCGGCCTCGTCGTCGTGGGCTGTGGGCGTCGGGTCCATCGACCACGACAGCCACGTGTCCAGCTTCTCGAACTACGGGCCCTACGTCGACATCTTCGCGCTCGGACGCAACGTGGTCAACGCCTTCCCTCGTGGGCGGTACATGGGCCACGAGCGACCCAACATCGGGGACGAGCGCAGGTTCACGAGGATGTTGGCGAGGTGGAGCGGCACCTCGTTCGCGGCGCCGATGGTGACCGGGCTGATCGCTGCGGAGATGAGCAGGCATCCACTCTCGAGCGCCCGAGCGGCCCGGGACGCGCGGGACGCCGTCCTGGCTCAGGGCCACCGCGCCCAGGGACCGGCGTCCACCCTGGTAACCGTCCTCAGCCCGCCTTACGACCGGCCGCCGCCCTACATCTGATCCTGGTCGGATCGCAGGACGATCCACGGCGTACGACGCGCCACGTCGTCGACGACGACACTGATCCGCACCGGTCCGGTCGGCACCAAGACCGAGAAGACGCCGGACGGATCGACCGCAACGGTCTGGGAGCCGTCCTCGACCGACTCGACCACGACCTCGGCGACCTGAGCGTCGAGCACCTGGCCGAAGACCCGGTCGCCGTCGACCTCGAGCTCCAGCGAGAGCCCGTCGCTCTCGAAGCCGAGCGTTCGTACGTCGAGTGCGCCGCGGACGGCCGCGTCGGCGAGCTCGAGGGAGTCGTGGGTCAGCGCCAACAGCTCCTCGTCGATGGTGCGCCACGAGAAGGCGGCACGTGCAGCTTCCCGTCGATGGTCGGGAACCTCGGTCACCTGGGCCATCGCCCGAGCGAGCTCCTCCATGAGCCCTTCGTCGTCAGTCGAGGAAGACATCGAAAGCACCTCCTTCACGTACGGGCGTGTCGTCTCCCCAGTCGCGCAGAGCCCGAGACCTGCGCAGCTGGGCCAGGGCTCGTGCCCGGGTCGGTCCGATGCTGCCCCGCGGGATCCCCAGCCGGGCACTGATGTCGTCGTAAGAAAGGGGCGGGTCGGTGAGCAGCAGGAGCAGCAGCTCACGGTGCTTCTCCGAGAGCTCGAGCATCGCCTCGCGCAACGCGTGGGACCGGAGGTCCTCGACCAGCGTCTCGCCCGGGTCGTGGATCTCGGGGGTGTCGAAGGTGGTGCCGCCGGGGTCGACCACGAGCTCCCGGCCCCGGCGCTTGAGCAGCCGAAGCCCTTCGTGGCGGGCGGTCGTGGCCAGCCAACCGGGCAGGGCCCGGGGCTCACGCAGCCCGTCCAGGTGCTCGACGAGCCGCAGCCACACGGTCTGGTTGACGTCGTCGGCGTCGGACGCCGAGAGGCGCAGGCGACGGATCACCGCGGTGACCAGCGGCAGGTAGCGCTCTACCAGCGCGTCCCACGCGGCGGCGTCACCGGCCCGCGCGGCCTCGACGAGCTGCTCCACCTCAGGGGGTTGCGGCATGAACGTCTCCTCCGCGCCTGGGACGGCTCCGCAGATGTTCATGACCTACGGACGCACGGACCCGCCCCCCGGATACATCGGGTTCGCCTCCCCCACGCAGGCATCCCCACGGTGACACCCGACCGGGCAGCTCAGCAACCGAGATGTTGCGCGGGCCTCTTTCGTATCCAGCTCCCCCGCCGGGTGTCCGTGTGGGCAGTCGCAGCCGCCGCCGCGACGACACACCACCCCAGGCACGACCCCACGAGAGGAACCACCATGAACGCCACCACCAACCGTCGCCGCAGAAACGCGAAACGCGCCGCCGCCCTCACGATCACCGCCGTCATGTTCGGGGCCGCCGCCTGCGGCACCGAGACGGCGTCGGACGGCGGGTCTGCGGCCGCGCCGGCTCCGGCCGCCCAGGCCCAGGCCGCGCCGCACACGCCCATCTCCGCCGACGCCGCTGAGCGCCAGGGCGCGTCGGCGCAGCGGGCCGCGCAGGACGCGCAGGACGCGTACCTGCGTCAGCTCCGCCGCGCAGTCGAGAAGAGCCACGAGCTCAAGCTGCGCCGGAGCCACATGCACGCACCGGGCGGTCGCGACATCCCACTTCCCTGATCTGGGCACCCACCGGACAGCCCCCCGCCCGCCGCGGGGGGCTGTCCCGCGTCCGGGCCGGGCAGACCCTCCGCCCTGACGCCGTCGTATCCACCGGCCTCGTCGGAGGTCTGAGTGAGCAGTCGCAGCCGCCGCCGTGACCACGAACACATCCCGAGAGCACGACCCCACGAGAGGAACCACCATGAACATCACCACCACCCGCCGCCGATACCCGGCTCGCGCCGCCGCCATCACCACCATCGCCGCCGTCATCTTCGGAGCCGCCGCCTGCGGCACCGAGACGGCCTCCGACGGGTCACCGGCCGCGCCGGCCGTGGCCCCGCGGGCACAGAGCTCGGCGCACCCGCCCGTGTCACCGGACGCGGCCGAGCGCCAGGCACAGCGTGACCGGCACTACGCGAAGGCGCCGAACGGCCGGGAGATCTACATCCCCTGACCAGGTGCCGAACTCCAGAGCATGACCCCACGAGAGGAACCACCATGAACACCACCACCCGCGGAGGCCGCCGATACCCGGCTCGTGCCGCCGCCGTCACCACCATCGCCGCCGTCATCTTCGGAGCCGCCGCCTGCGGCACCGAGACGGCCTCCGACGACGGCCAGCAGCCCGCCGCTCCTGCCGCCCACACCCCGCACGCCACACCGCACGCGACACCGCAGGCGCCCACCTCCGGTGACGCGGCGGAGCGCCGAGCACGTGCGGAGCAGCTCGAGCAGTACCGCCGCCACCTCCTCGGCTCTCAGTAGCAGAGGCGGCCCTTGCGACAGCCCCCCGCCCACCGCGGGGGGCTGTCGTGCATTCCGGCCCGGCTCTCTCGTCTAGGCTCCGCGCGTGCCGGAGATGCCCGCTGACCTGCTGGAGAGCGCCCTCGCGGTCAAGGGGTTCATGCCCGAGGACGAAGGGCTGCTCCTGCACCGCTGGGCGCTCGACCGGTTGCCGCACGGTCCGGTGCTGGAGGTCGGCACCTACTGCGGCAAGTCCGCCATCTACCTCGGTGCGGCGGCCCGCGACGTGGGCGGGACCGTCTTCACCGTCGACCACCACCGCGGCTCGGAGGAGAACCAGGCCGGCTGGGAGCACCACGACGCGTCGCTGGTGGACCCCGACCTCGGGCTGATGGACACCCTCCCCGTGTTCAGGAGGACCATCGCCGACGCCGGCCTCGAGGACCAGGTGGTGGCCGTGGTCGGGAGGAGCACCACGGTCAGCCGGTGGTGGCGCACTCCGTTGTCGATGCTGTTCATCGACGGTGGCCACGCCGAGGTGCACGCGCAGAACGACTACACCGGCTGGGCGCCCTGGGTCATGAACGGCGGCGCGCTGGCCATCCACGACGTCTTCCCGAACCCGGAGGACGGCGGGCAGCCGCCGTACCACGTCTTCCTGCGCGCGCTCGAGGGCGGCAGCTTCGAAGAGGTGGAGGCGCTCGGCTCGATGCGGGTGCTACGACGAACGGCGGGAGAGGCCGGCGACCCGCTCGCCTGACGAGCAACCACACTCGAGCGCGAGCTCGCCGAAATGCGGTCCCAGCGAGGTCCCGCGCATGATGCCCGAGCCGGCGGTGCTGTGCCCGACCACCTCGCCCAGCGCGTCGGCCGCCAGGATCACCGCGGCGGCGGTGTACGTCGTGTGCTCGACCGGCCAGTGCACGTCGCGGGGCTCGCCCTCGGGCTTGTGCCCGTCGTCGTAGACCCAGCCGGTCCAGTAGCGCCCGTCCGGCTCCCGAAGGTGCTGCACGTCCCGCAGCAGGGCGATCGCGCGGCGGTGGTCGCCGATCACGTCGAGGGCCATCGCCAGCTCGCAGGTCTCAGCGCCGGTCACCCACGGGTTGGTGTCGACGCAGCGGATGCCGAGTCCGGGCACCACGAAGTCGTCCCAGCGCGACTCGAGCAGGTCGTACGCCGCGCGGCCTCGGACGGGGCCGCCGAGCACCGGGTAGTACCAGTCCATCGAGTAGGTCGACTTGTCCTCGAACAGCTCGCGGTGCTCGCGCACGGCGTGGCCGAGCCGGCCGCCGGCCAGCTCCCACTCGGGCTGCGGGTCGTCGAGGAGCTCGGCCAGTGCCACGCCGGCCCGCAGCGACTGGTAGATGCTCGAGGAGCCGGCCACCAGCGCGAACTCCTCGGTCGGCGTCCAGCGGATGCCGCCGAACGGGAGCTGCTGCGACACCACCCAGTCGAGGCCGGCGCGGACCGACGGCCAGAACCGGCGCACGAACCGCAGGTCCCGGCGGACCAGCCAGTGGTGCCAGACGCCGACCGCGAGGTAGGCCGACATGTTGACCTCGCCGCGCTCGTCCTCGGCCCTGCCGGCCACGATCTTCATCGGCCAGGAGCCGTCGGCACGCTGCATGGTCGGCACCCAGTC
>Ga0136846_1237193_pt1 | contig 10199 bp, 6 predicted proteins | sample HopSoiMetagenom2_FD_96841 | JGI IMG/M metagenome (GOLD analysis project Ga0136846, IMG submission 96841) | Grasslands soil microbial communities from Hopland, California, USA - 2 Assembly 2016 (version 4) | ecosystem: Environmental > Terrestrial > Soil > Grasslands | place: USA: Hopland... | reverse complement strand
GTCAACGGCCGGCCGATCATGATCCGCGGCGTTAACCGCCATGAACATGATCCGGAAACCTTCCACGTCATGAGCGAAGCCTCGATGCGTCGCGATCTCGAACTGATGAAGCTGGCCAACATCAATGCGATCCGCACCTCGCATTATCCCAATGACGAACGGCTCTACGCTTTGGCGGACGAAGTCGGTCTGTACGTCATGGCCGAGGCGAATATCGAGAGTCACGGCTATCTGATGCCCGCACGCCACGGCGATGCCGACCGGCCGACCTATGAGCTGGGGTACGATCCAGCCTGGCGCGCGGCGCAGGTCTCGCGCGTGGTCAATATGGTCGAGCGCGACAAGAACCACCCGTCCATCATCTTCTGGTCATTGGGCAATGAATCCGGCGTCGGCCCCAATTTCGAAAGGGCGGCCGCTGCGGCGCGCGCGATCGATCCCACGCGGCTGATCTCGTTCCTCGGCTGGACCCAGCTCGACGCGCCGCGCCCCAACGATTTCGTCGATATCTACGCGCCGATGTACGACAGCCCGGATCAGATGATCGCCTATGCGCAGGATCGCCGGTTCCCCCAGCCCATGATCCAGACCGAATACGCCCATATGCAGGGCAATTCGGGCGGCAATCTGGTGGATTATTGGGACGCGATATACGCCCATCCCGACCGGTTGCAGGGCGGTTTCATCTGGGATTGGGTCGAACAATCCATCTATCGCTACACGCCCGACGGACGTCGTTATTGGGGGGATGGCGCCTCGTTCGGCCCGAATCCGGGCGGCGAAATCGAGTTTGGCGACGGCCTGCTCCAGTCCGATCGCACGCCCAATCCGCAATATGATGAGCTGACCAAGGTCTATGCGCCGATCGCTTTCGCGGCGGTGGACGCGGCGGCAGGGCGGTTCACGGTCATCAACCATCACGATTTCCGCAACCTTTCCGGCTTCATTTTCGATTGGGAAATCACCGAGAACGGCACGCCGATTGCCGAGGGCCAGGGACCACACCTCGCCACTGCGGCGCGATCGAGCGAGATATTCACCTTGGCTCTGCCGCCGCTTCCGAAGAAGCCCGGCACGGAATATCTGCTTACGCTGCGCGCCCGCGTCTCGGCTGGCACGATCCCGCTTGTCCCAGCCGGTCATGTCGTCGGCTGGGAGCAGTTTGCGCTAAGCGGGCCACCGATACTTTCCACACCCAGGAGCGGTCGGGTTATCGTCGCCGACAAGGGTGGCCATGTGCAGCTGTCCGCCAACGGTGCAAGCTTCGACGTCGATCGCGCCACCGGCCTGGCGAACTACCGATCGGGCGGTCAGCTCATGCTGGAGGGTGGAGCGCCGAACTTCTATCGCGCGCCAACCGACAATGACCTCGGCACCGGCACCGACAAGGAACAGGCGCCCTGGCGCGCCATGTCGGAAACCCGCCGCATTGAGGGCATCGATGTCCAGCGCGAACCAGCCGGGAGCGCCACAATCACGGTTCGCTACGGCCTCGGCGACGGCGCGGCGCGGTGCGCGGTCCGCTATCGCATGGCGGGCGATGGTACAGTGGCTACCGAGGCGCGTTTCACGCCGCTCCGCACCGATCTGCCTGCGCCCACGCGTATCGGCCTGGCTTTCACCATGCCCACGCGTTTCACGGGGTTGCGCTGGTACGGGCGTGGGCCGCAGGAAACCTATGTCGATCGCAAGTCGGGCGCCGCGATCGGCCTGTGGAGCGGCAGGATCGCCGACCAGTATCACGATTATATCCGGCCGCAGGACACGGGCAACAAGGTCGACGTGCGCTGGATGGAGCTGACCGGCCCGGGCCGTAAGGGGCTGCGCGTCACCGCCGATGGGCCACTGGCAATGAATGCGCTCGCTTTTCCGTACGAGGATCTCTTCCGCCGTCCGCCCGGCACCTACAAGAGCACTGACGTCGTGCCGCACGGCCACGTCACACTGCTGATCGATGGGGGGCAAACAGGAATTGGCGGGACCACCACCTGGAACGCCGCCGGGCGGCCGCTGGCCCGCTACCATTTGCCGCTGACTGAACGCAGCTTCGGTTTCAGTCTACGACCGATCGGGTAGCGCCGATGAAGCAATGGTGATGGTCATTACAGCGGCCGGCAGAGGTGCGACGATCCATTCCCCTCAAGGGACCAGTTCCCTCTCTTCCCAGTCCATTAAGCTGCGGAACGTGTCCTGAAGCGCCAGCACGGCCGATACATAGTCCGGCCAATGCGTGTCGATCTCCTGCGGAGTCCATTTTCGCACATGCGCACTATAGTCGGCCCGCAACTGACGCACGCGATCTTCATATTCGCGGAAGACGGGAAGAAGCTGCGACCCGGCTGGAGACGCCACCAACGTGCGAAGATACTCCGCTTCCTCAGCCATATGGCTGGCGAAACGTCGCGAGAACAGCAAACGCGCGCGCGGCAGCGCTGCGGCGCCGCCTTCCTGCGAATTGGCCATGAGCTCAGCGAAATCATCCATCATCCGCCGGAGCTCGCCATGCTCCTCTCTGCAATCCATCCTGCGACGCCCACCCTCTGCTTCCGACTAGAATAGTGGGCGCTCGTTAACAGCGGGTTTGTGGCAACGGCGGAGTGGGCTGCGTGGGATTGCCGCGCAACGAGCGCCGAAATTGACGATCGGCGTGACGCCTGCACGCCAGCGACAGCCGACCGTTAGAGCTTCATCGCGAACCAGGTCGGGTAACGCGAGTTCCAGCTTTCCTCGCTGCACTGGATCACGTGCAGCGTGAGCCCGTTGGTGGCGATGAAATCGTCGACAGCCTTCATCACGAGCGGCCAGTCTGAATGATAGTCGTCGCCGGCGATGATTCCGCCGGTGCGCAGCTTGGGAAACCAATCGGAAAAGGTGCGGCCATTGTCCTCGCCGGTGTGCGCGTATCCGTCGACATAGATGAAATCGAGCGAATCATCGTTGAACAGGTCGAGCGCATCCTCGAAGCGCATACGAAGGCACGTGTTGCGGGCACGGTGGGGGTGGAGCAGCCTGATCGCTTCTTTATATTGAACGACGTCATGGCCGCGGTCGCCGGCCCACATATCGACGCTGAAGAGATAGCCTATTTCGGATCGCTCAAGGATCCGGTTTGAGAAATCCCCTGCGGCGACACCCAATTCTACGCCGACACCACCGGCGGGGATCAAGGTCGCGACATCGTCACGCCGGGTGAAACCCTGGGCCAGCGCGCGGAGGGCCGCGTTGCATTCGTCTGCGGGCGAAGCCTCTGCGGCAAGCGCGGCAGTGCCGGTGCCGATCATGGTCTTTTCGCTTATCCGGACGCTACAACCATCCATCCCCAAGTCTCCTGACAGACGCCGCAGCGATCTTTCGCCAGATAAGCGGGGAATGGTTTCCGGTCCGTTAACCCTTCTCCCTCAGTCATAGGTGCATCGCGCGCAGAGCCCTGAGAGGCCGGGAAATGTAGTTAACCAATGCTTCAGCATGTGTGGTTAGCCTTCATACAATGACCGCGCTGCGTGCGCTCCCGCGTCCCGGAGAGACATTTATGAACGCCATGACCGACGGCTTCGGCATACCCGGTTTCAAGACGCTGAATGCCAATGGCCATCTCATTCATTATGCCGAGCATGGGGCCGGCTGGCGCTATGACACGCTCCTCGAGAAGGAGCCCGAGACGATCGAGTGGATCGATACGTTTCAGCCGGGCGATACGGTGTGGGACATTGGCGCCAATGTCGGCATTTACAGCATCTATGCCGGAGTGAAGGGCGTACGATGCTACGCCTTCGAGCCCCATTTCGCGAATTACCATCAATTGTGCATCACCATCGCGGTCAACGGCCTGCAGGACGTTGTCACGCCATTGTGTCTGGCTTTCTCCGACAGGAAGTCGATTGCCGAGCTTAATCTGGCGAGCCTGGATGTCGGCACGTCGATGAGCAACTTCGGTGAGGCACTGGATTTCAGGGGTCAGCCTTTCCAGCCCGCTTTTCGGCAAGGCATGGTTGGCTACGACATCGACAGTTTCGTCGAGGATTTCGGCGTCGAGATCCCCGACCATCTCAAGATCGACGTCGATGGTATCGAATTGCCCATCGTCGTGGGCGCGGGGAAGACGCTTTCGAATCCTAAATTGAAGTCGGTCTCGATCGAGCTGATCGAGACGGACACCGCCCAAGTGGACGCCGTCATGGCGTTCATGGAGCGCGCAGGCCTGCAATTCGTGCACAAGAAGCAAAATCCGGCCTTTGCCACGCCGCAGACCAGAGATGTGCTCAATTATCTGTTCCATCGCGACCCTGCCGGGTTCCGGGCTTCGACCGCGCAACAACAGGCGAAGAAGGCGGGGGCACAAGCCCGCGAGCCAACCGATCGCGAGGATGTGCCGGTTACCGCGGGCGAACTCGCCAACCGGATCGCGCTCCGCATCCGCGCGGCCGATATAGACGCGGTTCCGAGCGCGAACATCTTCATCGAAGATATTCTGCCGCGGAATGTTTACAGCGAATTATTGGCCCGCTTGCCCGGCGACAGCGCGCTGAACCCCATCGATCATCCCGACGCGATCACCGATGATGGCCGCTGCACGCGCTATCTGCTGGACCTGACGCCGGGTTCGCTATCGCGGCTCGATCCGGAAGATCGTCCCTTCTGGGAGGCGATGACCGCCGTGTTCACCGCGCCTGAAATTGCTGATGCAATCGTCGCCAAGTTCGAGCCCGAGCTGCGCGAACGCTTTGGCGAGACCATGCCGGAACTCGTTGCCGTGCCGATCCTGTACCGCGATCATCCCGGCTATCGGATCGGCATTCACCCCGATACGCCCAAGAAGATCGCGACGCTGCAATTCTACCTGCCCGAGGATGAGTCTCAACTCCATCTCGGTACGAGCTTCCATCGCCGTACACCCGAGGGATTCGAACGCCACAAGACCAACAGCTTCGCGGCCAATTCTGCTTACGCCTTCGTGCGGACGGACGGGAGCTGGCATAGCGTGGACGAACTGGCGGCGAGCGAGAAAGTCCGCAACACGATCGCACTGACCTTTTACATCAAGGGCCAGGAATATCGCTCCGATCCGGAAGGCGCTGCGCCGAGCCCGGATGTCGTTTATTCGGGCGCCTATGATGCCGAGATACAAAGTGCGCTGCGTGGCCTAGCAACGACCTTCCATCATCCCGGCGACATCGCGACCTTATTCCGCGCCGACGGAATCGGCGTGGAGCTGGGCGTCGGTGAGGGCGATCTTTCGGACCATATCCTGAGCCGATCCCAGATAGCGCACCTTTACAGCGTCGCGCCCTGGACGGGGGAAAATGGGCAGGGCGTCGCCCAGTATCGCAGTGCGATACTGAAACTCAGCGGGCATCGTCATCGCAACTCGATCCTGCGGATGCGCGGCGAAGAGGCGCTGGATATGTTCGGCGACGGCTCGCTCGATTTCGTTTACGTCAGCCGCTTCGCGCACGGGTCCGGACCCGATCACCAAAGTCTTGCGAGCTGGTTCGGCAAGCTGCGGTCCGGCGGAATTCTGGCGGGCAACCATCAGGAGCCTGGGAATTCGGCAACGCTGGCTGCGGTGAAGGATTTCGCCGCAACGCATCGGCTGGATATCCATGGCATTGAGGCCAAAGATGTACCGGGTGGCTTGGCCTGGTTCGCGATGAAGCCGTAAGAACCGCCGCCTTCACGATAACGCGCCTTGACTGTGATTGTCTGGCGAAACCACTTGGCAGGCGGCGGCCGCAGGCTGCCTCGCGCGGCGCTTATTTGGTTATCAGCATCTTGCGCTTGAGTGCGGCGGTATGGGGATAGCCGTTCCTCGTCGCCAAATCCAAAGAGATGGTGGCCGCGGCGGATCGACCGAGCTGCGCTTGCGCAAGGCCGCGCGTGACCAGCGTCTTTTGGCGTGATGCGGGCGTCATCCGCACGAAGACGGGGGCCGAGGCATCGGTTACGGCGATAGCCTTCGCGAACTGGCCCGTATTATAATAAATGAGCGCAAGGATATCGAAGATCTCGTAGCGGTCGGATCTGCCGGCCAGCACGGATCTCTTGATCGTTTCCAGGTCGGCCAGCGCGCGGTTGAACATGGCTGTACGCACGGTCGGCGTCGACCACTTTACATCGCTCGCCAGGTCGATCCGTGCCAGTCCGTAAGCCAGCAGAAAGGTGCTGTCCCCGCGGCAATTGCGCAAGGCAGCATCGCCCGCCGCGACCGCCCCGGCGATATCGACCGCGTTCGGTCTGCCAAGCCGGTCGTTTCCGATTCGCAGCCGGGTGACCTGATCGTTCGCGGCGACGCAGGCCGGCGCACGCGGCATCTGGCTGTGGAGCGCGGTTTCTGTCAGCGCCGCGGATACCATCAATGCGAGGAGCGGGATTTTTCTCATGGGAAGGGCGCTGCCAGGGGTTTGAGGGAGCCGGGACAGTCCTTGCGGAGACTGGCGGCGACCTGGGTGTAATTCCTGCCTCGTATCGCCTGTTCGAAGCAGTCCGGATCATCTTTGGCGACCTGAAGCACGGTGTTGATATTGTTCCGATAGCTCAGCAGCAGGCCGGCAAGGTCGAAATTGACCCGCACCGGCTCGCGTCCGTCGGGCAGGATGAAGTCCGCATTGGAGAGCGCACCATCCGCGAAGGTGCCAAACCGATAATGGACGGGCTGCAGGGAGTAGTTTTCCAGGAGATCGTCAGGGTCGTGGTTCGCCTCGATGAGGATATGCCGGGTACTCAGCTTGGGCATGGCCAGAATCCACAAGATGAAGAAGCCCGCGGCAACGCCGGATAGGGCCAGCGTATTCTTGAGCGGCAGCTTGCCCTTCGCCGAGGTCGTCAGGATTGTCACGAGCGCGATCACCAGCAACACCGGCGGGCCCATCGTGACTGCCTTCTGGAGCCAATCTGCGCTGGGCATGAGATCGGTTGCCTCGTTCATCGGTCAATTGAGCCGCAGGAAGCTCTGGTCAGACACGAGCAGCAGCCTGGGGACGAGCCACTGGCCTTTCCTGGTCGTATCGCGCCGTAACGGAACAGACATTGGTCGCCCGCGACGAGCAACATCATTTGATCCGAATTATCATGTATGCCGACCACGACGCAATCGAGCCAAAGCGGGGCGGCATTCACTGCGGGCGCCAACAACAGCGTGTTCAGAAGCGCAGTGCAGAACTTGAGTCCACGCTGATAGACATGGTATCGCGGGCATCCGCCGAGCGCGAGGCAGCCAATCAATACGAGACGGTGGAAACCCCAACGCCCGAACCAAAACCGACTCCGAAGTTCATGGCCCTCTTCTCCGCACCATTTAAAGCATTCCAGCACGATTTTGCGCTGATGCGCGCCAGTGGGCGACGGTTTTGGGGCAGGCGGTAACGCCCCGCCCGATAGAAAATGCTGCAACTCGCGCATGGCGCGCGCCGCAAGCTGGTCTATCAGTCCGATGAAACCAGACCCGTTTTGGTTACAGGGGCCGGGGCCAGAAAGAGGGGAGAGATGGTGAGAAACCGCGTGCTACTTGGGTTCGCTCTCATGGCGCCAGCGCAGTTCTGCTCAGCCGCCGCTCTCCGGATCGGCATGGCACCAGCCGGCAACGGTCGATCGGTCGAAATGGTGGGAAGCCATGGCGCGGCGCCGATCCTGATCGACACGGGCGATTATCGCGTGGTTCGTCTGGCGGCGAACATGCTGGCCGACGACGTGGCGCGCGTGACGGGCAAACGCCCGGCGGTTGGGCGCAAGCAGAGCCATGACCTGATATTGGCCGGTACGCTTGGGCATAGCGCGCTGATTGACGGCCTGGCCGCGGCGGGCAAATTGCGGGACCTCCACCTGATCAGGGGGAAATGGGAAGCGACGGTCACGCAGATCGTCGACAATCCGATGCCGGGCGTGAAGCGCGCGCTCGTGATCGTCGGAAGCGATCGGCGCGGCACGGCCTACGGCCTGACCCAATTGTCCGAAAAGATCGGGGTTTCGCCGTGGAGCTGGTGGGCAGACGTTCCGGTCGCGCACCGGGCGTCGCTGTTCGTGACGTCGACATCCCCAAACGTGGATCGGCCAGCCGTCAAATATCGCGGCATCTTCATCAACGACGAGGATTGGGGGATCAGCCGCTGGGCAAGCACCACGTTCGATCCGCAACGCGGCAATATCGGGCCGAAGACCTATGCCAGGGTCTACGATCTCATGCTCCGTCTGCGGCTGAATTATATCTGGCCGGCGATGCACGGCGTGACCACCGAGTTCGGGTCGATCCCCGAAAATGCAGCGCTTGCGGACGAATATGGCGTGGTCGTCGGCTCGTCCCATTGCGAGCCGATGCTGTACAACAACATCCACTGGAACGAGGCCCAAAAGGGCAAGTGGGATTATAGCGTCAATCAGGACGCCATCCGGTCGATATGGGAAAAGACCGCGAAGGAGCGCGGTGCCTATGAAGCGGTCTGGACGACCGGCATTCGCGGTATCCATGATCAGGCGATGGAGGGGCCGAACGACATCCCCGCGCGTATCGCCACCGTCAACCATGTCATCGCCGACGAGCGCGCCTTGATCGAAAAATATGTCACCCGGCAATGGGGGCCGATCGCGCAGATCTTCATTCCCTACAAGGAAGTGCTGCCGATCTATGATGCTGGGCTGGCCGTCCCGTCCGACGTGACATTGGTGTGGGCGGACGACAATTTCGGCTATCTCAGGCGGCTGAGTTCGCCCGAGGAGCGCAAGCGCGCGGGCGGCGCCGGCGTCTACTGGCATCTGTCTTATTATGGCTCGCCGCATTCCTACACATGGGTCAACACGACCGCGCCGGCGCTGATGTGGGAGGAATTGGATAAGGCGTGGAACAACGATGCGGGCCGGGTCTGGGTGATAAATGTCGGCGATATCAAGCCGATGGAGATCGGAATCGACCATTTCGCCCGCCTCGCTTGGAATCCGGAGACCATGGGTCCGGCATCGCAGCCGCGCTTCCTCACCGATTTCGCGGCGCGGAATTTCGGCGCCCCGACCGCACCGCAGATATCGGCATTCCTCGCCGAATATTATCAGCTGGGAACAATTCGAAAGCCCGAACTGATGAACCGCGAATGGGCGCTTTCGCTGACGCCCGAGCGCGCCGCCACGTTGCGCCAATCCTATCGGGCACTGCTTGCGCGCGAGGCGCAGCTTCTCGCCGCGGTCGCTCCTGACGCGCGCGATGCCTACGTGGAGACGGTGGGATTCCCGGCGCGCGTGCTGGCAATGACCGGGCTCATCTTTCTGGCTGATCGCGATGCACAGGCCAGCGTCGATCCGACCGCCAACGCGCAGGAAATCGAGGCGCTGCGGCAAAAACTGACGGCGGAGGTCGACCGCTACAACACCCAGCTCGCGGGCGGGAAATGGAGGGGCATGATGCCCGGCCTTGAGACCGCCCATGACCTGACCTCCTGGTCGAGCCAGGTGCGCTGGCCCTGGGGCGAAAAGGCGCCAAGCGGCGATGCTTCCACACGCACCGTTCCTCCCGCCGAGGTCAATTGGCGCGACGCGGCACGCTTCGACCGAGAGGTTGGCGCGGGCGGACGATCATGGGTGTCGGTGTCCGGCCTCGGCACGAGCGCGCTCGCGATGACGGTGCGCCCGGAGCCAGGTGGTACGTCGGGTAGCGGCGAACCCTATCTCGAATATCTTTTCACCAATCGCGAAGGTGCGGGGCGAGCCTATGTCGATTTCCTGCCCTCGTTCCGGCTCTATCCCGGGCAGAAGCTCTCGGTCGCGATCAGCGTGGATGGGCAGGCGCCGGCCGTCTACGAAGTGCCCGGCTCGGGAGGCTCGGAAGACGAGAATGGACGGATCCGCGCCATTGGCGTCCAGGACAATTATGTCCGCCTGTCAGTGCCGCTGCCGGCGCTAGGGGAAGGCGAGCATATTTTCCGGATCGCAACGGCGAACCCCGGCGTCGTCGTGGATCGGGTCTGGCTTCCGCGATAAGGTCTAATTCTGGCGCACGGGGTCAGGGTCGAGCTTGAAGAACAGGGCAAGGCTCAGGCTCTCGGCAATGCGCGCGGCCTTGGCCTGGAGGCCGCGGGCGATTTCGGCCGGGACGATCTCGGAGGTCGCCTGCGTCCACAACGCGAGCCAGCGATCGAACATTTCGGGCGTCATCCGCGCGCCATGTTTGATATGCGCCGCCATCGGATTGCCCTTGTAGCGGCCGGTGGTGAGCATCACCG
>Ga0136846_1229347_pt1 | contig 10199 bp, 7 predicted proteins | sample HopSoiMetagenom2_FD_96841 | JGI IMG/M metagenome (GOLD analysis project Ga0136846, IMG submission 96841) | Grasslands soil microbial communities from Hopland, California, USA - 2 Assembly 2016 (version 4) | ecosystem: Environmental > Terrestrial > Soil > Grasslands | place: USA: Hopland... | reverse complement strand
CGCTGATCAGTCCCGTCGTGGCCATCGCCACCACGCCCTCGGGCAACGGCCACTGGCTCGTCGACGCCACGGGCCGAATGACCACTGACGGGGACGCCGTGCTGGCCGGCTCGCTCGTCGGTCGCTCGCTCCGGCAGCCGGTCGTGGGCATCGCCGCCGTACCGACCGGTCGCGGCTACTGGCTCGTCGCTCGCGACGGCGGCGTCTTCAGCTTCGGCGATGCCAGGTTCTACGGCAGTGCCGGCGCTGTCCACCTCAACCAACCTGTCGTGGGCATCGCCGCCTCGCCGACCGGGCGCGGCTACTGGCTCGTCGCTCGCGACGGCGGGATCTTCGGCTTCGGCGATGCGGCGTTCCATGGCAGCACGGGAGGGGTGCGACTGAACCAGCCGATCGTCGGGATGGCGGCGAGCCCGTCGGGCCGTGGCTATTGGTTGGCAGCACGAGACGGGGGGATCTTCAACTTCGGCGACGCACCGTTCAAGGGCAGTGCCAGTGGCACCCGGCTGAACCGGTCGATCGTCGGCCTCGCCCGCACCCCCACCGGCAACGGCTATTGGCTCGTTGCCGGGGACGGGAAGGTCTTCAACTTCGGCGACGCCCCGTTCACGGGTCACGGCAGCGCGGAGACGGTGGCCGTGGCCACGGGTGGGGGCTATGCGTTGGCGTCGAGCACCGGTGTCGTCGCTGCCTTCCGGCTGGCGGCACCAAACGCGCCGACCTCTCCTTCGTCTCCCACGCCGTCCGCGCCGACCGGGGCCACCCGGCCGCTCCCGGCGCCGCCGACCGGGGAGAGTGGCAGCGGTAGCAACGGGGGAAGCAGTGGTGGTGGTGGCTCGGGTGGTGGTGGCGGTGGCGGGTTCTCGTCGCCGCCACCGACCGTCCCGGTGCCACCCAGCACGACGACAACGACAACGACGACGACGACCACGATCACGACACCGCCATCGAGTCGGAACGCCTTCCTCTGGCCGTTCGCTTCGGACTCCCCTTGGAACCGGCCGATCGGCAGCGACGCCCAGTACGAGGCAGTCGCCGCCCCGGCCACCACGGCGCTGCGATCGACGGCGACCACGGCGTGGGTGAACGCTGGCCAGTACTCCCACCCGATCTACCAGGCGAGCGCCGGCGACCCCCTCGCCACGTTCCGTCGCGGCGGCTATCCGGACACGTCGTATCGGGTCCCTGCTGGCGCCCAGCCCGCCAGCGGCAGCGATGCCCACCTGCACGTCGTCGACCCAACCGGCCACTGGGTCGACGAATCGTGGAACACCGGTGGATCGAGCCCCAACTTCACCACCGGCTACCACGTGCGCAACGACCTCTACGGCCCCGGCGTCGGCGCCGGCGGCACGCGGGCCTACGGCGGCAGCGCCATCGGTGGCCTCCTCCGCGGCTGGGAGCTGCAAGCCGGCTCGATCCGTCACGCCGTCGCCATCGCCATCCCTGGGTCCCAGCTCACCCCCGGCCCCATCTGGCCAGCCACCGCCGAGGACGGCAACGCCGGCTCCGCGTATCACGGCGCGGTGCACATGGGGACCTTGGCAGCCATCCCCCCTTCGCTCGACGTCACCGCGCTCGGGCTGACGCCCACCGGGCTCGCGGTGGCCCACGCTCTCCAGGACTACGGGGCCTACGTGGTCGACAGCTCCGGCTGCTTCTGCTTCTACGCCGAGCCTGGCAGCGAGGGCACCGCAATGGTCGCCCAGCTGCGCGGCGACGCCGCCGCGCTGCGGTCGCTCCTCCGTGTGGTCACCAACAACGGTCCCGGTAGCGCCGCTGGCGCCGGGAGCGGCGCTCCTCGAGCCCTGCCCGCACCCGCGCTGCAGGGGTAGACCTCCGGCGCCCTGGGTAGGCGCGTCGGGTGGACCGCCGACGTCCGACAACTCGACGCGCCTTCGCACTCGGCGCCGCGCTGGTGATCTTCTCCAGCTGCGGCACCGCGGTGCAGCGCGACGAGCGATCGGCGGGCACGGCCACCGCTCCTGGGCCCTGCGGGGACGTGGTCGCGCCCACCTCGACCTCGAGCACGATCCCGCCCGTCACGACCACCCGTGACCCGTTCCTCTGGCCGTTCGCGTCCAACTCACCGTGGAACACGCCGCTCGGTGCGTCGGCCCAGCTCGGTGGACCAGCCGACGCCCGCACCGCGGCGATGAGACAGCGGACCGGTGCCTGGGTGAACGCCGGTCGGTACTCGCAGCCGGTGTTCCAGGCCTCGCCGAACGACCCGGAGGCCACCGTCGTCGCCACCAACGGGCCCACGGGAGAGCGAACGGCGACACTCCGGCTGCCCGCCGGTGCGGTCCCTGCACTCGGTGACGACGCCCACCTCAACATCGTCGATCCCACCAAGCACTGGGTCGACGAGATGTGGCAGACCACGGGCACGCCACCGACCCTGCGCGCCTCCTACCGCGTCAGGAACGACCTCTACGGGTCTGGCGTGGGTGCCGGCGGCACGCGGGCCTACGGCGGCAGCGCCATCGGCGGCCTCATCCGGCGCTGGGAGCTCGATGCCGGCAACATCGGCCACGCCCTGGCCCTGGCCCTCACCTCGTCACAGCTGGCGCCCGGACCGGTCTGGCCCGCCACCGGGCAGGACGGCGACGCGGCAACCACCTACCGCGGCACCGCGCCGATGGGCACCTTGCTCGCCCTCCCGCGGCCGGTCGATCCGACCCGCCTCCGGCTGAGCCGGGAGGGCACGGTGCTCGCCCGGGCGCTGTGCCAGTTCGGGGCCTACGTCGTCGACCGGTCGGAGAGCGACACCCTCTACGCCGAACCGGCGTTGGAGGGCACCACCGTCCTGCGCCACCTGCGCCAGGACATCGTCAAGCTTCGGCCGCTGCTCCGCCCGGTCGTCAACAGCAACTCGACCCAGGTCGGCGGCCTCGGGCCTCGTCTGGCACCGGACGCCCCCGCCCTGCCCTGACGGTCGCCAACACGACGACGGGTACAAGTTCGGCCACTCCGGGGAGAACAGCAACGACCTCGGGCTCAGCGGTGGCGGCCGCCCTGTCCAGGTCGCAACCAGGCCCGAGAACCCGTTGTAGAGGACGACTCAGCATGAACAACCCGTCTGCGCCCGGTGGTGACACCACCGTGCTCCCTTCCTCGTCGCCCGACGGGGCGCAGCGGCGCCCGACGGGCGTGGTCGCCGGTCGCCGGTCCATCCGGATCCCTCCGAGCACCGCCGTCGTCATGCGCCCTGCGCTCGTGCTGCTCCCCGTGCTGGGGTTCCTTTTGCCATCGTTGCTCCTCGCCGTCGTCCGCACGCCGACCTACACCGCTGAATCACGGATGCTCGTCGCCGGTTTCGACGTCAGCGCCGCCGCTGTCCCCGGCATCGCCGACGCCAGCCGCAACCTGGCTGGCACCTACGCCCGCATCGTCGACACCGACGTCGTCATTGCCGCGGTCGTGAAGGCCACCGGGCTCCCTCGTCGCGACGTGGCCGGCCACATCTCCGGCTCGGCGATCACCGACTCGGCGATCCTGCGCGTGCGAGCGACGGCCAGCTCCTCCCACCGCGCATCGACGCTCGCGACGGCCACGGCGAAGGCCATCACCGACTACGCCGACCGGCTCGGTGCCGCCGGCTCCGCCAACCTGCTGGCCAGCTACCAGACCGCGGTCGAAGAGCAGAAGCTCGCCGATGCCGAGCTCCAGCGGGTCCAAGCCACGCCGGGGGCTCCCGCCGACCAGATCGCCAAGGCCCAGGCGGCCGATGCGGCCGCCGCCCTGCGTACCGATCGGGCCGCAGCCCAGTTCAGCTCCACGGGAACCGGCAGCCAGGTCCGCGTGGCCAGGCTGGCGGTCGACGTCTCGAACGACAAGCGGTCCGCCATCGAGCTGGCGCTCATCCTGTCGATCCTGCTCGGGCTCGTCGTCGGTGTCGGCCTGGCGACGCTCGTCGCGAATCGGGAGCCGGAGGGCAGTGACGTCATCACGGTGAGGTGACGGGCCCGTGACCGCTGCTGTCTGGGAACGCCCACTGCGCGCCCCCTCCGTCCGGTCGATCGCCGCCACCGGAACCGCCGTCGTCATTGCGGGCTTCCTTGGCGCGCTGGTCACCACCCGGCCCCCGGTGCTGGTGGCTGCGCTCTGCGTCATCGCCGTCGCCGCCGTTGCCTACCTGGCTGTGTGGCTCGCCCCTTCGACGTGGGTCGTCCTGGCCCTTCTGGCGACTGCCGTGTCCGGCCAGACCGGGAGGCTCGGCCTGCCGGTGCCGCCCGATCGCCTCCTTCTGTTGGCCGCCGGCGCAGCCCTGTTGCTCCGCCTGCCGGGAGCAACGGTGACGCGCCGGATCGTGTGGCGCCCCACCCACGTGGCTCTCGCCCTGGCCGCCGCCTACGGCACGGTCAACGCCCTGCAAGCCGGCACGTTGACGACCGGCAACGGTTTCTTCACGCTGCTCGACCGCTTCGCGCTGGTACCCATGCTCGTGTTCGCCCTCGCCCCGATCGTCTTCGGCACCCCCCGCGCCCGCAACGCGCTCCTCGTCGGGTTGGTGATCATGGGCGCCTATCTCGGCCTCACGGCCCTCGCCGAGACACTCCACCTGAGCTCGCTCGTCTGGCCGAGGTACATCCTCGATCCGTCGGTCGGCATCCACTTCGGACGGGCTCGCGGGCCCTTCGTCGAGGCCGTCGCCGATGGCCTGGCGATGTACGGCTGCGCAGTGGCCGCCGCCGTGGCGATCGTCACGTGGCGCGCCCGCTGGGCCCGCATCGCGGCCGCCGCAGTGCTCGGTGTGTGCCTCTTCGGCACCCTTCTGACCCTCACTCGAGCGGTGTGGCTGGGGACCGTTGTGGCCTCGGTGGTCGCCATGCTGCTGAGCTCGACGACGCGGCGGTTGATCCTTCCGGCCGTCCTCGTCGGCTTGCTGGCGTTGGGCGCGGCGCTGGCCTTCGTGCCCGACTTCCACAGCAAGGTGTCGGCCCGAACCCAGGACGCGAGCCCGGTGTGGGAGCGATACGCCACGGACGCGGCGGCCATCCGAGCGGTGGAGGACCACCCGCTCTTCGGCGTCGGCTGGCAGCGGTGGCTGCAGGTCAACCACACCTACCTGCAACAGGGCGCCGACTATCCGCTCACCAACACCGTCGGCGGCATCCAGATCCACAACGTCCTGCTCTCCCACGCCGCCGAGCTCGGCCTTGTCGGGGTGACGTTGTGGCTGCTCGCACTGGGCTCGGCGATCGCCGGCGGGATCCTTCGTCGCGGACCGGCCGATCTCGACCCCTGGCGGCTCGGGCTGGTCGCCGTGTTCCTCCAGTGGGCGATCGTCGCCAGCTTCGGCCCGCTCTCGTACCCCTTCCCGAACCTGCTGCTCTGGGCGTGGGCAGGCGTGGCGTCGATCGGGCACCTGAGCGCGCCAATCGAGCAGCCGCACCCGGCATGACCGAGCCGATCGCGTACCTCGTCAGCCGCTATCCCTACATCTCCCACACCTTCATCCAACGGGAGGTCGAGGAGCTCCGACGGCAGGGCCTCGGACTGCGCACGGTCGCCATACGGCCGACCGACCCCAGCGCCATCCTGAGCGAGGCCGACCGCGAGGCGCAGCGCACGACGGCGACGGTGCTGCCACCGTCCGCCTCGGCGTTGTGGCGCGGCGCCCTTGATGTCGTCCGGCATCCGAGCTCGTTCGCCGCGCTGGTGCGGTTCTCGCTCTCGCGGGCCGGTCCGGGCGCGCGGGCCAAGGTCTGGCAGTGCTTCTACTGCGCCGAAGCAGCGTTGCTGTGGCGCCTGCTCGAGCCCGACGGTGTCCACCACGTGCACGCTCACTTCGCCAACGTCGGCTGCGACGTTGCTCGCTTGTGGGCGCGCTGGGCGAACGTCATGGCACCTGGCGAGCGGCACACATGGAGCTTCACGATGCACGGCTCGAGCGAGTACTCCAACGTGCGCGGTCACGACCTCGTCGGCAAGACGTCCGATGCCGATCTCGTCGTGTGCATCAGTGAGTTCACCCGTACGCAGCTGCTCAAGCTGGTGCCCGGCGACTCGTGGGGACGGCTTCCCGTCGTGCACTGCGGCATCGACACCGCCTGTTTCGTGCCGGTCGACCGCCGTCATCGCACCGGCCCTGTCGAGCTCCTCACCGTGGGGCGACTTGATCCGGTCAAGGGCATCCCAATCCTGCTGCACGCCCTGCGCCTCCTCCTCGATCGAGGCCGCGACGTACGGCTGAGGCTGGTGGGCTCCGGGCCGGAGCGCGACGCCCTCGGTCGCATCGCCGAGCGACTTGCCGTCGCCGACCGCGTCAGGTTCGTGGGATCGGTCGGCCAGGACGAGATCCGCCGCCACTACGACGAGGTCGACGTGTTCTGCCTCCCCAGCTTCGAGGAGGGCATCCCGGTCGTGCTCATGGAGGCGATGGCGAGCGGTCTGCCCGTCGTGACCAGCCGCATCGCCGGCATCCCGGAGCTCGTCGAGCACGGCCGGTCGGGGGCCTTGGTGACACCGGGGCGCGCCGACCTGCTGGCCGAGGCCATCGACGCCTACGTCACCAGTCCCGAGGCGCGCCACGCTGCCGGGCAGGCCGGGCGACGCCGGGTGCAGCAGGACTTCGAGCTGGCGCCATGCGCCGCCCAGCTCCGGGAGCTCCTCCTCGATGTCACGACCCGCCCGGCAGCCGCCGCCGGACCTGGCGCCACTCCTCCCGCCTGACCACACCGAAGACGTAGGCGGCAGCGGCATAGGCGGCAGCGCCTGCCGCGCCGGCGACGGCCGTGCCGGGGACGCCGGGGAGCGCGCTGTCGACGAGGCGGGCGGCGACGAAGCCCACGACAGTGACGGCGCACAGGGCAAGGAGGTTGGTCGCCAACGCCCGGGTCGCTCCGCTGGACAAGCCGCAGCGGCGAAGGGCCATCAGCTTGGCCGCCAAGTTGAACAGCCCGCCCATGAGAAGGGCGAAGGCGATTCCCTCGCCGTGGAAGGTCGAGGCCGTCGCCCCCATCAGTGCGAGCACGATGATCGCCTGGACGACCGAGATCAGTGCCAGCAGCCCGGGACGGTCCCAAGCCAGGATCCCGTAGCCCATGAGGCCACTGACGATGTTCACGACGCCGGCAGCCAGGAGGATCGTCAGCACGTTGCCGGCCTGGTCGAAGCCGCGACCGAAGACCTGCATCACCCCGAACGACGCGCCGCCAGCGGTGGCAACGATGAGGAACATGACCGCCCCGACCACGCGCAGGGTGCCGACGAGCAGCTGCTCGTGGGCCTCCTCGTTGCTGTCGTTGGTGTGCTCGACGAGGGCCGGGAAGAGGATCTCGCCAACGCGGAAGGCGACGTCATCCAGACGAGCGGTGAGCGACGACGCCCGCGAGAAGGCACCGACTCCGGCGACCGGCACGACGGCGCCGAGGATCCAGGTCCCGGCCTGGTCGGTGACGGAGGCGGCGACTCGGCCGGGGAGCAGGCGCACGGCGTACCGGAGGATCGCCGGCAGCTCGCCGAAGGCCTCGCGCAGCTCGGCAGGGGAGAGCCGCACCGTCGTGAACCGCATCACGAAGCCGACTCGCACCGCGAACGACGCCGCGAAGGAGACCAACGTCGCCAACGTCATGCCCCACACCGTGGGCACGAACGGCCGGAGGGCCACCGCGGCGACCAACATCGACACCGCCTGGGTCATGCGGGCCCAGAAGAGCTCTCGCCCGGCCCGGAAGCCAGACAGCACGGAGTCGAGGTTCCATGAAGGATTCTCGATGGCGACATAGCCCAGCACGATGACCACCGCCGGCAGGACCAGTCCCGGCTGGTGGATCGGCCCGCGCAGCGCGACCGCGCCCAGCAACAGGATCGGCACCGCCATCACCGTGGTCAGCGCGGCCGAGAAGGTGAGCACGGCGACCAGCAGCGCCCCTGCTCGGCGGCTCCCGATGGGCAGCACCGCGAGCCGCTTCACGAATGGCACCTGCTCGGTGATGGTCGAGAAGCTGATGAGCGTGAGCCAAGGGGCGCAGGCGAGGGCGTACTGGCCGATGACCTCGACGCCATAGATCCTCGACGTGACGACGGCGTTGACGGCGAAGACCGCCGCGGTCAGGGTGAACGACAGGGCAGCGAAGCTCATCCCCTCGCCGATCGAGGCCCGCTCCGTGCCGGCGCCGAGGTCGGGCGACGTCATGTGCCGACCAGGGCCATCCGCGCCGAGTCCAGCCATGGGGCCACCTCGGCGAGCCACGCCGCGGGGACGGCGGCACGGGCCCGGCGGGCACCGAAGGCGTTCGTGAGCCCGGGGAGCGCCACCGCCCCCACGGCACGCGCCAGTTGCGTTGGATGGCCATGAGCGGCCATGCCGAGGTAGGTCGCCGCCGCGCGCCAGCGGCGGTCCGTGCGAAGAAGCTGCTTGGCGAGAAAGCGCTCGTAGTCGAGGTCATCGGACTGCAGTCCGCGCCCGGCGATCTCGGCCGCCCGTCGCTCCAGCACCATCCGCCGGCTCGTGCGCATGGTGTCGACATCGCTCGACAGGGCGGGCGGCCAGACCCGGTACGCCACCAGCGGCCGGTCGACGGCGGCGACCGGTGCCCGCTCGGCCAGACGTTGCCAGAGCTCCCAGTCCTCCGAGGAACGCAGCGTCGGGTCGAACCCACCGACGTCGTGGACGAGCCTCGTCGCTGCGACCACCGACGAGCCCCCGCCGGGCACGACGTTGTCGAGCAGGAGGGAGGGGAAGAGATCACCCGAGGCCGGCGGCCGCTTGTGGGCGATGACCTCGAGGCCGGCGTTCACGTCGACCTGACCGGTGCAGCTCCACGTCGCTCCTGTTGCCGCCATGGCGTCGAGCTGCGAGGCGAGCTTGTCCGGCGCCCAGAGGTCGTCGTCGTCGCAGAACGCCACCCAGGTGGTGTTGGCCCTCGCCAGACCGGCATTCCGGGCGGCGCCCACCCGTTGGGGCGTGGCGTGCCGGACCACTTCAGCCCGGTTGGCGAAAGCACTGAGCACCGCGGGCGTCGCATCTGTCGACCCATCGTCGACGACGATCAGGGCGAGGTCGATGTCGCGCTGCGCCAACACGGCCTTGATCGTCGCCGGGAGGACGGCCGCCCTGTCCCTGGTGGGCACGATGACGGTGACGTCGCGCCGGTGGGTCACGCTGGCAAGCCCTGGACGGTGGCGAGGTCGTCGATCCACGCCTGGGCCTCGGCCGCCCAGGCTGCTGGCACGGCCTCACGTTCGCGCCGGTCGAACCAGGTCGCCGTGCGGCGCACGTCGATCATGGCCGCCACCGCGTAGGCGAGGTGGGTCGGGAGGCGGTGGCGAACCGCCACGGACGCGAACGCCCGCGCCGCGTCGACGGAGCGGCCCTGCCGCAGCAGGAAGCGGATCAGGTACTGCTCGAGGGCGAGGTCTGCCTGCCGCCGCTCGGTCTCGTCGAGATCCGAGGTGCGATAGCGGCTGACGACCAGTTCTTGGTACACGCGCATGAGGCGGGGATCCGTCGACAGCGAGCCGGGCCAGACGCGGTAGGCCACCAATGGGTGGTCGACGCGCGCGAGTGGCGACTGCAGCGCCACCCGGCACCACATGTCCCAGTCCTCGCACGCCCGGAGCTCGCTGTCGAAACCGCCGAGCCGTCGAGCCAGAGCTGTGCGCACGACCACCGACGAACCGCCGGCCGGGATGCAACACGTCGCCTCGAGCATGCCGGCCACGTCGTCGGTCGGCGGCGGGCGATGGTGCCCGATGACGTGCAGCTCGCGGTCGACTGAGACCGCGCCGGTGCAACACCAATCGTGGCCCGTGGTCGACAAGGCAGCGAGCTGGGCAGCGAGCTTGCCGGGCGCCCAGAGGTCGTCGTCGTCGCAGAACGCGACCCAAGGGGCCGAGGCCCGCTCGATGCCGGCGTTGCGGGCCGCACCGACGGGGTGGGCACGATCGTGTCGCACCAGCGTCACGCCGGGATCGCCGAGGGCAGTCACCATCTCGGCGGTCCCGTCGGTCGAGCCCTCGTCCACGACGATGACCTCGACCCGCACATCGTCCTGGCGGGCGATGGATCGCAGGGCCTGGACGAGGACGTCGCGCCGATCCCTGGTCGGCACAACGGCCGTGACGTCGAAATCCCTCACCGGACAACGGCCTCGGCGGCGCGGTCCAGGTCCGGGCGGTCGGCGAGCTCAGTCCGGCGATGGCTGTCGAGCACGATGACGGCAACTCGTGGCATGGATCCTTCGCTCGGG
>Ga0136846_1220112_pt1 | contig 10199 bp, 10 predicted proteins | sample HopSoiMetagenom2_FD_96841 | JGI IMG/M metagenome (GOLD analysis project Ga0136846, IMG submission 96841) | Grasslands soil microbial communities from Hopland, California, USA - 2 Assembly 2016 (version 4) | ecosystem: Environmental > Terrestrial > Soil > Grasslands | place: USA: Hopland... | reverse complement strand
TCGAGGAAGCGCTGGCGATAGATCACGAAGTGCGGCAAGAAATGCGGGATCGACGCGCCCGCGCGACCCGCTTCCATTCGGAGCCGGGCAGGAGGATGGCCTGATGGAGCTTTTCGGCGTGGTGGGCGGAGCGGCCGGATCCCTGCTCGGCTACCTGATTCCGTTCCTCATCGTCCTCACGGTCGTGGTCTTCATCCACGAGCTCGGCCATTTTCTCGTCGGCCGCTGGTGCGGCGTCGGCGTCAACGCCTTCTCGATCGGATTCGGGCCCGAGCTCGTCGGCTTCACCGACCGCCACGGCACGCGCTGGAAGCTCTCGGCGATCCCGCTCGGCGGCTATGTGAAGTTCGCCGGCGACGTCAACGGCGCGAGCGTGCCGGATGCGGCGAGCCTCGCCCAGATGAGCCCGGCCGAGCGCGCCGTCAGCTTCCACCACAAGACCGTTCTCCAACGAGCCTTGGTCGTCGCGGCGGGCCCGATCGCGAATTTCCTGCTCGCGATCGCGATCTTCGCCGGCATCACCTATGTGAACGGGCGCCAGATCCTCGCCCCGCGCGTCGACGTGGTTCAGGTCGGCAGCGCCGCCGAGCGTGCCGGATTCAAGCCCGGCGACCTCGTCCTCGCCATCAACGGCCGTTCGATCTCGAGCTTCACCGACATGCAGCGGATCGTCAGCGCGAGCGCCGACGACGAGCTCAGCATCGCGATCGACCGCGACGGCCGCGAGATGACCCTGACCGCCGTGCCGGACCTCAAGGAGACCGAGACGCCCTTCGGCAAGCAGCGCATCGGGCTCCTCGGGCTCCAGGCCTCGCGCGGGCCGGACGACCTGAAGCTCGTCAAATACGGGCTCTTCGACTCGATCCGCCTCGGCGCGATGGAGACCTGGTACGTCGTCGAGCGGACCTTCACTTATATCGGGCGCCTCGTCGTCGGCCGCGAATCGGCGGACCAGCTCTCGGGACCGATCCGCATCGCGCAGGTGTCGGGCCAGGTCGCGACCCTCGGCGGCACCGCCGGCCTCGTCAGCCTCGTCGCCGTGCTCTCGGTGTCGATCGGCCTGATCAACCTGTTCCCGATCCCGCTGCTCGATGGCGGGCACCTTTTGTTCTACGGAATCGAGGCGCTGCGCGGCCGCCCCTTGAGCGACCGGGCCCAGGAGATCGGGTTCCGCATCGGGCTTGCCATCGTCGTGATGCTGATGCTGTTCGCGACCTGGAACGACATCGTCCATCTCGGAGCGTCGTTTGCCGCCCGAGGGACGTGACGCAAGAACGTGACACGAAGGACACGCCCCGGCAAAATGCCGAGGCGGCGGGGGTGGCCAGCGTTTGCATCGGGGTCGATGTTCGATAGAAGCGGGTCCGACCATAGGGTTGGGGCACTATGCCCATGGCCCGCGGTGAACTCGCGAGACAGAAGAACGAGACGGGTCAGATTGATGAAATTGACGATGACGAGCCGCCGTAGCGTGGCGATCGCCACCTTCGCGGCAGCGGTCTTCCTCGCTGTCTTCGGGATTGCTGGGCCGGCTCAGGCGCAGCAGGTGATCGTCCAGGGCAACCAGCGCGTCGATTCGGAAACGGTTCGCTCCTACATCTCTGGCGCCGGCGCCGGCTCGCTCGAGGAGGCCCGTCGCAACCTCCTTCAGACCGGCATGTTCTCGGACGTGCGCATCACCCGCCAGGGCTCGCAGATCGTCGTCAGGGTGAGCGAGAACCGGCTGATCAACCGGGTCGTGTTCGAGGGCAACCGCAAGGTCGAGCGGGCGACGCTCGAGCCCGAGGTCCAGACCAAGGCGCGCGGCGCCTACTCGCCGGCGACGGTCGAGGCCGACGTGCAGCGCATCCTCGACATCTACAAGCGCACCGGCCGCGGTCTCGCGAGCGTCACGCCGCGGGTCGTCGATCTGCCGAACGGCCGCATCGACGTCGTGTTCGCGATCAACGAGGGCGACAAGACCGGCATCAAGGAGATCAACTTCGTCGGAAACCGCGCCTATTCGAACTCGCGCCTGCGCGATCTGATGACCTCGACCGAGTCGAACTTCCTCAGCTTCCTCAAGAACACGGACGTCTACGACCCCGACCGGCTCACCTCCGACCAGGAGCTGATCCGCCGCTACTACCTCAAGAACGGCTACGCCGATTTCCGCGTGCTGGCGACCGACGCGCAATTCGACGCCGCGCGGGGCGGCTGGATCGTCACCATCACGGTCGAGGAGGGCGAGCAATACCGCGTCGGCGCCGTCAATATCGATTCGCGCATCGGCGAGGTCGATCCCGAGACGCTGCGCCGGCGCGTGCGCACCTCGGCCGGGCAGGTCTACAACGCCGAGGCGGTCGAGCGCTCGCTCACCGACGTGACCACGGAGGTCGCCCGGCGCGGCTATGCCTTCGCCCAGGTCCGCCCGACCGGCATGCGCGATCCGGCGACCCGCACCATCAACATCGGCTATGTGGTCGAGGAGGGCCCGCGGGTCTACATCGAGCGCATCAACGTCCGCGGCAACACACGCACGCGCGACTACGTCATCCGGCGCGAGCTCGATGTCGCCGAGGGCGACGCCTACAACAAGGTGCTCCTCGATCGCGGCGAGCGCCGGCTGAACAACCTCGGCTACTTCAAGAAGGTCCGGGTCACGAACGAGCCGGGCTCGGCTCCGGACCGGGTGATCGTCAACATCGACCTCGAGGACCAGCCGACCGGCGCGTTCTCGATCGCCGGCGGCTACTCGACCGTCGACGGAATCATCGGCGAGGTGTCGGTCAGCGAATCGAACTTCCTCGGCCGCGGACACTTCGTGCGGCTCGCCGGCAATTGGGGCCAGCGCGCGAAGGGCATCGATTTCTCCTTCACCGAGCCCTACTTCCTCGGCTACCGGATGGCGGCGGGCTTCGACCTGTTCACGAAGTACAGCGACAACACCAAGTACGCGCGCTACGAGAGCCGCGTCACCGGCGGCACGCTGCGCCTCGGACTGCCGGTGACCGAGGAGTTCGGCTTCACGCTGCGCTATTCGCTGTTCCAGACCGACCTGAAGATCCCGAACACGATCAAGCAGCCCTATAACGACTGCGCCGTGCCGATCCCGAACTATACGCTCCTCAACGCGCCGGGCACGCCCAACGCCGGCCAGCCGCTCTATCCGAACTGCGCCTATGACGGCGAGACCTCGATCGTCATCAAGGAGGCGGCGGGCAAGACCGTCACGTCGCTCGCCGGCGTGACCCTCGGCTTCTCGACCCTCGACAACGCCAAGAATCCGAAGAGCGGCTTCTATGCCGAGCTCAAGCCCGACATCGCCGGGCTCGGCGGCGATTCGAAGTATGCCCGCGTCTCGGCGGACGCGCGCTACTATCACGAGCTGATGGAGGACGTCGTCGGGGTCGTGCACGGCCAAGCCGGCTACATCCGCGGCTTCGGCGAAAACGGGCTGCGGGTCACCGACCAGTACTTCCTCGGCCCGACCCTCGTCCGCGGCTTCGAATCGGCCGGCATCGGCCCGCGCGACATCTCGTCCGGCGACCCGAACGGCAGCGCCATCGGCGGCACCACCTACGCCGGCCTCTCCTACGAGGTCCAGTTCCCGCTCTGGGGGCTGCCGCGCGACCTCGGGCTCAAGGGCGCGATCTTCGCCGACGCCGGCACGCTGTTCGGCTACAAGGGCAAGAAGTTCTTCGACGTGAACGGCGATTACCTGATCTCCGGCTTCGCACCGGCGACCGGCTGCGTCGTCACCGCCGCTCTGACCGTGATCCCGGAGTGCGTCTCGGTGCTCGACAACCACAAGATCCGCTCGTCCGTCGGCGCCTCGCTGTTGTGGAACTCGCCGCTCGGCCCGATCCGGTTCGACTATGCCTTCGCACTGTCGAAGGAGGAGGGCATCATCAGCCCGGTCAGCGGGTTGAGGACCGGCGGCGACCGCACCCAGGCGTTCCGCTTCTCGGGCGGCAGCCGGTTCTAAGGGCGAGGCCTCGCCGCAAGGCGGGGCCCTGCCGTTGCCGGATCTCCCTGCGGAGGTCGCCATGGCCGAAGCGAGCTTCTTCCCGCGCGCCGAGCCGCTGAGCGTCGCCGACATCGCGGCGCTTGCCCGGATCGACCTGCCGCGCGGCGCCTGTGGCACCGCGACGATCTCCGGCGCCGCGCCGCTCGAGACCGCCGGACCGGACGATCTCGTCTACATGGACAACGCCAAATACGCCGAGGTGCTGGGCTCGACCCGGGCCGGCGCCTGCCTCGTCTCGAAGCGCTTCGCCGGCCGGGTTCCGGCGGGGACCGTCGCCCTCGTGACGCCGCAGCCCTACGAGGTGTTCGCCCAGGCGCTTGCCCGTCTCTACCCTTCGGCGATGCGGCCCGCGTCGGGCTTCGGCGCCGCCGGCGTGTCGCCCGGCTCCTCGGTCCATCCGACGGCCCGCCTCGAGCACAACGTGACCGTCGACCCCGGGGCGGTGATCGGGCCTGAGGCGGAGATCGGGTCCGGCACGGTGATCGGCGCCCACGCAGTGATCGGCCCGCAGGTCCGGATCGGCCGCGATTGCTCGATCGGCCCGACCGCGACCGTGCTCAACGCCTTCCTCGGCAACCGCGTCATCCTCCATCCCGGCGTACGCGTCGGCCAGGACGGCTTCGGCTTCGCCATGGGCCCGCGCGGCCACAAGAAAGTGCCGCAGATCGGCCGCGTCATCATCCAGGACGACGTCGAGATCGGCTCCAACACCACGGTCGACCGGGGCGCCAGCCGCGACACCGTGATCGGCGAGGGAACGAAGATCGATAACCTCGTCCAGATCGGGCACAACGTCGTCGTCGGACGCCATTGCGTCATCATCTCGCAGACCGGCATCTCGGGCTCGACGACGATCGAGGATTTCGTCCTCCTCGGCGGGCAGGTCGGCGTCGTCGGTCATGTCCGGATCGGGGCCGGAGCCCAGATCGCCGGCTCGAGCAACGTCAACAGCGACGTGCCGCCGGGCGCGCGCTGGGGCGGCACCCCGGCAAAGCCGATCCGGGACTGGTTCCGCGAGATGACGACCCTGAAAAACCTTGCATCGCGGCCCGTTCTCGCCAAAGACGACGGAGCGCCCGCGCCCGAATAGCCTGCGCGGCCGGCTTAAGGACGGTAGTCCGGATGACCGAAACGCCGAACCAGCTGGAGTCCGCGGACATCCTGCGCATCATGGAGGCGCTGCCGCACCGCTATCCGTTCCTCCTCGTCGACAAGATCATCGAGATCGACGGCGACACGTCCTGCATCGGCATCAAGAACGTGACCATGAACGAACCCCAATTCATGGGGCATTTCCCGACGCGGCCGCTGTTCCCGGGCGTGCTCATCGTCGAGGGCATGGCGCAGACCGCCGGCGCGGTTTGCGTGTTGACGAAGCTCAGCCAGCTCAAGCGGCCGACGCAAGTGTTCTTCATGACCATCGACAAGGCGAAGTTCCGCAAGCCCGTGGTGCCCGGCGACGTCATCGAGTACCACATGAGGAAGATCAACAACCGCCGCAACATGTGGTGGTTCAGAGGCGAGGCGAAGGTCGCGGGCGTGATCGTCGCCGAGGCCGAGGTCGGCGCCATGCTGGTGACCGAATGAACGAGGCCGGCCGCTTCCAGGAGACGTTCATCCACCCGTCCGCCGTCGTCGAGCCGGGCGCAAAGCTCGGCGAGGGGGTGAGGATCGGGCCGTTCTGCGTCATCGGCGCAAACGTCGAGCTCGGAGCCGGGTCGCAGCTCATGAGCCACGTCGTGCTGGCCGGGCACACCACGATCGGGCCGCGCGCCAAGATCTTCCCCTTCGCCTCCGTCGGCCACCAGCCGCAGGACCTGAAATATGCCGGCGAGCCGACGGTGCTCCTCGTCGGATCGGACTGCACCATCCGGGAAGGCGTGACCCTCAATCCAGGCACGGCGCAGGGCACGTCGCGGACGAGCGTCGGCGATCACTGCTTCTTCCTCGCCAACTCGCACGTCGCCCACGACTGCGTCATCGGCGACAACGTCATCATGTCGAACAACGTCATGCTCGGCGGGCATTGCAAGATCGGCGACTACGCCATCCTCGGCGGCGGCGTCGGCGTGCATCAGTTCGTGCGCGTCGGGGCGCATGCGTTCGCGGCCGGCATGTCGGCGCTCGCCGAGGACATCATCCCGTACGGGATGGCGATCGGCAACCGCGCGCACCTCGCCGGCCTCAACATCGTCGGCATGCGGCGGCGCGGCTTCACCCGCGACCAGATCCACGACATCCGCCGCGCCTACCGGCTGCTCTTCGCCAACGAAGGCACCCTCAAGGAGCGGGTCGAGGACGTCGCCGAGGAGTTCGCGACGCACCAGTTCGTGCACGAGATCCTCGACTTCATCCGCGACGGCGGCGACCGCGCCATCTGCACGCCCCGGAGCGACCCCGCGGAGGCGGGTTGATGGCCGCCGACGCCGGCCCGATCGCCATCCTGGCGGGGTCGGATCAACTGCCGGTGCTGCTCTCAGACCGCCTGCGCCGCGACGGCCGGGATCACAGGATTCTCGCCTTCCGAGGCTTTGCCGCGCCGGAGACCCGCAGCCGCGCCGACGCGATCGTCGATCTCCTCGACGTTCGGCGCACGCAGAGCATCATCGCGGGGTGGCGCCCGAGCATCGTGATCCTTGCCGGCGCGGTGCGCCGGCCGCAGCCTTCGGCGTTCCTGAACACCTTCTCGGCCTTGCGCAATGGGCGTGAGCTCGCGCACCTCCTGGCGCAGGGCGACGATGGGCTGCTGCGCAGCGCCGTCAGGTTCTTCGAGGAGCAGGGCTACCGCGTCCTCGGGGCGCACGAGCTCGCGCCCGAGCTCCTCGCGGCGCCCGACCTCTACACGCGCGCCGCGCCCGAGCCGAGGGAGGCCCGCGCCGTCGCGGTCGGCTTCTCGATGCTAGCAGACCTTGCGCCGCACGACATGGGTCAGGCCTGCATCGTCGCGGGCGAGCGCATCCTGGCGATCGAGGGTCCGGAGGGCACCGATAGCATGCTCGCCCGGGTGCGGGCCTTCCGCCGCCGCTTCAGCCGCGTCCGTGTCGACCCCGGCGGCGTCCTGGTCAAGACCGCAAAGCACGGCCAGGATCTCAGGGTCGACCTCCCCGCCATCGGCCCGCGGACGATGATCAACGCCCGACGCGCTGGCCTCAAGGGCGTCGCCGTCGGCAGCGGCGTCACGCTCATCCTCAACCAGGAGGAGACGATCGCGACCGCCGACCGCCTCGGGCTGTTCCTTGTTGCGGTCGAGCCGGAGCATGCGGCAGCAGCCGGGCGCGTCGCCGCGGGGAACGGCCGGTGAGCGAGGCGAGCCCGCGCTTCGTCTGGCTCGTCGCCGGCGAGGAATCCGGCGACCAGCTCGGCGCCAAGCTGATGCGGGCCCTCAAAGCGCGCCTCGGCGAGGGCAACGTGCGCTTTCGCGGCGTCGGCGGCCACGCCATGGCCGGGGAGGGGCTGTCGCTGCTCTTCCCGCTCTCCGACATCGCGGTCATGGGGCTGGTGCACGTCCTGAAGCGCCTGCCCCTGATCCTGCGCCGCGCCTATGCGGCCGTCGCGGCGATCGTCGCCGAGCGCCCCGACGCGCTCGTCATCATCGACGCCCCGGATTTCACCCATGCGGTCGCGAAGCGCGTGCGCAAGAGGCTGCCGCAGCTGCCGATCATCGACTATGTCAGCCCGACGGTCTGGGCCTGGCGCCCGGGGCGCGCGCGCCGGATGCGCCCCTACGTCGATCATATCCTCGCCATCAAGCCGTTCGAGCCGGAAGCGCTGCGCCGTCTTGATGGTCCGGCCTGCACCTATATCGGCCATCCGCTCGTCGAGCGGATGGCCGATCTGCGCCCAGGCGCGGGCGAACGGCGGCCGCTCGACGAAGATCCGGTCGAGCTGCTCGTCCTGCCCGGCAGCCGCCGCTCGGAGATCGCGCGGCTGATGGAGCCCTTCGGCGCCGCGCTCGGGCGCGCGATCCCGCAGCTCGGCCGGCCGGTCTCCCTGACGCTGCCGGCGGTTTCGCACCTCGCGGCCGAGATCGAGGCCGCGACGCAAGCCTGGCCCATCCGCCCGCGCATCGTGCTCGGCGAGGCGGAGAAATACGCCGCCTTCCGGAAGGCCCATGCGGCTTTGGCTGCGTCCGGCACCGTCACCCTGGAGCTTGCCATCGCCGGCGTGCCGATGGTCATGGCCTACAAGGTCTCGTGGGTCGAGGAGCAGATCGGGCGCCTCATCAACGTGCCGTCCTTCGTGCTCGCAAACCTCGTGCTCGGCGAGAACGTCGTGCCGGAGTTCGTGCAGGGCGACTGCACCGCAGAAAAGCTCGCGGCGGCGCTGCTGCCGCTGCTGCGCGACACCCCGGAGCGCCGCCGGCAGCTCGCGGCGTTGGCGCGCATGGAAAGCGTCATGGAAGCGGGCGACGACGCTCCGAGTGACCGCGCCGCGCGCATCGTGTGCGAGGTGATCGAACAAAAGCGGCGGGCGACGGGCGCCGCGACCGCGTGATTCACGCGGCCGGCGCGCCCCACAGCCGCTGCAGCTGGCTGATGTCGCCGTTGAACAGGTCCCGGTCGCAGCGCCCGATGCCCGCGACCGTGTGAGGCTCGGGGCCGAAGGCGCCGTCGGTGTACTGCCACAGCGTCCAGGTCGGCCAGCCTTCGGGCACGTGCGGGATCGGCCCGTATTCGGCGAGCCAGAACCAGCACTGGGCGAGGATCGGATCGGCATTGCCGCCCAGGAGCTCCTTCAGGTAGGAGCCGCCGTAGAGGCCCGGGTAGCGCCCGGTCGCCTGCTGCACGGCCGTCACGAAGGTTCGCGCCTGGTCGAGGCTCATGCTCGACCCGGTGGGATTGTGCTCGAGGTCGAGGGCGAGGAGGGTGCCGGGATCGGCGCCGGTAACGGCGAGGAAGTGCTGGGCCTGCGCCTGCGGGTCGTCGCCGGTGGCGAAGTGGTAGGCGCCCCACATCAGCCCCGCGGCCTGCGCCTGCGCGTGGTCGCCGCGTAGGTCGGGTCGACGCCGTCCGCCCCCTGCGTCGCCTTGTGGATGACCCCGACGATCCCGCCCTGCCGCGCCGCGGTGAAGTCCGGGTCGCGGTTGTAGTGCGAGATGTCGATGACGGCATTGAGCGGGGGCATCGGTTGCATTCGATGGATGCGCAAAGCTTAAAATGCTCGCACTCCGAGGCGCAACCGGAAAGCCCGGCCCGCCTCAGCCCGCAAAGAAGCCCTCGACCTCCACCGCGATCCCCGGCGGGTCCATGACGAGTGTGCCGGACCGAACGATGCCGGTCTCGATCCGCCCGTCGCTCTTGCGCTCGTGGTGGATGACCGTACGATTCTTCGTCTTCACGATGAGGTAGTGCCGCACCGACGGAAGCCGGAAATAGTCGTCGAGCTTGGCCCCGACGTCGAGGGACCGACTGGACGGCGAGACGACCTCGACGACAATAATCGGATCGTTGAGCTCAACCGCTGCATCGTCGACGGGCTCGCCACAGCGCACCAGCGCGTCCGGTTCGTAGACCGTTCGAGCGTCCACGCGTACGGACATGCCGTCGGAAAACGCTTCGCATGGCAGTGCGCGCTCGCGGAGTGCGTCCGACAAGCTCCTCCAGACCAGCGCCTTCGACCGCGCATGGCCGGTACGCTCCGGCGACATGGCGACGACTTCCCCGGACGCGAGCTCGTAGCGCCTCGGCTGATTCATCGCCCACGGGATGAACTCGTCCGCCGTCATCCGCAGCCTGGTATGAGCGGTCATGCGCAATTCCGATCGCGCCGTCATTGTCTCAGCAAATCGTGAACGAGAAAACCCCGCGAGGCTCTCCTACGGTTCCGCGAGAGCGGCTCACGCTCGTTGGGCGATGGTCAAATAATCCCGCCGCGTCGCCCCGGTGTAGAGCTGGCGCGGGCGGCCGATCTTCTGCGACGGGTCTTCGATCATCTCCTTCCACTGCGCGATCCAGCCGACTGTGCGGGCGAGCGCGAACAGCACCGTGAACATCGACGTCGGGAAGCCCATCGCCTTCAAGGTGATGCCGGAATAGAAATCGATGTTCGGATAGAGCTTCTTCTCGAGGAAGTACTCGTCCTTGAGCGCGATCTGCTCGAGCTCGATCGCGACGTCGAGGAGCGGGTCGTCCTTGATGCCGAGCTCGTTCAGGACCTCGTGCGTCGTCTTCTGCATGATGCGGGCGCGCGG
>Ga0136846_1225406_pt1 | contig 10200 bp, 8 predicted proteins | sample HopSoiMetagenom2_FD_96841 | JGI IMG/M metagenome (GOLD analysis project Ga0136846, IMG submission 96841) | Grasslands soil microbial communities from Hopland, California, USA - 2 Assembly 2016 (version 4) | ecosystem: Environmental > Terrestrial > Soil > Grasslands | place: USA: Hopland... | reverse complement strand
GGCGCCATGCCCGAGACGCTCGGCGGCGCAGGCATCGTGGTCGACGGTGCCGACCTGCCGCTCGTGGCCGAGGCCCTGCACGAGCTCGCGTCCTCGCCGTCGACGAGACGCGTGCTCTTCGATGCTGCCGATGTCCGCCTTCGCGAGTTGCGGCCGGAGGCGCTCGCGGCGAAGCTGCGATCGGCCCTCGTTCCGCTGCTCTGAGGCCAGGGGCGTGTGAGCTCGGTACACCAACTCCTGCCGACGGCCGCTCCGTACGACGCCGTCACCGAGCAGGCGTTCGGGTGGCGCGACCTCCTGCACGGTTGGGGCTACGAGAGCGAGATCGTCGCGGAGCATGTTCACCCCGATCTGCTCGGGCGCGTGCACCGGATGGATCGCGCCGGCCGCCGGCTGCTGCAGGAAGACCGCCTCATCCTGCGCTACGCGCTCTGGAGCTCCACGGTGACGGCCGCGCTCGAGTCGGATGCGCGGATCGCGCTGTGCTACCACAACATCACGCCCGGCCCGCTCCTCCGCGAGTTCAATCCGGAGGTCGCGGCGCTCTGTGACCGTGGGCGGGACGGCCTGGCGCTCTTTCGCGGGAAGATCGACGCGCTGATTGCCGACTCGAGCTTCAACGCCCTCGACCTGCGCGAGGCCGGCCTCGGCGACGCAAGCGTCGTCCCGCTTCTGCTCGACCTGCCGGCGCAGGTACCGCGGCGGCGACCCAATCGGGACCCGGTCGTCTTGACTGTCGGCCGGCTCGCACCGAACAAGCGACTCGAGGACGTCATCAAATCGTTCGCGCTCTACCAGCGGTTCCGCGCCCCACGGGCATCGCTGGTCGTGATCGGTTCGGATCTCGGCTTCGAGAGCTACCGCACGGCGCTCGCGGCCCTGGTCGAGCGGGTCGAGGCACGCCGCGTCTTCTTCACCGGCCCGATCTCCTCCACCGCCCGCGACGCCTGGTATCGGTACGCCGACGTCTACCTGTCGATGTCGGTTCACGAGGGCTTCTGCGCGCCGCTGATCGAGTCGATCGCGCACGGACTGCCCGTCGTGGCAAGAGCCGCCGGCGCAGTTCCCGAGACCGTCGGCCGCGCGGGGCTGGTCATCGACGGCGGCGATCCGGCGGTGGTGGCGGAAGCACTGCACGCTGCCGCCTCCTCCGAGGCGACGCGCGAGGCATTGTTCGATGCGGCCGAGGAACGCCTGTCGCAGCTGCGGCCCGACGTGCTCGCGCCGCGCATCCATTCAGCGCTTGCTCCTCTCCTCGATGGCGAGGACTCCGGGCTCTGATGCGTGTCGGCCTCAACCTGCTCCACCTCGTCCCGGGCGAGACGGGAGGTAGTGAGATCTACGCCCGGCGGCTCGTCCCCAGCCTCCTCGCGGCGAGGGACGAGCTTCGGTTGACGCTCTTCGCGGGAACCGAGGCGGCGGCCTCCCTGCGCCGGGAAGAGTGGGCCTCCGACGTCGAGGTCGTCCAGCTCCACCTAGATGCGCGCAGCCGGGTGCGCCGCGTTCTCGCGGAGCAGACGCTGCTGCCCCGCGCGGCGCATCGCGCGCGACTCGACCTTCTGCACAACCTCTTCACCACGGCGCCGGCCGTGCCGCGGGTGCCTCAGGTGACGACGATCCTCGACGTCATCTACAAGCGATTTCCCGAGACTCACTCAGGACTTCTGGCTCATGGAATGAGGCTGCTCGTCCCCCTGGCGGCGAGACGCTCGCGACGCGTCCTGACGCTGTCGAACGCGGCGAAAGACGACATCGTCCGGTTCCTGGGCGTCTCCCCTGACCGGGTCGACGTCACCTACCTCGGCCCGGGGATCCGCGAAGACACGACCCCCGTCGACGAGCGGGAGGTGCGGCGCCGGCTCGAACTCCCTGATGGGCCGTTGATCCTGACCGTCTCGGCGAAACGGCCACACAAGAATCTCGAGCGATTGATCCAGGCCGTAGGCTCACTCCCTGACCCGCGCCCCACGCTCGTCGTGCCCGGCTATCCGACCCCGTTCGAGGCCGAGCTCAAACAGCTTGCAGAAGCTGTGGCCGCTGGAAACGTCCGCTTCTCGGGCTGGGTCGACGATGACCTTCTGGACGGCCTCTACCGCGCAGCCACCTGCTTCGTGCTCCCGTCGCTGGCCGAGGGCTTCGGTCTTCCCGTTCTCGAGGCCATGCTGCGCGGCACGCCTGTCGCGTGCTCCGACACGAGCTCCCTGCCCGAGGTCGCCGGCGATGCTGCGGTCTACTTCGACCCCGAAGACACCGTCGCGATCACCGCAGCCCTGAAACGGCTCCTGAGCGAGCCGGAGCTTCGTGAGCGCCTGAGCAAAGCCGGCCGAGAACAGGCGCGCAGGTTCAGCTGGGAGGCGACCGCCAGGGACACGTTGAAGAGCTACGAGCAAGCGCTGAACGCTCGTCCGTAGCCCGCCGTACGCAAGGTACGCTCGCGCCCGCGATGCCGTACTACGAACGCCACGGCCAACCAGGCTACTTTCGCGACGTGACGCGGCACTTTCCGCGTGATGCCCGGTTGCTGGACGTCGGCTGCGGCACGGCGTGGCTCGCCGCGCACTACCCCGAGTACACGGGCATCGATTCGTCACCCGAAGCGATCGCGACAGCTCGCGGGCTCGGACGGAACGTCCTCGAGGCGAGCGTCGAGGAAGAGCTCCCCTTCGAGTCCGAGAGCTTCGACGCCGTCGTGATGAAGGACCTACTCGAGCATGTGCCCGATCCGGTCGCCGTCGTCCGCGAGGCGCGCCGCGTCCTCAAGCCGGGCGGACGCGCATTTGCCTCGGCGCCGGATGCGCAGCGATGGGTTTGGGACGACTACACCCACCGGCGACCGTTCACGCGCAGGGGCTTCCGCTCGCTGTTCTCCGACAGCGGCTTCCTCGTCGAACGCGTCGGCTACGAGTCGGTGACGCCAGGCATCGGGATCGTCTCCGGCTTCACCCGCCGCAAGCGGAGGCCGCGAACGTTTGCGGCGCTCACCTGGCTGCCGATCATCCGTCGCAACGTCTGGATCCTCGCGCGTCGCCCCGTGCAGTGAGCGGGCTTGCCTCGTTCATGCCCGGGACCGCAGCACTTCCGAGAACGCAGCCCTGAGCTCGGCCGGGATCGCGCCCAGGGCGGAAAGCACGAGGAAGTACACCGCCGTCGCCGCGATCACCAGGGTGATGCTGCGTAGACCCGGGACCAGCGCAAGGGCGGCAGCCGGCGCCGCCGCGACTACCACCGGGCCTACGAATCGAGCCGATACGCCCGAGACGAGTCGTCGGGCGAAGAGCGCGACTGCATAGAAAAGAGCCAGCGCGAACTCACCGATGACCGTCGCCGTCGCGGCGCCCTTCGCGCCGAATGGGGGCACGAGGGCGAGGGTCAACGTGATGCTGAGAGCCAGCGCGAGCCCGTTCGAGATGAGAAGCGCCCGACTCTGGCCGAGGGAGAGGAGCACGAATCCGAGCGCCACGGAGATGAACGTCCCGATGATCGCGATGCCCTGGATCTGGAGCACGCCGACGGCAGCGGCGTACTTGGGGCCGCCGACGATCTTGATCGCGATTTCGGCTCCGAACACGAGGACGAGGGCAATCCAAACGCCCAGGATCGCTCCGATCTCGAGCAGCCGCTGGAGCGCGTAGGACAAGCGCTTCTGATCGTCTCGGGCGGCGCGGGCCAGGACGGGCAGCGCCGACGTGACCAGCAGCAGGGGGATGTTCACCACGACGAGGAAGATGCGAAAGGAAATTCCGTAGTAGCCGGTCTCCTGGCTCGTGCCGACGAGTGAGGTGAGAACGACGGTGATGAGAAGGTAGATCGTGCCGACTGCAGTTGCCGCTGCGTACGTGACGGAGAGGCGCAAGACACGCGACCACTCGGGTCGCTCGAACGCCGGTCGGAGCCGCACCTGGCTCCGGACGAGGACAGCGTTCCCGGCAAGCGCCACGATCGCTGCGGGGATCGCCGCCGCGAAGATCGGGATCAATCCCGCCCCTGCGGCGGCGAGCACCACGACGAGCAGGACCATCACCGCGTTGCGAACGAGATCCAGCGTCGTGACCCATCCGAGCCGGAGCGCGGCCAAGAGGGGAACGGAGAGCGTCTGCTGCAAGACGGTGATCAGGACCGCGATGCCGGCGACCGCGGTTCCGATCACGAGGACTTCGCCGTAATCGGCCACCACGGCGAACGCGACGGCGGCGGCCACGCCGACGCTCGCGATGACCAGCCTGATCCCGAGAAGGTTCTGGATGAAGCCGCTGCGTCTTCCGCCGTCGAGCGTCGAGTACTCGCGAACCCCGATCGCCGACAGGCCGACATCGCTCAAGCCGGAGACCATCGCGACGAGCGAGACGACGGTCACGTAGCGGCCCCAGTCGGCGACTCCGAGGTAGCGCGTGAGGATCGCTGCGGTCACGGTGGCCAGCCCCGTGCCCACGACGTAGCCCGAGATTCGAAGCGCGCCGCCGCGGATCACCTTTCCGCCGGCCAGCGGCGTGTCGAGGAGATCTACCGGATCCGAAGGAGCACCGAGCGGGTCTACATGCTGTGATCCGTACGAAACCCCGGCCACGTCCCGCTCGTCGTCGGCTCGTCCGTCCACTGCAGACCATTCTGGCGCCGCCCGCTGCCGGCCGGGCTCCTCTGAGGTCTACGAGGGCGACTCGGTCGCCGCAACCCCGATGCCAGACAGGCGCTCGAGGTCCGCGTCGACCATCATCTCGACGAGCTCTTGGAGGGACGTCTTCGGCTCCCAGCCGAGCTCCGTCCGCGCCTTCGCCGGGTCGCCGACGAGGTGGTCGACCTCGGCCGGCCGCAGGAAGGCAGGATCGGTGACGACGTGCTGCTCCCAGTCGAGGCCCGCGTGGCCGAAGGCGGCCTCCACGAACGCGTGCACGGAGTGCGGCTCGCCGGTCGCGACGACGTAGTCGTCGGGCTCGTCTTGCTGGAGCATCAGCCACATCGCCTCGACGTAGTCGCCCGCGAAGCCCCAGTCGCGCTGTGAGTCCCTGTTCCCTAGTCGCAGCTCTTCCTCGAGGCCGAGCTTGATCCGCGCCACGCCGTCGGTGATCTTCCGCGTGACGAACTCCAGCCCGCGGCGCGGCGACTCGTGGTTGAACAGGATCCCCGAGACCGCGTACAGGTCGTACGACTCGCGATAGTTGAGCGTGATGTAGTGCCCGTAGACCTTCGCCACGCCGTACGGCGAGCGGGGGTGAAACGGCGTCAGCTCCGTCTGCGGGACCTCGCGGACCTTGCCGAACATCTCCGACGACGACGCCTGGTAGAAACGGATCGCGGGGTCGACGGAGCGGATCGCTTCGAGCATCCGCGTCACGCCCACGGCGGTGAACTCGGCGGTGAGGACCGGCTGGTTCCAGGAGGTCGGGACGAAGCTCTGTGCGGCCAGGTTGTAGACCTCGGTCGGCTGGGACTCGCGCACGGCGGCGTCGAGCGAGGACGGGTCGAGGAGGTCGCCCTGGAGGAGCGTGATCCGGTCGATCAGGTGCTCGATGCGCTCCAGGTTCTCCGTCGAGGCGCGGCGCGTGACGCCGAACACCTCGTAGCCCTTCTCCAGCAGCAGCTAGGTCAAATACGAGCCGTCCTGGCCCGTGATCCCCGTGATCAGCGCACGCTTCGCGCTCATGAGACGGGCTCCATCTCGCGCGCGGCCTCGAGCGTGTCGGCGAGCGTGCGCTCGAGCGGAATCTCGGGGCTCCAGCCGGTCGCGGCGCGCAGGCGGGCGGGATCGCCGGACAGCCGCGGGACGTCGGCCGGGCGCACGCGGCTCTCGTCGCGCTCCACCTGCACGGGCACGCGCGCGAGTGAGACCAGCTGGTCCACGACCTGCGCCATCGTCACCGTCCGGCCCGACGCGATGTTGTACGTGCCGGCCGGCACCGAGCGGTCGAGCAGCAGCCGGTAGGCGCGGCAGACGTCGCGCACGTCGAGAATGTCCCGTTCCGCAGAGAGGTCACCGACGCGGAGCGTACCGCCGCCCTCGGCTTCCAGCCGGGCGATCTGGCGCGACCAGGAACCGATCGCGAACCGGTCGTCGCGCCCGGGGCCCTCGTGGTTCACCGCCCGCGCCACGACGATGTCCAGCCTGGAGACTCCGCACGCGAGCTCGGCCGCGGCCTTGCTCGCTGCGTACGGAGAGACCGGCGAGACCCGCTCGTCCTCCGGGGTCGGGATCCGCGTCGCGTTGCCGTAGACCTCGCAGGTCGACGAGAACACGACTCTCGCCTCGGGGCTCTGAGAGCGCACCGCCGAGAGCACGTTGACCGTGCCGTCGACGTTCACGTGCCACGAGCGGAACGCGTCCTCCCACGAGGCCGCGACCGAGGACTCCGCCGCGAGGTGGACGACCGCCTCGGCCCCGCGCACGGCGGCCTGCAGCGCTGCCGCGTCGAGGACGTCCCCTTCGTACGGGACGAAGGCCTCGCCCAGCTCCGCGCGCAGGTGCCCACCGACGAAGCCGGCCGGCCCGGTGACGACAACCGGCCCCACTAGTAGGCGCCCCGGCCGCGGAGCACCGCTGGCACCGTCTTCAACAGGATCGAGATGTCGAGCCAGATCGACCAGTTCTCGAGGTAGTAGAAGTCGAGCCGGACGAGGTCGTCGAAGCCGAGGTTCGAGCGGCCCGAGATCTGCCAGAGGCCCGTGATCCCCGGCAGCACGAGGTAGCGCTTGCGGTGCCAGGCCTCGAGCAGTGCGTAGTCGCGGAGCGGCAGCGGCCGCGGCCCGACGAGGCTCATCTCGCCGCGGAGCACGTTCCAGACCTGCGGGACCTCGTCGAGCGAGAACCGGCGCAAGACCGCGCCGACCGGCGTTACGCGGGGGTCCTCGCGGATCTTGAAGAGCGGCCCGTCGGCCTCGTTCTCGGCCTCGAGCTCGGCCTGGAGCGCCTGCGCGTCCGCGTACATCGTCCGGAACTTGAGCATCCCGAACGGCTGCTCGCCGAGGCCGATCCGCTCGTCGCGGTAGAAGACCGGGCCCTTCGAGGTCACCTTCACTGCGGCCGCGATCAGCAGCCACAGGGGTAGACCGACGGCGAGCACGACCGAGGAGGCGAGCAGATCGAACCCGCGCTTGACGAACCAGTCGAGGCCGACGAATGCCGGCGGGCGCAGCTCGAAGAGCGGCACGCCCTGTCCGGGAATGAACTGCGGCCGTTGGCGCAGCAGCTCGGTCGCCTTCGGCGCGATGCGGACGTTGACGCCGCAGCGGTGCGCGTGGGCGACGATCTCGAGCAGCTCGCGCTCGGTGAAGTCGCTGTCGGTGACGATCAGCTCGTCGACTCGCGCGTCGGCGAGAACGTCCGGCAGATCGCGCAGGTCGCCGAGGACCGGCAGGTCGAGGCCGTCCGCGCTGGGTGCTATCGCCCCGACGAACTCGTAGTCGATTCCGCTCCGGCGCGAGCCGAGGGCGCGGTGCAGGTCGGCAAGGCTCTCGCCCGTGCCCGCGAGCAGCGCATGGCGGCGGGTGCCGAGCGCGTGCAGAAGCTCCTGCGTGACCGCGTCGTAGCTGCCGCGGAGAGCCGAGATCGCCACCGCCGAGAAGAGCACCGCGGTCGGGATCAGACCATAGGTGGAGAACGTGTGGCCGGTGCCGAGGCCGAACGCGAGCGTGATCAAAGCCACCAGCACGAGCGACGAGAGCACGCGCCCGAAGCCCGGCCGCCGCTCCCGCGCGGCGTACAGCTCGGCCTGCGAGAAGACGAGCACCGTGACGAGCATCAGAAACGGGAGCCAGTCGGTCTCGACCCGCCAGATGAAGCCCCAGAGCACCGGGCCGCCGTAGTAGAGCTCGCGCGCCACGAGCGCCGCGTAGAGCGCGAGGACCAGCCCGCCGAGGTCGAGCGCGACCAGGACGGTGATGCTTGCGAGGCGGCGCACAGCGCCCGTCAGCTGGCTGTTCGTCAGGAAGAACGGGCGCCGCGAGCGGATGTCGACCGGAATTCGCTCAGGTGCCTCGCGGACGTCCGCGGCGGGGGCGGGGATTCTCCCCCTCCCCCGCTGCGGTGTCCGTATAGCCATGCCTTTAGTGTCGCAGGCGCCGGAAAGCGTAGTAGGCGGGCTTCTTCTTCCCGCCGTACGTCTCGAGGCCGGACTGCCAGCCTGCGAGCCGCTTCTCGTCGCGCAGGAGGAACCACGTCATCAGGCCGATGCGTGGATTCCGGCGCGCGATCGAGTACGCCTGCGAGAGGTACTTCGCCTGCTTCGCCCACGAGACTCCGAAGTGCCGGTCGGGCGGGCGCGTCTGGTAGCCGTACTCGGTGATCCAGAGCGTCTTGTGCCCGTACTGGCGCGTGAGCTGCTTGATCAGGACGTTGATGTTCGCGAGCGTGACGGCCGTCTTCGACTTCGGCATCGTGGTCGGGCTCTCGTTCGGGCGGCTGTAGTACGGATGGTGCGCGTAGACGTCGAAGTGCCGCCCGGACAGCCCGTACCGCTTGAGGGCCGCCAGGAACGTCAGCGGCGCGATCGACGGACGGCTGCCACGCGCCCGGTTGTTGCCGTGCGGGTCGGTGCCGCCGCAGGCGACGGTCTCTTTGAGGTGCGTCGAGTGGACGCCGGCCCAGACCGCCGTGCAGATCTGCGCGTACGTGCGCGCGGCGACGGGGACGATCCTGTGCGGGCCGAGAATCTGCCACTGCGGCCGCAGGAAGACCGGGCTGTTCGGCTCGTTCCACGCCATCCACTTGCGGACGGCCGGCAGCGTGGTCGCGTCGGCGGGCTTGTACGAGCCGCTGTAGCGCTTTGCCGCCGCCGAGGCGAACAGGCGCAGGTTCGACATCTGCTTGGGCGCACGGTTGGGCTTGTTGCCGCCGTTGGCCCAGCCCGGAGTGCCGTAGATCGTGAACAGCACCTGGATGTGGTTCTTGGCCGCGTTCCTGACGAAGTCGTCGTACGGCCCCCAGTGGTAGGCCGGGTCGGCCGGGTCGCCCGGATGCGCCGGCTTCTTCGGGGCGACGATCTGCCCCCAGAGCAGGTCCATGCGCAGGACCTGGACGCGGAGGTTGGCGAACGTCGCGAACGACCTGGACGGCGCCGAGAACGACTGCGACGGGTCGTACATGCCGACGAGCATCCCGCGGGATGCGAAGGCGGGCTCCGGCTTCGCGCTTGCCGCGACAGCCGACAGGACGATTGCGATCAGGGCGATGCTGAGTTTGCTTTTAGACCCCAAGTGGCTCCCTTCCGAGGCTCGGCAGCATTCGCCGAAGCCCCTCTTCCAGCTCGATCTCAGGCTCCCAGCCCAGCAGCTGCCTGGCTCGCGTGATGTCGGGCTGGCGGACCTGAGGATCGTCGATTGGCAATGCTTCGAAAACGATTTCACTCTTTGACGATGTGACTCGGATGACTGTTTCCGCGAGCTCGAGAATCGTGAACTCGCCTGGGTTGCCGAGGTTCACCGGCAGGTGTTCCCCGCTTTCGGCAAGAAGATGCAGGCCCCGGATCAGGTCGTCCACGTAGCAGAAGCTGCGCGTCTGAGAGCCGTCGCCGAACGCCGTGAGCGGGGCGTTCTCGAGGGCCTGGCGCATGAACGTGGGGATCGCGCGCCCGTCGTGCGAGCGCATCCGCGGGCCGTAGGTGTTGAAGATCCGGACGATCGCGGTGTCCACGCCCTGCTGGCTGTGGTACGCCATCGTCAGCGCTTCGGCGTAGCGCTTCGCCTCGTCGTACACGCCTCGCGGGCCGATCGGGTTGACGTTGCCCCAGTAGCTCTCCGGCTGCGGGTGAACCTGCGGGTCGCCGTAGACCTCGCTCGTCGAGGCCAGCACGAAGCGGGCCCGCTTGAACTTGGCGAGGCCGAGCGCGTTGTGCGTCCCGTACGAGCCGGTCTTGAGCGAGAACAGCGGCTGGCGCAGGTAGTCGATCGGGCTCGCGAGGGCCGCGAGGTGGAAGATCACGTCGACGGGCTCCTCCACGTCGATGCGCTCGATCACGTCGTGGTTGCAGAAGACGAAATCGTCGTCGCGCAGGTGCTCGAGGTTCTCGAGAGAGCTCGACTCGAGGTTGTCGAGGCAGATGACGCGAAACCCCTTGCCGAGCAGGTATTCGCAGAGATGGGAACCGAGGAATCCGGCTCCGCCGGTGACGACGGCAGTGGGCATTTCGGGGATGTTAGCCGGGGTCTTGGCCCGAACCCGGAGGCTCTTACGAACTCCTAACGGACGCTTTCCGGCACCTTTACCACGGGCCG